>Ga0172363_10004550_pt1 | contig 11220 bp, 14 predicted proteins | sample LakKivs2_kivu2a2_FD_114541 | JGI IMG/M metagenome (GOLD analysis project Ga0172363, IMG submission 114541) | Sediment microbial communities from Lake Kivu, Rwanda - Sediment s2_kivu2a2 | ecosystem: Environmental > Aquatic > Freshwater > Lake > Sediment | place: Rwanda: Western Province, Lake... | reverse complement strand
TGCCGCCGAAGACCTTGCACGCTGCAAACGCAGAACGCCACGAGAGGTCAGCCCACGGCCTGATGCCGTGTGGGTCTGCCGTCTGCGACAAGAGCGGCACCGACTCGGCCTGACAATCCGTGATGTGGCAGGCGGTGTTGGGCTGAGCACGGCCGGATACCACGCCATCGAGAACGGGAGCGACCCACTGCTCACCACCGCCTATCGGCTGGCGCGGTTTTTCGACCTGCCGATTGAGAGTCTGTGGTTGTCATCACCGCCCGCCGTGAGCACTGAGGAGCCGGGGTGAGCAGCCCCGGGCACGACAATGAAGTCGGCTGCCGACCAACTCCGCGACATGGGGTTCGGAGATGACCAGATCGCCAGAGCCACCGTCGATGGCAAGCCGTTGGCCGAAGCCGACAAGCCGAAGCCCAAAGTCAGCGACAGGTGGCCTGGGTTTCGCTCGAAATGGGAAGCGCTGTACGCACAGGAACTTGAGTACCGGAAACAGAACGGAGCGATTCTGGATTGGATTTACGAGGGCATCACCTTGCGAGTCACCGATCCTGTGATGGTCGATGGCAAGCGGAGACCGGGAGTTCGGTACATGGCAGACTTCGCGGTGTGGATGCCCGATGGACGGCTCGTGCTCGTAGAAATCAAGGGACACCTACGCGAGAAGGACAAGCTCCGCTACAAGATGGCCCGCGACAAGTTTAGGCATATCGAGTTCACAATGGTGTCACGGGCAAAAGGGTCGTGGGTGCAACTGAACGTGTGAGGCCAACGCGCAATCATTCTTCATGGAGGATGCCATGGGCACAAAGCGAGCGACCGTCTGGGACGATGTGTCACCAAGAGACGCGATTATGATTAAGACTATTCACGCGGAGTACGAAGGGACATTTGCAGGGTTTCGGAAGTACGGCGGGGCATACGCCGCCATTCTCGTTGAGGTCTTTCCAACCGCAGGCGCCAGCATTGAGCATGTCGTGTTTACCTCGCTAGTGCGCCAGATCACGATCCGGCGCATCGCGGAATCGCAGCCACACGACTGCGAATGAATGTCGTGCGAACACGGAGGACGGCAGAACCATGGACGAACCATTGGTGATCGGCGTCAACGCCGAGGTGTGTCGCGACAAGGACGGGAGACTAGTAAGCGCCCTAGACTGTGGGTATTGCCGAGCGATTGCGGCGGCTGGCGCATCCCCGATCATGCTACCGCCTGTCGCTGATACCATCCAGCACATGCTTTCGCGACTTAATGGAATCGTTCTCACTGGCAGTCACTATGACTATGACCCGCGCATAGATGGCTTTGAGTTACACGTCACCACGCGACCCATGGCTGAGGAGCGGGAGAAGTTTGACCGAGCGCTCGCCATTGCCGTGAGGCAGGCCAAGCTGCCCGTGCTCGGTATCGGCGGTGGAATGCAGTTACTCAACTGCACTTGCGGCGGGAAAACGTCGCTCCATATTCCCGATGACTGGCCGAAATCCCTGCCGCACATGGACCCGCTCGAACCCAACCTGCGGCATGGAATCGAAATGGCCCCCGGCTCCTTGGTTAGTCAAGTCTGGGGACAAGAGAGCCCGAGTGTTACGAGTCATCACCATCAGGCAGTCGATATCATACCTGTGGGGTGGATCAAGACCGCTTGGTGCCAACGAATCATCGAAGCCATCGAGTGCCTCGATTCGGATTGGATCGCGGTCGGCGTCCAGTGGCATCCCGAGAGCCGCTACGCCAGCCCTAGAGAAGCGGGTCTATTCGCAGCTTGGCTGGACGAGATAGGCCATTTGCGTCGCACTGGCAGGCGTCCGAAACGAACCATCACCGACGCCAATTACATGAGCAGGACAGATGCAGCCCACTATTTGGGGGTGGCGCGGAACACTCTGAACGACTGGGCATCGCGAAGGTTCGGCCCGTGCTACCACTTGATCGGCAATAAGGTTTACTACCGAAAAACCGATCTGGACGCATGGAATCGGGGTCGCGGCCAATCTTAGTCCCATCGCTCTTGGGATTGCGTAAATCGTTACATTCTGCCCAAAGTGTTCGTGGTTAGGGGAAAACCCCATCACGCTGGGCGGAAATCTATGGGCGGTGCATCGCGAAAAAGACCCCACGTCGAAATAGGCAGACGCCCGAAGCGACTGCGATTGGTCGAGTACAGCCGCGCGAGGTCGGAAATCCGCAACGGCGACCTGTTACTGATGGTTCCGACGACCTACGTTGGACGGAAGATCGCTTGGGGCACACGATCCGACTACAGCCATGCGGCGATGGCCGGATACGAACCCAATGGGCCAGACAATCCGGAACCACGGCTCCGCGCCCTGGAGATGCTTCAGTTCCGTGGCGGCCGCCACAAACTCCTCTCGGAGTATGTGCGCCAATATCCCAAAGTGATCGACGTTTACCGGCCGGTCCCCCCCTACGATGGTGACGCATCGGTGGCATGGATGCTGTGGTTGTGCGGAAAACACTACGGCTGGTTTGACTTCGCGATGATCGTCACGCGGCGTGGTTTCGGCTGGGTTTTGCCGATGCCGACCGATTCTCCCGATCCCGATCTTCCTCGTATCTGTTCGGCGGCTGTCGCCTATGGCGCGCACTACGGCGGCGGCAAGAAGATTCACGCCGATCTTCCGGACCTCATGGTTTTTCCCGGCGAATTAGCGACGCCGGGATTCTCAGCGTATCACCTCACTTTGGTTCCTTTCGGCTACAAGGGGTAATGGTCATGTTCATGGTCAGAGTCATGGTGTATTTGGCGTTCGCCTTGACTGCGATATGCGGGCGGGTGGTGGCGCAGACCGAGCCTACGTGTCGGGTGAGTGTTCCCGGCGGGATCGGCACCGGAGTCGTGTTTGAGCGCAGTCAGGGCTATGTCTACCAACTCACGAACTCACATGTCGTCGACAATGCCCGACAGGCCAAGTGCGAGTTCTGGAGGCAAGGTCATCAATCGGCACCGCTTGCTGGAGAGGTTATCCTCAATGCCCATGACATGGATGCGGCGGTGATCGCCATCCCCGAGGTCAGTTTCGGAAAGAATATCCCCCTGCCGATTCCGTTCGCTCCTCGCGATTACCGGCTACAGCTAGGTCAGACGATTTGTTCGGCTGGATGCGCCGGGGGCAGTTGGCCTACGGCGTGGCGTGGGCATTTTCTCGGCTATGAGCAGGACGGACGCATTCGCTTCACGCCGCCGCCGGCGAACGGACGCAGCGGGTCAGCGATCACCGATACCTCAGGCTCCATGATCGTGGGCCTAGTCGAGGCCCGATCTCTAGACAATAGCCATGGTATCGGCATCTCGGTGCAGCAACTCTACCACGCCTTGGGCCGTGAGGTACGGGCCAAGCAACGGGTCACGCCGACCCAGTGCGGGCTGGAAGGCTGCCCGTCTGGTGGCTGCGGGCCCAGTGCGGGCCCCACGCCCCAATACCGCTTGCTCCCCTATCGGCAGAAACAGCAACAAGCGCCGCAGGACGGTGGCAACCTCTGGCCGACGCTTCCGGCGCCTGCGCCTATTCCTACACCGAGCCCTCTTCCTACTCCAGATATGAACGATGGCCTCAAGGCAATCGCCGATGCCATCGCCAACAGGCCAGTGGAGCCCGTACAGGTTCCTCCATCGCCCGTGGTTCCTGCCGATCCTGACCCGCAGACTAAAAGTCTCATCGACGCCAATGCTACGCAAATCAAGGCCCTGGCCGATGCCATACCGAATCAGGTGGAGGCCAGCATGAAGCCATTGGCCGACAAGCTGGAGGCGGTCGCGGTGGCAGTCGGCCCGTTGGTGCGCCTTAAGGAAAAGCTGGATGCCGATGCCGAAGAGGGCGGACTAAAAGGTAGGATTGCCCAGAAGATTCTCGACAAGCTGGAAGGCTCCAGGGACGATGCCGACCCAGTGCTCAAGAGCCAGTTAGTCAAGCACCTTGCCGCGGCAGCTGCGATTCTCGGCATTATCGCCTTCGGGGTGATCCACCTTATCAGGACTGGACGCGGGGTGGGCGGTGACGTACTGGCCAAGCTCGCGGATCGCCACCCAGACAACGAGAAATTGCAGGAGATTTCCAGCAAGGTTAGCACGCTGGAGGCCACGCTTTCGGATACGCTACGGGGCATTGGTGTCGCCCTGAATCTCGCCAAGGGAAATACCGTTGGGGCGGCCGTTGGCGGGGCAACGCTCGCCTCGCAGATCGCCAAACAGGTCGCCGAGGCAGTCCAGCCTCCGACGCCCACCACCCCCCAGCCGCAAGTCGCGGTCGCCGCGAATAAGTAACAGAGGACCGCCCTTAGCCCGGCGGCGACGGAACCGAAAGTCGCCGGGCACCTTTACAAAACCGGAAGAGGCGATTATGTGGGCCAATGCCGCGATCGCCCGAAACGAATAGGATTGGTGATGTTTGCCCTGATCCTCGCCGCCGCCATCTCCGCACAGGCCAGCACGCAGATCGATCTGCCAGCCCCGTCCAGCGTCGTCATTCCGTGGCTCTCTGCCAACCGTGACGCCATCGCTGCCCAGTCCGGCTGCCGCGTGATCGAACGACAAGGAGGATTGGCCCGTGTCTCTCTGGGCCCTCGCGGTGACGCCGCAGCATGGGTCCGCGAGACCATCGAATCTCGCCCATCTGCCGTCCGCTACACGACCACCCTTGCTTCCGTTCACCGGAAGCTCAAGTCCCTCTCGATGGAGACGGTGGTTCTCGGCCGCGCAGATGGCGGGACTTCGGTATTCATCTGCGTTTCGGCTACGCTCTACGGTCTTGGCGACTGGCGGGTTCAGGCTGGGATGGAGGCCGCTCTGCGCCGCTGTGAATCAATACTCCATGGCCAGTTTCCGTGCCCCCGATGATCCATTACGAAACACCATACATCGCCGCCCGACGCGCGCTAGTGCCCTCGCCTCCAGCGATACCAGTTCTTACTCGTTACAAGGAGTGTTCCATGAGAGTCGCAGTCGTTACCCTATCCCTGACGCCGCCCGCCGACCCGACCAAGGTCGGCCACCGCGAACTGGAGTTTTCTCCGGTCAGCTTTAATTCACCGAATCCCCTGACCGTCGCCACTGATGCGGCCACCGTCGAAGTCACTCTTCCCATCGGTCCCGCAACCGGCACCCTGACCGACGTGTCGCCCCACGGTGTCCGCTCCGGCTCGGTCACGTTCAGCATCGACGCCACCCCGCCCGATGATACACCCGCCGACCCGTCCGTTCCGACCGTGGTTAGCGTCGTGGCTGGAGAAGTCACTGATCCGCCCGTTTCCGATGCATCGGCCGCGCCCGCCGCCGACCCGACACTGGCCCAATCGGCCCCCGAGGCGGCCCCGGCCCCCGAGGCGGCCCCGGCTGCCGATGGCGTTCCGAACGCCGATGGTGCTCCGGCTCCGGCGGCGCCGGCCGAGTAACGTGCATGGGACCTCCGCGCCCGGCATCGGGCATGATGCTTCGATGCCGGGCGGGCCTTATCTTTCAAGGAATACCCCGATGCCGCAATGGGCGAAACTGACCATCATCTTGACATGGGTGGCCGTGCTGGCCTTCTGGCTCTCCCTCTCGATTCACTACGCGCGGGGGTCGGAACCGCCGACGTACCTCGAAGTCTGGGGAGCGAAGTGGTGTGCGACCTGTCGGGCGATGGAAGTGGACCTTGCCGTACTCAAAGGCGAGGACTATCCGATTTCCGAACGCGACTACGATCAGGCTATTGAACAGGACAAGCAGCGCCTCCCGCACCTGCCAGTGACCTACGTTTGTGCCGGTGCGCAAAGGCGGTGGTGCTATCCGGGACGGTTAACTCTACCCCAACTCCGGGCCGTTTTGGCTAGGTGGAATATCCAGAGGTTCAGTCGATGATTCTCCGCAAATGCCTCCGCAACAAGTACATCGCGGAGTTGATCCGGGCGATGCGCCGACCCCGTTGCGCGGCAACATGCAAGCGGAGATCCAAACCATGCTAAAATCCCTCTGGTTACTTCTGTGCTATCGTGCATGGCGATTATTTCACCGAGACGCGGGAGAGGTCGCTGCTGGACGTAAGCGGTCCCCGAAATGGCCGGCGGTGCGCATCGCCTATCTCAGGGAGAACGCGGCCTGCGAAGTGACCGGAGATACGACCGACGTGGATGTCCACCACATTATTCCCTTCAATGTCCGCCCGGATCTCGAACTCGATCCGCGTAACCTGATCGCCTTAAGTAATAAGCCGATCACGGCGCATTTTCTGTTTGGGCACCTCCTGGACTGGAAGAGCAACAACCCAGCCGTGCGCGAGGACGCCGCGATCTGGAGGCTGAAGGTCCAGCATCGCCGCATCATGCGCGTTGTCGATAAATTACTGAAGCTTGGGTCTCCCGGGCCAAAACCAGTGAAGCACCGGAAAGGCAAGAGCGGCAAAGAGGGAAGTCATCACGGAGGAAAGAAAGCCTAGTGTGCATCCATTACTGACCCGACAGTTGAACTCCGTGTGACACCCGGCCATCGCCGCCGCCCGGAGCTTTTTCGAGGATATCCGATGACCAACAATGAACATGTCGTGCTGGAGCGCGTTGAGAACAAACTGGACGAGCTACACAACAAGTTCGGGCAGTTAGCCCGCGTGGTGGAAGCCGAAGCCGCCAAATGTTCCATCTGTCGGCCTATGGTCCTCGGCAAGAACGGAGAAGGATCAGTGGACAAGCGGATCACGAAACTTGAAACGATGAACTGGTTGCGAGGCAAGGTGCTGTATCTGGTCGGTGGCGCTCTTGCCGGCGGCTTGATGACCTATCTCATTTCGCGATTGGCCTGACATGGCCCCAGGGGTGATAGTGCATGGCTCGCATTCCGCACAAAAACGTACCGCCGCCGACATGCACCAGGGACGAACGCCCCCTGGCGACAGTGCTGTCCCGCGCATTCGAGGCTCTCGACTATGCGCTCAGGGGTCACACGCCAGAAGAAGTCGCGGTCAAATTCGGAATGTCATCCCCGGAAGCGGCGCAATCGGCGATCACACAAGCCATGGACGGCGCGGCCTTTTTGGAGGATGCGACAGAGGAGCGGAGGCGGCAGTACCTCAAGGCCGAGCGAGTGATTGCGGCGGCATGGAAGGCGTTCGACAGGTCATGCGAAGACGAGGTGACGGTGACCTATCGGCAGACCATCAACAAGTTGGACGATCTGCGCGACGACGCAGGGAACACTATTGCGACACGGGGCGCAGTCGTAACCCTTTGCGACGAGAAGCGTCGCGGGCAGGCGGGCAACCCCTCGCTCCTACGCATCATTCTCGAAGCGATGGAGCGGCAGGCAAACCTGCGTGGACTCGATCAGCAGCAACCAAACGTGAACCTCAACATCAGTGCGGGAGCCATGAGTGATGAGCAACTCCTGCGAATCGCTTTCCAAGGCAGTCGAAGAGGCCGAACGCTTGTTGGGGCCGAACTCCCCGCGCTCCAGTCTGATGGCGCTGGAGGCGCTGAGGCGGCGAGTAGCGAGGTCGAATCTGCTGGCATTCACGAAGTACACGAAGCCGGACTACATGGTGAATTGGCACCACCGGATCATTGCGGAAGCGCTGGATCAGGTGGCGGTGGGGAGGATTAAGAGACTCATGGTCTGTGTCGGTCCACAAGTGGGAAAAGCCCTGGAAGTGCGCACGCCGGTCAAGACGCCGAACGGCTTTGTGCCCATCGGCACATTGCGACCTGGCGATTGGGTCATCGGCGGCAATGGACAGCCGACGCGGGTCATCGCCGTGTCGGAGCACTTCAAGGAGCGTCCAGTATTCCGGGTCCGCCGCATCAACTCCACCCGCGTCGTGAGTGCCGACGCTGAGCATCTGTGGCTCGTGCGGCTACGTCATTTCCCCTTGACTACGCAACTGTTCACCACGGAAAAGCTCGTCGCGCGGCAGAAGGAGTTGCTGGTCAACGACCTCGATTATGGCCTGGGCGATAGGCTGCGCAAGCCAGTGCGTATCAAGATCGCTCCGGGCAAAAACAGGGGTACGACGGTCTGCATTCAAGTGGAAGATCCGACCGGTATCTTCATCGCCGGGCTGGACGAGATACCGACGCACAACTCGGAACTTTGCACGCGGCGTTTTCCGGCCTACATGCTCGGCAAGAACCCCGATTTGCAGATTCTCGCCGGTTCCCACACCGCTGGGCTGGCCGAGATGATGAACCATGATGTGCAAGGGATCATCGATGACGATAGCTACCGTAATCTGTTCCCCGGCACGTCATTGGCGCGACTCGGCAGCCGTAAGAAGCGGACCAAGGACTTCTTTGAGATCGAGGGGCACAAGGGATCACTGCGAAATGCCGGCGCGGGAGTGAAAATCGCGGGCCTTCCGGCTCAGTGCGGAATTTTGGATGATCCACTTGGCTCCGAGGAAGACGCAAACTCGCCAACAATGCGTGATCGGGTGTGGAATTGGATCGTTGGCGACTTCATGTATCGGTTGCCCAAGTATGCGCCAATCATTCTGGTCAATACGCGCCGCCATCTCGACGACCCGGCTGGGCGATTCCTCATTGACATGGCCAACGGTAACGGCCCGCGCTGGACGATCATCAATCTGCCGTCGCTCTACACTGGCGTTGACCCGCACCGGGAAGACCCGCGCACGAAGCCCGATGAAGCGATCTGGCCGGAGCGTCAAGACACGGCGAGCCTGAGACACCTTCGCGACCTGAATCCGCGGGCATTTGCGGCTCAGCACCAGCAGAACCCGATGGCGGCCGGTTCCGAGTGGCCGGCGGAGTGGTTCAATGAGGACGTTTGGTTTGACAACTGGCCGGACCCGAGGGAGAGCGACTGCGTGATCTTCCTTGATACGAGCAAGGGCATCGGCGGTCGGCTTGGCGACTACTCGGCCTTTGCGATCATCGTTCGGCACAACGGACTGTTCTACGTCGACTTCGATATGCGCAACGACCGGAACAAGTTGGAGATGCGCGAGGACGGCGTGCGGTTGGCAAGGTGGCACAAACCGCACGTCTTCGGCGTGGAAGAGGCGAGTGGCGGCGATCATTTCGCGGAGGGGCTGCGTCAGGCGTTCCAGGAGACGGGCGTCACTTCGCGCATTGTTCTGGTGAACAACATGCGTCCCAACGAAATGGGATCGCTCATCAACACGCCGAAGGAGCAGCGCATCCGGTTCCTCACGGAGTTCTTGGGCAAGGGCCTGATCCGGTTCAAGAAAAACTCGGCCGGGGCGCGGCTCGCCGTCCAGCAGATGATGGAGTTTCCGAACGGACTTCACGACGATGGGCCGGATTCCCTGGAAGCCGGCATCCAGATATTCAAGGGGTGGTGACGATGACACGCCTTCCGAAACTCGGTCGCAAGGCAATGGACTACGATCCATTGCCTACCGACACGCCTTCCGAAAGTACCAGTTACGGTTCTCCATCATTGCAGGACGACTTTCCCGAACTGCCGACAACTTGGAACTGGGCCGCAAAGGTCAAAAAGTGGAACGCGCTCGGGAACAAGCGCCTAGCAAACTGCACTGCCGTTGCTGTAGCCCATGCGATTCAATCCATGCGAACCAACGTCAGCGGCCATCAATGGCACCCGACGCTACGGGCCACGCTGGCATTTTACGAAGCGACAAGCGGATACCAGCCGGGCCATCCCGAGACTGATATCGGAGCGGATCTGCTGACGGTGATGCAGTATTGGGACGCTGCCGGATTCGGCAAGGTGCCAGCCAATCACGAATTGTATGTGTTTCGTAGCCTAAACTGGAATCTGCCGACACTGATACGGCGAGCGGTCTGGTTGTTCGGTGGCGTGATTCTCGGTTTGGCGTTACCCATTAGCGTCCAGCAGCACATCCATGCCGGAAGCATTTGGGATATACCGCCCGGAGGAGCCACGGGTGACGGCGAACCGGGTTCGTGGGGACTGCACGCCGTGACTCTTCTGGGGTTTGATATTCCCACTGCCCGATACGCATTTGTGTCGTGGAATGCGATGTATGTGATGACAAACGACTTCCTCGTCACGTATGGCGAGGAGGCTTGGGCACTGTACTCGCAGAAAGACTGGGCGGCAAATGGCGTTTCGCCACTAAGCCATGACATAGATCACCTGAATGATTGGTTTGGCAGCATGGGCACCCCCGGCAGCTTGATCAAGCGAGACGACTGATGACGCGCTTTCCCAAACTCGGAATGAAGCCAACCGTCTACGACGCGCGGACGCTCTACCTCGCAAAGTACCTGCGGCTTCCAGATATCACAATTCCAACGATGGTTGACTGGTATTCGGCAGTGCCAAGGTGGCCTCCCTTGGGCAACCTGAAAATCGGGGACTGTACTGTTGTGGCGGCAGCGCACACCGTCCAAGCTTGGACGAAACACTCCAAGGCGCACATGCAGATCCCGACGCTCAAGGCGTGCATCGAAGCGTACAAGAAGGTATCGAATTATCCCAGGTGTGATGATGGCGCAGCATTGCTCGATGTGATGCGACTGTGGAAGAACACCGGCATCGGACAGCATCGCATCAAGGCGTTTCTCGGCGTGGACTACAAGAACACGACGGTTCAGAAAGCTGGCATCTACCTGTTTGGATCGGTGATCGTTGGCGTCCTGCTGCCCTTGGCTGCGCAGCAGTTTGTCGATAACGACGTGACATGGGACGCGCCCGCCGGTCCCTTGACGGGAGAATGGGCTGGCGGTTCATGGGGTGGCCACGCAATTCCCATTCTCGGTTGGGAGTCTTCCGGCAATTGGCAGTTTGCATCGTGGGATCGGATGTACGCGATGACGCCGCGATTCTTCACCGCCTACTGCATCGAGGCTTACGTCGGCTGGAGCGTGCGCGACTGGACGACCAACGGCGAGGCACCGAATGGGTTTGATGTGGATGCGCTGGACCGCGACCTGCGCAAGTTGAGGACGGCATAATGTGCGAAATGTGTCAAGAAGGCTGCGGCGAACAGTGCATCGAAAACTGCACTGAGACTTGCGGCGGCGAAACCGCCACTTGTGCGGAACAGCTGTGCGGTGAAACGTGCGCGGAGGTCTGTACCGAAGGCTGTGATGAAGGGTGTGGAGAAACATGCGCGGAACAGGGGTGTGCGGAAGCATGCACAGAGGGCTGCGGCGAGGCGTGCCCAGAACAAGGCTGCGGCGAGGCGTGCCTAGAACAAGCCTGCGGCGAGGCGTGCCTAGAACAAGCCTGCGATGAGCATTGCCACGAGACGTGTGGCGAGACG
>Ga0172363_10004547_pt1 | contig 11222 bp, 10 predicted proteins | sample LakKivs2_kivu2a2_FD_114541 | JGI IMG/M metagenome (GOLD analysis project Ga0172363, IMG submission 114541) | Sediment microbial communities from Lake Kivu, Rwanda - Sediment s2_kivu2a2 | ecosystem: Environmental > Aquatic > Freshwater > Lake > Sediment | place: Rwanda: Western Province, Lake... | reverse complement strand
GAAAAACTAATCGGTGAGATTGAAAACTTGGATTTGAATATATCTATACTTGTCATAGATGACTCAAGTCCTGATGGCACAGCAGATGCGGTTCGTAAGCTTCAAGCAAAATATCCGAAGATCCTACTTCGCGTGAGACCTCAAAAATCCGGGCTTGGAACAGCGATAACCGATGGCTTCAAAATATTCTTGTCGTTGAGAAAACCGCCAAAATATATAATCACGATGGATGCTGACTATTCTCACAATCCAAAAGATATCCCTCGCATTATGATGCCTTTAAAAAAAGGCTTTGACTTAATCATTGGAAGCAGATACTGTGATGGGGGCGGTACCATAGAATGGAGTCCTGTTCGGTTAGCAATTAGTAAGATAGCGAATTTTATAGCGTCCTCATTAATAGGAGAAAAGATAAGCGATTACACCAGTGGATTACGTTGCTACTCATTAAAACTGGTTCGCAACATCATATGTGACTTACACAGTGAAACATATGAGATACAAATTGAAACTATTAGACAGTCACACCTGCGTAAATTCATGATCGGAGAAGTTCCCATAACCTTCACTGGTAGAAAAATAGGAAAATCCAAGCTTAGGTTCAATGAAATAACACAATTTGTTTCTTATATTTTCCTTAAAGCGATTTTAGAACATCAGCATAAACCTTAATGAATAAAGGCGCGATTATTGACCGCTTTAAACAAGTTTATTCTGTGTTTGCGTTATGCAATTTGGAAAATTAGATTTGACATGAATATCAACGACTGAGTATCACATTCACCCATAGGCATCATTTACAAGTTTTAACCATTGGTCAGCAATAACGTCTGCATCGTATTTTTTAGCACCTGCTGTGCAATTTTTTCTTAATACTTTCGGGTATCCGTTGTTCCAAATCCTTAGTGCTAGCTTTAGGAGTTCTGAATCGTTGTTCGCTAGCCATCCTGTCTCCCCGTTTTTTATTGTTTCTTTAGGACCGTGTTTGTTAAATGTGAGTACTGGGGTTCCGCAAGCCATGCTTTCGATAGGTATGTATCCGAACGGTTCGTCCGTAAAAGGATAAAAAGTGAAAAGTGCGTGTGAATATAGATCTATAAGCTTTGCATCGTCTATTTTCCCTAAAAAGTCGAGGTTACGATGTTCACGAATTTTCTTAGGTGCAAGTGACAGTTTGCCGCCAAACGCTTTGACTTTTATTCCCCTATCTAGAACAAGTTTGAGCAAACTAAAAATTGCTTCTTTGCCAAAGTACGTTAGTACAAAATCTTCGGAAGGGTTAGATGTTCTTGGTTTAAATTGGTTGCAATCAAGCGGAGGATATATCACACTATTTACGTGAACACCAAATTCTCTGTAAATGGAACTCAAATATACTGAACCGGCTACAACATATTTTGAGCAGTCTCCGATTTTTCTAGTAAAAGTCTTGTCAAGCATTTTTAAGATTGGTGAAATAACCAAATAGGTTATTTTGTAATGTAGCGGAAGTTGTTTTTTCATGTTGTTCAAAGTAACTGTCGGAGGTCCTAGTGCATACCATACGTGTGATGGAAAACATAATGTATTAGAGAAGTTTAGTATGGTTCCGTCAACTTTGCAAATACTATTAGAGTTTAGACAAAACGCTGCCTCCCGAATCCACTCTTCAAGCCATGCCATGGACTCATTTTTCTTTAAAAACGGTTCTTTTTGAAGATTGACTGTTTGTATTCCCATCTGATCCAATTTATTTTGTAACTTTGAAGAAATAGTAGTAGAAACAATTGTAATTTTTTTGCCTACCTTTTTAAACCTATCTGCAATCAAAATTGCAGGTCGCAAAGGACCGTACTCGCTTAATAACGGATCGCAAATAAGCGTAATACTTTGTCTCTCTGGCATTAAAGCTCATCTTCCCTTAGACTGTGAACAAACTTTAAATCTTTTTCTAAATCATTGACTGACAGACAAGGAATGTGATGCGGTTGCATGCATTAAGTGTGCTGAAAAGACAAAAACATATAGTCCTCCTTTCCGTCTCTATTCTATTATATACTATCATTTTCTCTTACATCGCTATATCGAAACATTACGCTTTCATGTCCACAGCTTGGGATCTGGGTATCTACGAGCAAGTTATATGGTCAACGACAAATACTGGTCGACTTTTCTGGTACACTCCAGAAGTTTTGATAAATCCTTCATGCAACTTTTTCGGCGTACATTTCTCCCCCTTTCTCTTTCTAATATTACCGATTTACAAAGTTTTCCAAGCAACTGAGACTCTATTGGTCTTACAAACCTTTTTTTTAGCGTTCGGAGCTGTTCCCCTCTATAAGCTTGCCCTCTTTGAAAATGGTAGTCGGAAACAAGCATTTGCATTCGTTTTGATTTACTTGTTCTATCCACCGCTAAGCGGAATCGCATTGTTTGACTTTCATGTTCAGGCATTTTTGCCCTTTCTTTTCTTCTCGGCTTTTTACTATTTAAAGAAGGAGAAATGGGGAAGATACCTTCTTTTTATTTTCTTATCTTTGATGGTTATAGAATTTGTTCCTTTGATTGTGTCCTTCTTTGGTCTCTATGGCTTGTGGGTGAGTAGAAAAAAGGTTTTTCATTCAATTAGAATGTTCAATCTCAAGGCACTTTTTCTGGACAAACGTATATTCTTTCCTCTCATAACAGTAATTCTTGGAGTTATTTGGTTTATGATTGCTAAAAGAGTAATTTTAACTGTAAATCCAACTGCTCCTCCGCATCCAAACTGGAAGGATTTTGGAGATCCCATTCACAATCTTCCCGACTTTGCCTACAATGTGTTAACTAATCCCATTAAGACTCTAGAAGCCGTCGTCACGCCTATTGATCGGAAAGCTATCTATATTTTTGGTTTATTTGCACCATTATGCTTTTTGTCGTTTCTTGATCTGCCTTCTCTTGCGATCGGTTTTCCATGGTTTTTTGTTGCTTTTCTCTCAACTTTCCCACCATATCAAACTCCGATCGGTTATCAATATGCGGCATTTATTGTTTCCTTCATATTTATATCTGCGATTTATGGCGCTAAACGTTTGTTTGCCGTTAAGCAGCGTCTTTTGTCATGCAAGAAGTTCGGCTTTTTCTTCAGTAAAGTTAATAAGGTTTTATCTCACAGAAATTTGCTGACAGTATGTCTTGTTTTTTTAATGGCTTTTGCCTATATCAAAGTTTTGAACCTGCGTATAAGCACTCCTTATGTCACTGAACATCACCAGCTTTTAGAATTTTTTACAAAGCTTATTCCACCTGATGCTTCTGTTTTAACTCAAAATGATATTTTTCCACATCTAAGTAGACGGTTATACGGTTATGTTGGAGGAAGTTTGTCTGATCCTTTTCCGTCCCATCTTTCGTTTGACTATGTTCTTATTGATACGGCATTACCTTGGTACGATGTTCCTCTTCAAAATCTTTTATATAATCTAACTAGAGAAAATCTGTTCAGGGTTCAGTACGCCGCGGATGGCATTTGGCTTCTTAAAAAAGATTATTCAGAAGAACCGATTTATCCCATCAGAAACGGTGTTCTTGCCAGTTTCTTTAATCAAGGGATCATGATGAAACTCTTTGATAATGCTTCTTTTAGTGGCGAACCTAGTTACGAAAATATTATCTCCTCTATTTATTGCTCTTTAGGATCAAATATTCCTCAAAGCTGGAGTGAAAACTCCAGTTTTGCCTTGTCATTTGAAGGATGGTTGTTTACTCCCGTTTCTGGAGCCTACTCATTTAAACTAGAAAGCAACGATTCATCCCAATTTTATCTAGACAATGAACCGTTTTTGCATGAGAACACAACAACCTTTGATTGGACATGGTTGGAGAGAGGTTTTCACTCTGTTAGAGTGGAGTATTCAAAGGAAAACTACTCTTATCCATTCATACGCTTGCTTTGGAACCCGCCGTGGGATTCTCAGGCGCAAGAAATTCCATCAGCTTTTCTTTATCCGAAAATATCACCCGACATCTCTTCGCCTTTCTTAGATTTAAGTTGGGATTTTGGTTTTCGCTCGCCGTGTCCCTTAATCCACGAGGATAACTTTACTGTTTTTATTAAGTTTAGCTTGGATAGTCAATCATCTGGAATTTACAATTTTCAAGTGTCGGCTAGTGGTTACGTGTCCATGAATATTGATGATAAGCTTGTCTTAAGCCCTTTTGCTAATCCGGCAAGAACCACCTTTGATATTTTCTTAAATGAAGGTGTTCACGAAGTTCAAATTGATTATCTGCAGCTTGAAGGAGACGCTTACTTGAATGTTGCGTGGCTGGTCCCTGGTGGGTTCCAGTTTGAAGAGATACCCTCCAATAAACTAAACTGGGAATAGGTTAGGCATGACCCGCAGATTAAACACTCGAGTATCCGTAATTATTGCCACTTACAACCGGTATAAGGACTTAAGAGAGTGTTTAGCCTCTCTTTTCGATTTAAATGTTAAGCCCTTTGAAGTTATTGTAGTGGATAGTTTTTCAGTAGATGGCACTCAGAAACTAAAAAATTGTTTCCCCATAAAATTCGTCTCCATTAAAAAAAGAAACAGGCAAAGTGCCCGAAACCTTGGAATCTCAATCGCAAGTGGAGATATAATCGCTTTCTTGGATGATGATGTAATTGTTCACAGAAAATGGCTAGAATCCATTGTTGAGCCTTACTCAGATAACCGCGTTGGCGGGGTTGGAGGGAGAGTAGTCCCCTATGGAACATCTGACAAAATCTATTTAAGAACAAGAAGAAACGAAGTGGGAAAAGTCTTCAATAGCGGGCTTGTACTAGGAAATTTCGATTTTCTTCCAGAAAATCCGATCGAAGTAGACTCCTTCATTGGTTGCAACATGTCATTTAGACGAGAGTTATTAATACAAGTTGAAGGTTTTGATGAAAATTTCATAGGAACCGGTTATAGAGATGACACAGACCTTTGCTTACGTATTCGAAAGCTCGGATATAAACTGCTTTTCCATCCGGAAGCAATGGTATGGCACAAGTTCAAAGGCAAACAGATTAGTAGCGAATGGTTATACTGGTATGTTCGCAACCACATGTACTTTTACTTTAAGAACATTTTTATACAATCAAAGCGCAGTTTTCCCTCTGCTCTGTATCATATGCTTTTTCCACCAAGAGATTACGCTTTGAAATCTGGAATAAAATTGAAGATCGAACCTATGCTTGTTATAAATGTGTTGAAAGGATTAATTGACGGTTACAAAACATGGAAGTTTTCTACAAGTTAAATAATGACATTTCACTGTTTCTATTCCTAGCGTAAGGGGTGTTTGTTGGCTGTGTTGACTATGAAATCGTGCGAGTTTGTCAAGAGCGCATTTGCTGAATATTACCAGAATCTCCACTTGTTAAATGCCCCAAAAAACATCGAGCGCCGAGAATTTGGTTTTCTCTCTCTCGATAAAAGAGGCATGCTTCGGCATCTTAGTTTCAAATTTGCAGACGAGTTAAAGCTCTTCTTACAAAATACAGTACCCTCTGATGCGTATTTTTCCTGTGCCTACTACGAACAGCCAGAAGCTGAAATGAATGAAAAAGGATGGTTAGGAGCGGATTTGATCTTTGATATTGATGCTGACCACATTCCAACAACTTGTAATAAGGTTCATGATGAATGGATTTGTGGAACATGTGACTTTATTGGGAGAGGTTTGACTCCTGAAAAGTGTCCTGTTTGTGGGGGACAAAAATTTGAAGTTAAGACTTGGCCTTGCGAGACTTGTTTGGGCTCAGCCAAAGAAGAAACTCTGAAGCTTTTGGATATCTTAACACACGATTTTGGGTTCCCTGAAAAAGAAATGCATGTACTCTTCTCGGGACATCGAGGTTACCATGTCCACATTCATGATGAAACCATTAAAAACGCCGATGCCATGGCTCGAAAAGAAATTGTTGATTACATTTGTGGATTAGGCTTTAACATAGAATCTCACGGTTTTAGCGATAAAGAATGGAAGACTCGAAGCACCCTCAAACGTTCAAACTTGAATAATTCTGGTTGGCATGGGCGTATCATCAAGCGTGTACATGATTTAATTTCAAACGCTAAGCAAGACGAATACGAAGGTTTAGGTTTAAGAAGCGACATTGTCTCAGTGTTAATCAAAAACAAGGAAAGAATTTTGAAAAACTTGAAAAGTACAGGACATTTGGGTGTTACTAAAGGCGTGGGCTTTGAGACTTGGAAAAAGCTAATCGAATTTTGCGTGTATTCACAATCTGCTAAGATAGATACTGTTGTCACAACCGACATTCATCGCTTGATTAGGTTGACCGACAGCTTGCATGGTAAAACAGGTTTGAAAAAAGTCGAGTTTCCGATTTCTACAATTGAGGATTTTGATCCATTTAAAAGTGCGATAGCTTTTAAAGATGGAACTGTGGCTGTCTTTGTCTCCGACTCGCCGCTGTTTAGAATTGGTGATGAAACGTTTGGTCCTTACAAAGCTCAGAAAGTTGAACTGCCCACCGCCGCAGCAGTGTTGCTTGTTTGTAAAGGTAGGGCGGAGGTTTTAGAATAATGTACGACGAACTATATGAGGTTTGGAGGAGAGAACTTGAAAATGCTGATCTGACAAAAATCCCATCTGACTTCTACTCTAGACTTGCTGATTATTTTAGAAGACTTAGAGAGGAAGGTCGTATGCTTGATAAAAGAACTGTAAAAGCCAAACTTCTTGCGAAGGAAAGGCAGAACATTAAATTAATGGCTAGCGAATTGATTAGAACACGGTACAAGAAGCTGCTCAAGCAGGTGACTTACGGCAAAAAGGTACCCTTTGATGTCTTGACAACTGAAGAAAGGGTTCTCTTGGACATTCCAAACTATTCAGAAGCCTTTAAGAGTTTTATTGACAATATCTTTAGAGGACATGCTCAACAAATCGATGTTTTGCCAAAACATAAGAGAGCTGTCCTACGTTTTGTAAAAGATATCCCCGCTATAATCGGCGCCGACATGAAAACTTACGGGCCGTTCAAAATCGAGGACATTGCGTCTGTGCCAGCTGAAAACGCTGAAATTCTAGTGAAACAAGGGATGGCAGATAATGTTGAAACTAGTTGAACTGTGAAATAGAGTCTTACATAGTTTGGTCGAATTGAAGACTAATGCATTGCTCCGAGATTTTGACTGTCTGAGTTTTCCCTTGGTGTTTTAATTTTTGCCCAGAGAACCCGACTTCCTATTATTAATATGGGGTAAATCATTATCCATATGATTGAGTATAGTTGGCCGTAATAGTCGTGAAAACGGTGCGTTTGAATCGAGTTAACGCCCGTGTTCAATGCTATTATGAAAATAGTGGCTATCCTTATTGCATTAATAAGATAGGTGATTATGGCGCCGATAATGAAATAGATAGCCTTATGCTTCCATGGAATGTTTATGTTTCTCAAGAATAGTAGTATGGTGAGCGTATAGATTATGAGGCTCTCTATTCCTGAACATGGCCAAGCTATGCCGAACGCAGCAACTTCTCCTTGTGAATTTGTAACAGTTAAATATGGCATGGTTCCATATTTGGGGTTCATTATAATGGTCATGCTAGTTTTGTATCCCATTATTCTTAGGATGCTTGCAGCAAGGTTGGCTGTTGTTGGTACAAGAATCTGAAAGGGAGTAAACCACCCGTAGGGGTAAATGTTATCTATCGTATACAGTGTTCCAATGATTGTTAGAAAAACTGGAGAAATTAAGATATTTTTTAGGCCCTCGAATCCGTATTCTAAGACAATTATCGCAGTGAAGAGTGCCGCAAAAACTAGGTATTCTATTGCAAGTGGCATCCAATCACATTGAGCGACGTTGTTCCTCCACGTCCAATCCACAATTGCGCGATTCAGTCCATAGAAGTTGGCAGTGATAACGTATATTGTAGGAAGCGTTAGAGCTAAAACAAACAGGATGGTTCTTAGTGACTTGAGTTTCTTCACTCTATGTGTTTGAAGTTTTTCCCATCGCAAAATTATTTCCAAGAGAGCCAGCCATAAAAAGAAGAGGTAGAATGTTCTGCCTTTCCATGTAACTTCGAAGGTATCGGTGTATGAATAATAATATTTTGGATATGGTGGAAAAGCGATATTCTGATAGAAATAGAGAATGAGAAATGGTATGATAAACGCTAGGATAGGCAATAGCTTAATAAAACTATTAATATTGTTCTTAACTTTCTGCTTGATCCTTAGCATTCTGAACCCCCCACGCATATTTTGCTTTGTTTCACATAACTATCATATAACTATTACATGGTCACTTAACGATTATGTTGACCTGATTGCCCATGCTTCATGTAAACTCAACCAGTCCAAAACATTCAGTAGCGCTAAACATTAATCAAAATAAAAAAGCGAAAAAGTATAAGAGTATGTGTGTTTTCTTTATGCAAAGCTGGTCGTGATCACAGTGAACATCCCTAAAGAAATTAGAACATTCTGTCCGAAATGCAAAAAACATCAAACTCACACAGTTACCCTATATAAGGCTGGAAAGCGAAGAGCCTTAGCAAAAGGGGAACGCCACCATAAACGGGAAAAGAAAGGCTATGGTGGACAGAAATACCCTCTTCAAAGAGAGTTTGCAAAAACAACTAAGAAACAGACTTTGAAACTAAAGTGCAAAGTCTGCGGTTACATTAGACATAAAGATGGCATACGATTAAGGAAATTAGTAATAGCTTAAATTGGAGGATAATGTTGTGACTGACTGGGAAAAGCTCATTCCAAGACCAAGAAGCAGTTTTCTCCGAATAAAATGTCTAAAATGCGGTAACGAGCAATTAATCTTCAGTAACATTGTAAACAGAGTTAATTGCAACGTTTGCGGAACTGAGCTTGCAGAGCCTTCCGGTGGAAAAGCGATAATCAAGGGCGAACTAATCGCAGTTTTTGAATAGAGATGAATACTACAATGGCAATTAGAAAACAGGAATGGCCTGAAGTCGGAGATTTAGTGATAGCCACAGTGGAAACTGTTACCGATTACGGTGCTTATGTAAAACTAGATGAATATGGTAAAAAAGGATTGCTGCACATTTCTGAAATATCTTCTTCTTGGATTCGAAACATCCGTGATTTTGTTCGTGAAGGACAAAAAATCGTTTTGAAAGTTTTACGAGTGAACGTAGAAAAAGGACACGTAGATCTGTCTCTTAGAAGAGTTACGAAAAGAGAGAGAATCGAGAAAATTATGTTCTGGAAAAAAGAGAGAAAAGCTGAAGCTTTACTTCGCAGTATTGCTGAGAAAACTGGGCTATCATTTGAGGATGTTTATGAGAAAGTCGGAGCGCCTATGGAAAACGAATACGGGTTATATGAAGGCTTTGAAAAGGCCGCGAAAGAAGGCTCAGAAGTTTTAACAAAAATAGGCGTATCCGAGGAACTTGCAGTTGCTCTTGCTGAAGTTGCGAAAGAAAGAATACGTGTACCGATGGTTAAGGTGAAAGGCATAGTTGAACTCCGATGTATGAAGCCAAATGGAGTGAAAATCATTAAAGGCGCTTTTTTAAATGCTAAAAAAGCTGAAAAGTCTCGAGATGTAAAACTTCGCTTTTATGTTGTTGCTGCACCAAAATACTGCGTTGAGGTTCTTGCAGAAAACTATAAGCGTGCGGAAGGCATTCTGCAAAAAGTTGCTCAAAATGTTGTTTCAAACGTTGTTAAAGCTGGTGGACAAGGCACCTTTAGAAAGAGGGAAAAATGATGGTTTGGCTTTTAAGGAAATGTGAAAGATGTAGGAAATATACATTAAAAGAAGACACATGCCCACATTGCGGGGAAAAAGTTCGAGTGCCACATCCACCAAAGTTTTCGCCTGATGATAAATACCTTATGTATCGAATGGCTTTAAAAAGGGAGAGTCTGACGAATGAAAGAGACATTCATTAAAGAACTTGCAAAAATTGAGTTGAACAATCCTATTTTAATTGAGGGGCTTCCAGGCTTAGGACTTGTTGGTAAAATTGCTACGCGCTATCTAATTAAACGGCTAAAGGCTGAACGGTTCGCCTACCTTTATTCTCCTCATTTCCCATATTTCGTGCTTGTCAGCAAGAAAGGAAACATTAGACTTCTATCTGGAACGTTTCACTTCTGGAAGAACAATAAAGGAAAAAAGGACCTTATATTTTTTACAGGTGACAGCCAAGCTCAAACAATTGAGGGGCAATATGAAATTTCTGATCGTATACTAGATTTCGCTGAACAATGCAAAGTACAGATGATTGTAACGATAGGTGGTTACCGAATGGAAGCGAAGGATAAGCCCAAAGTTATTGCGGCAGCTACAAACACAGAATTATTAAACAAGGCTTTACAAGCTAGAGCTATGGTAGGTCCAATGGGAAGCCCTATTGTTGGCACTGCTGGCTTAATATTGGGTTTAGCTCGTTTCAAGAAGATCGATGCTCTTTGCCTTTTAGGTGAGACCAGAGGGTATTTGCCAGATCCAATGGCTTCTAAAAGCGTTTTGGAAGTATTGCAAACGATTCTGGATATCGATGTGGATTTAACTGGACTAGATGAAGAAATTTCCAAGGCAGAGAAAATGGTTAAGCGTTTGCAGAAAATTGAGGAAAAAAGAACCTTGCAGACTGAGGAAATGCGGAAACAAGAAGATAAGAAAATTACATACATCTCTTAAAGACGCTAAAAAGCCAGTTCTTCATTTATTATTCTAACGATTTTTTCGGAAGCGTTACCATCTCCATAGGGAGATTTTTCTGGTAGTTCCTTTCGATTTTCCATTGTTCTTTTTATTGCTGCCAATATTTTCCTTTTTTCCACGCCAACAACTTCAGCGAAGCCAGCTTTGACGGCTTCTGGTCTTTCTGTGGAGAGGCGAATAACTAAAACAGGCTTTTGAATGTGTGGAGTTGTTGCTTCTTCTTGAATACCACCGGAATCTGTAATTATCATTTGACATTTTTTCATCAAAACTAAGAAGTCTAGATAGCCAAGTGGCGGTAAAATCTGTATGTTTTTCGATTCTCTGATTTTATCGTAAATTTTGTTTTGTTGCAATCTCTTTTTTGAGCGTGGATGCATTGGGTAAACAATTGGTATTGGGGCTTCCGCGAAGGTTTCCATAAATCTTTTGAGAATTCTGAAGTCATCTACATTTTCTGCTCTATGGGCTGTTGCTAAGGCAAATTTTTTAAAACGAACAATGTCTAATATTTTCGATTTCTTTTCCGCT
>Ga0172363_10004546_pt1 | contig 11224 bp, 9 predicted proteins | sample LakKivs2_kivu2a2_FD_114541 | JGI IMG/M metagenome (GOLD analysis project Ga0172363, IMG submission 114541) | Sediment microbial communities from Lake Kivu, Rwanda - Sediment s2_kivu2a2 | ecosystem: Environmental > Aquatic > Freshwater > Lake > Sediment | place: Rwanda: Western Province, Lake... | reverse complement strand
CCCCTGTCGTGCGGGCCCACAGGTAGAGGCCCCCCACCGGCTTCTCGGCTTCCATGCCCACTTCCTGCAATGTCTCCCACACCAGGTCCCGCCGCGCCTGGTAGATCTGATTGCGTTCCGCCAGCCAGCTCTGGTCGCCCGTCAGCGCCGCCACACCCGCGTCTTGGATGGGGCGGAAGACGCCGGAGTCCACGTTGCTTTTCACCAGAGCCAGAGCCTTGATCGCCGCTGCATTGCCTACCGCCATGCCGATCCGCCAACCGGCCATGTTGTAGGTCTTGGATAGGGAGTTGAACTCCAGTGCCACCTCTTTCGCTCCTGGCACCTGCAGGATGCTGGGCGCGACGTAGCTATCGAAAGTGAGGTCGCAATAGGGCGCATCGTGGCAGAGCAGGAGGTCGTGCTGGCGGGCGAAGGCCACGGCCTCGGCGAAGAACTCCAGTGAGGCACCAGCCCCGGTGGGGTTGTTGGGGTAGTTGAGCCACATCAATTTCGCCCGCTTAGCTACCTCTGTTGGAATAGCGGAGAGATCGGGCAGCCAGTCCAGTTCCCGGCGTAGGGGCACCGGGTAGGGCACGCCGCCCGCCAGTTGGGCGCCCAGGCTGTAGGTGGGGTAGCCGGGGTCAGATACCAGCACCACGTCGCCGGGGTCCACGAAAGCAAAATGAGCATTGGCGATCCCCTCTTTGGAACCAATGAGCGACAGCACCTCTCCCTCGGGGTCCAGTTCCACACCGAAGCGATGCTGGTAGTAGGCCGCCACCGCCCGGCGAAAGGCGGGGATGCCGATGAAACTGGCGTATCCGTGATGGGCCGGATCACGGGCCGATTTCTCCAGCGCCTCCAGGATGAAATCGGCTGGGGGCAGGTCGGGGCTGCCCATGTCCATGCGGATCACATCCCTCCCCTGAGCCTGAAGCTCGCGGAGGCGTCGGAGCAGGACAGCAAAGGGGTAGGGAGGCAGGTTTGCGATGCGCTGTGCGGGTCTCATTGATCTTCTCCTCTAGGTCCACGATGAAGTAACGGGTCAACGGGTCATGAGTCAGTGGAAACCAGCACCTCGATCTCCTCCATCAATCGCTTCAGGTCGGCCTCGGTCAGTTGAACTGCTGGCCCCCTGTCCTGGGCTGGCCCACTCGCCGGGTTCAGCGTCCACGTGCCCACCGCGCCGAGGTCCGACCATCCGGCACCGTCCATCACGAGCTCGTAGGCCCTGTTCCCGCCACAGCCCCCCACGAAGCACTGCGTTGGCAGCACGTGCCAGTTGATGGTCAGCGTGCCGCCTGTGCCGGAGACGCTGCTGTTGCTACAGTCCAGTGTGATGTAGACCGTGCTCAGGGACTTCGCTTGGCCCGGCCGGCAGATACCGCCATCCTTCAGCCACAGGATGTTGGCTGGATGGATGTAGGCAGCGGCCAGTCCCCCGCTGGCGATGGGCGGCTCACGATCCAGGAAGAAGAAGGCCCATTTGATGTCCTCGTAGCCGTTGGGGTCGCTGTAGGTAGTAGTGAAGTCTGCCCACTCGCCCACCCTTCCCGAGCCACCATTCGGCTCGAAGGTACCGACACTGGGGGCGAAGGGGCCTATATACTCATCGGCCCCTATGTCCACGCCGTATCCAAATGGCCGCGGATCGCCTTCGAAGTCGGTGCTCGGCGCACCGATGCTGATGCCGGCGTCAATGGCCGGGCTGCTCTCGAGGAGGTGGGCATCGAAAGCGTCAATCGAGGTGTTGACCAGGCCGGGCGAGACCCCGCAGATGTCGTGGGGGCCAGGGCAGGGGTTGTGCTTCACATCGGCGATCACCGAGTAATCTATGTCGAAAGGATTATGGGGAAAGCCCTCTGCCCAGGCGAGACAAGTGCTCTCAAAGGGCTGAAGGAAGTCGGTGTGCCCTTGGAAGATGTTGTTGCGCAGGCGTACCGATTCGGAGCCGCTGGGAGTCCCGTAGGCGTCGGCCAGTACCAGACAGTCCCCCTCACTGGTGAGCGTGTTGTTGGTCACCGTGACACGGTTGCCCGGCCGCAGAGCGAGGGAGAGGGCAGTGCCGAGGGCACGGCAGTTGTCCACATGGAAGGTGAAAGGCTGGCCATCAAAGAAGCCGCAGTTGCCGACAAGGATCGAGTTCTCGATGTAGGTTGGGCCGTTGGTCTTGATCTGGTTGCCGGCGTTCCCCTCGGCGATGGTGCGCCGGATAGTGATGGAGGAGTCTTCCCGCCGGGCGTAGAGCAGGTCCAGGCCATCGGAGGTGTTGTGCAGGAAGGCCGAGTCCTCGATGATCCAGTGCCCTCCGGTCTCGCCAGTGCCGACGCCATCGCCGTACCCGCCGGCCGTCTGGCCCCAACAGCCGGCCGGTTCGCCGCCGGGGTAGGTCTCGCCACAGCCATTCCACTCTACCGTCCAGTGATGGAAGAGCAGAGTGCCCGAATTCGAGTCGCTGCCCTCCCAAAGGTCGCCATCCCAGCCGACCCAGCCGTTGCCCGCGATGCGCACCTCCTCCACGGTCCAATCGGTCAGCCGGCCGGCGTGGATCCCGGCGCTAGCCAGGCCGTGGATGTTCAGCTCCTTCAGATGGACATTGGCCGAGTCTTGGGCGTAGAGACCTCTGACGGCCCAGGGTCCGAAAGGATAGGTATCGCGCTCGCAAGCCAGACCGCCCGTGTGAAATTCGACGCAGCCAGAGCGGTCGGTGATCTCCAGGCAGGCGACCTCGACGTTGCTGGAGCCGGTGAGGTTGAGAATCAGGTCCGCTCGCTCCGTGCCCCACAGTTGGGGTGGGTTGAGGCAGCCCGAGTCCCAGCCGGCCCCCAGGATGCGGGTGGGGTGTGCCGGGTCGGAACCGCTGGGAATGGGTGACATGTGGCAGGCCCAGGGATAATCGCGGGCGCAGATGTCGTCCTCCTGGTCGGCCTCGGGCGCGCCGTAGCCCATCATGTAGCTGCCGGCTCCGATGATCAGGGTGTCGCTGCCAGCGATGCGCGGCGGGCCGCTCGGCGGGAGGGCGCGGAAGGGGTGATCCCAGGCGCAGGGCTGCCCTGTCCCGCTGCCAGGGTAGGGCGCATCCACCAGCCCGGTGCATTGCTCGGTGGACCCCCCGTCGGGGCGCACGTAGTAGGTAGCAGGGCTTTGTGCGTGAGCCGACGCCAAAAGCAGGAGGATCAGAAGAGCGGTGAGGAGTTGCCTAGTTGCCTTATTGCCTCGTTGCCTCATTGCTTTAACCCTCCACGAAGACCTCCAGCACTCGCCCCACTCGCTCCAAGCTCTCACCGCTCACTTTGTCAAGCGTGTCCTGGCGGGTGTGCCAGAAGGGATAGTCAAAGTCTATGATGTCCACCGCAGGAATCCCCCTTTGCAAGAAAGGGGTGTGGTCGTCGAACATGGCCCACTTGACCTCCGGGATAAACGTCTCATAGCCCAAGTCGGCGGCGATGGCCCACAGCCGATCCTGCAGCATCGGGTCGGAGTTGTGCTCCTTATAGATCTGCTGGTCTTTGTCGCCCACCATGTCGGCGATGATCACCGCCTGGGGCGTGCGGGTCAGATGTTCGGCGAAGTATGCAGAGCCCACGATCCACTCCCAGCCATCCAGATCGCCATGGTCCTCGGCGTCGAAGAAAACCAGCCACACCTCATGACCGAGCCGTTTCTTTTCCAAACAGCGGGCCAGTTCCAAGAGCACCGCCACCCCGCTGGCCCCGTCGTTGGCCCCCAGCACCGGTGCGCTGGGGTCCACTGGATCTTGGTCGGCCCGGCGGCGGGTGTCATAATGCGCCCCCACGATCAAGAGCGGCCCCTTCCCCGCCTGGCCGATAAGGTTGCGCACTGGGGTACCCCTGTAGGTGAATCGTTGCTCCTCCGTAGCCCACCCCTGCTTCTTCAGTTCGTCCAGGATGTAGTCACCCGTCTGTTCTAAGGCCTTGGACCCAGTGGGCCGGGGGCCGACATCGCATTGGGCCTTCACATGGGCGTAGGCCCGTTGGCCATCGAAGCGCACAGGGGCTGCGGGTGCCTGGCATGCCAGGGCAATCAGCAGGGAAGCAGTGAACAGCAGGCGCAGCAATATCCGGGGAATCCTAATCCAGTTGCCCAAACCGCAGAAGTAGGGTATCATATAACCTCAAAGTCATTGCCCAGCCTAACCCTCCCGCAGGTTGTGGGGGATGTTTTTATGGCCCTCTACAAGAACTTAAACCTGCGGGAGGGTGACCGTTCCCGGAGAGAATCGCCTTCTATGCTTAAACCACTCTTGGAAACCATGCGGCCCAAACAGTGGGCCAAAAATTTGTTCATCTTCGCTGGTCTGATCTTCGGCGAAAAGCTGCTTTATCCCTCGCTACTGGCCAAGAACATTATGGCCTTCATGCTCTTCTGCCTCATCTCCAGCACCATCTACCTGGTCAACGATCTGGCGGACATTGAAAAGGACCGCCAACATCCCACCAAGCGGCGGCGACCTCTGCCCTCGGGAAGGCTCCAGCCCCGGGTAGCGATCATCGCTGCCGGGCTCTGCCCCGTGATCAGCATCCCGCTGGCCTTCTTGCTGGACCTGCAATTCGGCCTGGTGGTGCTGGCCTATCTGGCCACGATGATCGCCTATTCCCTGCTGCTCAAGAACTTGGTCATTGTGGATGTGCTGGTCGTCTCCGCGGGATATGTGCTGCGCGTGGCGGCAGGGGCGATGGTGACCAGCGTCCCCATCTCCCCCTGGCTCTACGTGTGCACCACGCTGCTGGCCCTCTTCATCAGCTTCTCCAGGCGACGACACGAGCTGCTGATCCTGGAGGTGACGGCAGATGAGCACCGGGCCACACTCAACGAGTACACCCCCCATCTGTTGGACGAGATGATCGCGGTGGTCACCTCCACCACGGTCATTGCCTATTCCCTCTACACCTTCTCCGCGCCCAATCTGCCGCCCAACCACTCCATGATGCTCACCATCCCCTTCGTCCTGTACGGCATCTTCCGCTACCTGTACCTCATCCACGTCAGGAATGAGGGGGGCACGCCGGAGGAGTTGGTCTTCAAGGACAAGCCGCTTCTTTTGGACATCGCGCTGTGGGGGTTGACGGCGCTGTTTGTGCTGTACATTCAATAGGGGCGATTCGCGAATCGCCCCTACTCTGGCTTCGGCTGACGGCTCCTCAGCAGATCGCCTGGCTTGCGAGCCCAGACCAGATCATATATCTGCTGCCAACTCTGCACCGTAACCCCGCTCAGCCCCATCCCCCTCAACAGCGAGACAATCTGCGGCCGAGTGAAGGAGTGGCCGAAAAACAACCGGGCCTCCCAGCCGCGCCGGTTGGTGGTCAGCAACACCCCTCCGGGCCGCAGCACGCGGGCCATCTCCCGCAGGGTGCGGCGGGCGTGGGGCAGGAACTCCAGCGCCTCCAGGCAGGTGACGGCATCGAATGTCCCATCGGGGAAGGGGAGCAGTGTGGCGTCCTGGTGGAGGAAGAGCATGCGATCGGCGTAGCCTTCGGTTTTGAGGACCGCCTGCTCCAGCATCCGATGGGCCCGGTCCAGAGCCACGATCCGCCCACGGAAGCGTAGTTCCCGAAACAGGGCGTAGGGCAGCCGCCCGGTGCCTGTGGCCACGTCCAGGATAAGGGGCTGGGGCACGGCGGCCAGCCGGTCAAGCAGTGGACGGGCCAGGAACCAGGGCTCCTCGAAGTTGCTGAACCCTTTGATAGCGTCGTAGCGGGGGGCTGACCAGTTATAGAGCAGTGTCACCACGGTGGGGCCCAGGTAAGCCCCCTCGGTGATGTGAAAGAGCCAGTAGCCCAGGAGAGCTAACAGGAGCACGCCCAGGCCGATCAGGACCCAGAGGAGCATGGGGAGGATCACACCTCGTTGAGGATGGCCAGGAGCTCCTCGTGCAGGTGGCCATTGGAGGCTAGGCAGCCCCTCATCCCCGGATGCCAGGGCTCACCTTGCAGGCTGGTCACCTGTCCGCCAGCCTCTCGGATGAAGAGCTCCGCTGCTGCCACATCCCAGTCGTAGAGGGCCAGGTTGAAGTACCCCTCCAGCCAGCCGGCGGCCACGCTGCAGAGGGCCAGCACCGCCGATCCCGAGGCGCGGAGGGTGGCCACGCGAGGGGCCAGGGCCGCGACGCAGGCCACGCTTCGCGCCCGCACCGCCGGGTCGCGCGCCCAGTCCAGGCCCACCAGTGCATCTCCCAGCCGGTCATGCTTGCTCACCTGCAGTCTTCTCCCATTGAACCAGGCCCCTTCCCCTGATCGGGCAGTGAATAGGCGTTCCTGTACTAGATCGTACACCACCCCCACCACTGTCTCATCGTCGTGCCGCAGGGCCAGAGAGATGGAGAAAATAGGGTAACCGTGGGCGAAGTTGGTGGTCCCATCCAGGGGGTCCACGAACCACAGGAATTCCGCCTGCTCGTCGAGGGATTCCTCGGTGCGAAAGCCATGGTCAGGGAAGTGGGCACGGATCGTCTCCACGATGGCCTGCTCGGCCTTCAGATCGGCGTCGGTGACGATATCGCGAAAGCCTTTGTACCACGCCTGGCGGGGCTGGTCCAGGGCGGCCATGATCTCCGCCCTCGCCGCTCTAGCCGCCGCGACAGCGACTTTGAGAAAGGAATCCAGATCCAGTGCGGGGATCATTGGCCTCCGAAGCCCTCAAAAAACCTGCTGGGAAGCGGAGTAGATCGCCTCCAAATGGGGGACGATCACTGCCCAATCGTACTGTGCGGTGACGAGAGCACGGGCTGCTCGGCCCAGGGCCCGCTGACGGGAGGGGTCACGCAGCAGGGCCACCACCGCCTGAGCAAAAGCGGCCGCCTCATCTGCTATGAGCAGGTGCTCATCCGGTCTCATCAGGGGGAAGCCCTCACAGCCCAGGCGGGTGGCGACCACCGCCTTTCCCAGGCCCATAGCCTCCAGTATCTTGAGCCGTGTGCCCCCGCCCATACGCAGTGGCACCACGTAGACTGCCGCCCCGGCAATGTAGGGTTGGGTATAGGGCACGAAGCCGGTGATGGTCACCGACGGATCATCGCGCAGCACCTCCAGCCGGAGGTGGGGCCGCTGACCGACGATGTAGAAATGGGCCTGGGGCATCTCATCTCGGATAAGGGGCAGCACCTGCTGGGCGAACCACAGCACCCCATCTACATTGGGGCGGAAATCCATCTTGCCAGTGAAGACGATCGCCGCAGAGCCGAGGTCAAGCGGTTTAACCGCTTGGGGATCGTAGGCTGCGGTGTCCACGCCATTGGGCACCACGGTTACCCCCAACCCAGGCACCAGCCGCTCCAAGGCCCTCCCATCCGCCTCTGAGACCACCGTGACCCGGTCCGCTGCCTTACAGCACCGTCGCTCGTAACAAGCCAGCTTCTTCCACTGGATGAGAGAATAGAGCGCTCCCAGCCACCGCTCTGGCCATCGCACATCCGTCTCAAAGGCCCGCTGCTGGAGCACATACTCGCAATTGTGGTCATCGAAGACGACCAGTGGCCTATCCTTTGCCCTTCGCCCTTCGTCCCTCGCTATGTGCAACAGATAGGGGCCCATCTCAATGCCCTCGATCTGGATCACGTCGTAGGAGCCCCTGGCCAGGAGTTGGTCCAACTGATGGTGCATGGCCTGTGATTCCAATCGAAGGGCCATGTCGGGCCGAGGTGAGAGAAGGGTGTCACGGGCCCGATCCAGTGTGCTCCGCCGGGGCACCGCCACTGCGCAGATAGCCGCGCAGTATGCCCTCAGCGGCTCCACCTCCACTTTCCCTGGACCCTCTGCGCAGGACAGGAGGTGGATCTCGTGATGGGCCGCGAGCTGGCGGAGGAGATTGTAGTTGCGGATGGTCGTACCCTGGTGGGGGGGATAGGGGAATTGGGGTGTGAGGATCAGGAGGCGCACAAATCTATCCCTCGGCGATCACCCGCCTGTAGACCTCCAGCGTCTGGCGGGCTGTCTTCTCTACGGAGAAACATTGGGCTCGTCTGTAGCCCTTGGCCTTCATCTCGGCCCACAGCTCCTGGTCATGGAGCACCCGCCACATAGCCACCGTCCACTCTGATATCTCTTCCGGAGCCACCAGCAGTGCGGCGTCTCCTACCACCTCGGGCAGAGCTGAGACATTGGAGCAGATCACGGGAGCCCCGCATAACATCGCTTCCAGCGGCGACAGGCCAAAGCCCTCGTAGAAGGAGGGATGGACCAGGGCCTGTGCCCCGTTGTAGAGGTACACCAAATCCTCCAGCGGCACCTGGCCCAGGAAGCGTACCCTGTCCTTCAGCCGCAGTTTCTCCACTAAGGCAAAGGCCCCTTCGGATAACCAGCCTCGCCGGCCCACGACGGCCAGGACCGTCTTGACTTTATACTGATCCCGCAGGGCACGAAAGGCGTGGAGGAGGGTGGGAAGGTTCTTTCGAGGTTCGATGGTGGAGACGAAAAGCAAATACTCCTCCAGCTCATAGGCACGCCTGACATATGCCCTGGCTTGGTCCCTGTCCATTGGGTGATAGAGAGGGTTGGCAGCTTCATAGATAACGGAGATCTTCGACTCCGGCACGCCCAGTAGACGGATCGTATCCTGCTTGGTGGATTCGGAGACGGCAATGATATGGTCGGTGCTCTTCACCGCCTGGTCGATCTGGCCGTAGTAGCAAGCACTGTCCTGGGTCAGGAAGTGAGGGTAGAGAAGGAAGGCCAGGTCGTGGATGGTGATGACGGACTTGAAATGGCGGTGGAAGGGGGGGATGAAATCAGGGCTGTGAAGCAGATCAAGCCCCAGAGAAGGAAGCTCAAAGCGCAACCCCCACTGCTCGAGGCGGTGATGACTGGGGGTCCAGAGGTTGATTCGTTTGAAATGGTTGTTGTCGGTGATGGTCAGCGAATCCCGCCGATCGCGGAGGACGAGGAATTCATCCTCTTGATCAATTTGTGCCAGGCCCTGGATAAGGCGCAGGGTATATTGGCTGATGCCGGCGTCAGTGTAATATATCAGGCGGGCGTCTATCCCAATGTGCATGTTCCTTCCCTCAAACCCATGAATTCCTCAGCTCACATGACACTCCCCCTTGATCCTCCTGCTGGCATAAAAAACGGTGGCCAGCTTCGGCTGGTCACCCATGACCAGGGTAATGATAGCACGAACTTTCCAATAGTCAAGCTGACTTCCTGTTTGCCCCACCTGGAGGCTGATGATATAATAGCTCCCCGCCAAGGATAAATACAGCGCGAGGAGGGAATGATGAAACGCCTGGCCGATCTGCTCACCCTGAGCCGCTTCTTTCTTTCCCTGGGCATCATGGCCCTGGGAGTGTGGAGGGGAGAGGGAATGCTGCCCTCTGTGGTCATGATGGCCCTCCTGGCCTGGATGACCGATACTCTCGATGGACCACTGGCGCGGCACGCTCGCCCTCAACGCACAACGTGGATCGGCGAACAGGACTTTCCTATTGACGTGTTCATGGTCGTGGCGCTGCTGTCCTACCTGACAGCCATCAACGTCGTGCCTTGGCAGGGGGTCTTGATGTATCTGCTTGTAGCCACGGCGGCCATCTGGTGGCTGCGGGAGCAGGCCGTCGCCCTGGCCTTCATGGCCCCTGTGGATGCGCTTTTCCTCTACACCGGCTGGCAGCGGGCACCGACTGAGACACGCTGGGTGTTTCTCTATCTTGCGGTGACGCTGGTCCTGGATTGGCATCGCTTCTGCTACATGGTCGGCGTGTTTATCAACGGCATGCGTCGAGTCCTTCGTGTGTGAGGTAGGCGGAGGTATCGAACATCGAACCCGGAGTACGACAGCAGTTAGCGCTGGTGGAACAAAGATATGAGGAACTGAATCGCCTTCTGGCTGACCCGAAGGTGGCAACCGACTACCTCCGGGTTAAAGAATATGCCCAGGAGCAGGCGGAGCTGGAGCCATTGGTGCAGAAGTTCCACCTCTACCAGCGAACGGAGAGCGAATTGGCCGAGGGGCGTTCGCTTCTGGAGGAAGAGCTCGACCCGGAGATGGCGGCCTTCTTCCAGGAGGAGATTGCCAGGCTGGAGGAGGAAGAGGCCGAGCTGGAGGGGGAGATTCACCTTCTGCTCCTGCCCAAGGACCCCCGCGATGAGAAGAATGTGATCGTGGAGATCCGGGCTGGGGCCGGTGGCGATGAGGCAGCCCTTTTCGCCGCGGATCTCTATCGCATGTACACCCGGTACGCCGAGAGCCAGGGCTGGCTGACCGAGCTCCTCAGCGTCAACGAGACCGGTGTGAGGGGGTTCAAAGAGGTGATTTTCCAGATCACCGGCCATGGCGCTTTCTCCCGTCTGAGGTATGAGAGCGGCGTCCACCGCGTGCAGCGCGTGCCCATCACCGAATCCAGCGGGCGTATCCACACCTCAACGGCGACGGTGGCCGTGCTCCCTGAGGCGCAGGAGGTGGAAGTTCAGATTAACCCCGACGACCTGCGCATTGACGTGTACGGTGCCTCGGGGCCAGGCGGCCAACACATGCAGAAGAACGCTACGGCAGTGCGCATCACCCACCAGCCCAGCGGAATCGTGGTCACTTGTCAGAGCGAGCGCTCCCAGTTCCAGAACCGTCAGCGGGCCATGGCCGTCCTGCGTGCACGCCTGTATGCCCTGGAGGAGGAGAGGCGGCAGCGGGAGGAGGCCGCCCAGCGGCGCTCTCAGGTGGGCACCGGCGAGCGGTCGGAGAAGATCCGCACCTACAACTTCCCCCAGAATCGAGTCACTGACCACCGGATCAACCTCTCCATGTACAACCTCCCGGAGGTGTTGGAGGGAAAGCTCGACCCCCTCATCGAGGAGCTGATCGCTGCGGACCAGAAGCGACGGCTGGAGGAGTTGGCTGCCTGATGGCCCGAAGTGGCGAGGAGATGATATCAGATGCCCTGACCTGGGGCCGGAGTATGTTGACAGAGGCTGAGGTGGACTCACCCCAGCTTGACGCGGAACTGCTGCTGGCCCATGCCTTGGGCTGGCAGCGGGCCCAGCTCTACACCCATGCTGAGCAGGTGCTTCAGCCCCAGGACTGGGCCCGTTTTGCGGAGCTGATAACGCGGCGCGCCCAGCGCGAGCCACTGGCCTACCTGGTTGGCCACCAGGAGTTCTACGGCCTCGATTTTTTCGTGGATGGGCGGGTATTGATCCCCCGCCCCGAGACGGAGGTGCTGGTGGAGCAGGCCATCGCCGAGGGCACCCGCTGCCTACCTGTACCCGACAGGGTAGAGCGCACGGGGCGTCTG
>Ga0172363_10004545_pt1 | contig 11228 bp, 12 predicted proteins | sample LakKivs2_kivu2a2_FD_114541 | JGI IMG/M metagenome (GOLD analysis project Ga0172363, IMG submission 114541) | Sediment microbial communities from Lake Kivu, Rwanda - Sediment s2_kivu2a2 | ecosystem: Environmental > Aquatic > Freshwater > Lake > Sediment | place: Rwanda: Western Province, Lake... | reverse complement strand
GAATCTGTCAAAGTTGTTGCTCCTCCGGCTGTCGCGGTTCCTGACAAAAAAGTAAAATCTTCCGAATTTTCTGTCGAAGATAAATAGAGCCTAGATGGGAATGTCGAATTACCAGATACAATGTGCATTCCATTATAATAAATACCAAACTTAGCAATAACCGCGTTGGCTAGAGATGACAGAGTAGTACCGTCATACTTTCCCATCGTGTCTGTTCCGTTATAGATATATAAAGCATTGCGACATTGAGAAAAATTGGTTTGAAGTCCATCAGTGAAGGTCTTTCCGGCAATATCGGTCCAATGTGCACCTAATACTTGCAACGCAGTCCCTTTTAACCTTAAAAATTTCTTAGTTCCATTTGCCAAATATAAAGAAGCTTTACCCATTATTCTACCGATACCAGATGATCCTATTAATTTAGAACCTCGTCTTTTAGATGGGAGTCCATCTTCTGTATATTCAATATTCCATAAATTAGGAGACTCATTATCCCTTACATGGGCTTGAGAAACTAATTTATTCTCACCGGCGCTAAATTGTTGATATTGTTTAACTTGTAGAGGCATTTTACTCTCCTACTACTTGCCCGATTGAATAATTTGACCTTTCGGTTGGAGCGACTATTTTATGAGGGTATCTGTCGTCTTGTTTCCTAAGTTTATTGATTGAATCTTCATAATCGTTAATTTCACGAGTAATATCTGCTTCATAGTTATCAGATCGTCTCAATCTTGCATATGAACCAAGCGATACAGGAAGTAAAGGTACACGAGTTTCATCAGTCCCATTTACAAGCGCGGCTTCATCACCCAATGAATAGGTTAATTGCAATGTCGGCGAGTCCGTGTCTAATGTATTCAATTTATATCCATCAACATCGTTACCGGTTATCCAAACTGGATGATCATTAACGTTAAACTGATCTTTTTCAAACGATTCAATAAGAGAATAAACATTATCATTTCCTGTTATTATTTCTCGTAAATCTAAAAAAGAACCGATTGAAAAATCAGTTAAGGTTGTAGTTGAAACTCCACTAGAATCAAACGAAACATCTAAAATCGATTGATCAAAACTCCAAGTCCTTCTTGATCTAATGTCTTCTATAATTAAATTTATAAGTGAATTATAAGTGGCTAAACGAGTAGTATCTGAGACGCTACCCTCTCCATTTAGTCCAGCAATAGTGTTTTGTATTTGAGTTAAAGTAGGCATATAGCTCCTTCATCCCCATCACTAACGCTTTATATTATTTAATCAAGTTAAAATAACAACTCTATTTTTTTTGTTTGTTCTTCCCAAGTGGGAGATTTATATTTAACTTTAGGGTGACTTTTTATTGCCGAGATTAAATCATCTCGATAATTTTCCAGTGTGGTTTTAGTTCCAAATACAACAGTTTCTGCTAATGCCATATTCGGTATGACAACTGGATAGCATCCTGCTGCTTGCGCTTTTAATGCTGAAATACAAAACAACTCCACACCTTGACAAGGGTGTAACCAAAATTCCGATTCGTTATATAATTTGATCATTTCTTCTTCTGAGATAGACTTATCATAAGTGCAAACCAACTTCGCATTAGGTATAGGGAAAATACTTTTTAGAAACTCACCCCCTCTGTCAGGGCTACTTGAATATAAGCATTGTCCTTTTATCTTTTTACTTCCGTCAAACTGTTCTGGGTTTATTCCGTGACCTATGATTACCGAATCTCCAAATATTGATTGATGATATTTGGATAAAGTTATTCGATGGTCAAATTCCTTATACTCTTGAGATTTTTGTCCGACTTTATTTGTCCAATAGATATTCTTTTTACCTAAATATGGGGGTTTATCATTGCACGCCAATACTACATCTTGTGGCTCGTAAAGCTCTCTAGGAAGGTAATAAACTCCTTTATGTTCCATTGCCTCACCATCATAATAAACTGTCACCTCGTGGCGTTTAGACAGCTCCTGGGCTGTTTCTATATAAAATTCCGGCGTTCCCCCTAGATATTTAGTAGGTGTCCATTGGAATTCAGGAGGTAATTTTTCTGTATATATCGTGATCCGCATTATATAATTCCTCTTTATTGATAGTTTCGTAGGTTTTCCCGCCCAAATGTTCGACTATAATATCATTCCACTTGTAAATAGGTACTCTCATTTTCTTTGCTCGGTCATAGTATTCGGCATCACTAAAGAAATGCCTCAGTTTGGGATTTAAATATCCTAATGTATCAAGAGTTTTTTTAGTTGTTCCCCAAATGGACCCAAATCTGTCCCCTTGACCCTCGTCAGAAGTCTTAGGTGAATAAATGCCATAATCCATATTATAAAACCTATCTAAATCACCCTCTCTGATAAAAACATCGTCATTTATTACTACTATCTTATCGCAAGACGCGACTTCCATTCCGCTAATGACAGCAACCGTATACCCTAAATTATCGATACATTCTATGCTTTGATCTGCTCTATCAATCCATTCTTTTGTTTCATATGGGCTACAATCGTCAATAATTATTAATTCTTCATTAGGATAATATTTTTTTATATTAGAAATACACTTATCGATTACTTTGTAAAGAGATAGATCATTAAAATATACTGGTACAACGATACTAAGATTTGACATAATAAGTCCTGAAGTTATCAACAAAACTGTTAATTAGCTTTTTTTTAGTAAATTCACTCTCTACATATGGACTATCATCTAAGATGATCAATCCACCCGATGGCATGCGATTATAAAAAAACTCTATTTCTCTTTTCACTTGATCGGGTGTATGTTCACCGTCTATATAGACACACCCAAAGATCGGGTCAATCACGCTTTTATTATGCCAGAAATAAATATCGGGTAATACTTTCATAAAATCATCACTCTCTAATCTCCAATGGTAATGATTTAATTTATTTTCATAAGCATAATCTGATAATAATTTCTTAGCATCACGATAAATATCTTCATTATAATCAGAATCGATTAATTCATCTCCACAAACAAATGGTCTTGCCCCATATGGATCAACTGTAAATAACCACCTGTCTGGATTAGTTTCTTTGATAACTTCGAGCATCGCTAAAGCTGAACCACCCCGATAGTTACCTACTTCACAGAAAATAGCTTCCGGTTGGTTTTTTAGACGAATAGCACAATCTTTTACTCTTTCAATGAAATACTCAATTCCGTCTTTGTGATCGCAATGAGTCAAAATGGCTTGTCGCATTTTATTATCTCCTTAAATCCATCTGGGTTACATGGATGTAAATCTTTAATTGTGTGATCTCTATCCCAACCTAACCATTTACCCTCATACCAATTATCAACCAATTCATTGTTAAACTTTAATTGCTTGCACTTCTTTGTCATCTCCTCATTAGTGCGGATATATGAGCCATGATGCATCACAATTTCTTTAGGTAAGAAGTCCCAAGCCGAATCAATACATCTTAAATGAACAAACCTGACAGATGGACGAACAGCTACAATCAGTCCGCCATTTTCCTTAGGTTCAATTCGATGATTCCAATCTTTCCAGTAAGTATAAATTGTATTTATTCCGTAAGCAGGTTGGTCGGCTTTTACATTAAGATAGTTAAGTAGGTGTTCAATGTGTTTTTTTGAATATCGTTCATCAGGATCAACAACTAATATCCAGTCGCAATCTTTCAACCATTCTATACCAAAATTGCGTTGTTCTTCCTCATTTTTCCACGATGAGGCGATAACTTCTGCTCCCTGTTGAGTTGAAATAATATCAGTTTCGTCTGGGTCGGTTTTTTCTCCCCACCATGGAGTATCAGAGATTAAAACTAAATGCCTAACGTTAAAATCCTGAAATTGTTTTATACAATCTCCGATAAAATTCTGCTCGTTAAAAGCAATTGTCAGGATTCCTATTTGCATACTTCAATCCATTGGTCACAAACATTACTCCAAGTAAATTTCTCTCTCGCCCAAGGGATCATTTCTTTTCTGATTTCTTCTTGCTTGTCTGTGTCTTTCATTAATTCGATGGACTTGTCAACGATTTCATCGGCTACTTTCGGAGGCATTATCATAAACTCTGTCACGCCGTCTATCTTATAACCATATTTTACCGTATCTTGCAAAGCCCCGTAATTAGAACAAACTGGAATTACACCAGTGGCTTGCGCTCTCATTGCCGTAATACATGATGTTTCCCAAAAAGCAGTCGGGTACACCCAGAGTCCTGATTTAGCGAACTCTTTTACAAGTTGTTTTTGCCCAATTCTGCCAGCATGAGTAATACCTTTTTGTTGCATAAGTTTTTCAACTTTAGCTTTCCACTTTTTTGATTGATCGTCAGTAGAGATTTTATCGAAATTGTCCCAACCATAACATATAAACAGTTCAGCGTCAGCAACTTCTTTTAATATCTTAGGCCATCTTTCTAGTAGAGTATCTAAACCTCTGTCATAACTTGACGACCAAATTAATCTATGCGGGTTTCTCTCCTCGGTATCTCCAGCAAGAATATCAATCATATTCAATCCATTAGCCGTAATAAGAAACTTATCATCTGGTATTTTAGGAAGTTGTTTGCGTGAGAAATTAGATAATACCATTATTTTATCGACATTATCGATGATTGCTTTGTTAAAATCTCGCTCCATTGGCTGATCATGCAACCATAGCAACTTAGTTCGTGCTTTGATAATGTAGGAATAAATCGCAGGGTTTCTCCAACCGATAAAAATATCGAAAGAATCATTTGGATTAAATTCCCAATAAGGTCTATAACTAACTCCTCGATAATCACCTTTTAATCTTCCGCATGAATTAAAAACAGTAACTTTATACCCTCTTTTAGCAAACTCTCTAGCCATATAGATAGTACCTTCTTCACTGCCACCGATTCCTTTTATAACAGACGGGTCAGCCCATTCTTCCAGTGAGTTGCCGCACAAGAAAACAACTGATTTCCTCTCCCATGTCTTAGGCTTGGAGTTTTTAATTCTTAACTCCTGCAAACGAACATCTTGCATTAAATAGTCAGGTAAATTTTCTACTAATTTAGAGACATTATATTTATCGTTTTTCTTAGTGTAGAGAATCACATCAATAGTTTTATTGACATAATCGTCTGTTTCCCACGCATCTTGGACAATTTTTTTTAATCCTTCAAACTTCTCTGATCCGTCATTGATTGAATTGAAAAGTTTAGACGCTTTAGACACTTGATTGGTCATAATATAGGCATTGATTAGATTTACCGGCCCTATAAATCGTCTTAATGACTTATTTATCCCAAGTGGTGTATTGGGTTCTTTTTTTATCATGGCGATTTCCCCAAATTCCACCACTCTGGCATAATCTTCATTATCCATATAACAATTCGCCAATAACCAATATGCTTCATCCCAATCAGGTCTTATTTGGGTTGCTTTCATTAACGCATTTATGGCTTGATCTTGTCGTCCTAATATTGAAAGACCATACCCGATCCCAACATAAGACTTGTAAGTTTCCTCATCCCACCCGCTTTTTTTAATATGCTCACTATAAAAATGGATAGACTGTTCAAGTAATTCATCTCTTTCTTTAACTTCCATTGCCAACCCAAAGGAAGAATTACCTAAATAATGAAGTGTGCGAGGATCAGTTTTATCTCCATCCCTATTGTATTCCGATAGAAGAATTTTATAATTTCTTAGTTCTTTATCATATTTGCTTTCATCTTTATAAGTATGTAGAAAATAGATATCCTTTTCATAAAAAGACTGTTCGTCATCTCTATTTAAAGTTTCGTGTACGCTCTTTTTCCATTCACACTTACCATCGTTTTTATAAACTCTTGGTCTATGGTGGTCCATAATTCCTTGCCCATCAGTTTTATTTTGAGCGTAATTATAGTTCATATAAACTATGTTTGCTCCCAATTCTTCCATATATTCTATAACTTTAGGGAGTTTTTTAGCATTTATAACAACATCGTCAGTATCAGCCCAAATACCATAATCACATTTATTTTGAGAAAAATTAAAGTTTCTTGCCTTTGAGAAGTCATTTATCCATTTATACCAAGAATATTTAACCCCAGAATCATTGCAGAAGCGTTTTATCTTCTTACAGGGATTATTTGTTGCAGTAATGTAAATTTCATCAATGTATTTTCCGAATGAGTTAATGAGCTTTTTTAATCCGTCTAATTCGGAGTCATCTTTTATGATGACGCATAGTCCCAATGTTTTTTTAGTTTTGTTATTCATTCTTACCTCACAAAAAATTCAGGATATAGTTTTTTAAATTTAAACCATTTCCTGTCGTTAATTATTAAGTCGGGGATTATTTTAATTATCCTGCATGATATATCGGTCTCATCAGGATATGCAGGGAATTTAGCCGATATTCTAAACTTACCTGATTGTTTTTGTTTTCTAAATTTGTTCATTTCTTTAACAAAAGACTGCCACTCTTTCGGGTAGTCCTTTTTATAATCTTTGATGATTTGGTCAATTTTGACCCATTTAGCCATAGTAAGCCTTCCGGCGAGGTTGGCCAGGAAGCACAACCCCGCTTACTATAAACGGATTTATAGCCTTAATAAACTTTACTTACATACAGGACAGCTTTTTCTGTATCAACCTGTAAAGTAGCTTCACCGATGATTTGTTCACGTTGTGCGTCACCAGTTTTTGCCAATTTCTCATATCTAGGTTCTCTTAGGTAACCAATTTTAACGTACTTTGAGTCATAAGCTAAGAAGTCTTGATTGGTATCACCAGAAACGGTTACAAATCTGTGAAGAATAACACGAACACGTCCGAAGTCTGTTTCCAAAACATCGACAGCACCCCAGATTGTCTTATCACCAGCCGGTACGAACTTGGTATTACCAGCAGTAAAGCCAGAAATACGTGATTTCAATACTCTACCGACTAGGATAGTGTCAATCTTAACACCTTGAGCCCATGCTAAACCAAGATATTCATTAACTGTGTTTTCATCCAATGACACACCAGATCGGGAAGTAGCGAGGGTAGATGCAAATGATTTCAAACCATTCATTTTACCTGCTACGCCTGATTGAGCAGTTACTTTGGAACCTCGGATAACATCATACTCAAGAGCATTTTTCCAAGCGGTCATCGCTTCATTTCTCTCACGAGCCCATGCATCACCACCAGTAGCATCAACAGCCATGCGAGTTCCGGTAAGTTCATAACCAACAGATATAATCTGGGTCATGTTGCTTACTCTGGTCGTATAAGTGTTATCAAATGTTGGATCAGCACCTTCTGCTTGTGAACGTGAAGCCACCGCGCGAGGGGATTTTGCTGTCCAACTGTGTAAAATGTCGGTTACTTTTACTGTAGGTGCGTTAGAGGTGACAAAGGTCTCTAACGGGTCAATCGTTACAACAAGGTCTAATAGACTTTCTTTTGTGCCGCCTATTGGAGCACGTTGTGGGCTTTGAAACCCAACTGTCGCGTCTGCCATAATTTCTCCCTAATTTAACTTATTTCTATTAATTTGATCCTTGCCGCGTCTCTTTCTCTGTCTGTTGAACCAGGATTAAAGAGTATTTTTCTTAATTGCTCTTTAGTGTTAGCGACAGTATCTTCCTTTCCCCCAGAGGGTTCGGTAATACCGGCTCTTTCCTGTATCCTTTCAGAGACTTGGGCTTCAGCGCGTCCTTGCTCTTTGGCCTCATTGACTGCTTTATCGGTAGTTTTTTTGAACTTTCCTAGCAACTTATCCGCGGCTTCCTGGTAAGTAATAATCTCACCTCTATTGATAAGTGCGGCAGCCTTGTATCCCTTAATTGCGTCTTCCAGATCAGCATCGTCTTCAATCTCTGGATATTTACGCAATGTTTTGTTCCATTCCCTATCATCAGCTAGAATTTGTTGAACATTCTGTGAGGTTCGCTGTTCTATTGATTGAGTCAATTCGAGCGGGTCAATTAAACCTTCTTCGTTTGGCTCAGGGACTTTTGGAGCTGGAGTAAAACTCTGCTTTAAGCGTTTGTTTTGCTCACGTTCCTGACGCAGGGCTTTATTAAGATTTGCAATTTGCATATCTTTTTGGTCAGGTTCGACATTTAAGTCTTCAGTTTCGATGGAAGTGTCATCAAGGGTTTCTGTTCCCTCATCTACTTCTTCATACATAGGGTCTCCTAACACACATTTAACCCAAGTGCGCAGGGTTTAGAGAAACTATGTTGGACGCAAGCGACAAGCCATTGGCCTGCACGCTTGACCCCAACGGTTATTAAGTTACAAGTTTGCTTCAAAATGATGAGGGGAAACTTCTTTTACTTTCAGATCGGTCATACTGTGAAATTCAGTCGATTCAATAAGTTCAATGCGGTTTTTCTTTGCTTCATCAGGTAAATTGCTTTCATTAATCTTAGAAATTTCTTTTACCTTCCAAGCGTTTATTTGTTTGTTTTCTTCTACATTGAACATCACTAAAATCCTTTATTGTATTTGTCAAATAATCGTTAGATTTGGTCTTTAAATTGCTCTAATTCCTGCTGTGCTTTTAATTTCAATTCTTTTCCGTTTTCAAAATATTTAAACACCATCTCAATTCCATCAATTTTGGATAAATCAGCGTTTTTGTCCCGATACCATGTATTGATCAAATCTTCAAAGTATTTAAACGCCTCTTTATATCCCTGCGTTTGTGTCACTGACTCCAATACCTGCCCCAACTTGACTTGGGACTGGCGCAACTCCTCCCATTGCTCCTTGGTTTCCATTTTGTAGATTTTCCGGAAGTTGTTGAGCATTTTGAACTTGAACATTACCTACTCCTTGGGGACTTGCCCCATTAGTTAAAGACTCTAAGTCAGCTTCTACTTGTTTTTTGGCATCATCTAAAAATTGCTGGTGGACCATCATATGAGGAATGACAATATCTTCTTGGAGTTGTTGATCTACACCCTCATCGTCTAATAATTCTTGATGAATCTGGATATGAGTTGCATGATCTTCGCCTTGCTGCGGTTCGGTTTCTTTTCCTTGTAACATTAAGTCATTTTCTTCCATTGGAGAGTCGTTTGTTTCCGGCATAGGTTCTAATATGCGATCATAATTCTTTCTACCCATTGATTCTGCTGTTGTTCGAGACATCTCGTAGAAGTTTAATTTAATCGGTTGCCCCATTTCTAACGCGACTTTTGCAATCTCTAGTTGTTTATCCACCCAGGCCAGATTTAACGCTCGATCTGCTTCTTTTGATTTAGGACGAGCGAAATCTGTATCAATGTCTATATCCAAAGTTCCCATTGTCACTATGTCTTGAGGTTTTATTATTTTTGGATAATAACCATTTGGACCGAGTACACGGATTGCTACTTCACGATCAAGTAACTGCTGATTGTTAGATAGCCACATCGTAAATACTTCTTTCCAGCTTTCGGCATAAGTCTTTTCAAAAAACCTTACCATATCCGATCCGGCTTCTTGGATGGCGAGTGTGCCGCCTTTAGTACCTTGAGTTTTATCCATCTCACTTCTGGCTAATCCTGATTCATAATTAACAATAGTATTTTCTTCAATCGCTTCACTGATCATTTGACGGGCTATTTGAAAGCCTTTTAAATCAGGTTGATTAACTTGCCATTGTTCCGGTTTTTCCGTACCATCCCAAACTATCTCTCCGCCTGGTGACATATCGTATCTGACATCCACTCCTTGTCGGCGCATGATGACACCATTTAAAGACAGGTCTAATTGATCTAAGAAGTGATTTATAATGTTATCGTTAGCGCTTCCCAATCTTTCTGTTCTCTGAAAAATAGAATCACCCCAAACGTCATGCGCTCTTGGACGGATATAGAAAGGAACAGCGGGTATTTTGCCATGCCAATAGATATTTTTCTGACGACGGATTATTTTACTTCCATTTGCGATCACTAAATATTCATTATTGATTCGATCAAAGCAGTGCCAAATTTCATTTTTACTACTGTAAGAAGAGTTAGAACCGAGAGTATTATTCATAAAACGATTACGAGCTTTTTCAAATCCCTCTGTACCTGATACATTAGAGTTAGAACCTAAGTCATCCAACCCTGTATAATTACCAAAGACATCACCTTCTTTTAATTCTTCCGTAGTCTTAAAATCTTGGAATATTACCCTATTGGCTCTGTAAATTGACTGAGCGCCTTTTTCTATAAACACTCTGAAAACAGACCAAGGGACAAACTCGTTATACCCGATTTTCATCTCTTTTACTTTTTCATTTTTAAGATCAACTGTGCCATCTTCACCCAAAACACGAGAATAAAATTTACGGTTTTTAATTGTCCAAGGAGTCAACGCAAACCCTGTCCCTGCCACGACAGCATCGGATAAGACGGAATACTTTTTATGTGAGAGTGGGATATCGAAATTAGGGTTATTTAAATCATGGATTAAAAGCTGTTCATTGTTACGCGCTTTTATAAAATCATGTTTGTCGTTTGGGTGTAAATTTGGTTCGATGTCATTTAAAGACAGCTTGGCGATGATATTAAGGGCTTTTGAAGCCACTTTAGGGTCAATTACTTTACTACGCCAAGGAGCAATCTTTTGAGAATAAACAGCATTAAAATTGTCATACCACCTAGACATCGCTTCAAATAATTGCTGTTGGTTTCCAACACAATCAGTAAAGAAAGTTGACCATTTACTAATAATTTCTTCATCATTGTTTTTTGGTTTTATGTCCATATTCACCTCTAAGGTCATCACTAACGCATAGAAAAATAAAAGCAAGTTAATCTATTGACTCCACATCGCCTCTCATCCAAAATGTCTCCATTTGATAGCGATAGATTTTAATATACATTCGGTATTCTTTAGAATTGTGAAGAATAGCCAATTTACGTTCATATTTCTGCTGACAGTGAACATTTTTACAATAATTTGAATACTTCGTTGTTATCCCCCCACAAATAATGCATCTAGGAGAGGAGTCGTCCGGTGATTGGGTCATATATTCTCTCCTTAGGTTTTAATAAACTTTCTACCCTTGAAGGTTCGCACACTTGATAAAGCTGCCAAGCAATAGCTAGACTCATCACAAGGTCATCGTGGGCGTTAACTTCAGCTTGCGCTTTCCAAATTGATGTTGTTTTAACTTTGATAAACGATAAAAGTTCTTTGACTGTTTCCTTGTCGTAAAGTCTTAAAAGTTGTCCATCAATACATTCCTTTAGCTGAGATAACATAGCCGGCCGGGTTGCAGTATTGGTATCCCAACCGTATTTC
>Ga0172363_10004544_pt1 | contig 11228 bp, 15 predicted proteins | sample LakKivs2_kivu2a2_FD_114541 | JGI IMG/M metagenome (GOLD analysis project Ga0172363, IMG submission 114541) | Sediment microbial communities from Lake Kivu, Rwanda - Sediment s2_kivu2a2 | ecosystem: Environmental > Aquatic > Freshwater > Lake > Sediment | place: Rwanda: Western Province, Lake... | reverse complement strand
GGCAAAGGTGGAGGAAAACCCAGCGGTGCTTTAGGCGATGTTATCGAGAAAGAATTTGGTAGCTTTGACAGGTTCAAGAAGGAATTCACGCAAGCTGCAATCAGCGTTGAGGGTTCTGGATGGGCAACATTGACATTCTGTAGGCAAACTAAGAGACCAATCATTATGCAGGTAGAGAAACATAACATGAATGTTTATCCCATGTTCCGTATTCTCATGGTTCTTGACGTTTTCGAGCATGCATACTACATTGACTACAAAAATGAAAGAGCCAAATTTGTGGATGCCTTCTGGAACATTGTCAACTGGAACGAAGTAAACAAAAGATTGGAAGAAACACTAAAGTAAAAAGACGTCTGCAAAACACAACCTAAACTGATTACTTTAGACTTTCCTTTTTTATTCGGATTAATAAATGAAAAGAGGAGTTGCTGTGCTTTGTGTTAGCGCAAATTTTTATGGTGGAGTGATTTTTATTGCTTGAGTTGGGCATTGAGTTTCGCAGGCCAAGCATTGTATGCATTCTTTCTCTCTTGCGGGGTCAGATTTTTTCTCAGATGTAGGATGTCCAGGAGCGTCCGCCCAATCGAAAAGTGTTACTGGACAGACTTCTATGCATACGCCATCTCCGGTGCAGATGTCCCAGTCAACAGCCACGTTTGTTCCGTGTATGCCGAGCTTTGCTGGAGGTTCCACTGGTCCCCATACATTGTGGTCGTTGTGCTGACTTGCAACTTTTCGGGTTGATTGAAAGTTTGGGTCGATAGGCAAACAATTCACCTGGTTAGTAGCTTTTAAAAGGGTAGAAATATTAGCTTTTCGCATAATTAACAGTTATAGGCGCTCTTGGTGCTTAAAATGAAAGAATATGATTTGATAGTTGTTGGTACTGGCTCTGCCATGAACATTGTGGATGCCGTAATACAGACTAATCCTAAAGCGAAAATCGCCGTTATAGACAAGGATGAACCGGGAGGCATCTGCCTTACAAGGGGATGTATTCCGTCGAAAATGTTGTTGTATCCCGCCGAGTTGATGGGGACTATTGAAAACGCCAAGGAGTTCAGCATAGAAGTTGACGTTAAGAAGGTGGATTTTGCGAAGATTATGGATCGAATGAGAGGGTACATCCAAACTGAGATAGAATCGATACGAAATGGGCTTTCTCACTCCAAAAACATAGATTATTACCCTTCTATAGCAGAGTTCACCGCTCCTTATACAATGAAAGTTGGAAATGAAACCATAACCTCTAAAACAATCATTTTATGCACTGGATCAAAACCATTAATTCCTCCTATAGAAGGAATTGATAAGGTGTCTTACCATACTAGCGACTCGATACTCAAAATCAATAAATTACCTAAAAGCATCGCAATAATTGGCGGAGGATACATAGCTGCTGAATATGTTTTCTTCTTTTCTGCTATGGGATCTAAAGTTGTTGTAATTGGAAGAAATCCCAAGTTTCTTCCAGAAGAAGAACCAGAAGTGTCCGTAACTGCAAAAAGAGAACTTCAGAAGCACATGCAAATCTTAACAAACCATGAAGTGCGTTCAGTGATTGAAACCCACTCTGGAATGAAGAAACTCACTGCTGTTAACCGAGAAAATGGGAAGTCTGTGCAAGTAGTGGCTGAAGAAATATTGGTGGCTTCCGGAAGAGGACCAAACACGGATATTCTGCATCCAGAAAAGGGAAACATCAAAGTTGACAGCGAAGGTTGGATTCTTGTTAACGAGTTTCTCGAAACCTCTCAACCGAACGTCTGGGCTTTAGGCGATGCAAACGGCAAATACATGTTCAAACACAAGGCAAACTACGAAGCACTCGTAGTTTATTATAATGCTATACTAAATAGAAAAGTAAAAGTCGACTACCACGCCGTACCACATGCTGCTTTTATCCACCCAGAAATCGCCAGTGTAGGATTGAAAGAAAAAGAAGCCATAGAAAAATTTGGCGAGAAAAATATCCTAATTGGAATTGAGAGGTTTGAGGATACTGCTAAAGGAAAAGCAATGAACGTGCATGATTGCTTCGCCAAAGTTATAGTGGAGAGGGAAACAATGAAAATTTTGGGAGCTCACATAATAGGTCCTCACGCGTCAGTTCTTATACAAGAAATAGTGAACTTGATGTATGCTGATGAGCAGAGTGCAAAACCCATAATCCGTGGAATGCACATCCACCCAGCGTTAAGCGAAGTTGTGGAAAAAGCTTTTCATTCACTCATGCCTCCGGAAGTGTATCATCACGTTATTGAGCATCACTATCGACTTGCCACAGCCTAAGCCTTTTCTTCATATTTCTTGAAAATGGTTATATCCAATCAAATACAAGAAAGTTGTTTGTGGAAAAGATGAACGTTGTTAAAGTTGTAGGTAAGAATAACAAGCATAAGGTTTTCATGTACGCTTTAAGCACATGCGCTTGGTGTAAGATGACAAAGCGGTTTCTGAAAGACAATAATGTTGAATTTGAATATGTAGATGTTGATTTGGTCGTAGGAAAAGATAAGGAAAAGGTGAAGCAGGAAATTCTGGATAAAGGCGGCAGCCTCAGCTATCCGACAATAGTTGTCGATGACAATATACTCATTAACGGTTTTAGAAAAGACAAAATAAAAGAGGCGTTAGAACTTTGACAACACTGGATGAAGTGAAACGAAGAGCTGAAAGTGACGCAAAAACCTACGGATACCATCTAAATCCAGACCCAGCTTTTCTTAAAGATTTACTTGAGGGACTTAAAAGCAACGAAGAACGATATGGGTATCCATCTTGTCCTTGCAGGCTTGCCTCTGGAAAATTCGAGTTTGACAGAGATATCATATGTCCATGTGATTACCGAGATCCCGATGCCATGGAGTTTGGAGCCTGCTACTGTGGTCTTTATGTTAGGAAAGACGTGTATGAAAGTAAAACTTCTCTTTCGCCTGTTCCTGAAAGGCGGCCTATGGAAAAACAAGCCAGAGCTTACAGCATGGCTGATGTTGCAGAAGAGAAACCCTCTGAACCAATTGCGTCTGCAAAAAAGCCTTCTGATGTCAAGCTGAAATTATGGTACTGCAAACAATGCGGATACGTGGTTTTTCGGGAAGATCCACCCTACATTTGCCCAATATGCAAGGCAAAACGGGAATTCTTTGCTGAACTGCAAATGCGCCTAGACATGTTTAGTTAGTCAAAAGGCTACTTTGTTACTTTTATCTCGATTTGTTTCCAGTCCTTCTTAATCCCTCTTAGCGAAGTCACAGCTCCCACGATTGTTCCACCTAAGACTTTTGTAACAAACTCGTTAAGGTCTATTTCTTCACCATCAACCAACAATTTTACATCCATGCAATTCACCTCAAAACAACATATTCTGTTAATGTTAGAGTAAAAGCTTTCCATAAACTAATTAACAAAAGATTCTCTATACAACTTCGTGATGTTTGTCTTGAGAAAAAAGTCTTCAAGCAGAACATTCGCTAATAACACAAGCAAAGTGCTAAAGATGATTCGACTTCTTGAAAAAGAACATCCAGACGCGAAAATTGCGTTGCATTTCTCTAGCCCGCTAGAACTTTTAATAGCCACGATTCTCTCTGCGCAGTGTACAGACGAAAGAGTGAACATCGTCACGAAGACGCTTTTCAAAAAATACAAAACGCCAAAAGATTATGCCAAGGCGGATTTGAAGCAGCTTGAGGAAGACATACGGTCTACTGGATTTTACAGAAACAAAGCTAAAAACATTAAGAAATGTTGCCAGATGCTAATTGAAAAGTTTAATTCCCAAGTTCCAAAAACAATGGAGCAACTTCTTCAATTGCCAGGCGTCGCGAGAAAGACCGCAAATGTCGTTTTGCCAAACGCCTATGGAATTGTTGAAGGCATCGCCGTTGACACACATGTTCGTAGGCTAGCCCAAAGATTAGGGCTTACTGAACATGATGATCCTGCAAAGATAGAAGAAGATCTTATGAAAATTGTTCCCAAAAACCATTGGATGAGAATTACTGATTTGCTCATTTTTCACGGTAGAAGAGTGTGTAATGCAAAGAAGCCTCAATGCGGCAAATGCGTGCTTAACAAGATTTGTCCTTCAGCGTTCAAATTTGACTGATTTCAGAAAAACAAGAGCATGCGTTATGCGAAAAGATTATTTGTTCTGAAGTTCAAATCTGTTTCAAGGATAATGGGATGTAGAGACAAAAATGGCTTCTAAATGGTTATTGAATAGAATTCTCGTTCCTATAGACGGGTCTAGCTCTAGCTTGATGGCTGAAGAGACAGCAGCAACTATTGCCAAAAGCACTGGGGCTTCTATAATCGTTTTTACCGCAGTTCAAGAATTGAGATTGGCTTATCAGCTTCCTAGAAGTGTGGAAACAGAAATTTTGGGGCGTATGGAGCAAGAATCAGAAAAAATCCTTAGTAACGCACGGGCTTTGTTTGCTGAAGAAGGCATATCCATGGAGGTAAGGGGCGGTAGAAGCAGTGACCCAGCGGAGAGCATATTAGAGTTATCTTTGAGTTGCGATTTAATTGTGATGGGTGCTCATGGAGAGAATGAAAAAGACCCTTATGCGCTCGGCAGCGTGACTAAAAAAGTTGTTAGGCTTTCAACTCGTCCAACATTGATTGCTAAACGAGTTAGTAAACTACTGAATATACTTGTTGGTATTGATGGGTCTGAACATTCGATTAAGGCTTTTGAATATGCTGTGCAGCTTGGAGAAAAAATAGGTTCAAAATTCACGTTGGTTAATGTTCAAGAACCACGGATATACGATTATGCACCCAAAACGGCTGAAGAATTGGGTTACCGAATTCTTTCAACCGCTGTAAATGCCGCTGGAAAAGAAAATCTGCAAATTGACAAGAAAGTCCAATTCGGTGTTCCTTCTGACAAAATAGTGCAGTTTGCTGAAAAAGGAAATTACGACTTGATTGTTATGGGCAGTAGAGGTCTGGGAACTGTTAAACGGTTCTTGCTAGGAAGCGTAAGCGACGACGTATGCCACAAAGCTAAATGTCCAGTTTTAATAGTTCCAGCAAAAACATAACCGCCTCTTAGGAGACAACGCAATGGGCGATGCTATTAGCATTCTTGGTTTTGCAGGAAGTTTACGCAAGAATTCGTATAATAAAGCATTGTTGAAAGTAGCCATGGAATCACTGCCAGAAAATGTTAAACTTGAACTCTTTGACTTTCAAGAAATTCCGCCGTTCAACCAAGATTTGGAAAATCGTATGCCAAAAATAGTTAAGGAACTTAAGGCTAAAATCAGAAATGCTAATGCTTTGTTAATTGCTACTCCAGAATACAACTATTCATTTTCAGGAGTTCTAAGGAACGCTATTGACTGGGCTTCTCGACCTTATGGCGACAATCCATTTGAAGGCAAACCCGTTGCAATTATGAGTGCATCAACTGGAATGCTTGGAGGCTCACGGGCACAGTATCATCTGCGGCAAGTTTTCGTCACTCTTAACATACGTCCTGTTAACAAGCCTGAAGTTATTGTCTGTTTTGCTGATGAGAAGATTGACGAAAATGGAAATGTTGTTGACGAAGCGACGAGAAAAAAAATAAAACAGTTGATCGAGAGCATAGTTGAGTTGGTTAAGAAACTTCGTTGTTAGCATTTTCTTTTCAGCACACGCTTTAAACTATGTATCTCTTCAAGTCTGTGCTTTGTCTTACGCATTGTCTGTAAACTTCAAGCATGTTATCAAACGTCTTTTTCAGTTGTTCTTCAGACATCAAACCCACTATTTGTCCGATAGTGCGTCCGTCGCAAAAGAACATTATTGCCGGCGTGCTCATAACACCGTAATTAGTTGCCAACTCCTGATTGTTTGAATCGGCTAAAATGTTCAGTTTGAAGAATTTTATCTTATCAAAGTATTCTGTGCTGATGGTTTCAAGCATTGGCGTGAATCTTAAACACCATGGACATTGTTGATGCCAAAAATACACGGCAGTCAGCCTGTCAGAACGCAGAATTTCTCTCGTCCAATCCTGGGCATTCACATCAAAAATGATGCTCACTTTCAATCACCGTAAATGCTCATTGCGTAAAAGTACTATTTTTACTTGTTGAAAAGGCTTTTTTTTGTAGTGATATCTGATGATTCTTTGAGTGAAGTAAGCTATGATTATGATCGATGCTGATATGGCGAGAAAGCTTGAAACTGCTATTACCATTGTGTTGTCGGTTTCCAAAATGAAAGCCACGGAGATTGCTAGAAGAAAAACTCCTAGATACAAGCTTGCGTTGCTGACTAGAAATTGTGTGAACTCAGTGCGGATAAGCTTGTTATACCTAATAAACAAAATCGTTATGGAAATCAACGCCAAAAAGGAAATTACAATGGTATATGTGAAATCTGTCCAGTAAGCTTGAGCGTTAAGCGTTAGTAAAAGTCCAACTTCGTCGCCTATTAGTCCGCCTCCAGCGCCAAAGAGAATTGCCGCTACACGATTTATTCTTTCATCTTCGACATTCATGCCGAGCCATCCTCCAATAGCAAGCATGGCTAAGCCATACCAGAAATGGTGTATGTGGATTCCGCCTGCTTCCCAGACAACCTTTGGATATAGACTTGTGAATGTTCTGGCGATTGCAAAAGAGGCTATGAAAGAAATCAAGGCTAACATAGAAAGGTTAGGCTTTGTCTTGGTTTTTTCTTCTGGTGACACTACAGCACATCCACTGGTTTTTGAACGGCACGTTTAAGCGGTAAAGTTTAACGCATACGGCTTAGAGTTACATTGAAGACGTGTTTTTCTCTGTCTGAGATAGCGAATATCTTCATTTTATCTCCAACTTTTCTTTTGTGAATCTCGCTGACTAAATCTTCAACACCGTAAATTTCCGCGCTGTTGATTCTCAAGATGATGTCGCCAGCAACGATTCCTGCATTTTGAGCTGGGCTACCATCCATAACTTTTGTCACAAGGACTCCTTGGTTTGCAGGCAGATTGTAGTAGTTGGCTATTTCTTCAGTGAGAGTTAAGCCCACTATTCCAAGCCAAGGGCGTTCTGAAACTCCATGGGTTACTAATTCGTTTGCACAAGTTTTAGCGGAGTTTATTGGGATTGCAAAGCCTATTCCTTGAGCGAACGGAATTATTGCCGTGCTTATCGCAACGACTTCTCCTTCCAGATTTACCAGTGGTCCTCCACTGTTTCCCGGGTTTATAGCGGCGTCTGTTTGCACAAGATTCTCTAACATTTCACTTTGGGAGGCTATGGTTCTGTTGACAGCGCTTATCACGCCAGAAGTCACTGTTGGACCGCCAGCTAATCCAAATGGGTTGCCGATGGCATAGACTCTTTGGCCAACTCTTAGCTTGTCTGAGTTTCCGAGTTTTGCTGCGGTAAGTCTTTCTTTTTCAATTTTTACTACTGCAATGTCATGAGCCGTGCATGAGCCTACAATGTTTCCTTCTAGGATTTCGCCATTCCAGAGTGTAACAGAGATTTTTTCTGCGCCGCCTACCACATGGTTATTTGTTAATATGTAGCCTTTTGGGTCGATTATTGTTCCTGAGCCCATTCCTTTTACTGGGACTACCTGATAGAATATGTGGTGAACAAGTTTGACGGTGCTTATGTTGACAACGTTTTTGCTGACTTTTTCTAGAATGTCTAAAACGGATTTTTCACCTGATGACAGAATTTTCACCTTTAAGACAGTTTAATCATGGTTTTAATAAATTTAATTGTTCTAAACTCTCTTTATTTTTGAAAATTTGAATGTTGTTAGGCAGAATCTGCACTCTTCAGTTTTGATGTTTGGGTCTGTTTTTTCGCAGAAGATGCACATTAAGCCTTTTTTGCGTATTTCTGCGCATGTTTGGCAGAAGAATGTTAAGAAATCGCTTCTCTGATATTTTCCGTTGATGAGTAAGCTTGTCATTTCGTCTATTAAGCTTTCTATTTCTCTTATTTCGCCGATTCTTATTGCGTAGCCTCTAACTTTTCGGGTGTATTTGCTTACTGCTGATTGTGATATACCTAGAAGTCTTGCGGCTTCTTCTTGTTTTAAATTGTGCTTTTCAACAAGTTCTTTTGCTAGTAAGGCTTTTATTGCCGGGACCACGGATTTGGCGGCTATCTCGCATGGGGCTATCATTATGTTTCACCTTTTAGTGTGTTGGTGGAAAAGTATTTAAGCATGACGTATGTCATATTTAATATGACGTATGTCATGACGGAAGATCTCTCCTTCTCAAATTCCCCTCCTTTTCCCAATAAACCGCCATGACATACGAATAATGGTGACAAAAATGAAAACCGAAGACTACCAAATAACAATTCAAGAGACAAAAGAAACAATAAGCATAGCACAAACAACAAGAGACCTTGAAGAAACTTGCAAAAACTGTCATCCACTAACACCTTTAACATGCATGTCCAACTGCAAAATCTGGAAACTCAAAAATGAATTTAAAAATCTTAACAAGAAAATGGAAAAGCCTGATTTTTTCAGCAATTTGCTAAACACGTTAAAAAATAGCAGAAGAATCAAAATTTTGGGAATACTCTCCAATAGCTCACATTCAATAACAAGCCTTCAGGAAGAGCTGAAAAAGCATGGATACGTTCACAGCCAAAAAACGATAATAAAGGAGTATATTTCGCCTATGATGCAAGTGGGACTGATTGAAAACAATCAAAAACGCTATCACGTAACCATGTTCGGATGTCACATTTATGCCATCTGCAAATCATTCGAAAATATTGAGAAAACCTTGCCTCCACATTCTAAATGTCATGAGGAAACTGCTCTAATGACACTTTTTGAAAAGCCAAAAACCCACAAGGAGCTAAAAGAGATGCTGTCAATCAAAAGCCTCGAACGATTACTAAACCGACTGCAAAAAGCAAAACTTGTCGAAACGACAAGAGAAAATGATTATGTTTTCTACTTTAAAACAAAACGAGACCAAAAGAAAGCGTCATTTTCGCCTACAGAAAGAAGAGTTTACGAAAACATACCCGCTGAAGGAATTTCAGCATGTCAATTAGCTGAGAAAACCTACATTTCTTTAAGGAGGGCTTACAAGTATCTAAGAAGGTTAAAGGGAAAGAAGCTTGTTTTTGCAAGGAAAAAAAACAAAGAGTACGTTTTAACTGCGCAAGGCTATGATCTAGTGTTGGTTTTGAAGAAGATTCAAAGTTTAATCAGTGAGGTTTCGCTTGCAACAGAGTTTAAGCAACGCAGCTAATTTCTCATAACTTCCTTTTTGGAACATGAATATTGCAGGGTCATGCTGTGTGTTTGATTATCGTTTCAAGCATTTGATGATGTTTCTTTTCTTCTTCGACAATGTATTGCAGAAGCGTTTTTAATCCTTCATCTTTGGTTTGTTTAATTTCTTTTTCCACGTAAACTATCATTTGGGCTTCTCTTTGCTTGTGTCTTTCAAGGTCTTTCTTTACAGCTAATGGGTCAACGTAGCTCTCAAGTTTGTGTAACCATAGATTTCCTGATGGTGGAATTTTACCCACAACTTCAAGGACTCCGTCCAGAACTTCAGCGTGTTTTTGAGAATCCATTTTTATTATGTGCAAGAGCAATTTTGCTGCTGCATTTCCAATTATTTTTTCAGTTTCAGAGACTTCCTTAACATTTATGTTTTCAACTTCAACCTGTTTTTTGACTAATTTAATTAATTCGTCGGTAACGTCCATTTTTGTTTCTCCTCTTTTAGTTGTCTATCGATTATTTTGTTTGGTTTATTAAAGCTTATTATGAAACGAAAGTCTTAAGGAAGCTGAAAAGTATATCCTAAACACGTTTGATAATGCGGAATGAGAGTGCAGACCCGTGAAGGTAAGCATAGTTTCTTTAACGTGTTGTGCTGGTTGTGTTTCTTCATTTTTGAACGCTGGCGAAGCTCTATTAGAAATTCTTTCAGGCGACTTCGACATAGTTTATTCGCCGACATTTATTGATTTGAAAGAGGTTCCGGAAGTTGACTTGGCAATAGTTGAAGGCGGCGTAAGAACAGAAGCAGACGAGAAGCTAATCAGAGAAGTGCGTGCAAAATGCAAAATCTTATTGGCTTTAGGAATATGCGCAACACACGGCGGAATAACCAGCCTCGGAAACATCACTTCGGTCAAAAGCTTTCTAGAACAGGAATATTCTGTTCTTGATGTTGGCAAACTTCCAGAGTTAAAGGATTTAATGTATCCAATATGCAATTTTGTAGATGTTGACTATTATATTCCAGGTTGCCCACCGATGCCTATGCTGATAGTTCACAGTCTGAAAAGCATAATGAGTGGAAAACCGCCCATACGCCATCGTACCGTAGTCTGCACGGAATGCCGCCGAAAAATAATCCCTGCAAAACTTAAACGCTTGCATGGAATTTATGAGAAAGATGCAGACCCGCAAATATGTCTTGTAAGTCAAGGCTTCATGTGTTTAGGTTCTTTAACACGCGAAGGTTGTGGAGCGCCCTGTCCACGAGCTGGATTTACATGTTTTGGTTGCAGAGGACCAGCAGATTCACTTTTGTATAGGTCTAGGGATATCTATGCCTTTCTCGTTAAGGTGACTTCTGCCAGAACCGGAATATCAGAGGATGAAGTGAGAAAGGAGCTTTACCGTAACCCGTTCTTGTTTCACACGTTTATTTTCTCGCGTTTTGAGCGTTTCAAGGCTAGGGAGCGGATTATTTGAATAATAAAAAGGAGATAACTATTTCGCCAACAACTCGCATTGAAGGGCATGGAAAAGTAACCATAATTCTTGATGAATTTGGAAATGTTTCAGATGCATATTTTTATGCTACGGAAATTCGTGGGTTTGACTATTTTCTGAAGGGAATGGAAGCAGACAGGCTTCCTTTCATAATCTCAAGAATTTGTGGCGTATGTTCCACTGCTCACGTTTTGGCTTCTGTTAAAGCCATAGAAAACATATATGACGTCGAAATCACTGAAACGGCTCGAAAACTTCGTGAGCTTTTGCTGATGGGGCAAATAATCAATAATCACTCGTTGGTTATTTTCTTCTTAACACTTCCTGACTTTTGGTTTTCACCAGAGGAAAATCCATCCAAAAGAAACATCTTCCAGATTATGCGGGAAAACCCAGAAATTGGCAAAAAAGCCATCATACTAAGAAATTTTGGAACCCAACTTATAGATTTGATTGGAAAACGTGAAGTTCATGTTGTTTCCGTAGTGCCGGGCGGATTGATAAACCCG
>Ga0172363_10004543_pt1 | contig 11231 bp, 8 predicted proteins | sample LakKivs2_kivu2a2_FD_114541 | JGI IMG/M metagenome (GOLD analysis project Ga0172363, IMG submission 114541) | Sediment microbial communities from Lake Kivu, Rwanda - Sediment s2_kivu2a2 | ecosystem: Environmental > Aquatic > Freshwater > Lake > Sediment | place: Rwanda: Western Province, Lake... | reverse complement strand
GAAGGCTTCCGGCCGCAGGTTCACCGCCTCTGCCAGTTGCCAGGCATCTGTCACACTAATAGCTCTCCATGACGTCGAGCAACGTTTGGGCGCTATCGGACAGCGGTTCCACCGGTTCCGGCTCGCCGTTCTCACCCCCGCCGTAGGTCTCGTACATGGCCCACGCCGCGCTCAGGTCGCCCGCCAGCAGTTCGTCCCGTACCTTCTTAAATAGGTCGGCCAGCCCCCTGAACGGGTTTTCCCCAAACGCATCGTAGGCTGCACCGTAGTCCAGTTGCATGCCAAAGTACAGGATCATCCGCTCGCCGACCACGTCCGAACTGGATCCGTTGCCATCGGAATCGCACTCGTACTGCGCCAACTGTTCCAGCAGGCCGGGGTCGTGGGGCAGCGAGAGATAAACAGCCCACCAGTCGTAACTCTCGCTGACCATGATATCGTAGCCCAGCGTGAGCAACTGGTTCTTCCAGCCGGAAGGCAGGTCACTCCAGTCGCCCATATACTGAAAGCTCAGATGGCGCCGGGGCGACTCGACGGTCAGGTCTTGCACGGCCGCGCGCTGTTCCGGCGTCAGCTTGTCGAGTGCGAAGAATTCGTAGGTCGAGGAACTGTGGTCGGCCTCGAAGCCGTGTCGCAGGCTGAGGATGCGCATGGTTTCACCTCCCCTTCTGACAGTTCCACTTCCGCCTGGGCGTGTACGCTCTTTGTATCAGGCCTCATCCGCCAGTGCTTCCAAGAAATCGGCAAAGGCCAGCAGCTCTTGAGATACCTGCTCCATCGTGGGAGAGAGTTGCCTGATCAGAACTTCGATTTGCTCCACATCCAGATTAAACGTGTACACGTTGCGCACGACGTGGCGGAAACCCCGGTAGCGATCCAGTTTGTCCCGCGTCGCCAGGCTCAATACGGGGGGCCTGGCGCCCGGGACCTCGGCCGCCATCTGGCGCAACAGTTCCTGGTGCCAATATGGACCGGAAGGCCTGGCTTGATCTACACCGTCTGCGATCATCTCAAACAGGCGCTCTATGCCTGCATAAAAGCCATGTAGGTTCAGGGCCGTGGCATCCACGTAATAGTCGTCAGTGGATGTGGCAGCCTGTCGCCAGATGTGAGTAGCACGTTCGACCACATGTGCCAATTCCTGCAACTCTGTGCGAATCCGGCCGGCGATGGTTCGATAAGTTGCGTTCATAGGGGTTCCCCTTCCCGGACGATCGTTTCTCGCAACGCCGGTCTGCAGTGTTCCATAGCCACCAGGTCAATCTGGAATTCTGGTGAAAGGTCCTGCAGTTTGGCCACAGCGACAAAATAGTCGTCGGTCTTTACGCCCCACGCGGCCAGGTCTATGTCGGAGGCGCTGGAAAACCAATGGCCGTGCACGAGCGAGCCGAAAGCGGCGACGCGCGCAGCGCCAAACTGCTCCTTCAGCAACGCCGCGGCACGTCGCGCTATCTGCCAGGCGCGCTCCCGCCGTCCTGCCGATTCCTGCTGTTCCTCTTCCCAGCGGCGCTGCGCAGTGGCCCGGTATGCGGCCATGGCTTCCCGGCTCACCCGTAGGGCGGGAGGCAAGTCGTGTGGCATGTGCGTCATCGCGTGTTCCTTACGTGACCGTGGGACAAGATGGCATCTTGTCCTACATCAGTGTATCACAATCCCTGTCTACAAGCAAGAGCTCGTGACTGTTATGAAGTGGGGCTTGCGGTTTGCCGCTGGACTGTGGTCCAGCGGAAGCAGGAGTGGTGGGAGTGGGAATGGGAATGGCGCTGGACTGTGGTCCAGCGGGAGCGAGTGAAGAAGTGCGGGAACGGGAGGCAGTGAGGCCGGTCTGCAGGGCAAGGACGCGGAAGGTCCCCGGCGACGACCACTCCCCCACGTTCCCCGCGCCGTCCGTTGCCCGCACCCGCCAGCGGTACTGAGCCCCACACCCAGTGCTCACGGCAGCCTGAGATTGAGTGCCCGTGATCTGCAAGGTTGACGTGATCGGGACAGGAGAATCGGCAGGGGTCTTGACCAATTCTACCTCGTACTGGGCGATCCCGGTGAGGTCGGTGAGCGGACTCCAGCGCAACGTGACGGTGACGGAGCCTCCGGCAGAGCAAGGGATCTCTGCTCCCTCCTGTGGCTCCACGAGCGTGGGAGCGGGCGGGGCCACTGTGTCTGGCACGGAGAAGGCGCGCGCCTCCGACCACGTTCCGGCATTCCCCGCACCATCCACCGCTCGCACCCACCACAGGTACACCTCGCCGCAGGGCACGAAGACGTTCACCGAGGGCACACCAGATTCCTGGAGGGGATAGACGTAGGGGTTCAGATCAATAGCCTCCAGGTGAATCTGGTAGCTCTGGACGCCAGAAGGGTCAAAGACCTCGGCCCACCGGAATTGAACCCACAGCGCCGTACTGCCGGGCGGGCAGGACAACCGTGCTCCCCGCTCGGGCACAAGCAGTTGCGGGGCAGGCGGGCCCACACGGTCGGGCGTCGCAGTGGGCGTCGGCGTATTTGTCGGCGTGGACGTAGGCGTCAGCGTGGAGGTTGGCGTGGGGGTGGACGTCGGCGTGCGGGTCGGCGTGGGTGTACGGGTTGGCGTAGGTGTGCGCGTCGGTGTCCTCGTCGGTGTGGGCGTGCGCGTCGGCGTGCCGGTCGGCGTGGCGGTTGGTGTTGGCGTATTCGTCGGCGTTGCCGTCGGCGTCGGCGTGCCGGTCGGCGTAGCCGTCAGCGCTGGAGGTGGGGGGGTGCGGTGGGGCCAGATAGACCACAGCCCCAGCCCGCCCAACGCCAGGAGCACAGCGAAGAGGAAGAACAGGGCCACAGTCCCTATAAGCCGAAGTGGAACACCCAGGGGCGCCGGTCTGGCCGGCACGCGCGCCGCAGGAGGCCGGGGTGGACGCTGGGGTGGAGGAGGCGGGCCCACGAGCAGGTTCAGGTTGTTTCGGGTGACGTCCGCTCCGGCCCGGTCGCCCAACGTCTCGCGCAGGCGGAGGGCCTGGATCAGTGCGTCACGGGCGGCGACCGTGTCTCCCAGGCAGAGGGCACGCGTGCCCAGTTGGTGCAAGGCCCAGGCTTTGGTCGCCCGGTCCCCCACGGCCTGCGCCGCCTGGGACACCCACTGCAACACCTGGGCCCAGGCGGACCATCGCCCGCCCAGCGCCAGCGCGCTTTCGACCGCCCGCCCCAGGCGCAAGGTGCCGGTCCAGCGACCCGCCCCGGCCGCCCATTCCAACGTGTGCAGGATGACGTCAGCTTCTTCCAACAGGCGGCTGGGGACCTGCTGCGCCCCTTCTGCCCAGGTGGCAAAGTAATCCAGTGCCCGTTCCGCCCACAGTGTCAGATCCCGCGCTTGTCGCAAAACCTGTCCCAGGTCGCCGGTCAGGCTGTAGCGGGGGCTGTGAGCTTGCACGAGGCCACGCCGCTGCAACGCCTCCAGGACAGGCGCCACGTCGGGGAGCTCTGTCAGGACAGACAGATGATCGGCCTGCAACGGCACGTCGCCCAGCGCGGCCAGCGCCATCAGAATCCGCTTCTCAGGCTCAGGAAGCGGGGCCAATACCTGCACCATCAGCGCCTCAGCAGGGGCGGGAACTTGCACCCGCTGGGCGATCTCCGCCAGCGAACCATCGCCCTCCCGCACCATCGCCACCGCCTGGAGCACGTGCAGGGGGTGACCATCCAGTGCAGTGCAGAGAGCCTGGGCCGCCGGCCGCTCCTCCGGCGTCAGTGCCCGCTCCAGTACCTGTTCTACGAGTGTTAACGCGTCGCCCGAGGGCAGCCCACGCAGCCCGATCGCCTGTCCCCTGCCCCACAGGCACCGTTCCGGCGCAGCCAGAAGGAAAGTACAGGTGGGCGCCGTGTCCAGCAGCGCCCGCACCTCACCGTGGGCCAGGCTTACGTCGTCCAGCACGACGAGCGCCCGTTTACCCCGCAGCGCCTGCCGGAACTGGTCGGGGGTAGGCTTGCAGGGAACGTCGCTTTCGTAGAAGGCGCTGAAGAGGGATTGAAGGAGATCTTCCACCGACTGGCGCTGGGCCGAGAGGTAGACGACGCCGTCCGGGAAGGAGGCAGCAACGGGGTGATGGGCCAGGTGACGCAGCAGCGTAGTCTTGCCCACCCCCGGCTGGCCGTGCAGATCTACGGGCAGGGCAGACTGGAGGGCCGTCGCCGCCGCGCGCATCTCCGCTTCCCGGTCCAGCAACCCGGACGCCGGGCGCGGGCGCAGGAAGACGGGCGTGGGGCGAGGCCGCAGGAGGGGCTGTTGCACCGGCGTGGAGACCTGAACCACGCCACCGTGGACAGAATCAAGCTGAAGGATGTAATCCCCAGTGACAACCTGGCCGCTCTCAAAGCCATACTGCGGGCGTTTCATTGGTCCCCCTTTATCCCCATCGCATTGGGGCGATTCGCGGTCCAACCCGGAGGGCCACCCACCTTACCAGCGCAGGGCTGGCCAGACGAAAAAGATCACCGACATGATCCAGAAAAAAGCCCACGCGACCAGGGCATAGCGCCAGCGCGGGAAGCGCAGCAAGGGCACCAGCAATGTGGCCAGCGCGACGCCCCAGAACGCCGGCCGCACCAGCACCTCTCGCCAGCCGACGGTCGTGCCATCAGGCGCAAAGACCAGCCAGCGCAGGACCAGCGCACAGATTACCGGCAGGGCCACCGCAACGATGCCATCGGCCGTTCCCCAGCCAACGTGGGTGGTCTGCAGTTCTCGCCCTACCTCATCCACGCCGAAGCGCGCGGCCGCCTGGGACAGCGCCTGTTGCTCGTCCAGCCCCTGCGCCCGCGCTGCTGCGACTGCCTCCTCCAGGTGACCCCGGATTTCCGCCAACACCTCGTGTTCCGTCTCGGCGTCCAGGTCAAGTTGAACACGAATCTGCTCCAGTACGCGCTCCACGTTTCGTCCTAACCCTCCAGCGAGTTTCTTATGTTGAGCATAACACAAAACCACACAGAGGTCAAGAAGCCATCACTCGGTACCCGAGAAGCCGGGGATGGGAACGGCGTCGTCCGTGAAGCGAACGCCGTCAACGCCGAAAGCTGGAAGTCGCTGGCCGCTGCCCCCATCGTAGATGCCCAGGGCAATGGAATACTGGCCGGAAGAGAGGGAAGCGGGCAGCGCCAGGTAGCGCACTTCTTCGACGCACTCCCCCGGTTGCCAGAGCCAGAAGGGAAAGAGATTGCCCATCGGGTACCCGTCAGACTGGGCGACCAGTGCACCAGACGCATCGTAAAGGTGGGCAAAAATGCGGTAATCCGCATCGGTCAATGGCTCCTGGGCCTGCCAGGCAGAGCGTACCGTCAGGGCCCGGCCAGTGCTGGACATGACCTCAGTAGCGATCAACGTCACCCGATCGTCAAAGACAGCCAGCGGGGTTGTCCTCGTCGCCGGGGTTCTTGCAAGCGCCCCCCCTTTCACCAGTGTCAACGCTCCTGGCGTGAAGCGGACTGCGTAGACTTGGCCGGCGGCCCTCAGCCGCTCTGCCAGGTCCTCCCAACCCACGGCCGGCCCGCGCACGCCATAGTAAAGGCCGGGCAACGGTGCCAGTATGTTGGCAAACCTGGCCGTCCGGATCTTGCGCCTCACGCCGCTGTTGATCCACGCCAGGTCGCGCATACCCACGTAGGCCGGCATAAACTCGACCCCTTCGTGTCCAATCGGGTAGACCGGGCGGTCGGGGGCCAACCAGGTCGGATAGTTGACGACGAGCAGCCGCTCATCTTCTGGCGTCATAGCGGCGACCTGGCTGACCTGCCAGATCAGCTCTCCGCCCAATCTGTGTATGGACTGGCGGGCGCGCACGAAACGGCATCCAAACGCCACGGTCAGCCCAAGCAAGGTGAGCGAGAGTCCAGACGTAGCAGCACGCCGCCAGCCCCGGCCCAGGCCGGCCAGGGCCTGGAAGCCGCTGGCCCAGGCGATGGCAGCCCCCACACTGGCCAGGTAGAGTAAGCGCGGCCCACTGATCACGTAATTGAACGGCAGCACCAGCCAGGCCGGGACAATCGCCAGTGTGAAACAAATCAACGCGAACCCCAGTACTCTCAGTGTTCCTCGTCGCCAGCTCAAGAACGCCAACACGCCTGTGGCCAGCCCTCCGGCCAGGTACGCAGCACTGAGGTCGTTCCAACCCCTGGCATCCATCATCCAGCGGGTCAAGGGGGCGATGGGGAAGGCCAATCCTTGAAGCAGGTAGGCACCGTTCTGGAGCAGTCGTTCTACAGTTAGAGGTGGCAGAGGGCTACCCGCTCTGGGAACCGAGAAATATAGCAGCACGTAGGCCACACCCAACGCCAGGTAGGCCAGGGGCCACAGGAAGACACGCCCGGGTTTATCGCCATCGCGGTGCATCAGCTCGTGCCCCAGCAGCCAGCCACCGACGGTAAGCCCTGTTTCGTGAGTGAAAAAAGCGGCCAGTGTCAGTCCCAGCGACAGTGCGCGCCAGCCCCAGCGCGACGTAGAACGTGCAGCGATGGCAGTCAAAACTGCACCCAGGACGAGGCAGGTCACGAGTGGGTGAGCGAGCGCTCCAACCCAGGGTACGGCCTGGTAGGAGAAAGGAAAGGAGAGGAAAAGAACACCGGCTGCCAGGCCGACCAGCCTATAGTGCGGGAATGGGAGAATACGACGGGTCAGGACAACTACCAGTGCTGCGTTCAGGATATGCAGAACAACGTTCAGTGCGTGCAACCACAGTGGGTGGAATGGGCCGGTGAACCACAGGCTCAGTTTCCACAGCACAAATGGAAGCGGACGGTAATAGCCATACGAGGCAGCCCCTGTCCACAATCCCAGGAATGAACTGCCCTCTACACAGTGGAATTGGACGACGTCGTCAAAGAAAAAGGGCAAAGTAGCGCTGTCGCCGTAGAGGAACAACCCCAGGCCCGCCAGGGCCACGATTTCCACCCTGCTGAGAACCTGGCCTTTGGTTACGCCCTGCGGCGCAAGAGCCTGACCTTTCATCGTCAACCCTCAGGTGCGTTACACCTGGCCGATCACGTAGAGCTCACCCTGGTCGAATCCTCGCTCGCGGTAGTAGGGCCGCGTGCCGGCCGCTGCGATGACCGCCAGGCGACGGAAGCCCTCCTGGCGCGCGATGCGCCGGGCTTCGTCGAGCAACTGCGTGCCCAATCCGGCATGCTGTACTCGTCCCTCCTGTCTGTCCCCGAGTTCAAGCGCCGGGCCGTAGACGTGCACCTCGCGGGTCACAGCGCAGCCAATTAACTCGGTGAGCGGCGGCTCTGCCTGGGGCAACGAAAGGCGCAGAAACCCCGCCAGCCGGTCGTCGGGCGTGACGTAACTCAGGAAACACTCACGGGTGGCGTCGGTCTCATAGTCCAACCGCTCTAACCTGAGCGCCTCCGGGTCCACCACCCGGCCGCGCACCTCGCGGCAGCGAATGCAGCGGCACGCCAACCCCTCCTGCGCCATGCGCCACTGCACGATCTGGCGCAGGTTGGTCTTCTTGACCCCCTCCACGATGTGGGGGGCAGGTATGTCGCGCATCAGCCGGTTGACGCGGGCGTATGGTGGGATGAGAGCCTTGCAGCGGGCCACCAGCGTGACCAGCGTCTCTTCATCGTAGGGCCGGTACTCGCCGCGCTGCCAATGCTCGTAGAGCTCGGTGTTTTCCAGGAGGAGTGTGGGGTAGATCTTGAGCTCGTCTGGCCGCAGCGCCGTGTCGTCCCACAAGCGGCGGAAGTCTGCCAGGTCGCTTTCCGGCGTAGCGCCCAGCAGGTTGGGCATCCAGTGAACGACGAGCTTGAAGCCGGCCAGCCGCGACAACTGCATGGCGCGGCGCGTGTCGGCGACGGTGTGGCCGCGCTTGTTGCGCGCCAGAATCGCATCGTCCAGATTCTGCACGCCCAGTTGCACCTTGGTCACGCCCAAAGCGCGCAGCCGGTGTACCTCTTCTGCCGTGATGCGGTCGGGGCGCGTCTCGACCACCAGCCCGACGTTGCGGTGAGGGGCGCTTTCGTTGAGCCGCTGAGCTTCGACCAGCGAACTTGCTTCGACTCCGTTCAGCGCGTCGAAGCAGCGACGCACGAACCATTCCTGGTACTCGTGCGGGTAGCACGACCACGTACCGCCCAGGATGAGCAACTCGATCTTGTCCACGCTGTGCCCGAGACCGTCCATCACGGCGATGCGCCCTGCGGTCTGGGTGTAGGGATCAAACCTGTAGGCGGCCGCCCGCCTCGCGCCAGGCTCGTCCGGGAGGTAGCTCTTGGGCATGTGCTCGACGAGGGGACAGAAGATGCACTCGCCAGGACACGGGAAGGGCTCGGTGAGCACCGTCACCGGCGCGACGCCGGAAATGGTGCGCGTAGGCTTGACTTGCAGGCGACGCACCAACTCAGGGTCGGGCGTCAGTCCTTCTCGCTCACAGAGCCGGGCGTAGCCGTCGAGAAGCTCACTCTTGGAGAAAAAGTTGCCGTCGGGCAGAGGATAGCGGCGTAGAATGGGCGTCCACTCCTGCGCCGAAAAGCGAGGTGCGGCCCGTATCTCTTCCAGGATAGCGACGAGCAGGTCGCCGTAACGTTCCAGGTCGAACGGCGTCCCGTGCGCCGCCAGCCATGCGGCCCTACGTCGCCGACTCATGCGTGCCCCCTGAACGTGAAACGTGAAACGTGAAACGTGAGGGTCACCATCCCAGCGCGTAGCCGATGTTGCCACGGGGTGACACGCCGCCCAGGATGACGCCGCGCGCTTTGTCGTAGCGGATGGCCATCACCTTGCCGTTCGCCCACCCATCGGTGACGACGACGATGTGTCCACGCCGTTCGAGCTCGGCGATGACCTCCTGCGGGAGCCGCCCCTCGACCACCACACACCCAGGGTCGGCTTCGCGCGGATAGAAGGACGAAGGGAAATGGGCAGAGTGGACGGTCGGCGCATCCAGGGCTTCCTGTATACCCATGCCAAAGTCTATGTAGTTGAGGAAGAACTGCAACGTCCACTGGTCCTGAGCGTCACCGCCCGGCGTGCCAAAGACCATGAATGGCTCGCCCCCCCGCGTGACGAGCGTGGGCGTCAGCGTCGCGCGCGGACGCTTGTGCGGGGCGAGTGCATTCGGACGCTGCGGATTGAGGTAGAACATCTGCCCGCGCGTGCCAAGTGGGAAACCCAGCTCCTCGATGACCGGCGACGCGGGGATCCAGCCACCGCTCGGCGTCGCGGCGACCATGTTGCCCTCCCGGTCCACGGCGTCGAGGTGGGTGGTATCACCGGTGCGCGTCATGGCGCTCAGCGCACGGCGATTGTCCTCCACGACGTCGAAGGTGGCGTAGGCCGGCACACCGCGCCCGACGTCGCCGGGGCGCAGTTCTCGCGAGGCCTCCATGCCGATGAGCGCGCGTCGCCCGGCGGCGTACTCCTTCGAGAGTAACGTGTCAAACGGCACCTCGTCGAACAGCGGATCTCCGTAATATGCCTCGCGGTCGGCAAACGCCAGCTTGGCGCACTCGATCCAGGTGTGCAGATAGTCCGCCGAATTGTGCCCCAGCGCCTCGAGGTCGAACCCCTCCAGAATCGCCAACTGCTGCAGGAAGACCGGCCCTTGCGTCCACGCAGAACACTTGTGCACGTCGAGGCCGCGATAATTGAACGCCACTGGCTCCTCGACCGCAGCGTGCCACCCCGCCACGTCCTCGTAGGAGAGCAACCCCGCGTGGACGCTGCCGCTGCCATCTTCGACCGGATGCTCCGTGATAAAGTCCACGATGCGTGCGACGATTTCGCCCTTGTAGAAAGCATCCCGCGCCGCCTCGATCCCGGCCACACGCCCCTTGTGTTGAGCGGCCTTCTCCGCATGGCACAGCAACTTGAGTGTGTTCGCCAGGTCCGGGTTGCGGAACACCTCGCCGACCTCGGGCACACGCCCGCCGGGGCAGTAGATCTCGCCGGTGGTCGGATAGAGCGTGGTGAACCTGTCCACGTTGAGGGCAATGGCGTCGTGCAGGTCCTCGTAGAGCGGGAACCCATGCTCGGCCAGCTCAATCGCGGGCTGAAGCACCTGCGAGAAGCTCAGCGTCCCAAAGCGTGCGACCGCCGTCGCCCACGTGTCCACCACCGCCGGGACACACGCCGGCAGGTAGCCGTCGCCAGGGATGAGGTCAATCGCATGCTCCCGGCACCACTCGAGCGTGAACGCCTGCGGCGACCAGCCCATGCCGCTGATGGCAAAGGGTTTCCCTTCCTTCGCCGGGTAAATCAGCACAGGCACCTCGCCACCGAGGCCGTTCTGGTGCGGCTCCAGGAGGTTGAGGCAGAAGCACATCGCCGCCGCCGCATCCACCGCGTTGCCGCCCTGTTCCATGATGCGGAAGCCGGCGGCCGTGGCGAGATAGTGCCCCGAGGTGACGACGCCACGCGTGGCCCTGATGACGGGGCGGGTGGTGAAAGTGGACATGCAGGTTTCCTCCTCGTGTGAAACGTGAAACGTGTTGCGTGTTACGTGTTGCGTGTTGTATGTTGTCTGGGTTGCCTCTGATGTCTCACTGGACTATAATTCACTCGATGGATAGAGAAACCATCGAGAAATTGCTGGCGCTAAACCGCGCATTTTACGCGGCGTTCGTCCGTTCCTTCGCCGCCAGCCGGCCGGTGTCCGACCCGGCTCTGACGTGCATTCTACCCTATATTCCGGCGCGTGCAAGCGTGCTCGACGTGGGCTGCGGCAACGGGCGATTGGCGCACCTGCTCGACCGGGAACGGCCTGGCACGACCTACCTGGGTGTAGATGCGGTGTCGGAGCTGGTCGAGCTGGCTCGCGCGCAGGCCGCTCACCTGACAGCCATCGCGGCAGAGTTCCACGTCGCTGACGTCGCCCGGCCCGGCTGGGGGGAGGGGCTTGGGGGAGGGAGGGGAGGGAAGGAAGGGAGGGAAGGGAAGGAAGGCTTTGACTGCGCGGTGATGCTGGCCGTGCTCCATCACATTCCCACTTTCGACCTGCGCGCACAAGTGTTGCGCGAGGTTGCCAGCCTGCTGAAGCCGGGCGGCTGGCTGATCCTCTCGACCTGGCAGTTCCTCGACAGCCCGCGCATGCGGCGCAAGATCGTAGATTGGGCGGAGGCAGACTTGGCGGAGGAGGCGCTGGAGCCGGGCGACTATCTGCTGGAGTGGAAGCGGGGGGGCAGGGGCTTACGCTACTGCCATCTGGTGGACGAGGCGGAGGTGGAGCGGTTGGCCGCTGAGAGCGGCTTCCGCGTGCGCCAGGCCTTCCGCGCCG
>Ga0172363_10004537_pt1 | contig 11238 bp, 8 predicted proteins | sample LakKivs2_kivu2a2_FD_114541 | JGI IMG/M metagenome (GOLD analysis project Ga0172363, IMG submission 114541) | Sediment microbial communities from Lake Kivu, Rwanda - Sediment s2_kivu2a2 | ecosystem: Environmental > Aquatic > Freshwater > Lake > Sediment | place: Rwanda: Western Province, Lake... | reverse complement strand
TTGGGGTCGTTTAGAACGTCCACGTAGTCATCTATACCATCGAATTTCAACGCTCCGCCAATATAGCCGGTGACCCACACGGGGCCGTTAAAAAGGAGGCCCTTGAGGTCATTGCCCGAAGAATCGTAGGCGTAAAGACCGGATGTCTCATCAAACTTCCACCAACCCCCCGCACCTACGGCTGGAGCGTGCGGCAGAACAGTGTAATCGCATTTGAGCCAGTCGGCTGTCATTAAGTCAAGGTCTTGACTGTTAACGAAGCAATCGCCGTTGATATCGCCTGGGTAGGTCCCAGGAGAAATGCATCTGGGCGGATACAGCCTGATATCGTCGAAGTATACCGTACCTGAACCAGCAGGAGTCGTGTTATTCTCGTCACCGAACCCAATACAGATCTGCGTGACATTCTGCATGTTTAAGCCGAAGCGTGCCAGGTCAATGTTCCACTCATGCCACGATGGATCCTTTACGTCATTCATATTACCGTCGTATACCACCTTAACGCCATCGAGCTTCACATACATCTGTTCTGTAGCGTTAGCATCATTGCCCGGATCGCCATAGAACCATAGCGTCAATGCCTTAACGCCTTGCTTAGTCCAATCACCACCGACTGCCAGATTAGCAGTATCCGCTCCGATCTCTGAATAATACTTCTTGCCGGAGGTACCTAAAGCATTTGTACCATCGTTGTCATACGAATATGTCAGTGACTGCTTACCTCCATGAACAATATCACCACTAAGACCCGTAACCGAGCCCGTGCCGTTGCCTGGGGTAACCGATGGGACGGTCCAGCCTTCACCATCTTTCCAGGTATACCATATTCTGCTGCCGGCCGGAGGAGGTGGCCCAGGGGTTACAGCGTTCCCGTAGGACTCAAAATCGTCCACGAGAATACACAATCTCACCGTAAAGGTCCAGACAGTACCTTTGATCACTTCATTGACATCACTGATGTTAGGAACCTCATCGACCCGCCAGTAGTAAGTCTTGCCTAAATCAAGAACATCGGGAGGATCATAGGTCGTAGCTGCCTGGGCTGTGGAAACCCGGACCAGAGCGGCAGGATTGGTACCGAGGTACACGTTGTGCCAGAATGAAGGATCTCCTGCCACCCAGCTAAGATTTGTATCGCTGGCCACATCTACCGCACAATCAGACGGATTCGGGGTGTGGGCAGTTGCGAAGCCAGCACTATAGAGGCATTGTACCTCGTACTGACTGAGCTGCCGCTTGAACATATAGAACTCGTCCATAAGTCCGCTGAAATGCCTGGCGTTGTCAATATTATAGCCCACGCGAGCACCTAAACCCCAATCGCCGGCCATATCTGCAGCCTCGGTAGGAGCTACTTCTGCCACCACTTGCCCATTGACGTACAGAATCGCCCGCGCGTCCGCCTTGCTGTAAGTCATCGCAACGTGCACCCATTCATTAGCCACCGGAGTTCCTTCCGGTCGCTTATACCCCGGCGTACCACCATTTATGTTGACGATGGTCACGCTACCATATTTCCTTACAGTGAACCTGTAGTCGTTGTCTCCGATGCGGATCTCAGGATGGATAAGCCAGGTATTGTCAGATGCTCTGGCGTTGAATATCGCATTCTGATTACTCGTACCATCAACTTTTGCCCAGGCGGCCAGCGTAAAGGCAGATGTCGGGATATCACTGCTATCAAAAGTAGGCCCGCCCAGATCCAGGTAACCAGGGCTACCACTTGTACCGAATTTGGCCGCTCTGCCGATCTTGCCAGCGGCATCTGTGACGTCACCGACCACAGTGCCGTCGTGGCCCTTGCCTGACCCGTCGGCGACAACGCCGGTAACCTCGTCGTAGTTATAGTAAATAACCAGATCACCGGTCACTGCGGGCATAGCAATCAGGCTCTCGATTTCGTTTTGACTCAGCGCCCGCTTGAACATATAGAACTCGTCCATAAGGCCGCTGAAATGCCTGGCGTTGTCAATATTATATCCCACGCGAGCACCTAAACCCCAATCGCCGGCCATATCTGCAGCCTCGGTAGGAGCTACTTCTGCCACGACTTTCCCATTGACGTACACAACCGCCCGCGCGTCCGCCTTGCTGTAAGTCATCGCAACGTGCACCCATTCATTAGCCACCGGAGTTCCTTCCGGTCGCTTATACCCCAGCGTACCACCATTTATGTTGCCGATGGTGACGCTACCGTATTTCCTTACAGTGAACCTGTAGTCGTTGTCTCCGGTGCGGATCTCGGGATGGACAAGCCAGGTCCCGTCAGATGCTCTGGCATTGAATATCGCGTTCTGATTACTCGTACCATCAACTTTTGTCCAGGCGGCCAGCGTAAAGGCAGATGTTGGAATATCCTTACTATCAAAGGTAGGCCCGCCCAGATCAAGGTAACCTGGGCTACCACTTGTACCGAATTTGGCAGCTCTGCCGCGCACTCCATTGGCATTTGCTGTCACGTCGCCGACCACAGTGCCGTCGTGGCCCTTGCCTGACCCGTCGGCGACAACGCCGGTAACCTCGTCAAAGGAATAGTAGATGACCAAGTCACCAGTCACGATGGGGGCTGCTGCTGTCAAGGTAGTCCTACCAGGATTTCTCTTGCCAAAGTCCAATACAAAGGTGCCCGCGCCGCCGTAGGCAGTAATCTGCTTGGCGGCGATAAGTGTATTAACCTTCGTCCTCTCGTCTCCTTCTAACACCAGCGTGCCTTCGGTGATATCTATCAGGCCAACTGCTGTCATACTGAGGCCATCACTACCGACGTTAAAGGTGCCACCGTGAAGATATAGTTGCCCCGCATGTCCGGTATCCGTCGGAATGACTAGTTCTTGGGCGTTGACAGTACCGCCAGTCATAATCCAGGTACCTTCACCGCCCCCCCATCCAAGCTCGAATTCTGCGCCTGTGGTTATGGTGCCGCCATTCATATAAAACGTGCCATGGCACCCATCCCCGTCACCCCACCAAACCCATTCCGCTATCTGAAGAGTTCCACCGGTCATGGTCATCGTGGGATCACCAGCCACTTCACAACCCAGGCCGAGAGCCTTAGCATCGATCCCATCCACAATAACCGGGCCATTTGGCGCTGCCGCCGCAGGTACATCAATATAGGCCTCATCAGCGATGGTGGGGACTTTATTGCCTTCCCAGTTGGCTGGATTGCTCCAGAGCTTGTCCTTGCCAAGAGCGGTCCAATGGATGGTGGCAGCGCTACCCACTGAACTTACTACTACGACCAGAACCATTAAAAAAATCAATTTTCTACACATGATGGTCCTCCTTCAAAAAGGTTATGTTAAATGTTTTACGATCTACGCCCAAACTCCTCTTGTCGTTGAGTAGACAAACCTTGCCTACATGTCCGTCTCTCAAAACAATTTCCGCGGTAGAAATTTGAATACCTTATTTATACCAGACCAACTGCTCTATTTTCAAGAAAATTCTGCAAAAACTTTCATCTTTCTATCGCGGTTAGGGGGCTAAAACCAGCCGGCAGCTTGAAAAGCATGGTTTAATGGAGCACCGGCGTATGAAAAATAGGATGTGCTGCTTCTGAAAGGCCGCAGAGAAATGATCCGGAGTGATCCTTCACGCTATTGTGGCCTTGTCGCCCACAAGTAATTCCACGAGGCTATAGACAGCAAAACAGAATACTGCCACGAGGATAGAATATCCGCCTATGGCGGACCACTGCCCACTCAGGGCTTTTACCGCCTGCGGAATACTGTCAATAAAATTCTCTCCTTGTCCCGTCAGGCTTGTGGTGATACCTCGAAAAGCCGCTGCTGCAATCTCCGGAAACACCGCTGCAATAACGATGATAAGACCAGCTAGCGTAATGCAAGCTGCAAGAGCAAGCCGTTCCTGCAAGACTACACGAGCGAGAATTCTCTGCTCTTGCGCCTCCCTGAGCTGCCTCAGGACCATCGCCGTAAAACCGGCAGGCACTGGTTCGGAATGTCTTTGCAATGCTTGCGATAACATTCGGTCAAATCTATCTTTATTTAATCTATCTGCTGACATCGGTAGCCTCCCCAAAGGCTTTTCCTAACATCTGCTTCAGTTGCTCGCGTCCTCTAAATAGATAAGTCTTAATGGTATTTTCCTTTGCTGCCATTATCTTGGCGATTTCAGCAATGCTTTTTTCTTCGCGATAATACAGTATAACTGCCATTGCCCAGAGTCTTGGCAGCCGATTGACAGCATGCCAGACGATTTCTTGTTGTTCTTCGGCCTGCACTGCTGCTGCCGGTGCCTGTTCTCTATTACTGGCGATTTCTTCGTCCGGCTCGACCTGGAGCTGCCGCTGTCTTCTATTCTTCCGCAGGTGATTAACAGCCTGCCGATAGGCAATGCTCCACAGCCAGGTGCTCAGTTCAGCCTGTCCGCTATATCGTCTTATCGCTTTATAAGCCGCCAGAAATGTCTCACTTGCCACGTCCTCAGCTTCATCTTCTCTCAGACCCAGCCTCCGGCAGCACAGGAACACGAGCTCTTTGTATTTGTCAATGAACTGTGCAAAAGCGTTATGGTCACCGCTACGCAGAAGACTTAGCCAGTCAGCCTCTTGCTGCCATAACTCCTTTGCCAAAGACTTCCCTTTCTACCTCTTAGTCGCAGACAAGATTTAAGAAGTTTCAAAATTTTTTGAAACCTATTATACAAAACCAGCGACATACCCACAAAAGGCAAAAAAATCCCTGAAATAACCACGACAGCCGCCGAATTAAGGAATACGGGAAAATGGAAAGAAACTGCTATTTGAGACCAGCTTGGACGCATAACGGCTCTGTAAGAGCAGACCTGCCGGTATTAGTTTTGCCAAAGCCGAACAAAAAAAGGCTTGCCGTAGCGGTGCATCCAGGCCAACTGTGTTGTGTCGGCGAAGTATATCTTAAAACTCGCGACGGCCTGCTAAGAATAAGGTAGCCCGCTGCTTGGAAAGAAAAGGAGACCAATACTATAGTTAGGAGGCGCAAAAATGGCAAAGAATTATCGAAAAATCTTACCTGTTGGCTTTTGTCTGTGCTGGTTGCTGACCGTAGGTGGATGCTACATCCCGATAGCCAAATATGAAAGAACGGTCGAATTGTCGGCTCCATTAGCGGAAGGTTCTTTATTTGCAACAGAGACTCACAACGGCTCAATCACCGTTAATGGCGCCGGCGTAGCCGAATGCAGTCTCACGGCCACGATTATCGCTCGCGCAATAACCGAAGAAGAGGCCCAAAAACTCGCTGAACAAACAAAAATCAGTCTCGAACCTTCGCCGGGCAAACTGACCGCCAAGATTGAAAAGCCCCTACTGGTGTCGAATCAGTCTATTGCCGTTAATCTGGATGTGACGGTTCCGAACCGCACCAACCTGGAGTTTTCCACCCACAACGGAGCCATCAAGGTTGCGAACGTCACAGGCCAGGTCGATGGCACAACACACAATGGCAGCGTGACAACTGAACAGGTCTCTGGCACTGCTAATCTTCAGACACACAATGGCTCAATCCGGTGTGACAACATATCAGGCGATGCACAGTTAAAAACACACAACGGCAGTGTGAAAGTGCGTTATTCTCAAGCGTCTCCACCAGCTTGTGATATATCTATCGTGAGCTATAACGGCCAGATTGAACTTGCCGGTCCGCCAAATTTCTCGGCGGTAGTTGAGGCTTCGACCCACAACGGCTCTATAAAAACAGAGCTGCCCATAACGGTCGTCGGAAACGTAAGCAAGAGGAGCATCTCCGGGACAGTCGGCGCTGGTCAGGGCAAAGTATGCCTTGAGACCCATAACGGTTCAATAACTATAAGGTAGCCAACGGCACAAATGTAACTGGAAAGGGCGAAAAATGAAAACGTACCGTCTGAAAAGCTGGGCTTTAAGCTCTTGTGTCTGCTCACTGCTGGTGATTGGTAGCTGCGGCATTCAGATAGGCAATTGGTCACAGGCCAAATACGAACGGACAGTTCAGCAGCAAGCTCCCCTCGCAGCGGGCGCAACGCTCGTCTCTGAAACTGCAGCCGGCTCTATCTCAGTGGCCGGTGCCGATACAGCCGATTGCAATGTAATAGCCACGATTTCTGCCAGAGCACCCACCGAAGAAGAAGCCCAGCAAATAGCTGAACAAGTCAAAGTAAAACTTGAATCTGTCGGCCAAACCTTGACGGTTAGGGCAGAAAAACCTCATCTGCCGAGTAACCGTTCGCTGAGCGTGAGCTTCAAGATAACTGTGCCAAGACAAACTAAAGCCGAATGCACCAGCTCATACGGCTCAATTGAACTGGCAAACCTTGATGGCAGCGCCAAGGCCAAAACCAGCAGCGGCTCAATCGATGTCACGAATATTCAAGGATCAGCAGAACTAAATACATCCTACGGCTCCGTAACCTGCCGGAATATTGCCGGCAAGAGCATTAAACTAAAAAGTAGCAGCGGCTCACTCACAGCAGAGAATGTCAAAGGCTCAGTTCTGCTAGAGACCTCTTATGGCTCCATCACATGCAAGGACATCTCGGACGGAGACATCAAGCTCAAAAGCAGCAGCGGCAAAATAACACTATCAAAAGCCTCCTTCGGCGATTGCGACGCACACACGTCGTATGGTTCCATCGTCACTGACGAATTAAAAGGCGATTCTATTAGACTACATTCAGACAGCGGCAGTATCAATATGGCAACAGCTTCTGCAAGCACCATTGGCGTGTCTACGTCTTATGGACGCATCAATTGCCAACAGATTACTACTAGTGTCCTTACTGCCAGGTCCGGCAGCGGGAATATCGACATCGTCTGTTCACAGTCAACTCCGGGTGAACTTGCTGCTGAAGCTACAACTTCATACGGCAGTATTGATTTTGCAGCGCCGCCGAATTTTTCCGGCCAGGTCGATCTTAAAACAAGCTACGGCTCAATAAGGACGGACTTGCCGATCACTGTAAGCGGTCAAATCTCCAAAAAGCAAATACAAGGGAAAATCGGCCAGAGCCGCGACCGTGAGGGAGCAGGCCGCCTTCACCTGGAAACCAGCAGCGGCTCAATAGTCTTAAAATAGGTATCAAACAAGGTCAACAATAAACTAAAAGGAGAAAGGACAAAAAATGGATCCTTGGGAAGCCTTTGGAATAATGCTAATGTTACTGGCAGCATCCACTCCGATCGTCATTATCGGTGTAGTCGCCGTTATCAAGAAGCGGTTCGAGCACAAGCAGATTATGGCCGCCATTGAGAAGGGCATACCGCTATCGGAGCTGCGACCTCTGCGGCAGAGGCAGAACGGCCCGGCCTGGACTTGGATAAGAAGAATCACCGTTGGCATTGTATTGATTGTCATCGGATTGGCATTCATAGTAGCAGGACCTATGGTAGGGGTAGTCCACAGACTATTTGTCGGTCTTGTTCTATGCGGTATAGGCATTGCCCATGTGGTTCGCGGCGTGTTGCAACGAAAATACGAGCCGCAGAGTCAACCTCAGGCTATAAGCAATGCTGGGCAGGATAAAACCCTGGATGGCGTTTCTACGCCAGGGACTTTACGGCCCGACTAATAAACATCTCGGCTCAAGAAGACGGGGAATGCAGCATAAAAGGCGGTGCCCTGTCCCCGAATCGAACTAATCAGCATACTATTTGACTTTGCCGGCAAGCGGAGATACAATGAAGGTGTAATGCGATACTATGCAAGAGGACATCACAAGGAAAAGGACATGAAACGTTTATTAAATGAATCTCGCAGAACAATCGTTCTATTGTTTTTAGTTACATGCAATGCAGTTCCATGCTTTGCTAAAAATAACCAAGATAAAACATATTTACCTAACGAAGTTAACGTAAACGGGCTTATTTTCAAAATAGACCCACGTATTGAATTGTTCTACGTTTTTGCGTACTTAGCTGATTATCCATTCCTAAATGGTTTAGATATAAAATATAGAGAAGAAATTGAGAATTACTTTTCAAACTATAGAAATCATGAAGTAATTTCTATCGGTCAAAAAATAGGTAAGAAAGGGTTCTCATTAGATAAACCTATATTTCTTCTATTGTGTCTAACTGAAAACTTGGACAAGAGAGTAAAAATTCCTGAATATTTGATTGAAAGTGCTGGAGGACAAGAGAATCTCGATAAATTTATTGGTTTGCTAAAGGATTTTGCTGAAAAAACTGATTTCAAATCTTTCTTTAACAACCATAAAGATTTTTACAGTTTAATTCTCAAAAATATTGAATTTAACTTTAAGGATTACGATGAAGTCCGAAGGATTGAAAACTATTTTGGTTATAAACAAAAGAGTTACACAGTGATAATCAATTTGCTTGGTTCAGGCAATTTCGGACCAAGAGTAATAACTCCATCCGGAATAGAAATTTATTGCGTTATGGAGCCGGGGTTGAAGTGCGGAAACATACCTGGTTTTGATAGTTTGCAGATGTTCGATGATTTATTGTGGCATGAATTTAGTCACTCATATGTGAATCATTTAGTGGATGAATACCAAGGGGAAACTGGAAAATATTCACATCTTCATGAACCTATTAAATCTTCTATGAGGAGCCAGGCTTATCCTGACTGGCATGTTACTGTTAAAGAGCACATTGTCAGAGCTGTGACCATTCGTCTTGCAGCCGGTAAGTATGGGGAAGAACTTGCATTTCTTTTAAACTTTAGATTAGAGATGGGAAAGCGGTTTATTTATGTTAAACCTTTATGCGAGAAACTGAAGGAATACGAAGCAAACCGAGATAAATATCATTCATTCAAAGAATTCTTCCCTGAGCTTATATCAGTGTTTAAAAATATCAACGAAAAAGACATTATTGATTTACAAAACGATGTAGAGAAATACAGAAAACCCGATGTCCAAATAATACCCAATCCGTTAGATGGCTATGATCATGCTACCACTCTCATAATCAGACCAACCCGTGAAAAAGATATGTCTGTACAGCAGAAGCTATATGATTTTATAGATCAATACAAATCATCGTTCTATCCTGAATCCCGGATTGTTACAGATAAGGAAGCATTAGAACTTGACCTTAGTAAATACGACTTGATTGTCTTTGGAACTCCAGAAGGCAATTTGGTTTTAGATAAGTATCTGGACCAGATACCTCTGGTTATAGGTAGAAATCAGGTGACAGCAAACAGGACGTATGAAGGTAACGATTATCAGCTGATCACGGGGTGGATAAATCCTCTTAACAAGAATAGGAAAATGACAATATACACGGCTCAAAATGTCGAAAGGGTGATTGATATTAATCAAATACCACATGGAGGAAGTAATTATGTTATAGGAAAGAATTATAAAACTCACAAATTCGGAAATTATAAAAGACTCATGCAAGTATGGATATGTGAATGAGAATTATGCCGCTTAAAGGGTACGGAAATCAGACGCGATTGATATCAGTCGCTTGCATTTTTGTATTGAGTGCTATCGCATATGGCGGTGAAGGATTAAAGGAGGTTTTCACTCCACAAATTGTTAGCCCGTGGTGGCAAGTGGCCGGCAATCCGATGGACCACAAATATGCCACGCAAAACCAGGAGCCGGTCGACTTTGCCATCTGGCAGGCAGCAGACCAGACCTGGCAGCTCTGGTCTTGCATCCGCAACACAACCGCCGGCGGCGAAAACGGCAAGACCCGATTCTTCTACCGCTGGCAGGGCAAGCAACTAACCGATGCCAACTGGCAGCCGATGGGCATCGCTATGGAGGCCGACCCTTCACTGAGCGAAACGCCGGGCGGATTGCAAGCCCCGCACGTGGTAAAGGTCGGTGACATTTATCATCTATTCTATGGCGACTGGGTGAATATATGTCACGCCATCAGTAAAGACGGCAAAAACTTCACACGCGTGATCCAGAAAAGCGGTAAGACCGGAATGTTCAGCGAAGGCCCCGACAATAACACGCGGGATGTGATGCTGCTGGAGCACGCCGGCATTTGGTATGCCTACTATACCGCTTTTCCCAATCGGCAAGGCATGGTCTACGTCCGCACGACAAAGGACTTCAAGAATTGGAGCGAATCCAGGGTTGTTTCGTTTGGCGGGCAGGCGGGCACAGGCCCAGGCTCCTCGGAGTGCCCGCACGTTCTGAAGTTCGAGCCTGACAGCTTCTACCTATTCAAAACGCAAAACTACGGTTCCTCAAAAAAGGGCAACATCCGCGATAGAGACCTGCCACAGACCAGCATTTACCATTCGAACGATTCCACGATGTTCGGAATCAATCAAGACGACCGCTACTTTCTCTGCACTCTGCCGGTCGCGGCGCCGGAGATCATTTCCTACAAGGGCCAGTATTACATCGCCGCACTTAACCAGGGTGCTCTGGACGGCATCCGCATCGCAAAGCTGAAGTGGGCTAAATCAATTAGCAATTGAAATAACGATTGCATAAGCTACAATTTGCATCGTGATTGAAAGGAGAAAGACAAGAACTGTCAACGTCGGGCAGGTGAGAGTCGGCTCCCGTGCCCCTATTGTAATTCAGTCGATGACGAAAGTGCCTACCGTCGACGTTGCCCGATGTGTGAGACAGATCAATCAGCTTGTCCAAGCCGGCTGCCGGCTGGTTAGAGTCGCCGTGCCAACACGGGCCGACACAGTTGCGTTTGCCAAAATCGTCCAGAAGGTGAATATCCCGTTGATTGCCGATGTGCATTTTAGCCCTGCCAGAGCCCTCGAGGCTATAGAAGCCGGGGCAGTCAAGATCAGATTGAATCCGGGCAACATAAAAGACAAAAGAAGCATCCACCGAATAATAGACGCAGCCAAGATGCACCATACGGCCATCCGCATCGGCGTCAACGAAGCGAGCATCCGAGACCTCAAGAAACAGCCTGTTCCATTTGAAAAACGCCCCGCTTTAATGCTGGCCGAGATGAGAAAATACGTGCGGCTTTTTGAAAACCGCAGCTTCGATCAACTGGTTCTAAGCGCAAAGAGCAGCGATGCTCTACGCACAATCGAAATCAACCACCGCATCGCAAGGACTTTCGACTATCCGATCCATCTGGGACTTACTCACGCAGGCCTGCCCGATGATGCTCAAATACCATCCGCCATAACTCTGGGCGTGCTGCTAACAGAAGGTATCGGCGACACTATCAGAGTGAGCGCCGCGGGCAACCCCCTGGTGGAAACGAAAATCGCTAAACAAATTTTAATTACGCTTGGCTTATACAAACGTACTGAGCCGGAAGTGATAGTCTGCCCGACTTGC
>Ga0172363_10004535_pt1 | contig 11243 bp, 8 predicted proteins | sample LakKivs2_kivu2a2_FD_114541 | JGI IMG/M metagenome (GOLD analysis project Ga0172363, IMG submission 114541) | Sediment microbial communities from Lake Kivu, Rwanda - Sediment s2_kivu2a2 | ecosystem: Environmental > Aquatic > Freshwater > Lake > Sediment | place: Rwanda: Western Province, Lake... | reverse complement strand
TTTCGCTACCTTAGGACGGTCAGAGTTACCGCCGACGTTTACTAGGGCTTCACCTAGTCAGCTTTTACGATAAATCGTAAAAACCGCCAAGATTGACCTTCTAGCACTGGTCAGGCCTCAGCCCCTATACTTCCTCTTACGAGTTACGCAGGGACCTGTGTTTTTGGTAAACAGTCGCCAGAGAAACGCTCGCTGCGACCGGTCAAATGACCGGTAGGCCTTATCCCGAAGTTACGGCCACTTTTTTGCCGAGTTCCTTAACGAGGACTCACCCGTTCGCCTTGGCACACTTGTGCCCACCTACCTGTGTTGGTTTTGCGGTACGGATCCTATGCCCTTAACTTATTAAAGCTTTTCTAGGAAGATATATTGCTTGAGTTGATCCAGTCGTAACTAAATCTCCTACCGTGCCCCATCCAAATTCAAAATGCAAAATGCAAATCTCAAAATGACAGTTCAAAATTCAAAATTTTTAATTTTACATTGTCATTTTGCATTTTGAGATTTGATTTTTGAATTTGAAAAGGGCACGGTAAAGTGAATCCAATAACACTCTCAAACTCCATATCTCCGTCGCTTTAATAAAAAGACATAGAAGGGTCGGAATATTAACCGACTATCCATCGGCTCCGCCTTTCGACTACGCCTTAGGCCCGCCTAACCCTTGGTTGATTTACATTGCCAAGGAAACCTTAGGTTTTCGGCGTCCCGATCTCTCATCGGAATTGCGGTTACTCATGCCAACATTCTCTCTTCTAAAAACTCCACTACTCCTCGCGGATATAGCTTCAACGTTCTTAGAATGCTCCCCTACCGCCTTGCGCGAAGCGCAAAGCCCGTATCTTCGGTACTCTCCTTAAGACCCGTAAATTTTCGGCGCCTCTTTTCATCTCTACAATCCTTAAAAAGATTGTAGAGATAAATTGAATGGTGAGTTGTTACACACTCTTTAAAGGATAGCTACCTCTAAGCTAACCTCCCATCTGTCTTTGAAAAGAGACAACCTTTAAAATCACTTAGGAGAAATTTAGGGACCTTAGATGACGGTCTGGACTGTTTCCCTTTTGAGCAATGGAGCTTATCCCCATGCTCTGACTAGTAGGAATCTCTTACCGGCATTCGGAGTTTGGTTGGAAGAACCGAACAGAGTCCAAGTAATTCCATCCAGTGCTCTACCTCCGGCAGAGTATTGACTACCGCTAGCCCTAAAGCTATTTCGGGGAGAACCAGCTATTCCCAGGCTCGATTAGCTTTTCACTCCTTACCACAACTCATCCCACCGTTTTGCACCGCGGACGGGTTCGGACCTCCCTTCGAGTTTAGTCGAAGTTCATCCTGGCCATGGTAAGCTCGCCTGGCTTCGGGTCTTATTCACCCCCTCATAGACGCACTATTAATACTCGCTTTCGCTGTGCCTTCATCCCGTAGGATTTAGACAAAGGAGATAAATAAACTCGTTGGCTCGTTCTGCAAAAAGCACGCCGTCACCCCGTTACAATTTTGCCTCCGATTTACTCTGCGCAGTGCGCACACCGAATAGGTGCGCCCCCTGTTGGGCGAAGCGCTGCGCCCATGACAGGATGCGGCTATTCGCCGCTCGCACTTCGCTTGGTATTTCAGGAGCAAAATTGTAACGGGGCTCCGACTCTTTGTAGGTATATGGTTTTAAGTTCTATTTCACCGCCCTTACAGGGCTACTTTTCACCTTTCCCTCACGGTACTGGTTCACTATCGGTCTTGAGAAGTATTTAGCCTTGGCTGATTAGTTCAGCCTGCTTCCCACCAGGTTTCCGTACCCGATGGTACTTAAGAATAAGTACTAGGAGCATGAAATCGTTTTCGTCTACGGGACTATCACCCTCTATGGCTCCACTTTCCAGTAGATTCGACTAACGAAATTTCATCTTTATAAACTCCCCTCAAAGCATAAGCTCCGAGACGTACTTACCTTGCAACCCTACCTTGTGCGAAGCACAAGGTAGTTTGGGCTCTTCCCTGTTCGCTCGCCGCTACTAAGGGAATTTTGCTTCGCAAAATTCCCTATGGAAAACTGCGAAGCAGTTTTTTTCTCTTCCTCCGCTTACTGAGATGTTTCACTTCAGCGGGTTCGCCGTCCCATCATTCGACGGGACTAATTTCGCTTGTCGCGAAATTGGGTTTCCCCATTCGGATATCCTCGGATCAAAGGTTGCTAGCCACCTTCCCGAGGCTTATCGCAGGCACGCCACGTCCTTCATCGCCTTCTCAAGCCAAGGTATCCACCATATACCCTTCTTTTCAATCCCTTAATAAAAATCTAATTAAATTTATAAATTACTATGACAATCCGGAAATTTCTTATATTTTTTTTATTTTAGAGAGCTGTCCAAGTCATCATCGTCTCATGTTTCCATATTAAATCAAATATCTATCTGATAATTGACAATTAAAAAACGCCGCGAGAAGCGACGTTTAATAATTGCCTTATTGAAGCTTGTCGCTTCTTTAACCAGAAAAAAATTTATAATATCTTGTATTTCTTCCCATGATTATCCAATCTTACTAATATTTTATATTATATAGGATAAGATGTCAAGACCCCCCTATTAAATCTTAAAAATTGCATTTTGATAATGACGAATGTCAAAAACACTACCTTTGTCAAATTCCACTACAACAATATCTATTTGAAAATTTCTTTCAAGAAAATTATTTTTGCTTAAATAAAATTTTATCATCTTTATTAATTTCTTTTTCTTTAAAAAATCAATTTTTGTTTCGGGTAAAATCTGATTTTTGTTTTTACTTTTTACCTCAATAAAAACCAAATTATTCTTATTTTCTGCTATAATATCAATTTCTCCATATTGATTAGACCAATTTCTATCAACAATTTTATATCCCCTCTTTTTTAAAAAATTAACAGCGATATCTTCTCCTTTTTGACCAAGTAGCCTTTTGGAGGAAATCATAATATAGTGATATGGGAATTAAATCCTTATATTTGCGTCCCTGGGGTGATTCGAACACCCGGCCTCCCCGACCGCAGCGGGGCGCTCTATCCACTGAGCTACAGGGACCCCTCACCACAGTAAAGATAAGTTAATAACGATATAACGAACCAATAATTAATGATATAACAACTGGCAACAGGGAACAAATAACCAATAGTAAATCTTAATATTCTAAAAGTTTTTCTTTGACCCCAAGCCTCCAAGTCTTGTGACTTGAGGTTTAGCGATCGACCGGGCGATATTTCGTGGCGTTTTTTGAGACGTTTTTATTACATTGCTAAATTCCTATCTTCCTTCTTAAAATATCTATAAAACCAAGTTCGATTTCCTCTTCTGGTAAAAATTTTAAAAGAATGTTTCTAATTTTGTATAAATCTTCTTTTTTTATGGGAAATACAATATTTCCTCCAATATTGCCCCTTCTTCTCACATAAAGTTCCAATGGATTTTCAAAAAAACAGAAAGAATCTAATTTTTCAAAACGAAAAAGTTCATTTCTTCCTACCTGAATACCGTTCTGGCGAATAATAAAATACTTCTCTTCCTCCTCCTTATTGGAAAGAAAATAAACAAGAAATCCAATTATTAACAAACAAATGGCTCCTACAAAATTTTGACGCCAAATAGCAATAATAATTAAAAAAAGACAAGAGCCCAGCAAACCCAAAAGCCATCTTTTATCTATTTCTTTACTAAAAGCTGCCCTCCAACTAAATAAAATTTCTCCGATATCTTGATCCTGATATTTTTTGTTTATATTTTTTAAATCAAGTGGTTCTGTCATAATTTTAAAGTTTTTGATGCTTCGACTTGACTTGATATTAATCCTGAACTCCTTCAAATAGATTGAATTTTAGGGAAGACAATGGTCGGCAACACAGGAAGCACCGAATGATTCTGGTTTAAATTTTGCCCGAAAACCATTAGCATTGACAATAGCAACAATCTCTTTTATTAATTTTTTTGTTTCTCCATTCTCGCCAACATCTGTATGTATTTCTAAATTTAAATCCCTAGAATCCCCAATGTTTCTCTTTTTTATTTCGCACTTAAAAGATTCCCGTATCTTTTGAGCAAGAATCACTGAATACATCGTTTCCTGATATATTCTTTCTCTTAGGGTATAATCTTTTTGGGGAGGTATCTTTGTCCAAAAATATCTCCCCCCCTTACCCTTTTTTAAAATAATAACGGCCGAAACAAAATTAGCCCTTTTTTTACCATCTGAATCTGTGCCAATAATAAGCGAATAAACTCCTTCGGGTTCCGTTAAAATAAAATCAATGAGATTCTTTATCACTAATTCAAAACTTATTCGACCTTTTGTTGGATTATTAAATTTTTTAAACATAATTTATTTTTTTGATGAATTTGTCTTTTTATCTTTCTTAAAAGAAACAACGGGCATTTTCAAGGCTTCATCCAAAGAAACGGGTTTGGATTTAGAATCGTCTTTGATAACTATTTGGGTCTTTTGGGTCTTTTGATCTTTTTTTTCTTTTTCCAGCATCTTTTTTGCTTCAATTCCTTCGCTCCATCGAGTAATTTTTTCCTCTACAATTCTCCTTTTAATAGCATATCTTTCTCGAGAAACTTTAGCAATTGTCTCTCTATAGTTTTTCTGGGACAGAAGGATTGGAGACAGGGTCATTGCTGAAAATGGTCTTGAAGTGATACCGTCTATCATCAACTTTAAATAAATATGATATTTTGGTAAGTTAACAAGGTCCTCAAGATTAAATTCTGGCCCAAATTCCTTTTCTAAAAATTCAGCGTCCGCAGCTCCTATCCTAAAACAAATAATTGTCCCAACATTACCAAAAACAGCGTCTCTGACAGTTTCTTCCATCTGTGTAATATATTGATGCGCAAGAATAAGAGCCAATCGATATTTTCTTGCTTCTGATAAAATATTGGCAAAGGCTTCAGTGGCAAAATTTTGAAATTCGTCAACATATAAAAAGAAATCTCTTCTTTGGCTCTCTGGAGTATCAACTCTTGACATGGCAGCAAGCTGCAGTTTTGTAATTATAAGCCCCCCCAAAAGCCTAGAAGGATCCTCCCCAATTCTTCCCTTGGATAAATCAACAATTAAAATTTTACCATCATCCATTATTTTTCTCATATCAATTGATGATTTTGTTTGACCAACAATATTTCTAATAATGGGCGCGGAAATAAACTGGCCAATCTTATTTTGAATTGGGGCTATTGCCTCTTCTCGAAAGCGATCAGGGTATTTGGCAAATTCATTATTCCAAAACATTTTAATTGTCGGATCGGTCACCCTCTTTAAAATTCTTTCCCTATACTCTTTATCAGAAAGCATCCGATTAATCGAAAGAAGGGTTGTGCCAGAAATTTCAAGGAGAGCCAAAATTGTGTTGTTTAAAATATATTCCATTCGAGCCGACCAAACATCTGGCCAAATTTTCTTAAAAACACCCATTAAACCAGCGCTGACAAGATGCCTGTGGGCAAAATCAACTTTTTCCATAACATTAAAAGCGATGGGAAAATTAAGATCGGCTGGGTTGAAAAAAATAACATCATTAATCCTACTTTTTGGCACATAATATAAAATCTCCTCGGCGAACTCCCCATGGGGATCTATAATTCCAACACCCCTTCCATTTTGAATGTCTTGAATAACCATATTTTTTAAAAGAGCTGTTTTTCCCATTCCTGTTTTACCAATAATATAAACGTGCTTCCTTCGATCATCAACTTTAATACCAAAAATTTTTTCTCGATTATGATAAATTGTTTTGGCAAATAATACTAAATCTTTATTATTTTGAAGCATAATAAAAGAGAAGGTAAAAAGAAGGGGGAGGCCCCAGTAAATTTTAAAACTCTTCCGATGGCAGAAATTGTGGTGGCCCCCCTTTTTTCTGCTCCACCCTTTTTATTCCCGGCACGGGAGCCTCACGATAACTCGGAAAGTGAAAAAAGGTAGCGAGCTCCGCCGAGGAAAGAACATAAGGCGCACGATGCCAGGGAAATCTTCTTCTAATATAATAGCGATAGAGCTTTCTTTGTTTGTGATAAAGACGTCTTCTCTCAAAAAACCAAGGGAATGTCTTTGTTTTAGTAATATCGGGCACCAAACTATTTAAATTGGCGCTGCCAAATTGTGAAAAATGACCAAAAAACGAAGCTATTTGAGGCTTTGCAAAAACATCGCGTCGGCCAATATAAAGAAACCTGACATTTGTCTCGTAGGGTTGCTTAGCAATGTTTTCTTCAATTGCCCTAATTATTTCTGATTCGCCAGGAGTTAATTTAAAAAGAGTGGCTTCGGGCACCTCTTCTTCTCCGGGAATCCTTTCGGGAATTGGTTTTCCTTCAATTAAAACACCTGCAACATCCTCTGGCATTTTACCAACATAAAGCGGCTCAAAAAGACCCGGAGCTGTCTTTGGCTTCCTTCCCATAATTTTAGCCGCTAATTTTTCTCCGTCTGCTTTCCAAGGACGTTCATTTGTAATTGGTCTAGCTAAAATTTGAATCCAAATATGTTCCCCTTCTCGCAAAGAACTTAAAAATTCAAAAATTGTAGCCAGTGGATCCACCGCTCTTTCTTCTCTAAATTCCTCTCTTTGCCAAAAGGTGTATGTTTTTAATGGATATGGATCTGGTTTTAAAAGAGTAAGATCGCTTCCCCACAAATCATACTCTTCGTTAGGCACATCTTGAGGAACCTTTTTTAAATATTCCCCAACCTCCTTTAATTTACCTCTCTCAATTTCCTGAATCTCTGCTTCTGGATATTGAGAATAAAGAGCCGTCCTTATAAGTTGAATATGCGTACTTGGCACTATAATATAAACATGTATTCCTTCTCCGCCGATACCAACGATTTCAAAACTATAATGCAAAAGTACCTTCCCGTCAAACCATTTTTCTTTCAAATTTGCCGGATCATATAAAGCGAATATTGTTTCAAGGGCTGTCTCCATCGCCTTTGGCGTTTTTGATACCTCCTGTGGTAATTTAACCTCCAAAGCGGCCCACTCAAGAGACATCCAAAACTTATCCTGAAGCCAGTAAAGATAAAAAGAACGCCATAAAAAAAAGAAAACAATTGTTAAAAAAATCCACCAAGTGTTAATAAAAAAAATTGTTAGTAGGGAAAGTATTACACTATACATAAAATGAAGATAGAAAAAAGAAATTATATATAATACCTACCATCCTTATCTTTTTTAAAAGAATAGATATTAAGAGTAATTGTGCTGTCTTTAACCATCCTTTGTTTTTTAATCTCTTGATAAAGTTCTTCTTTTGTTAGGGGACCCCCTTCTTTTAAAATGGACCCAATAACATCTCTTAATATTCCCTTTTTGTAACCCCAATTTTTAAGAGCATAAATCCCCCTTCCAATTAAGACAAAGTTGGAATCGCGAATGAGTTCATTATGAAGCGTGTTTTCTTTTATGCTTTCACCAAGAATTTCTTGAATCGAATTCTTAATTTCTGTAAAGTGCATCGGTTGTTTCTTTTCATAAAGAACTAGATAGGCTTTATCACGAATGGTTTTTGGAGTTACTTCTGGCCAAAAAACCAAACCATACCTCCCAAAAGGATTTAATTCAATATATTTGGAAATTTCAATAAAGCTGATAATATGAATGGGTTGAATTTTTATCTTTATTTTTGATGGAATAGAAGATAAAACCAAATTAATAATTTCTTCTTCTGTTAAAAGACTTCTTTCTTTTTCTAAAATTGATTTTATAGAATCGTTTATAAATTGAGCAACATCTGGAGATTTACGATCAACCATCCAAAACGGATAAAAAACATCTGAACTAGGAGAGTAATCAAAGGGATCAGTAATAGTAAGTAAAAATAAAACATAACCGTCAGATTCTTCTTTGGGACTTAAATCTCTAATTAATATATCTTCCCTTTTTAAACCACCAAGACCCTTGAGATACTCTTCTATTTTCCCCGCTTCTTTTTGCAGAAGGTGAAATTTTGAAGAATGCCTAATATCGCTGAGGTTTTTATTTTCAATTTGCCTTACCCTTTCGCGAGTAATCCCGTAAACTTTCCCAATTTTTTCCAGAGTATTTTTTTCTTTGCCCAAACCAAAACGAGAACGAATAATATCTTCGTTTCTTTTGGGAAAATTCTTCAAGAGACTATCAATGGAATTTTTAACCTTGGTAAAAGTAACCATTTGCTTTTAAAAACAACAAAAAATCATCTTTACAATTTATAACAACTTTTTAAATAAAAATCAAGTAATCCACCCTCTTTAAACTTGCTAAATTTAGATATTATTTATATAATAGTATCTAAATTATATAAAAAATTATGGAAGAAAAATTCTTAATCAGGGGGGGGCAAAAATTAAAAGGAGAGGTGGAAGTAAGTGGTTGTAAAAACGCCGCTACTCCAATTTTGGCCGCTACAATTCTAACAAAAGAGGATTGTATTATAGACAATCTTCCTCTTATTGAGGATATTTTTTCAATGATTGATATACTTAAAAATATAGGAGCGAAAATTGAGTGGCTGGGTAAAAGAAGGGTTAAAATTAATACTAAAAATATAAACATCAAAAACATTAATAAAAAAACTATCCAAAAATTAAGGTCATCGATTTTAATTTTAGGTCCCCTGCTTACTCGTTTTGGCAAAATAACAATGCCCCAACCCGGAGGATGTATAATTGGTTCAAGACCAATTGATGCCCATATAAAAGGCTTAGCAGAAACGGGGGTAAAAATTCGTCAAAATAAAGATTATTATTCTTTTCAACTCCAAAAAATTAAAAATAATAAAGTCACTCTTCCTGAGTTTTCTGTTACTGCAACAGAAAACATTCTCTTATTTTCAAGTAGATTGCCTCAAGATACCACCTTGAAAATTGCTGCTATTGAACCACATGTTCAAGATTTATCTTTGGTTTTAAATGCAATGGGGGCAAAAATTGAATTGCTCTCCGACCACACCTTTCAAATAAGAGGCAAAGAAAAACTTTCTGGTTTTTGCCATTCAATTATTTCTGATCCAGTAGAAGCTGGAACATATCTTATTTTAGCCGGAACAATGGGGGGTACAATTAAAGTAAAAAAGATTAATCCAGAACATCTCGCTATAGTAATCGAAAAATTAAATGAATTCGGAATAAAAATTATTGAGACAAAAGATGAAATAATAGCAGTGGGTCCCCAAAAATTAAAAAGTGTCTCAAAAATCCAAACACTTCCCTATCCTGGACTTCCAACCGACCTTCAGTGTGCTTTTGGGGTTTTAGCAACACAAGCTCCGGGAGCCACCCTGATACACGATCCGATGTATGAAGGGAGGTTAAAATATCTGGAAGAAATTAACAGAATGGGGGGAAACATTATTTTTTGCGATCCCCACAGAGCAATTATTACAGGACCAACCCCGCTCTTTGGAAGAGATATTAAAAATTATGATATAAGGGGGGGAACCGCCCTAATTATTGCTGCTCTTATCGCCGAGGGACAAAGTACTATTGATAATGTTTATCAAATTGATAGGGGATATGAAAAAATCGAAGTAAAACTAAAAAAAATTGGAGCCAACATCAAAAGAATAAAAGTTTAACTTTGAATTTCCCTCCAAGACAAAAGCAAACTACCTGGCCCAACGTGACAACCAATAACATTATTTAAAATATTCTCAAAAATAATCTCAACCCCCTCTGAGTTTTCAAGTAATTCCTTAAGTTTTTGAGCTTCATCATTTTTATCAGTATAGGAAATAGCCGCCTGAATCCTTCTTTTTGGTTGTAGAATTGCTTTAGTTTTTTTCTCAAAATGCTTGAAAATGGCTTCGGGAATATTTTTCGCCTTCATTTTAAGGGCAATTGGTTTCACTTCTCCCTCTTTTATCCCCAAAACCGGCCTAAAACCAACTTTTGCCATCTGCCTAATTAAACTAGCTAAAGTAGAACTAATCCTCCCCCCACCCTCAAGCCATTTTGGATCCTCTATCATACCAATCAAATAAATTTCGGGAATATTTTTAATTAAATCATCTTCAATTTCTTTAGCTGTTTTACCTTCTTGAATTAATTTAGCAGCTCTTAAGTTCAAAAGACCCTCGCTTCCTGCAACATGATAACTGTCAAAAATCCAAATTCTCTTTTGATCATCCAAGGGAAGCATTTTTTTGGCAAGGCACGCACAATTGTAACCCCCGGATAACTTAGAAGAAAGTGTAATACAAAAAACCTCATTTGCTTTTGCCAATTCTTTCTCAAAGACATTTTTAAAAACTAAGGGTGATGGCTGCGAGGTTTTGGGAAGTGTTTCTGATCTTCTCATTTTTTCATAAATATTTTCTCCATTGATTTTTAGTCCCTCTTCCCAATTAATAATATATGGTACCACAACCATTTGTTTTTCTTGAATGATTTTTTGTGGCAGGTCACAAGTATCGCCAACAATTAAAGAAATATTTTTCATAAAATAGCTCTTTTTGGCAACTTAACTAATGTATTAAAATTTCCCAACCTTTATATTGAGCTATTTGAAGTAAGTTTTTATCCGGATCTACTACAACAGGGTTACCCACCAAAGAAAGCATTGGCAGATCAAAATAACTATCAGAGTAAGCAAAGCCTGATTTAAAATCAATAAAAATATTTTCTTCTTTTATTAATTTTTGAATCCTGCTCGCTTTTTTTTCACCAAAAGGAAGGGGAGGGATGATTCTGCCCGTAAGCCTGCCCCCCATAACTTCAAGTTGAGTACCAATACTAAAATCCATAGAAAGATAATCTTTGATTTTATCAACTATTTTCTGAAAACTATTTGATGCTAAAATTGTAATATCTCCCCTTTTCTGATGCCACCTCAATCTTTCTAGGGTTTTTTGTTTTATTGTCGGTAAAAGTTCTCTTTTACAAACCCAATCAAAAATTTCTTCAATCTGGTCAATTCCCACACCTTTTAAAAGCCAGGAAAGATTTTTTGCCCAACTTTGATAATATATTTTTGTTGACAAAAGTTTAATTTTCCATGGAATTGCTAAAAAAATATGATAAATCAGATACCAAAAAGTTAAAAATAAATTATTCTTGTTTTTTTTATTATATTTATAAAGACCATTCCATAAATGTCCTTCAATTAATGTCCCATCTAAATCAAAAATGGCAATAGAACTCTTTCTATAACACTTTTTTTGCTGAGTAATATTCATAAAATTAATAAAATAACCGATAAAACAATATACCAAAATATTCATGAAAAGCAATGTTGG
>Ga0172363_10004529_pt1 | contig 11251 bp, 8 predicted proteins | sample LakKivs2_kivu2a2_FD_114541 | JGI IMG/M metagenome (GOLD analysis project Ga0172363, IMG submission 114541) | Sediment microbial communities from Lake Kivu, Rwanda - Sediment s2_kivu2a2 | ecosystem: Environmental > Aquatic > Freshwater > Lake > Sediment | place: Rwanda: Western Province, Lake... | reverse complement strand
GAGCATCCAGAAGATGGCGGCGAGGGGGTTGGCGGAGCTCGGGCAGATCTTCATCTCGGGGATCTGGGGGCAACTCACGATACCCTGTTCGATGGGCGAGTGGCTGTCGATGACGACGTCCGAGACGTCGGCGAGAAACCAGCCGTGGGGATTGGGGTTAATGAGGCCGCGCGGGGCGGCGGGGGTGTCCTGGTACGAGACGGTGACGCCGACGACGCAGACGCCCGATGTGCGCGCGTTCATCACGTTATCGTTTATGTAATTGGTGACGAGCACGTCGCCCGGTTTCATCTTGTCGTAATCGGTGTCGTCCCATTCGGAATTGGACTGGAAGAGGCGGGGGTTGCCGGGGTTTCCCATGTCGAACTCGAACCTGCCCATGTGCCCCTGTTTGGCCTGCATCCAGACGTTCTTGCCGGAGCGGACGGCGTCGGCCATGCGGGATGAGACTTCGTCGATGACGGCCAACTCGTTGTCGCGGACCTTCTCGAGGATGGGGAGGATGTTGGCGAAGTACTCGTCACCGAAGTCGGTCGTGTGGCCGTAGGAGTATTCGGTCGAGGGGGACGCGGCGGTGGGCGCCGCGAGCGTCTCGGAAGTGCGAGCGCTCGTGTTTGCGGACATGGTGGATGCTCCCATAGCAAGGATGGCGCCGGTCTTGAAGACGGCCCTGCGGGAAATGTTCGTCATGGCGGGCCTCCTTTCTCGGACAAGCGTCACGCGGCACGAGCAAGCATCTTAAGGGGCGAGGGGGCGCGCGCAAGGGACAGGCGATGTGAGAGAAGGGGGGGGCGGGGGGCACGTTCGGTTTCATCAAGTCACGCCAAGAAGTCCACGGAAGTTCGTACAGTTCGCCATTATCAAGCACAGTGCCCAAAACGCGTGTGTCTTGGAGGCATCACGGGGGGCATTAGGGGGAAGTGTAACCCGTCACAAGTGATGATGTCGCGCGTTTCCTGTATCGTTTGACGGAGTTCGGGGCTTTTTCTTTGGACAAAGGCGCCGGACGGCGCTACTAATCATCCGGAGGGCCTCTGGGGCGTCGCAGGAAAGCGGCGGCCGGATGCAGTCCGGCCAGAAAGGAGGGGCGAGATGTCTGAGAACACGTGGGGGTTTGTCGCGACGATTGTACTGTCGCTGGGGACGGTGGTCATGGTATGGGCGCTTGTGCGAAGAGGTCTCAGGGCCCTTATCGATGGGACGGTGGGCATCGCGGCCGCAACGACCTTCTACGCGCGGGTATTCGTAATCGGGCTGCTGTTCGTCGCGCTTACGTCCCTACTGGGAGCGCGATTCGATTTTGGCCCGGACGCGGCCTTTTCGGTTCTCTCCGGGCAATTGGGCCTTTCGTGCATTTTCCTCGGGGTGTATCTCGTGCTCGTTACTATTCTGGCAGCGGCGCTGGGGCGGCGCAATGAGCAATGAACAATACCTCATAGCGTCGTATTTTGTAACGGGGGCATTGGCGCTCGCGATAGCGGTGATGACGTATCTGTGTCTACGCAGGAGTTTCGGGGGGATAGCGGAGGCTGTCCCAAACGGGACAGTCGGCGGGATCCTGAAGAGGCTCTTTCTGCCGGGAATCACTTTCGCGTCGTTGGCGGGGTTTCTGTCGGTGAGTTTCCGAAGCTGCGAGAAAGATACATACGCGAAGATAGTCGCCGACCGGGCGTACCTCGTGGCCAAGAACCACGAGCAGGTGTCAAGTTCGCTGTGGCACGTTATCGCGGCGCTGTTTGTGTGGTGCGTTATCCTTCTCGTGCCGCTCGCAATGATGAGGAAAAGGGAACGGGGCAATGATAGTTGAGGAGGCTCTGCCTGGTACCCCAGGGGACTGCCGACAGGGAGTTCCCTGTCCTGTCGAAAGGAGGGCAGCAGATGGATTCAAAGCAGCAGCAAAACCTGGAGACAGCACGAATTGCGGGAAGAACCAACCCGCCATGGGCGGATAAACTTCGGGTACGGACACCAAATTCCGGGACAGCGCGGAATTTGGTGTCAGTTGCTACTCTGCGAAGTAGCGTTTCGCTACGTAGCACGAGCCCCAACCCGCAATTCAAGCCAGTCCTGCTCTGTTGAAAAGATGGCGGCAAAGGCACTCGTAGGTCCGGAAGAACCGGGGACAGGCACGAATTTCCTACAAACCGCGGAAATTGCGAGCCAGTCCCCGTTTTTCCTCGTCCGGCTGCGAGAGGTTTTCAACAGAGCAAGCCAGTCCCCATTTTTCCTTCCCGGGTTGCGAGAGGTCCTTAGAAAAGCAGGGCTCGCCGCATTTGTGCTGTTGGCAGTTGGCATGGCCTCCGGGTGTCACAGCGCTCCGCAGACGATGAGGGCGGTGAATCTCGAAGGCGAAACGAAGATCGCCTCGGCGGGGGAGTTCTGGGAGAGACGGGGGCTCGGGCCCATCGGGGCGGGCGGAGGACGCAGGGTTGCGATAATCGAGTTCTCGGTCGAGTACGTGACGGAGAAATTGGAGTTTCCGGGCAAGAGCCAGCCGAAGGTATTCGGGACGCAGTACGGGATGACGGGCTTTGCGGCGACGTCGGTGGGGATCGGCAGGACGCAGGCGGTATTCGACGGGGAGCTCAAGAGGAAACTGCCGGGCGCGCTCTACGGGCAGTTCGAGGGCGAGTTGAAACGCGCGGGCTACGACGTCACGGCGATGGAGAAGGTGGCGGGCGCGCGGGCGTATTCGAGTTTCAAAACACGCAAGGCGGGTCCGTCGGGCCTGGCGAGGTGGCTTGACATCGGCGGCAACGACACGGGCAACCCGAAGAAAATCGAGTCGTACCCGGCCGAGGGGCTCCAAGTGATCAAGGGGGAGGGGTCGAAAGAGTTCAACGCGGCGGCGGCCGACATCATGAATGAGTTGCAGGCGGACGTAGTGCTGGCCGCGAAGGTGAGGCTGGGGCTTTTCGCGGGGCGCGCATCGGTGGAACAGGGTTCGCGCATCTGGGCGGTGACGGCGACCGAGTCGGGGCAACTGTGGGCGAGGCGGTCGCTCTTGTCGGAAGAACCGGTTGCACAGAAGGGGAAGTGGAGGCTCTTCCGCGGGCGCGTCTACGAGATCGACGGCGACAGATACCGCGCGGCGATGGAGAAGTTGTTTCCGGCCTACGTGTCTCTGGCGCCGGTGGAGTTGAGGTAGCGTGGGCGGCTCACGCTACGCCGTGTCGGCCGCTCTCACTTGTGGGTGGTGTACACTTCGCATTGGGGCACGAAGAACTCCGCCGTCGGGCGCGAGAAGACGGTACGGGTCGCCACGGCGTTACCCGACTTGTCACACAGTGAGATATGGCCGTTGGGTTCAGGGAAGAAGGCTTCGATCGTTATCCAGCCCTTGCTGAGGTTACTGCCATTGAGGAGGTGCCGGCCAAACGCGAGGGCGGCGAGGTCGGTGGCGGAGGTTCCGGGATAGCGGTGAGGCTGTTTGGCCGCGTCGAGGGTGAACGCCGGTTCGCCGTAATACGGGCCCGCCTCGCGGAGGAAGAGGCCCCAACTCTGTTTGGAATCAGGCCACTCGAGGACCCAATCAGTGAAGCTGGTGGGCAACTGTTCGACGTAGAGGTATTGAAACTGGTCGGCGCGGAGCGTATGGAATTCGGCGGTCCTCCAGAGCAGGACATCGAGTCCTTCGCTCGGTATGGAAGCAGTCACGCCGCCGACGGCGCCGGCCACATCGGCCCAGACCTGGCAGAGTTTGAGGAGGTTCCTGCGCTCGGCCAATTGGTTTCTGCTGGCGACGGCGAGCCTGCCGTCGGGGAAGACCCAGGCGGCTTCGCCTTCGGAGGAGACTTTGGTCGCGAAGGCGCCGGGGCCAGCGACGTAGGCCTTCTCAAACCTTTTTTCGAGCGCCTTGCGGACGGGCCCGATATCGAGCCGGGTGCCAAGGCTTGCGTACACCACGGTCGGGAAGGCGAGGTCTTCAGCGGTAAATGAGGTCCGATGGAATCCCCGGTTTTCGATCAGGAACCGCTTGGACCGCAGGTCGACCATTTGCAGAAGGAAGGTAACGCCGCCGTCGGCGGGAGCGGCGCGCGCGGCGAGCTGAAAATCGGCGTCGGCGGGGTCGGCCAGCTGCAGGCCCACGGCGCCGCCGAGGGCCGTCGAAACCGCGTTGCTGAGGGTGCTGGGGTCAACATCGGCTCCGGGTTCGGCAGACATTTCACCAAGGCACACTTTTCTGCCGGCTGAAGAGGGCATGACAGTATTGTACTCGCCGGTTTTGTTCTTGCCCTCAGCGCTGCCGGAGATCAGCCGGCAGACGGATAGTTTGTCCTGGACGCTCGTGATTTTGAGGAGGCCAGCCACCCGGCGGTCGCGAGGCGTTCTCTCCCCGGCCGCGGCGCCGAGGACCTCCAGTTGGTCTCCCGGCAGGACGCCGTCTGCGGCTCCGAGGTTGACGTAGAACTTATCGCGGCTTGCTGTGACGATGACGCCGGACTTTTCGCCGTTGTGGGCGAAAACGCCGAGCGTTCGGGCTATCGAGTTTTCGAGGGGAGGAAGGGGAGGCGCCTTGGTGATTTCGACCTCGGCGACCTTGAGGATTTTATCGATGTCGGCGGAAGGGACGATCTTGGTCTTGCCGGTGCTCAGGCTGATGCACGACTGGTCGCCGACGACGGCGATGACGCGCCCCTCTATCCGCTCGCCGTTTTTCATGACGATAGTGTCGGCCGGAGCGGGATGCGCGAGCGCAAAGAGAAGGCAAGCAAGGGCCGCGGCGATAGTTCGCATGAAACCAACCTCCTTCCTCAGTAGCCGCGCGCAACGCGGCGCGGCGAAGCTTCAGCGCGCGCCGACGGACTCGATTTGAACGACATCGCCCGGGGCCGGCAACGTGTCGGCGGCATTGACGGGGGAAGTCAGGGAACCATCCTCGGACAACTCGTCAACGCGCAATTCGGTGACCTCGTATCCGAGCGTTTTTCCCTCGAACACGATGGGATCGGCCTTGAGCATGGCGGTAAGGACGGCGCCCACGGCGATATTATCGCGACGTCCCAGATCCGTGCGGACCTTTCCCGACGAGACCTCCGTAACCGCGCCGCTCGAGCGCGGAACGTACTCGACAACAGGGGCGGGCGCGGGCGCCGGAGCGACCACCGGCGGCGAAGGGGCTTGTACCGTCGCGGGCTGAGGTTTCGAGGGCTCTTGTTGAGGAGCAGCGGTCCGTGCGGCGGTGCTTTGCGGCTGCCGCATGCGCTGTTGCCACTGCTCGTAGTTCAGTCGCGATTGGTATTCAGTGTAGGCTGCGAAAGGCGCGGCGAAAATCCCAAGCAGGACCAGCGCGGGTATGGCCCCGAGCACGTGTTGGACGATGGAGCCGCCGAGTTTGACGGGGCGTCCGCCGCCGATGAACTGCCAGAGGGTCTGGGGCAGCGCGATCCACCAGGCGTCCGCAAGACGGCCGAACACGCGGCTGCCGATCCTTATCGCCGCTTCGGCCATGTTCCTGAAGAGCTTGCCGAGGCCGACACAGAGATTCATCGCGCCGCTGCCCCCGAACATGCTGAAGATAAAGCCGAAAAACCAGAATTCGAGGGTAATCACGGCATTGGAGACATGTACCGACAGTTCGGTGAGGTAATAGCGCAGTTCACAACAACCGGGGTGGGCGGCGGCCTCCCACCCGAGCGACCAGTAGTAACCTATCAACGGGTATATCATCCACCACAGGTATAACACCCACCTTTCGAAGGCGCCGTAATGCGAGGAGTCCTGCCTGGTGTTGAGCCACATGACCAGCCCGACGACGAACATGGCAGGAACGAATACGAAGGTAGCCTTCGGCAGGAGAATCGCCGCGAGGTTGGACGCGAGGAAGGGCGTCTGGTGTTCGGCGGCCAGTTTCAGGCGCGCGGGGTCGAAGGAGAACGTTCGCGCGGCCTCGGCGGCCTCCTGCTTGAGGCGGTCGAAGGTTTCGGGGGGCCCCGCGGCGATCAACTGGAAAAGGGTCTGGTCCTTCACGAATACAAGGGAAAGGAACCTGGTGCGTTCGCCGCCGGGCCAGATGCCGGCGTACCTTATCCAAGCGGCCGGGATGCCGGCGATCGTCGTTTTGCCCTTGGCGAAGCACTTGAACTTCTCGACCTCGGTGGCGTAGTTTTCCTCCATGACGGCATAGAAGTCGTCGGTCGAGCGGTCGGTAGGGCTCACTACGCAACGTATGGTGCCGATGTCGTTATGGCCGACGAGGAGATCGGCCTCCACGGCCCGTTCGTCGCCTTGGGAATACCGGTACCATCCTTGAGTGGAGAGGGCGAAGCTATAGCCGTAGGTTTTGCTGGCGAACACTTTCCCGGCGGGCGTTTCGGGCATTGCGGGTTCCTCTTGGGCAGCGCGTGCCAGGATGGGCTTGCCGCCGCGCGGAACCACGAACTTGGCGCCGCACTTGGCGCAATTGATGGGAAGGTTGACGTATTCCGGGAGGAAGGGGTTTCCCGCGCCACACTTGGGACAGGCAACCTCGCCGGAATCCTCCGCTGGGATTTGGTCATCGGCGAGCCGAGTCTTGCCCGCGCCGAGCAACGTAAGCTTGACGCCGCATTCCGTGCAGAAGAGGTCGCGTCCGACCATTGCCGCGGGAGCAGTCTGGGCCTTGCCGCACTTGGGGCATCCGAATGAAAGGGCGCCTGAAGGGACAAGAGCGGCCCTGCCGGAAACGCCCGTCGAGGAGGAGATCTCCCGGGGAGTTTCTTGCCCCGGTTGGGCGTCGGCGGCCGTCGCGTCCGGCGCAATTGTGAATTTCTCGCCGCAGAATTTACAGGGGCCGGTTTTCCCGACGAGGTGCGGTTTGACCTTGTAGTGCTTGCCGCAATTGGGGCAGGTAACACGGAGTCTGTCTTCCGGGCTTACTGCTTCAGGAGACATCGTAGTCGGGACCTCCTTTTCGCGAGGAGCCAGCGGCCGGGGTCTCTGAGGAGCACTGCACGGGCGCAAGGCCCGGTTTCGGGGGTATCGTACCCAAAATGCCGCAATTATGCGAAGGTTTTCGAGCCAGCCTGGAAGAGAGCGCCTCGAGTTCGGCAAGACGCTCGTCAAATACCGAGGCAAGACCGCGCCAGTACCGGCAGGAGGCCCTGCGGGCGACGGGCGCCTGCCACAGGAAACTCGCGCAACCACCGTTGCAGATGGAGAGGGCCTTGCAGGAGGGGCATTCGCCGGTTGGGCGCTGCGGGCGTTGGAAGCTGCGCAACCGGGAAAGCCACAGGTTGGGTTCGGGTCGTTCATCCCTGGCGGCGAGGAAGCCGAGGCCCCTGGGCAGGGCCAGCGCCCGGCCGCAAGAATGGACCGCGCCTTCAGGAGTAAGCGCGATGACGCTACGGCCGGCACCGCAGGGCCGCGTGGAACAGATGCCCGGGTGATTCTTGACACCGGCCCTTGCGGCGACGAAGCGCCTGACGAGGTGGACCAATTCGGGGTCGAAGGCGAGATTACCGGAGTCGATAACCATGGAGAGGAGTTGGGATTTCGCCCGCACCAAGTCCTCCGGGAGCGGGGCCATCTCCGCATCGGCCCTGCCGACGGGCCAACAGGGGTTGAAGCGGAGCGAGGCGGCCTTGAGCGAGCGGAAATAGGCGACGAGTTCGGCCACGCGGGAGACGTTGCGCCGGGTAAGGACGCAGAGGATTCCGAAGTGGACGCCGGCGTCGCTGAGGCGGGCAAGGGCGCGCTCTACGGCGGTTCCGCGCGCGCGGTAGAAGTCGTTTGATTCGGGGGGACCGTCGAGGCTCACGCCGACGCGCAGGTTTCTCTCGGCGAGCCAGCGGGCCCATGCGTCGTCTATGAGCGTGGCGTTGGTCTGCAGGCCGAACCTCAATTCGACGCCCGAGGCGTCGGCCGCAGAGCGTACGCCGTCGGTCAGCGCGGTCAGCAGCGCCCGGTCGACGAGAAGCGGCTCACCGCCGTGGAGGACCCACTGGAGCTTGCGGCGGCGGGTCTCTGAGAGGAGCCACTCGGCGGCGCTCAGGCGCGCGCTCAGGTCGAGGGCCACGGGGGCCGCCGACGCGCGCTCGTGGCAATAACTGCAATTGAGGTTGCAGGAGCGCGTGACGACGTCGATGACCATCGACAGACCCGCGAGAGGTGAACGGACGGGTTCGCCGGCGGCGGCGATTTCACGGGAACCGGTGGCCCGGTCTTCGCAGTCGCGCGAGAGGGGCGATATCGTATTGCCGTGCGGGACGTCAATGCGCATGCCAGCGGCCCCTACCAGTCGCCCCAGTCGGAGTAGGAGTCGCTCCAGTCGGAATAGGAGTCACCGAAGCCACCGCCCGAATCGGAGTAGTCCGAGTAGGCGTCGCTATAGTCGGAGTATGAGTCATCATAGTCGGAATAATCGCCACCGCCGAAAGCGTCGGAGTCGTCCGAGCCGGAGCCCTCGGTGCCCCCGGCGACGTCGGAGTAATCCGAATCCTCGCTTTCCTCACTGCCGAAAACATCCCTTTTACCGGACTCGCTATCTTCGTGGGGTTCTTCGTCTTCGGAATCGTCTTCGCCGAAGGCGTTGTTGTCATCGGCGGCGGCGTCGTCCGCGGGCTCATCTTCATCCTCGTCGTCTTCGAGGTCGCCTTCGCCGACCCAGTCATCGTCCGCGGGCTCGTCTTCATCATCGTCATCTTCGAGCTCGCCTTCACCGACCCAGTCGTCGCCGGGGTCATGCTCGTCGTCCAAGTCCTCATCGTCCTCGAGTTCGTCCTCGCCGAAGGCGGCGTCCTGATCCTCTTCGTCTTCTTCGTCGGCTTTTTCGGGTTCATCGGGCGGGTCGATTCGAACATAGTGCAGGCCGGCCCGTTCAAGTCTTGCTATGCTCTGCTCTGAGAGTTCGGCATCGCCGGAGGTAGTCGCCAGTACGTGCAACCTGCCTTCCTTGACTGCATCCTGCATGTCCTCGACGATGTAGGCCGCCAGGGCGCCATCAAGCGCCTGGTTATAGGCGACGATTCCGTCGGGGTCTCCGGAGTCGGCCGCCAGTTTCAACTGTTCGATCTGTTCCTGTTCATAGCCGGCCGAGAACAACAATTCGCCCGGAGTCAATCCGGTGTCCGTGAGGTCCGGGAGTTGGCCGGAGAGTATGAGCTGCTGAACGGCCTCGGGGTTGTTCATTACCTGGTTGGTCCACTGCTCGGCGCGCTCCTGCGCATTGTCGAAGGCGGACGCGCTGACGGAACTGTCGTAATCCTTGTTGTCGCCGATGACGAGTTGGTACTCGCCGGTGTCGGGGTCCTTGACCATGAACGCATAATCGGAGCCCGAGGCGTTGGAGTCCTTCATGACGCCGAGATCGAGGTACTCGAGTCCCTGTTCTTTGAAGTAATCTATGAGCGCCAGGTTGGCCTGGGATTCGCCGATGCCGCCGTGGTCGGACGCCTCAAGATCGATGTTGTCCCTGGAGTGAAAGAGCCTGTCGGGAAACTCTATCGGCACGCGACACCCCCTGGGCCTGTACGCTCCGGCCGACACCACCTGGAGCTACACGGAAGCGAACGCGGCCCGCATCATGTAAGCCCCCCTGCCACGTCCCGCCACATCTTCTCGTGCGGCGAGTTTCGAGATTTCCATCCGGGGGCAAGAGCCGACTTTCTCAGGTCCAGCGCGAGCCGCCATAGAAACGCAACCAACGGCGTACTCAAGACGTTAGTTGGTCCACCCCTTCTTGGGGCATAATTGTAAAGTCCTATACGAGGCTTATTCAAGAAAATTGTTGCGGTTGGAGTGGCGTACCGGGCCGCCCGGCGCCGGCGTCCCACCGGGGGACGCCTAACCGCAGGCCCTGAAGCAGACCGCCTTTAGTTCGCGCGCGGAGTAGGCGTAGCTTTCCCAGTCAACGTCGGGGGGAATGTGGTGGTCGTACGAGGGGATGTATCGGCCTTGGGTGAGCATTTCGCGGGCGAGGGCGACTTCGCGGTCGATTGCGGACCTGTCCTTTGCGAGGGCGCGCTTGTCGAGGCCGCCCAAGATGCCGAGAGAGCGGTGTTTGCGGCGGTAATCGCGGACGTCGTTACCGGCCTGGACCTCGAAGGGGTAGATGAGGTTAACGCCGTGGGCCATGAAGATGGGGACGAGTTCATCGACGCGGCCGTCGGTGTCGACCGAGATGACGCGGACGCCGGCATCGCGCGCGAATGCCGCGATCCGGTCGTAGCAGGGCATCATGAATTCGCGGACCATCTTCGGGGAGATAAGCGACCCCTGGCGGCCGGACATGTCCTCCCAGATGTGGATGCGGTCGATTTGGACTTCGCCGGCGGCCATTTCCCAGACGGCAAGCCAGAGCGTCGTAAGGTGGTTCATCATGTCCTTGACCATCGCGGGGTCGGTGCAGAAGGCGATGAGGAACTCCTCGGCGCCCATGAATTCGCGGGGGCCGCCGAAGACTCCATAGGGGTAGGAGCCGACGACGACGGCCTCGCCGGTTTTCCGGATTCGCGCGCGGAAGGCGTCCCAGTCCTCGTGGGAGCGGCCGGGGGCGTTCGGGTCGAGGCGCTCCCCCTTGAGTCGGTCCCAATCGTCGCGAGCCTTGACCGGGTAGTCGAGAAAATCAGGCATCGAGGCGAGGTCGCGGCGGTTGCGCATGGTGATGCCGCGCTCGTTACGCGTGACGATGAAGTCGCCCTTTTCCTCGATGAGGACGGGGGCGAACTCGGGGAATATCCCCTGGTGCTGGGCCGGGAGGGCGTCGCGGTAGTCGAAGCGGAAGATTTCCCTGAGGTTAATCTCGGCGAGGCCCGTTTCGGCTTTCCAGCGTTCGACGGTGGCGGGCCAGGGCTGCCAGCCGAGGCCGACGCCGTATGGGGCGCGGTCGGTCCTTTGTCCGATGACTGTTCGGATGAAGCGTTCGCCGTCGGTCAGGTCGGCCATAGCGTGCGCCCTCTTGCGGGGGAGGTCAGGCGCCCTCCCTTACGATTCGGAACATCTCGAGGACACTTTCAGCGGGGCAGCCGGCCTGGATGTTGTGGACGGTGTTGGCGACAAATCCCCCTCCTTTGCCGAAGACACGCACGCGCTCGCGGACTTCTGCGGCGACTTCGTCGGTCGTGCCGAAGGGGAGCGTCTTCTGCGTGTCGACGAGGCCGCCCCAGAAGACGATTCTGTCGCCGTATTTCTTCTTCAGTGTCGCGGGATCCATTTTAGCGGCGCTTGTCTGGACGGGATTCAGGATGTCGAAACCGGCGTCGACGAAGTCGGCGATGAGCGGCTCGACGGCGCCGCACGAGTGGATGAAGGTCTTCCACTGGGTATGCGAGTG
>Ga0172363_10004525_pt1 | contig 11255 bp, 4 predicted proteins | sample LakKivs2_kivu2a2_FD_114541 | JGI IMG/M metagenome (GOLD analysis project Ga0172363, IMG submission 114541) | Sediment microbial communities from Lake Kivu, Rwanda - Sediment s2_kivu2a2 | ecosystem: Environmental > Aquatic > Freshwater > Lake > Sediment | place: Rwanda: Western Province, Lake... | reverse complement strand
TTTTAACCTCATAATCGCTCCCTCGCCGAAGCGCTGTTTGATTTCCTCAACCGCCTCTGTTAAATCTTTTTTTTCGTCTTTTGTTTTTATTTTTTGTTTTGTCATAGCTTTATTTTATCACGGCCTTAAACTTTCTTCCATCCCTCTAACTCTTCTTCCTCATCTTTCATATAAACCTGACGGGGTTTTGCCCCTTCTCCCGGGCCAACCACCCCCCTTTCTTCAAGTATATCAATCAATCTGGCCGCTCTGGCATAGCCGATTCGGAGATATCTTTGAAGCAAAGAAGCCGAGGCCTTTCTTGAACGAATCACTAATCTCCTGGCTTCCTCATAAAGAGGGTCTTGACCCTTAAAAGAGGAATCGGAAATTTCTCCCATTTCGCCCAACTCCTCTTTTTCTAACTCCATTCTTAGATTTTCTTCAAGTTCGTTTTTAAAAACGGCCGGCATTCCTTTTTTCTTAAAAAATTCCATTACTCTTTTTACTTCTTTTTCTGAAACATAAGCTCCCTGTATTCTTCTGGGTTTTGCTGTTTCGGCTGAAACATACAAAAGGTCTCCTAATCCCAGAAGCTTTTCTGCCCCGGCAATATCTATAATTGTTCTTGAATCAACCTGAGAAGCGACCTGAAAGGCGATTCGCGAAGTTATGTTGGCTTTGATTAAACCGGTAATTACTTCAACCGAGGGCCGCTGAGTGGCAACCACCAGGTGAATGCCAACCGCTCTGGCCATCTGAGCCAATCTAACAATTCCAACTTCAACCTCTTTGCCTCTGGCAGCCATCAAATCAGCTAACTCATCAACAATTAAAATAATATAAGGCATTAAGGATTCTCCTTTCTTTAAAGCTGCTTCGTTATAAAGCCCGATATCTCGGACTTTCGCCTCTGCCAAAACTTCAAATCTTCTCTCCATTTCTAAGGTCAGCCACTTTAATACATTCACTGTTTTTTGGGCATCGTAAATTACCGGGGTTAAAAGATGGGGAAAATCTTCATAGACCGAAAATTCCACTCTTTTGGGGTCAATTAAAATAAATTTTAAAATATCTGGCCCGTTTCTATAAAGAAGGCTCAAAATTAAAGAGTTCAAGTAAATTGTATTATGGTTAACAAAGCCATTTCCTACAAAAGAATCTGAACCTGGCACATAAAAATCATATCCTACCCCACAAGTTCTGGTAATTTTCTCAACTCTATCCCAATAAAAATTTCTTTTGGAAATTTTCGCTAATTCCCGATATTCGGACTCTTGAGATATTGGTTGGTAAAAATCTAATATCTTTTCTAGTCCTTGATAACCAGGCATTCTCTGTCCTGAGTTATAAGCTCTTAAAGTATTGAACGCATACTTTGGAACCAAAATCCCTGCTCGGTACTTCCATCCACGATTAGTTAGTCTGGCAAAATTATTAAGATATTTTTGCCCTAATGTTCTAAGTAAACTAGATATATTTGGAATTAAATCAACATTAGGATTGGGAGATAATTTAAGAAGCTCTTTGACTTTATCATATTTTTCTTTTCTGACAAAACCGATTTCCTGAATGAATTTTCGCGCCTCCTCGCCATAGATAGAAAGCTTGTAATATTCGTTGTCGGCATAATTTTTTACTTTTTTGATTGTCAACGAAGAAACAATGCCAAAATTCAAAAGCATAATATGGATTTGGGAAGCCAGTTTTTTGCTACTAATGCAAAATTCTATGGAACCTTTTCCTACATAACCGTCATTGTCAAAAACAGCTCTTAAATAGACAGTTACTATTTCTTTGGTAGCTGTTCTGATTACTCTCGGTATCTCTTTTTGGGGCGATTTAACAGATTGCATTCCAAGATATGCTAAAAATTCTTTAAGCTGCTTGCTATTTACCACTATGTCTTTAGCTTTATTTTTGGGATTAGAACCAGCCTTTTTTTCAATAAACCAAGTAATTCCGAAAAGCTCTTTAAGAGATTTTTTATAAAGCCGAATTAGATAAGGATTAGCTTGAGTATAAACTACTCTATGGAACCCTTTTCTTTCTATTGACAGTCCGCCATCAGCAGTTAGAAGTCCCAAAAACTGACCTAACCGAGGAGTTATTTTAGAGGGGAAAGAAATCTTTTTAGTATTAGCCCTAATTTTACTTGGTTTGAAATCTGAAATATCGGTTTTATTGCCAAATAAAGCAGGTCCGCGCGAAATTGCCACAAAATCATCTTTTTTAATTAGAGAAGCTGGCTTCCAACTTTGGGAACCATCTTCGTTCATAACCCAAAGAGGATGTTCGGTGGTTGCTTCAATTTGATAACCACGCTTTGTTGTCAATTTATAAAATTGACAGATGCCATTATTATAGTTTTTAGCTGTCTCTTCAATTCCATCTCTGGTGACAAGTTTAATTTTAAAATCAGTTTCCCTATTTAAAGGGAGGGGGCAAAGCTCTTCAAAGGTCAGCATCCCTTTTTCAGTAAACATTAAAGTATCTGCCCCACAAGTTTTCCCGGTACCTGTAGCTCCGGCAACCAAAAGATGGGGCATTTTCCCCAAATCGGTAAAAATGGCTTTTCCCGTTACGTCTTTCCCTAAGACAATGGCTAAATTGGAAGGATAATTTTGAAAATCAGGAAGAGAAAAAAGATTTCTCAGCCTTACTCTCATTCGGACTTTATTTGGAACTTCAATTCCCACCAAGGCCTTGCCGGGAATGGGAGCTTCAATTCTGATGGGGTGAGCGGCTAAAGCCAGAGAAATATCATTGCTCAAAACAGTGATTTTTGACAACTTTACTCCCTCGGCCGGCTTAAAGGTGTATTGAGTGACGGTGGGGCCGACATTTACTTCGGACATCTCTACTGGAATATCAAAATTTTGTAGGGTTTTTTTAATGATTGCCGAATTTGCTTTGATATCGCCGCTGGAAGGTTCCCCTTTATCCGATTCAAGCAAATCCAGAGGCGGGAATTCATAGCCTGCCGGAGCAGAAATCAGAGAACCTTCCAGAGTCTTAGTTTTTAACTCCGGCAAAGCCGGTTGAGGCGAAACTAAGAGCGGTTCTTTGGGGGCGAAGGGCGGAATTTCTTTTACTTTAAATTTTGGTCTAAAAATTTTTTTAATAAAAGAGGGTTTAGGAGTTTCTTTTTCCAAAAGGTCTTTATCGGTTTTTGGCGGAACGGTTTTTTTAAAAAACTGCCAAAAAATTAAACTTCCGATAACAATCAGAACTCCAGATATTATTTGAGTTACCCAAAAACCAAATAATTTAAGCAAAGGTAAATTAAAAATGTAACCTAACCACCCTCCCTGTCCCTGGCCTTGGTCAGGGCCGGGTTTGGCCGGAACAATTTTTTGAGCTGAATTCAGGCCTCCCAAGATTCCAGAAATTCCCAAAACCAAAAGCAAAATTGCTAAAATTACCGGCAATAAAAATCTTTTGTATTTTGTGGTTAAAAATATAACCCCGGCTACCGCAAAAATTAAGGGAACTATAAAAACTGTCTTTCCTATTAGAAAAAGAAGTCCTCTCATTAGAGCTCTGCCTGCTATTCCGGCTTTATTGGTAAAAGAAAATGTCAGAATTATTGTTATTAGCAAAAGTAAAATTCCCCAAATCAATTTTTTGGTTTCTGCCGGCAGAACCAATCTGCCCGGATTTGCTTTTTTCCTGAAAGTTTTCCTGTTCTTTTTTTGCTTTTTCTTTTTAGCCATCTTCGTTTTCACTATGTGAAAACTTGATAGGTGAAGAAGAGGACGGAGTCCTCTTCGCCTTTATTTATTTTATCATCTCTGGCTATTTCCTGAAACCCGTGCCAGCGGGCATAAATTTAGCGATAATAAGGAATTGAATAAACTTCTTTTAAGTAAAGAGCGAGGCGACAAGTCTTAAAGTAGCTTTCGGAGCCCCGTCAGCATAGTCCGAGCACATAAAGCATTATGTGCTCGGTGGCGGGGCGAGAACGCAGGCTGCCAAATCTCGCTGGGATTTGGACAGCCGGTACTTTAAGACTTCGTTGCCGAGCGATATCTCATTACCGAGCGTTATTTCCTGAAACCTGTGCCAGCGGGCATAAGCTTGCCGATAATCACATTTTCTTTCAACCCCCGGAGCTTGTCTTCTTTCCCCTCAATTGCGGCTCTAATCAAAACTCTTGAAGTTTCCTGGAAGGAAGCAGCCGACAAAAAGGAATCGGTAGTTAAAGCTATTCTGGATATTCCGAGCAAAATGGGAACGGAAACCGCCGGTTTCTTCCCTTCTTTTTTCAAAACGGAATTTACTTCCAAGAATTTCGCCTTTTCAACAATCTCGCCGGGAGTAAAAGAACTCTGACCGGCATCTTTAATTTTCACTCTTGAGAACATCTGTCGGACTATTATTTCAATATGCTTGTCATGAATAACCGCTCCCTGAGACACATAAATCTTTTGAATCTCACTAATGATGTAATGCTGAACTTCTTTAGCCCCTGCTATTTTGAACAATTCTTTTAAGTCTAAACTTCCTTCGCAAAGCTGCTGGCCTTCTTTGACTTCCTCGCCGGCTTTAACCAAAATAGCCACTTTCGGCGGTATTTGATACTCCCTCACTTCAGTCTTAGAATTTTTGGATTTATTACGGCTTTTACCGCTTGTTTTTATTTTTATTAATCCCTCCGGGCTGACCTCCACTACCTTTCCGGAAACTTCTGAAATCTGGGCTTTTCCGCCGGGCTCCCTGGCTTCAAAAATTTCCTGAACCCTGGGCAAACCAAAGGTTATGTCTCCCCCACCTGCTACTCCGCCGGTATGAAAAGTTCTCATAGTTAGCTGAGTGCCCGGTTCTCCGATGGTCTGGGCGGCAACGATTCCTATCGCTTCCCCCGGCTTAATCAATTGATTCTTTCCAAGGTCCCAGCCATAACATTTCTGGCAAACTCCCCTGACCGATTTGCAGCTTATCGGAGAACGCACCCGAACTTTCTCAATTCCCTCCTCAATTATCTGTTCAGCCTTCTTCCAATCAATAATCTCTCCTTTTTTAACAATTATTTTTCCTCTTCCTTTGGCAGTTCTGATTTCTTCCAGAACTATTCTTCCCAGAATCTTAAAAAGGAAGTTCTGGCCGATATCTTCGGCGTCCTGCCTGAAAATTTCAATTCCTGTCAGGTCCTTGCAGTCTTCCTCTTCAACCACCACTTCGTGAGAGACATCAACAAGGCGACGGGTCAGATATCCCGCCGTGGAAGTCCTAAGGGCGGTGTCTGCCGTTCCTTTTCTTGCTCCGTGGGTGGAAATAAAGTATTCCAAGACATCAAATCCTTCTTTAAAAGAATTTTTTACCGGAAGTTCAATGGTCTGTCCGGCCGGGTTAATAACCAGACCTTTCATCCCCGCCATCTGAATGGGTTGAACCCAGGAACCCCGGGCTCCCGAATCTACGATTTGGAAGACCGGGCCGGTTTCCGGCAAGGTCTGGGATATCAATTTTTCAATTTCTGATTTTGCCGTCCGCCAGACCTCAATAACCTTGCTGTTTTTTTCTTCTTTTGAAAAAAGTCCGTCTTTGTAGTATTTATTAATTTGCTCTACCTCTTTTTCAGACTTTTCAATAATTTCTTTCTTTGCGGGAGGAACAATCAAATCATCCATCCCCCAGGATATTCCAGATATGGTAGCTTCTTCAAATCCCAAATCTTTAATCTTATCCAGAGTTTCACAGGACACTTCCCTTCCGTATTTTTCAATGATTTCCCTCAAAAGAGTTTCCAGTTTTTTGGAATTCATAAGTTCGTTTTGAAAGGGAAAATCTGCCGGTAAAGTTTCGTTGAATAAAATTCTTCCCGCCGAGGTTTCTATAAACTCCGACTCCCGAGCTGCAGCGAAGGGGGAAGAAGAAAGTTTACTTTCTTTGCCCTGACGGCCGGCTATCTTCGGCATTCTTACTTTTATCTTGGCTTTAATATCAATCTGGCCGAACTCACAGGCAAGTATCGTCTCTTCGGGAGAACCGAAAACTTTTCCCTCGCCCTTCAATCCTCCTCTTTCAACAATTTTTGTCAACCAGTAGCATCCTAAAATAATGTCCTGAGTAGGAGTGGTAATAGGAACACCGGTAGCCGGCTTCAACAAATTAAGAGTAGATAACATTATTTGTTTTGCTTCCTGCTGAGCTTCTTCCGATAAGGAAAGATGAACCGCCATCTGATCTCCGTCAAAATCGGCGTTAAAAGCCTCACAAACCATTGGATGAACTCTGATTGATTCCCCCTCAACCAAAACCGGCGAAAAGGCCTGAATTCCCAAACGATGCAGGGTTGGAGCCCGATTTAATAATACAAATTTATCTTTGACTACTTCTTCCAAAGCCGCCCAGACCTCGTCTGTTTCTGTTTCAATTAATCTTGCCGCTCCCCTGACATTATAAGCAAGTTCTTTATCCAGAATTTTTTTAATAATAAAAGGCTTGAAGAGCTCCAAGCCCATCTTTTTGGGGAGGCCGCATTGATTGAGTTTCAATTCCGGTCCGATAACAATTACCGACCTTCCGGAATAATCAACTCTCTTTCCCAAAAGATTCTGTCTGAAACGACCCTGTTTCCCCTTAAGCATATCGGTCAAAGATTTCAAAAGTCTTCTGCCGCCGGTAGTAGCCTGGGTTATTGTTCCTTTTCTCATTCCGTTATCAATTAAAGCATCCACTGCCTCCTGGAGCATTCTTTTTTCATTTCTGACAATGACTTCCGGGGCGTCAATTTCCAGAAGATAGCGAAGCCGATTGTTCCGGTTGATTACCCTCCGGTAAAGGTCGTTTAAGTCGGAGGAGGCGTACCTTCCGCCATCAAGCTGAACCATCGGCCGAAGGTCGGGAGGCAAAACCGGCAAAACAGTCAGAAACATCCATTCCGGCCGGAGGCCGATTTTTTCCATTCCCTGAAAAATTTTCAACCTCCTTAAAAGTCTTCTTTTGTTTGTGGAAGTACTTTTCTTTAATTCAGCTTTCAATGAATTTATCTCTTTTTTAAGGTCAATTTTCTCAAAAATTTTCCTCAAGGTTTCTGCTCCGGTGCCGGCTTCAAAACACTCGCCGTATTTAAAAGAGAAATTATGAAATTCAATCTCAGACAAGATTTTCAAAGGTTTAAACGACAAAACCTCCTCTCTCGCCCTGTCTCGGGCATCTTTTAACTCCTGAAGTCTGGCATTTAAAGTGCGGAGTTTGGGCGATTTTTTTTCTTTTTTCTTTGCTCCTTTTTTCCCTCCTCCCCCTTTTCCTTCAGACCCTCTTTTTATAGTTTTTGCTTTCGTTTTATATTCCGCCTCAATTTTTTCCAGCACTTTTTTCTTAGCTTCTTCGGAAACGCTGGTTATAATGTAGGAGGCGAAATAAATTACCTTTTCCAACTGCTGAGCCGAAATATCCAAAACCATTCCAATCCGGGAGGGCACCCCTCTTAAAAACCAAATGTGGGAACAGGGGGTTGCCAGTTTAATATGACCCATCCATTCCCGCCTAACCGAAGATTTCGTCACTTCCACTCCGCACCTGTCGCAGACTACTCCTTTGTAACGAATTTTTCTGTATTTTCCGCAATAACATTCGTAATCTTTTTCCGGCCCAAAAATTTTTTGGCAAAAAAGTCCGTCCTTTTCTGACTTTTGAGTCCGGTAGTTAATGGTTTCGGGCTTTAAAACCTCGCCGTGGGACCACGACAAAATCTCCTCGGGCGAGGCTAATTTTATTCTAATTGATTGTAAATCCTGGACTTTCATAGTAGAAGTCTGAAGTATGAAGTCTGAAGACCTGAAGATTTTTTTATTTTATATCTTTGTTTCTTCGTACTTCATACTTCGTACTTTTAAGGTTTTATGTTTCTTTTCTTTCCTTTTCTTTCACTTCAACCCCCAAGGCCAATGATTTTAACTCTGCCACCAGCAGATTAAAGGAGGCGGGGACATTGGGACTTTTGATTGGTTCTCCTTTCAATATCGCTTCGTAGGTAGCTGCTCTCCCCAGAACATCATCAGATTTTATGGTCAGCATTTCCTGAAGAGTATGGGCAGCTCCGTAACCTTCCAAGGCCCAAACTTCCATTTCGCCAAATCTCTGACCGCCAAATTGGGCTTTACCGCCCAAGGGCTGCTGGGTAATCAAAGAATAAGGGCCGATGGACCTCATATGGATTTTATCTTTAACCATATGGATTAATTTCATCATATAGATATAGCCTATGGTAATTTTTTCGGGAAAAGAAAGTCCTGTTCTTCCGTCAAATAATTTAACCTTTCCGTCTTCGGGAAGGCCGGCCAATTTCAGTTCTTCTTTTATATCCTTTTCTTTAGCTCCCGCCAGAGCCGGAGAAATGGCAATATATCCTAATTTTTTGGCTGCGAAAGCCAGATGGGTTTCTAAAATCTGACCGATATTCATCCTGGAAACAACGCTTAAAGGATTTAAAATTACATCAATCGGAGTTCCGTCTTCCATAAAGGGCATTTCTTCGGCCGGCAGAACTTTGGCAATCACTCCTTTGTTCCCGTGGCGGCCTGACAGTTTGTCGCCTGATTGAATCTTCCGAATATCAGCCACCTCCACCTCAATTCTTTTTATAACGCCGGGCTCCAGCTTATAGCCAAGGTCTCTGGAAAAAATCTTTATCCCCACCACTCTGCCTTTCTTTCCGTGTTCCATAGTTAAGGAAGTATCCTTTACCTCCTTAGCTTTTTCTCCAAAAATTGCCCTCAATAATCTTTCTTCGGCGGTTAAATCTGCTTCTCCTTTGGGTGAAATTTTTCCGACTAAAATAGCGTTGGGTCCGACTTCAGCTCCTATCCTGACAATCCCCTCTTCGTCCAAATCTTTTAATTTTTCTTCCGAAACATTGGGAATATCAAAAGTAGTAATTTCCGGACCTAATTTTGTCTCCCTGACATCACAGCTAAAACTCTCAATATGGATTGAGGTGTACAAATCTTCTTTTACCAGTCTTTCTGAAATGACAATCGCATCTTCAAAATTCCATCCCCGCCAGGGAAGAAAAGCCACTAAAATATTTCTGCCCAAAGACAAATATCCCTGAGATATTCCTCCGCCGTCAGCCAGGAGGTCTCCCTTTTTAATCTTTTCTCCTTTTTTCACTATCGGCTTCTGGTGAAAACAGGTATATTGGTTGGTCCTGATAAAAGTCTTTAGGCTGTAGGTTTTAGGTCTCAGGTTTTTAGGTTTTATAGTAATATGGTCGGCATCAACTTCGGTCACCACTCCGTCCTCCTGGGAAATCACTCCCTGTCCCGAATCCCTGGCTATTCTCTCTTCCACTCCGGTAGAAACCAAAGGAGGTTCCGGACTTATCAGAGGAACCGCCTGTCTCTGCATATTTGAACCCATTAAAGCTCTGTTAGCATCGTCATTCTGCAAAAAAGGAATACAGGATGCCCCCATTGAAATAGACTGCTCGGAAGAAACATCAATAAAGTCAATTTTATCTCTGTCTGCCAGTCCCGGTTCGCTTTTTATTCTTGCCTCAACTCTTTGAGTCAGGATATTGCCCCTTCTGTCTATGGGAACTGCCCCCGAGGCGATATTGTATTTTTCCTCCTCATAGGCATTGAGATAATGAATTTCTGAGGTCACTCTTCCCTTTTTTACTTTAAAATAAGGAGTCTCTATAAAACCGTAGGGATTAATCTTGGCAAAAGAAGCCAAATGACCAACCAAGCCGATGTTTGGACCTTCTGGCGTCTGGATGGGACAGATTCTTCCATAATGAGAGGGCTGAACATCCCTGACGTCAAATCCGGCCCTTTCTCTGGTCAAACCGCCCGGTCCCGTTGCCGACAACCTTCTTTTATGTTCCAGCTCGGCCAAAGGATTTTCATTATCCATAAATTGCGATATCTGAGAGGAGGTGAAAAATTCCTTGACTACCGACATAACCGGACGAGGATTAATCAGCTGAACCGGTGTTAAAGTATAAATATCCAAAGTTGACATCCTGTCCTTGATGTTTCTTTCCATCCTCACCAATCCTATTCTCATCCTGTTTTGTAAAAGCTCGTCTAAGGTTCTTACTCTTCTGTTTCCCAAATGGTCAATTTGGTCAGGCTTTCCTTCCGGGTCATTATTCAAACGGATAACCTCCCGCAAAACCGCCACCACGTCTTCCGGCTTCAGAACCCTGTCCTTTACGGTAATTTCCTCGCCTGGAGATTGAACTCTGCCTCCCGGAGATTTGCCTTTTTTACTCTCTTCGTACTTCGTAATTCGTACTTCTGACAATCTTTGTCTCATCCGCCACCTTCCCACTTTTGACAAATCATATCTTTCAAAGTTAAAAAACATATTCTCAATCAGCTCCCGGGCAGTATCGGGCGTAGCCACATCCCCCGGCCTCAATCTTTGATAAATTTCAACCATGGCTTCGGCCTGATTTTTGGTTGAATCTTTCTTCAGAGTTTCCTCAATATATTTAACTTCACCGCTGTCTACATCTTTAAAAATTTCTTTGATTTGCTGGTCCTTATCAATGCCAAAAGCCCTCAATAAAGTGGTAGCCGGAACTTTTCTTCTCCGGTCAATTTTTACTCCAATAAAGCCGGAGGTTTCCGTCTCAAATTCCAGCCAGGACCCCCGATTGGGAATGATTTTTGCCCCAAAGTACTCTCTGCCCTGGAGTAATTGGCTGTTAAAGAAAGCTCCCGGGGAACGAATAATCTGGGAAATCACTACCCTTTCCACTCCGTTGACAATCAAAGTCCCCCTTTCGGTCATTAAGGGGAAATCAGTTAAAAAAACCTCCTGCTCTTTTATCTCTTTGGTCTTAAGATTGACTAATTTTACCAATACTCTCAAGGCGGCTTCGTAGGAGTCGTTGTTTTGTTTGGCCTCAAAATCGGTTTTATATTTTGGCTCGTCCAATTTGTAATCTAAGAACCAGAGCTCTAACTCTTTTTTGGTATAGTCCCTGATTGGAGAAATTTCGGAAAAAAGCTCCTTTAGGCCTTCGGCCCAGAACCTTTCCCAGCTTTCTTTTTGGACAGTAAGCAAAAAAGGCAGGTCTAAGGAAACTTTTGATTTTGAAAAACTTTTTACCTGCATAGGTTTTCTACGGAATACGAATAGCTACGAATATACGAATTATTTTATGTTTACGATGCGTTAATGACAGGAGATCTAATGACAGGAGATCGGATCTCGAACATGGGATCTCGAACATGGGAAGAATACCAAGTTTTAAATCTGACAGGAGATCTGAAATTTATTGGTGAAATTTGCAAGAATACCAAGTTTTAAAT
>Ga0172363_10004524_pt1 | contig 11256 bp, 11 predicted proteins | sample LakKivs2_kivu2a2_FD_114541 | JGI IMG/M metagenome (GOLD analysis project Ga0172363, IMG submission 114541) | Sediment microbial communities from Lake Kivu, Rwanda - Sediment s2_kivu2a2 | ecosystem: Environmental > Aquatic > Freshwater > Lake > Sediment | place: Rwanda: Western Province, Lake... | reverse complement strand
CGCTGACGGCGGGTACATGGCGACCGGCAACGGGCTCATCAAGACTGATGGCTCCGGGAATGAAGCATGGAACGTCACGATTCCTATGCCGTTCACCGCAGGACAGCAGACAAGTGACGGCGGTTTCATCATCGCTGGGTCGACCACCGGATACTACAATGGTGACGTGTGGCTTATGAAATTTGCACCAGATCCTGGGATGCCAAACCTTTCATTCACGGTCACCGGTGGCCTTGGCATCCATGTGAAGATCGCTAACAACGGGACCGGGAACGCGACCGGTCTCGCATGGCAGGTTCATGTCGAGGGCGGCGTCTTTCACCGGATGAACCATACCGTGAATGGGACTGTCGACGTCGCTGTTGGAAAGACAAAGACGATCGGGACTCATATGTTCTTCGGTCTTGGCGGCATCCAGGTGACGGTGATGGTCGGTGATGCGACCGAGATTGTCGAGGGCACACAAGTGCTCATCCTCTCCCTCTTGAAGTGATGAGGTGGCAAAAGGTCTGGAGTCTCTACCTAGAGACCCCTTCAGAGAAATTATCTGAGGTAACATTTGAGAGCAACACAAAAAATCTGAAGGCGTCATTAATATCGTGATTATTAATGAAAAATCAGGCATATTTTTATATAGTCCAGGGGGCCTTCTTAATCAAGAGGGATTTTCATATAAAAACCAGTGTTCATGAATATGAGCGCCTGGATAGAACATTAAGCATCCTTCTCCTTTAAGGATTTCAAATGAGGGTAGCAATATGAACCATAAGAATTACGCAAAAATCGTGATGCTGATTATCGCAACCCTTTTCATAGCGCCTATCTTCAATTCCGGGGCTCTTTCACAGAACCGAGAAAACCTGACGCCAGTTTTCCCGCTCGATAGTACAGAAGGCCACTTCCTCTACACCCCGTGGCATTCGAAGACGACCTATCTCATTAACGAAACTGGCGCCGTCAACCACACCTGGCAGAGCACCTATTACCCCTTATATGACTCCTACATGGGGGATAACGGTTCTATCTACCTCGCCATCGACTCAGGCCAAGGTGGAGTCCAAAAAATCGCCTACGACGGCACCATCCTCTGGGAATACCACTATACACTCGACAGCAGCTACGCCACCCATGATATCGTACCCCTTCCCAACGGTGATATCCTCATTATTATGCAAGAAATCAAATCACGCGCTCAAGCGATTCAGGCAGGACGTGACCCTGATACCTTCAGCAACCAATTCTATCCAAATATGCTCCTCCAAATCCATCAGACAGGACCAACCAGCGGCGATATCGTCTGGGAATGGCATGTCTGGAACCACCTCATCCAAGATTTCGACGTCACCAAAGACAACTACGGCAACATCAGCCAGCATCCTGAACTCGCCAACATCAACTACGACCAATACTGGAGCCCTGGGTGGCCCTATGTCAACTCCGTAGACTACAACCCCACGTTCGACCAGATCCTCATCAGCGCCCATAACTTCGACGAGGTCTGGATCCTCGACCATAGCACCACCACCGAAGAGGCTGCAAGCCACTCCGGCGGCATCTACGGCCATGGCGGTGATCTCCTCTACCGCTGGGGCAACCCCCAGACCTACGATAGAGGAGACGCCAGTGATAAAAAACTTAACTTCCAACATCAATGTTGCTGGGTTAAACCTGATCTTCCCGGTGCAGGCAACATCCTTGTCTTCTCCAACGGCAACAACCGCCCTGGGGGTCCTCTCTCCAGCGTCGATGAGTTCACCCCCGATGTGGATAACAACACTGGTCAATACTATCTTCCGCCTGGGGGAACCTATGGCCCTGATGATCTCACCTGGCAGTATATGCTGCCGACCAACCTCTTTTCCGCCGGCTTTGGCGGTGCCCAACGTATGCTTAACAGCAATACCCTCATCTGCTCCGGATGGACAGGGACTTTCATCGAAGTCACGCCAGAAAAGCAAATCGTCTGGACCTACATCAACCCCTACCCGTACCAGCACGACGAAGTCTACCGCACCCAATACATACCACCGTACGAACCACCACCGCCACCCCCGCATCTCCCTGATCTCGAATGCAACGGGAGCCTCTCGTGGTCGAATATAAAACCAGGGGCGACAGTGCAGGGCAGTTTTCAGGTCATGAACATCGGGGAAAACGACTCGCTGCTGGACTGGACCGTGAACAACACCCTGACATGGGGGGCATGGGCGTTCGCCCCGTCATCTGGTGAAGGCCTCACCCCGGCACAGGGGCCCGTGGCCATCCAAGTATCCGTAGTCGTTCCCAAGAAGAAGAACGCGGTGTTCCAAGGAAATATCACTATCGTCAATAAGGAAAACAAAAGTGATTACTGCATGATCCCTGTCATCCTCACCACACCATTTAGTCATAATATCCAACATCATGGATTCATTGAGAAACTGCTTATGCGATATCCATATGCATTCCCCATACTTCGATATCTCATGGGATTATAACTCACCTTATAAATCTACAAAGGGTCAAATCCATTCCCCTGCACTATTTTCCCACTTTTTCCAGAAGAAACCAGCCAAGAGACTGAAAAAATGAGATGAACCCGTAAATACTGGTACGTTAGAAGGAAGATTTTATATAGAGCTGGGTCATTGTTTTTCTGTCGGGGCGGAAACAAGATGAAAAAGTATCCTTTAATTGGAAGTAGCATCATTGCAGTTGTCATTCTTATTCTTGCATCGTTGACTACTGTTGTCGGGTATCAGTCAGTTCAATCATCAAATAAGCAAACTATAAATGAAGCAGTCAATCAGAGAGAGTTATTATTCCAGACCATCTATGATATTGTCACTAACAAGGAGATACAGCGAATCATTCTGAAGTCTCAGATGAATAGAGAGCTATTCCCGCCATCAGAGATACCTGAGGTAACGAAGCATCAAATCAGACAAATGTATTTCCTTGGATTGATTCTTTCAAAGGTTATCAGTAAATCAATGATTCATTCAATGATTGGGAAGTATCAATTCAATAATCAAGGGATGCAGAAGGAAATAAATGCTGTTATTGAAAAGGATGCAACTCTTGATAGGGAAGTGACACAAATAGTAAACTCGGGATGTGATTGTGATAATGAACAAACGTCTTCTTGGGGTTTCCCAATTCTTTGTTTTATTTTAAATGTTTTAATGATAATACCTTTGATCCTTTTTTTATTTGGTTCGTCTCTCGTGGCAGTTGGTTTATGGTTTCGACTGGTAGGGTTTATTGGTTATGTTATAGAATTGATAACATTACCTATAGTGTATGCTATAATTTATGTAGGAGGAATTTTTGATTGTAATTGGTGGTTTATTTCTACATAATTTTATTTCTTTTTTTAATCGTGTCACTGCGTACCTGCTACATGATATGTTTTTTATAGGAAAACAGCGCTTCCCGCGTTGAATTTAGTATCAATTTTTTTTTTGATTCATACGGATTTGTAAACGATTTAATGTATACTAAAAGTAATTTACCAAAAAGATTAAATACCTTTATTACATTTCTATTTTTGTGAATAGAAAAAATGGAACACAAAAAAATGAATGAAAAACAAAAGCTGATGTACATGTTGGAACACAGAGAAAAAAAGTTAACGAAACGATTAACAGATGTCAGGCAAATCATAAAGGTCCTGAAATCTCAACAGTGAATTATAAAAAATTGGTGATTTAATCATGGAACCGAAAATGATTGATGAAAAGAAAAAACTCCTTGCAAAATTAGAACGTAAAGAGAAGATATTGGCGAAACGATTAGAGGATGTCCGGGACATTATTGCAGTGTTAAAAGCGAAGAAATAGCCGGACGAGATCATACCTGGACCGATGAACAAAACTATATTCTAGCATTGTTCATCTGATTTTTTTTTGTCCTATCTTCCACTTCCATCTTGTTATCCTAGACAAAAAACTCATCCACCGAACAACAGGATGAACACTGAACGTTACAAGAATTTTTCTTCTTTTTTTCTCGTTTCTATGTGTGATACCGAATCGGTACTACTCGTCACACAACCCATAAAAAGAATGAGAAACGAAAGACACATGGTGAGAAAGCAACAATGAGAATTAAAAAGAGACCGAAAAGCATGGTAATCGATGAACTCTCAGAAAAATAACCTCTGAAACCATACCTCGATAACTTTTTGAACATCAAACAACAGAGAAATCGCAGAACTGAACAGTCCAACATTCCTTTTTCTGATGAACTCTACAAAAAGAACAGTTGGTATTTGCGCTATGATCCTTAGTCAATGACATCATATCGTAGTTTTATTAAATTGCATTCATAGCACGTTCTGTTCTTTGGGTTTGGAATTGGACAGTTTGCACAAATCTCTTTCATGAACTACTCTATTGTGAAACAAAATTAATATAATTTTTCTCAAAAAATCAATTCAATTGACTGATATTTTATTAAAATAATGTAATTATTTCAATCATTTACACGAAAATAGTGCAAAAACATTTAAATTGATAACCCATTCAGAACGGCATGGATGAATTAGACGATGCAATCATAGAAAAATTAAACGACAACGCTCGAAAAAGCTACCGAGAACTCGCCCGAGAACTCAACGTCTCATTAACCACAATCTCCAATAGGATAAAAAAACTCGAAGACGAAAAAATCATTGAACGGTATATCCCCTTAATCAACCAGGAGAAACTTGGGTACGACCTCACCGCGGTCATCAACGTAAAGATCTCCCATGGCAAACTCCTCGAAGTACAAGAAAAAATATCAAAAGACACCCATGTCAGCGATGTCTACGACATCACTGGAGAATGGGATTCCTTAATCATCGCGCATTTTAAGGACCGAAGAGATCTAAACGGATTTATCAAAGGCGTTCTCTCGTTAGAAAACGTAGAGAAAACAAACACCCAACTCGTGCTGAATATCGTAAAAAATGAAAAAAGAGTCATAAAATAATCTGCCACATCAAAAGAAATCGTCGTCCAGATACTCTTCAATACCGTTCTTCTTTCCTGAGAAGAATCTTCTCACGCATTGAAAAAAGTATAAAAATATCATTGAACTTCGGTCGACCTATGACCGAATTGAAACGCTCCTTATCCTTCTGGCAATTAACCGTTATGAGCGTCGGCATCATCCTAGGAGCCGGTATCTACGTTGTTATCGGAGAAGCAGCGGGGTTGAGTGGCAATTGTATCTGGGTCTCATTCATCATTGCAGCAGTTGTTGCGGCACTCACCGCGTTTAGCTATGCTGAACTTTCTTCCAGATTCCCCAAAGCGGGGGCTGAATATGTCTATGTCGAAAACTCGTTTGGGAATCGAATGGCATGGCTTGTTGCTTGGCTCCTTCTCGCAGGAAGCGTGATTGGAGGCGCAACCGTTGCCATGGGCTTTGCGCAGTATTTCTCTGCGATTTTTCATACACCAATCATCCTTGTTGGCATCATTCTCCTCACCATCATAGGGATCATTCTTCTCATCGGAGTCCAAGAAACAGCAAAAATCACCATCGTGTTTACCGCGATTGAAATCACCGGGTTAGTGATTGTTATCTTCATCGGTCTCCCCGCTCTTGGGTCCATCAACTATCTTGAGGCTGCACAGGGAATAAAAGGCGTGATCGAGGCAGGAGTCCTGATTTTCTTCGGGTACCTCGGGTTCGAAGGCATCACCCGGTTAGCAGAGGAGACAAAAGAACCGGAGAAAAGCATCCCAAAAGCAATCATGTACTCCATGGTCATCACCACCATCCTGTATGTCCTCGTCGGCATCTCTGCGGTCAGCGTGATACCCTGGCAGGAATTGTCCACAGCACAGGCACCCTTGGCATTGGTCGCAGAGCGGGTATTCGGTGAACAAAGCTTCCTTATCCTTTCTGTCATCGCCTTGTTCTCCACATTCAACACCGCACTGATGTTTCTCTTGACCGGCTCACGATTACTCTACGGGGTGGGGCAACAAGAGGCAATCCCCAAGATATTCACGATGGTAGGGAACCGTTTCCGTACCCCCTGGGTTGCCATTCTTTTTATCATCGTTGCAGCGATGCTGTTTTTATTCCTGGGAGATCTAAAAACGATTGCCAATCTGACGAATTTCACGGTATTTTCTGTTTTTATTGTGATTAACGCATCCGTGATTTATTTCCGCTACAAAAAACCAATCACTACAGGATTTAAGGTTCCCCTTCATGTCGGGAGATTCCCCGTACTTCCCTTCCTTGGGATGATCACCTCCCTTTTTATGATTGCCAATCTGACCTTGGATGTTCTTCTTTTTGGGGTCGTACTTATCATCATAGGATTTCTTGTCGATACGATTCTCAACTTAAAATATAAATAACAAGGACCATCCGCTCTCATCCTCTTCATCATGAGCACCAGAAATCATAATCTTTTTAACACAATGGTTTATATTCGAAAAAATGGACCTTATCGAAATACTGCTTGGACTGATGCAAGATCCGATCACGTATTCGATTTTATTTTTTCTCTATGTCATTCTCACTGTCTTAATTCTCCCCGTTCCTGTCGAGATTGGCTTGTTTAATCCATACATTCACCCTGCTTTATTGATTGGTCTTTTAGCCATAGGCAAGGGCGTTGGATCTTGCATTGTCTTTGAAATTGGGACGAGAATCCGAGGTGCCATCCAGAAACGGTCCATTGGAACGCCACTGACAAAAAAAATTATTTCCGCGTGTGAAAAATTTGTGCGCAAATATGGATACTACGGGCTGTTCATCATCATGAGCATCCCGTTAATGCTCGATTCAGTTACTGTCTACCTCTTCTCTTTATTAAATCCAAGTGATGATGGTAAAAGAGCACTGAAGAGAACATGGTTTATACTCATCAATATCGCGGCAGGTGCGACGCGAGGAACGATTATCCTCCTCGTTGCTTACCTGTTCCGTATTCGACTTGTGTAAATTGTTCTCCACTATATGTAGAAGGTTTCTCGAACGTCGGAGATGAATATGAGAGGATACCGCAATGATTGAGCAAATACGAGTCGGGTTAGATAACTTTAGCTACGTGATTTTCTGTCCTGTGCAGAAGAAGGCAGCGATAGTAGACCCAGGGTTTGATGCAACCCCTGCCCTTCAGATCATTACATCCAACAACCTGCTCTTAGACTACATCATCCTTACCCATCATCACACTGATCATACTGCGGAGGTGAAGCCTCTCAAAAAGCGGTATCTTGCAGCTCACATCGTAGCATCCAAGGAGGACGGAAAAAAACTCTCCATACCACCTGATATCGTCGTTTCCGATGGACACAAACTGATGCTTGGAACCGTTGTTCTTTCCTTTTTAATGACGCCTGGTCATACCAAGGGTGGAATCTGCATAATTGTCGATGACAAAGCGATATTGACCGGTGATACCCTGTTTATCGGAGATTGTGGACGAACAGATCTCCCTGGAGGTAGTCTTCAAGAAATGTTTCATACGCTTCAGCAGAAGATCCTGCCTCTTCCTGATGATTTACTCGTGTATCCTGGTCATGATTATGGGGAGAAACCCTTTGATCGTCTTGGGAATCAAAAACAAACCAATAAAACCTTACGCGCCAGGACCCTTCAGGAATTCTCGTTGATTCCCTAATACGTTTCCTTCCGTGAGATTCTTTTTTTCTTTCAAGGTCAGAACAAACACTCGCTCTTTATTTAAATAGAAAAGTTAATTAACAATTGTTAATTACTCCATGAGATAAAGATACAATCAACAAATCATACATACCCATCCATGTCGTCAACGGTTTCCAAAAAAAATTCCAACGCAGGTAACCTCTAAAAGCTAAAAGAAATAGCACCCCTCCGCTAACCATCGTAATGGTATTACCATGTCCCGGAGTTGAAATCCTATCATGAAAACCGTCACACCATCAACACCCTGTTTAGTCAGCATCCAACAAAACACCTATGATGCCATAGACATCCCTACGCTTCTCGATCCACTCGGCGGGCTGAAACACTATATCCAGAAAGGGGAACGAGTCCTTCTGAAAACCAGCCTTCTTATCCCCAGCGACCCGAAAAAAGCGGTCGTCACCCATCCGGCAGTGATACGGGCAGTTGCTGAAGCCGTCCTAAAGATCGGCGCTATCCCGTTCATCGGTGATTCTCCCTCCGGGCAATTCACGAAAAGACGACTTGAAAAAACCTATCAGAAATCAGGATTAACCACCGTGGCAAACGACCTTGGAATCGAGCTGAACTACGACACCGGTGTTACCAAGATAGAAATTCCCCAAGCAAAAAAATTGAAAAAAACACCAATCTGTAATTATGTGTTGCATGCAGAAAAGATTATTGCTGTTCCCAAGATCAAGACCCATTCCTACATGATCATGACCCTTGCGACAAAGATTATGTACGGAGCAGTCCCCGGTCTGACAAAAGCAAAATACCATTCCCTGTTCATCAGACGAGCTGCGTTTGCCGATATGCTTCTTGACATACTCTCCGTTAAAAAACCAACCCTCATCATCATAGACGGTATTACAGGAATGGAAGGAGACGGACCGTCTGGGGGAACTCCGGTCGACCTTGGGGTTCTCATGGCATCTCAAGACCCAATCGCAGTGGATCTTGCCGTCTGCGACATGTTAGAGATAGAACCGATGCGCGTTCCCACACTGCGACAAGCCAAGATACGACGACTTTGGCCAGCTGAGATCCGCTATCCACTCCTCTCGCCTCAGGATGTTCGTCATACTGGTTTTCGTCTCCCCTCAAGTGCTGCCTCCCTTTCTTCCGGCTCAAAGAACCATCGTCAGCGACCAATACCAACCGAGAGATGCACTGCTTGTGGAGAATGCGTGGAGATTTGTCCGAAGCACGCTATCCAGATTAGGGAACAACGCGCATCAGTTGATTATACAAAGTGTATCGCATGTTACTGCTGTCATGAAGTCTGTCCGTATGAGGCGATAAAACTCGATTATATCTCCTAACGATAGTGATAGCAGTGACTCCTTATACTTCTCTGAGATTTCCGAGAGTCCTCAGAACCAATTCCGGGAGGGCAGGGTGGATATGCATCCCTTGAGAAATAAACGCGATGTTGCCCCCAAGAGCCATCGCATTGATGACTTCTTGGATAACCATCGGTGCATAGGGGCCAATGATATGGAACCCTAATATTTTTCTAGTCTGCTTCTCAACAATCGCTTTCGCAAATCCATTCTCCTCCATCATCGCCCCTCCCTTTGCGACCTCTGAATACCGGGTGGTCCCAACAAGGACCTGATGCTGCTTTTTTGCTTCTGCTTCTGTCAACCCCACCGCGGCAATCTCTGGATAGGTAAAGACCGCGTAGGGAATCATCTGATAGTTCATCTTCGTTTTCTTCTCATGGAAGGCATTTCTCCAAGCGACCCCTGCTTCTTCGTTTGCCACGTGTTTGAACATCGCTTTCCCTATCGCGTCGCCAAACGCCCAAATATTCCTTTTACTCGTCTCAAGATACTCGTTGACTTGAATATATCCTTGATTATCGGTTTTCACGCCTGTGTTTTCGACTTTCAATAGATCCGCGTTTGATTTCCGGCCTGCTGCAACAAACACCTTTTCGCCAGAAACCTTGATTTCTTTACCAGATCTCATCTCTTTTCCCGTCACAACGACGCTTTCTGTCTGTGGTTGCACATCGACGACTTCTGTGTTCAGGTAAAGGTTCATCCGTTTCTCCAATTGTTTCTTCAACACCTCTGATATTTCTGGTTCTGCAGTCGGAATCAACCGGCTGCCACGTTGGAAGATCGTGACATTCGTTCCTACTGCTGAGAAGAAATGAGCGAACTCCGCAGCGATATATCCGCCACCGATGATTACCATGTCTTTTGGTTTTTCTTTTAATGAAAAAACATTTTCATTGGTAAGATATGGAACTCTGTCTAAACCGCTAATTGGAGGTATGAATGGTCGTGCGCCAGAAACAAGGAAGATTTTCTCTGCTGTAATTTCAGTCCCAGAAACCATCATCGTGTAGTCTTTAATGAAATGGCCCTCATTCCTGTATAAATCCAGGTTTTCTGCAAGGGAAATCCCTCGTTCCATCGCCGCATGGCTCTCTTGAATCGGTTGTTGCGCTCGCTGCATGATAGCCTGGAAATCAACATCTTTTATCTCCGCGGTGATTCCCAGTTTTTTCGCTTCCAAAATCTCCATGATTCGATCAGCTGGATGAATCACTATCTTCGATGGGATACAACCGACATTTAAGCAGGTCCCTCCCAGGGATCCTTTCTCAACCCATGCGACCGTCAACCCATGGGAGAGCGCGGCATCCACAATCTCCCCACCGGAACCACTCCCAACAACAAGCACATCATAGGTTTTCATTCTGATTCCTCATCAGCATTTTCTTGTGTAAGTGAACTGATTTCGACCCCGACTTCGTTTCTTCGTAAAAAACCAGGGGTGAACGGACTGTTGTACCGCATCAATACCGGTTCTCCTTTCCATGGGATCCCCTAAGCCTCAAGCGATGTGCGAAGTTTTTGTATAAATTTTTCTGTTCGTGCCTCCGATGTCCGTCCGCTGAAGCGTAGCACCGCCATTTCTTTTTTTGGTTGAATCTGAATCTTTACCGCAGGGTTGGTTGGGATCGGTACGGTCTCTTTCGTATAGGAGGCAGGAAGGGCAAAAGCCATGTACTCATTCTGTGAGATTACTGGGGCAGTCATCGTGATTTTCTCCGAGGTTATCACAGGGGCGGTCATCGCGATTCTCCGTTGTGTTTTATTCTCACCACTGATATATTGAAAAAGCAGGCTAAAACCAGAATCGTCAATAAAACCTTGGACGACTGCAAGGATCACCTCAGGGTACCGGCGGATTTCGATGTCTCCGATTTTTTTAATCAGCTTGTAGGAAATTTCTTCGGTCATTAAAAGATTTGAATCGCGTTCGGATATTTATGAGTGTGGTTTATGGGCGAAGGAGATGCGGATTGATGGTCGCATCAATTATCACCGGGATAGATTGGTTCACTCCGACCAGGGAAAAATTACCTTCGATTTGGATGACATACCAATCGGGTAGTATTTTTTTTGTCCCCGAGGTTAATATTTTTACATACGGGATAAGCAGTTGTGTCTGCAGATAATCCTGTATCGGCTTAATTGTTACTGGCTCCATGATTTTTTGGGCAATTATCTTTCGCTGATCCCCCGTCAATCCAGAAATGGTACAGAGGAGATCGTTTGCCTGCAAGGGGAGTTTACTGGGATTGGAAAGAGT
>Ga0172363_10004523_pt1 | contig 11257 bp, 17 predicted proteins | sample LakKivs2_kivu2a2_FD_114541 | JGI IMG/M metagenome (GOLD analysis project Ga0172363, IMG submission 114541) | Sediment microbial communities from Lake Kivu, Rwanda - Sediment s2_kivu2a2 | ecosystem: Environmental > Aquatic > Freshwater > Lake > Sediment | place: Rwanda: Western Province, Lake... | reverse complement strand
GTATAACTTTTATGTAGTCATAGATATGACGTTTATGAAACATATCTATTGTATATTTTTTTACTTTGTGAATGGGAAAATTCCTATTAATGAAATCGAATAATATCGATATGCATTTTTCATGAATGAAATGTTTTATGGCTACTTTAATCATTTTTATTACAGTAGATTTATGTGAATTTTGTCTGTTTTATCGATAGATACTACATAATAATCTTTATCAGTTTCTTTGACAAACATATCAGATGTTTCAATTTCAGCAAACATCTTACCAGATATAACAAAGTAATCATTCTCTACCATAACCACTTCTGGACCGTAATACACGGTTCTACTTACTGGTGATTCAAATATCGTAATATAGTTAAAACGATCACCTACTTTCATTTTATGCCAATACATAGTTGGTGTTTTAAAATTGTTGATAATCGCATTAAATATCGCATCAATGCACTTTTCGTATATAAAATGTTTTAAGTATATTTTCAGCAAATCTATCTCAGTCAGCTTAAAGCCTATAGTTTTAATATAAAAATTTAAGGCATCAAAGTCGGAATTCTAATATATCCATCTCTGAGAAAGTGAAATATTGATATCCGTCATGGTTTCTATTTTTACTGCTATTATCACCATCCCCAAAAATCTCAATAATATTGCCATCTTCATCATTATATACCAATTTTTTATAAGTAATAGCAAATGCCAAATCATTTTGTTCTTCTTCGTCAAGTAAATTATAATCTTCTAATTTATTCGGGCTTATCACAACACAGTTATAATACTTCTCGTTTATTACAGTTTCTCTTATATAGGTATATTTTTCGCCGACTTTAGGTATACGCCTAACATCTGATGGGAAATTTTTAAGAATATGTTTAAATATAATATCAATGCAAAATTCATATAGTTTGTGTTTGAATGTTATTTTAAATATTTCATTGCTCACTTTCAAAAAATTCCTTGTAATCGGCAATATGAAATGCCGTCTCACATGCAGATATTGCTTTTATCACCTTATCATCTTTCACACATATAAGAAGTGGTATTTCAGTATCAGTACAATATAATACAGTTTTATCATCAGTATTATATACTACTTTACATTTATATAAATCTATTGGATGGGAATCTGCTACATTAATATGTAAATGTGGGATGTATTGACCAACTTTAAAATCACCCAATTTCTTATTACATATATCAAAATTTTTATAGATACCGTCAAAAATCCTGTCTATACACATTTCGTATATAAAATGTTTTAAAAATACCTTAATCATATGAAAAAATTATACCTCTCATATCTAATACTTAAATATGGTTCTCTGCCAATAGCATCAATGTCTTCGTCATTTAATAATCTCTCGTAATCAGTTAAACCATCATCGTTCGTGTCATCATATAAATCATCGTCATCGTCATTATCGATATCGTCTTCTTTAAATGCCATGCCGCTACAAGATTGATAACATAACTCTATTATATAATATTTTTCTTTCTTCTCATTAGTATATTGTTTTACAATATTTATTTTACAATTATAATAATGTTCATCATCGTATTTATGAGATATCTTTGATAAAAAATCACCTGCGCGGGGAACTCGTCTCAATAAAATAGTATTAAAATTGGCATTTAATCTATCAAAAAATACGTTGATGCAAAAATCGTAAATTAAATGCTTTATGCATACTTTCAACATACATAAAGAGTTTATATTTCCCTCTCAAAACAAAGGATTTCCCCAAATTTTATAACAGCATCAACGCCGTCTATATCACATCTAAACCTAAGTGTTTTGTATATTTCTCCAAAAAAAACTAAATCGTGGCATACTGTTAATGTTCCCGAGCACAAAATAAGCGTAACACCAGTTGCATGATCCTTTACGGTAATTTCTTTGAATCTATCGCCTACTTTAATGCCTTCAATGTTAGGTTGGGTAACATTCTTAGTAAATGAATCGAATATCAGATCGATACAATACTCGTATAACTTGTGCTTTAAAAATACCTTCAGCACGCTATTCGCTTTGCTTAAACTTTTTCCCTAAATCCTTAACCGCATCTACAAGCTTATGCATAATAGTATTCTTATCTGTATTACTGCTGTTTTTCTTAAGGGTATCGTTTAACTCTTTAATGTTTTTGCCCATGGTTTTAACGCCATCAACTAAATCTTCTATTACTCTTAATTCTTTTTGATTCATTTTTACTCCCAAGTTACAGGATACTCTATATCTCTGATTTTCTCTTCTGTTTTGATTTCCCAATAAATATACGGTCTCCACGATTCATGGGGAATCTTTCCACCAATTTGATTGATAAGATTCTTTGGAACTTCTTCTGTTAAAGTAGGAATGCCTACCCTACGCGGAAACTGCCATCCCAATTCACTAATAGTCTTATCATCTTTTAATGAGTTACATGGCTGACAACAAACTCGCATGTTAATCCAGTCACTTAAACCACCACAAGACTGTGGATATACGTGGTCAATCGTAGCTTCCGAAATAGAAATCTCACGATTACAATAACAACATCTGCCTTTTTCGCGATCCCATAGATTCTTCTTGGTAGGTAATAACTGACTTATCTTAACAGCATTGAACTCAGATGGATTACAATCTGTCATTACGATAACTGATGGACATGCCATATCAACGGTTATCTTGCCCGTTATGCTGTTTGTCCCAGAGCGAATTCTAATATCTTCCTCATAGTGATGAATTATCTTAGCGCGACCATTGGCCCAAACAATCATAGCCTCTTCCCAATCAATGACATTTATTGCCTTCCAAGTCTTGTCTAAAACCAAGACCTGGGGCCTGTTTGTCCTAAAATATCGCCTACGCTTACGACTTAATTTCATTGGATTAAACTTTCTGATAGTTATATTACTTAAAATATAGGTTTTTTGGAGTTATTTAAAAGATTTATTTAACGGATGCCCATGTAAATCCAGTTCTTATTTCAGATTTTCTAACCCATAATCAAATCAAATCAGGATGAGAAGGCATGATCTTCCAACCTCTTGCTCCCAAGGCAAGCGCTCTTCCGATTGAGCTACATCCTGTTATTTCTCAGCCATATCCGAGTTGAGCGGATTCCTCAAGTTCCCGAAACTTGGATGCAACCCCTACACCAATGACTGTAAATTATATGCAAAAAATTAATTATACCACCGAGGGTGGCGGGAAAGCCATCGGAACTAACAGAGCATTGTCTGTTTCCGTCGAATTATATGTCAAACTCGTGATTTCCATAAATACAAATATAGGTTTTTTTAGTATCAGATGTAAGAAATATTTTAAATATTTTTAAGTATTCATTTGTTTATAAAATAGAGTTTGTTTATAATATCGATAGGTCTCCTGATATTAAAAGTCATATTGCCTAAATGAACTTTTAGCATTCTTATTCTAAATTTTTCCGGTGTAACATCAGCAAAATTACTTTGTATTTTTTCAAATAAGACTGAGATACAAGTTTCGTATATTATATGTTTGATGATAGTTTTTAGCATTTTTGTAATAGTTTATAGAGGATAATAAATATTATCTTTCTACAATCCAATATCTGCCGCCAATTACATGCTTCCGCGTCTATTAAGGTTTGCAGTAGCTTCGACAGAGAGGTTTTCCCGATCTTCTATAAGCCTTCCTTTAACCGCTATCATATTTGATGTTCCAACTGATTCCATTCTAGACTTAACAGCATCTTTCAGGAGTGCAATGGTTATATTGTTTGCTTTGGTGTATGTATGACAATCGTTGATTAACCCAGAAATTTGAACCTGAGTAAAGCCAGCTTTTATAACTTGTTTACATATCAATTTTAACGCTTTGTCATTTTTATCAAAATCAATAGTTCCTATTGCATCATGTCTATGTTTACCTTTTTCTTTGTGGTAATAACCCTTAGAATTACATTTAGAGAATAATATACTCGTTACTTCTTCCTCAGTTGAAGGCAGTTTAACGTGATATACATCATCGAAGCGTTCTGGTCTATTTATGACGGTCATATGTATCTTAGAAGGATCGTTAACCGCTGCAATAAGGAACCCTGTCAAATCGCTTGTTCCGTCGAGTTGACGCAGAAATTCTGCTGTCATTTCATTTTTTGTGGTCAATGGAGCAGCATCTAGGTCATCGAATACAATGATGGAGTTTTTAAACATTTTGAATATTTTAAAAACATTTCTGATTCCGGTGATGCTATTGATACTATCTGATGTAACCCAGAATACAAGGGAATCTGGGAAATTATTAACAATTTTATGAAGTGAAATAGTTTTTCCTGTTCCGGGTTCTCCCACTAATACAATTCCTCTTCGAGTTTGATCTTTAAGAGTTTTGGTTATTGCGGTGCAAATTCTAGGGATATTAAGATTTTTAATATCTTCTTTAATTTGGATTCTTTTACATATTTCTAACACAGAACCATTAATTCTCACGAAATTTTCATATGTATTGACTTTATCGATGTAAATTTGATACATTATTTCTTGGAATTTATCCTTAAGTTCATCGGCACATATTTTCAGTCCGGTTACTGGATAGAAGAGTTTGCATGTTGCTGTATGAGTTGTATCAACACCATCATCCATGACGTTAGCAAAAGTTCTTATAGTCATTCCCCATTTTATTTCTTTATCAATGGTTCCGCACATTTTTATATTTTTAAGAATAGGTATGGCTTCCGTATCATCCTTTTTATTATCTATCTTTTTTCCTTCCAAATCGTTACTTTGCACCTGTTCGATAACAATTTTATATTTGTCTTTGTGATAATCACTCATATCAGTAAAAGCATCAACCATTGCTTGGGTAACATTTAAAGCTTGGAAATTAACATAATTACCATTAGGGAAACCCATAAGTTTAGCAATGGCATTATTTACAGTATGACGATGATTTTGTTTGGCTTTGAATACATTACCTACAGCCGCACTAACAGATATCAAATTAGCGGCGTTTTCCATAATATCAAAGTAACCCCTAATTTCTGGGTTCTTCACGAATGCTTTTCCTACCTTGGCGGTATTACTCATGATATAGTTAAGCATATTCATTCTGTTTCCCAAGTCCTTTTCTTGGAACAGAAGCCTTCCTATGTATTTAAATCTTTCTCCAACAGAAAGACTTTTCCAATGTTCAGTATCTATTTCTATTGAAGGAAACGAATCGCCAAAGTTCCAATCATTATTACTCATTATTTTACCTTTTCTTTTGTTATTAAAGTTAGTTATCAGTGTCTCAGTCTTGGTTCTTGTTTTTGTATTATCATTGGGTATACTGGTCGTTCTGGTTCTGGTTCTGGTACTAGTTCTGGTTCGGTATCATCATCACCATTGTCTTTAATTTTTCCAGATTCTGAGTTTTCATTTTCATCCGAAAAAGATTCGGTGCCACCCATTAAAAATATGGCTTTTAACTTGATGAATATGGAAATGAGAAATATAGTTATTCCAACTGTCTGTAGAACTTGTTTTATTAACTTATGATTAATCTTTGACATATTATTCTCCAACATTGGGCTTGTTTTCTGATATTACATCATCATCACCATCACCATCACCATCACCATCATCATCGTCGTCGTCGTCATCGTCATCGTCATCGTCATCGTCGTCTGTGTTTTCTTTTGGTTTAGAAGTGCCTATTAAAGCTTTTACTTTAATATAGACAGACAAACAAAGACTAATAAAAGATATAATCTTGGCAAGCGTCACCATGAATGCGAATATTTTTTTCCTATTCATTTTTACCTCGTTGTGCTTTATAATTTAAGTTTTTTTAGGTGGGAGAATGAAAAAATTATGGTGTGGTTGATATAATATAGAAAAAACCATCGACATTGTCAATGGTTTCTGCATAGTTTTGCATACATTTTAGTATTTTTGCATAGACTTATTGGTGCAGTTCAGAATCCTTATTCCACGCCGATTTTAGCCTTTAGTTTAATCGGCTTTGGTAAAGACTTCCAATCAGTTATAAAATTACTCTGAACGGGCTTTCCATTCGGGGAAACAGCCACAGTAACATGCTTAATTTTATTGTCACTGGGAACATTTGTTTCAATCTTAACAGCCATAACTTCATTACTTTTTCCAAGTTCCACTGCCGTTAATTCTACATCTTTACCCATATTATCCTGTATATATTTAATAACATCTTCGCTTTTGGGTTTACCAAAAGCAATTGTCATATGATGAGCATAAATCTTCCAATCTTCCGGTATTTGAGAAGTAAGAGATTCTACCAATGCACCATGCGATTCAGGATAAAGGTAAGCAGCCCAAAAAAATGGCTTTCTTTCTTTATTCGCTTTTTTTTCTTCCAGATGTTTAGCCATTTTATCCTGAACATCACCAACATTAGGATTTTCCATAAGTATTTTTACTAATTCCTTTTCTTTCTGCTCATCCATGTAATGATCATTCGTCCTTACATGAACAACATTATACCCTTTAATAAATGGATATATCTTTTGCATCTCATCCAGAAATTTATTAAAACGCGTAACATGTTTCTCTCTATCATCCCACATCGTAATTCTGCTTGGCTTATATTTTTCAATAAGACTTCTAATAAAGTCTTGCTTGAAGCCCATTGTCGTTCCGCCAGTTTTAAATCCATACTCATCAAATTTCAAACCTCGTTGATTAAGAATTTTCCTTATATTCTGCTCGTTTGCTGTCGATCTACCTGTCAACATAACCGTAACATAATTAGGATCAGCAATTGACTTCTCGACTTCAGCAACAACCTCTTCAACAAAATCATCCTGATTTATATATTTATCATCTAATGAAAGAATATTTTGATACCACCCATATCCACCCATTTTATAATCAGCCTTCAATTTTCCTAATGTCTTATCTCCCCATAGATTTGGATTAGGAACAGGTGAATAAAATATGGTTCCATCAAAATCAAATATGTTTAACCGCTTGTTGCCTTCCATTACATCTTCAATCAATGCAAAATCTTCATAATAATTTATCATATTTTATCCTCTAACAATCTATTTGTTTTCCTCAATAAACTTTTCTATGGTTTCCATATCTTGTATGCCATTGTCAAATAACCAATTGACTACTTTTCCTGTCATAATACTGAACTCTTGCCCCTTAACTCCCTTTGAACCGATAATAGCATTAATTTCTTTCTGCTTTGATGCAATCATAGCATACTTCTCAATGATCTCTTCAATGCCGGAAACATCATTGTCGTTAATGGCAATATAAGTTTTTCTGAGTTTAGAAAAATCGGGATTCATAACCATGTCCATAGCAAGTTTCTTATTTGGAACCTTGTCCAATAAATGATATACCTTTAAACCATCGACTATGTAACCAATAGACCTTTTCTCAGGATTATTCATTGTCAACCGTTCGCCTACTTTATGAACATCTCCCTTGGCCATATCATTCATCAAAATGGCAAAATTAATAACGGGATCATTGCTATCAGCCTTGTTCACGGCTTCTATCTTCTCGTCCGTCAAATTTATTTCAGGCAAAATCACATCAAACAGTTCCGTGTCTCTCATGAACTGCAACGCTTTCCCAAACTTTTTACCTCCATATCCAATGGTTTTCCATATCTCCTGATAAATTCTTTCTACAGAAACCTTGGTTTTTATGTTTTCCTTTAATTCTTTAATGGCATCAACAATTTCTTGATCAACATCAAAATCAAATCTGGCTGCAAACCTAATCGCCCTGATCATGCGTAATGCATCACCATCACTAGCAGCACCAAACCTATCTCTCGCTTTCCCTACCGTTCTCAATCGTTTAGCCTTAATGTCCTCCGTTCCACCATGATAATCAATCACGTTACCGGATGCATCAATACCCATAGCATTGATAGTGAAATCCCTGCGTCTAGTATCTTCTTCAAACGACTTTGTAAATTCCACACTATCTGGTCGCCTGCTGTCAGTGTATGCTCCCTCGATTCTAAATTGGGTAATTTCGAAATCATTTCCTTTATATCTAACAATCACGGTTCCGTGTTTCTCGCCGCCACCGTATTCAATGGTTTTGTAACGTTTCTTAAGTTCCTCAATTGGCATGTTAGAAGCAATATCAATGTCATGCGGATTGGGATCACCCATTAGAATATCTCTCACTGCTCCACCAACTACATACGCTTCATAACTAGCCGCATTGATTTCTTTCATCAAAGAAACGCCGTTCTGAATCATGGGATCTTTAAAATCTTGCCAGTCTATTTTCATCTTATTTTTTTCTTCTGAAGATTCGAATATAGAATTCTTAAGGCAAATACCCAAAGATTTCTTCATAGCATCTACAAAAAGAGAACCTGCTATAGGTTCTAACGATTCAATAAAAGCCTCGGTTTTCCTCAATTTTTCAATATTTTGCATGTTTCTGTTCCTTTTCTCTTTAAGTTTATATAAAAAAAATATATCTTTTATAAACTATAGATATAACAAGTATATAACAAGTATATTAACATGGATATAACATGAGTAGAGATAAAATACATACAGAACTGTTAGGCATTCGCATATCGCCAAATTTACTCGAAAAATTGAAAGCGATTGCTTCCAAAAAAAATATGAACAAAGGTGAATATGTAAGATATTTAATCCAAACGGCATTAGATAATGCAAAATAAAATAAATGCAAATTCATTGGAAATAATGAAGCACCAATAATGTCTTTTTAAAGGAAAATAATTATGCCGTTTAAGGGAATAAATAATCTCCGCGATCAAAATGAAAGCGTTACGATGGAACGTTGGCAGTTGGAAGAACTGCGTAAATGCGCCAAAGATCCGATGTATTTCATCACTAATTACGTGTATATCAATACTAAAGATAAAGGCATGCAACTATTTAAAATGTGGGATTTTCAGAAGGAAGTCATTCAAAAATATATAGATCACAGGTTTAATATTTTAAAATTTCCCCGCCAAAGTGGAAAATGTCTTTTTTCCGATGAAATAATATGTATTCAGAATAGAGATGGTGAAGAAATGGAATTCACCATTGGAGAGTTCTTTAAATTATTGGAAGAGGAAAACGATGAATAAAAATAATAAATACGAAGCACTTCAAAAACGTAAGGAATTTCTTCTTTCATGAACCCATCTTTAGAAGTAAAACGAAAGTTTATCAAGTCTTTAAAAGCAGACGGTTTTAAAGTAAAAACCGATACTGGCTGGTCTCCTATAAAGTATTGTCATAAGACAATTAAATATAGACATTGGGAATTAGTTACTACTCGACATAAGATCATCTGCGCAGACACACACATTGTATTTCGTTCAAATGAATTAAACGAAGTATTAGATGAAGTATTTGTAAAAGATCTCAAAGAGGGTGATTTAATACATACAAAAGATGGTTATGATTCTGTCATTTCTGTTAAAGAATTAGATAAATATAGTAACATGTATGATTTAGAGTTAGATGATGATAATCATAGATTTTATGCCAGTGACATACTCTCGCACAATTCAATGACTACTATGGCATATTTGCTTTGGTATTCTATTTTTAACAAATCAAAAGTAGTCGTTGTTCTTGCAAATAAACTCAGTCTTGCGCAGGAGCAATTACAACATTGGAGAGATGCATATATAGCATTGCCTTATTGGATGCAACCCGGTGTTACTACATGGGCTAAACGTGAGATACGACTATCTCATGGCACACGCATAAAATGCGCAGCTACTTCTCCCGATACAGTGCGTGGTATGTCAATTAATTGTGTTACTGGAAATGGTATAGTTACTGTTAGGGATAAACAAACAGGTGAAATCAAAAAAATGTCTATGAAAGAATTATATGATGATCTAAACGAAGAAACAAATATCATAGATATTAGATTATTCGACTTAAAGGATGAATAAAATGAATTATAAAAAAATATACGATAGTTTAATGGAAAGTAGATTTAAACTTAAATCTGAAAGGGAGATAAAAAGGAAAGATAAAATAGAACGGTATGAAATACATCACATAATTCCACGCACTCTTCATGGAACTAATAGTGAAGAAAATCTAATTATATTAACTCTTAGAGAACATTTCATGTCGCATTACATGTTACATAAGATATATGGCGGAAGAATGAGTTATGCATTTAAAGCCATGTGCGATTTTAAAAGATATAAAGATTACACTATTTCTGCAAGAGAATATGAAAAATTGAAAACCCTATTTGCAAATACCATCTCCGAATTTACTAAAAAAAGATTTGAAAATCCGAATGCCAGAATTTATTTATCTGAATTCCAGAAGACATTATGGGAAACTGATTCAGAATATAAAAGAAAAAGGTTAGAATTTTTAAAAAGCGATGAAAAACGTAAAGCAACATCAGATGGAGTAAAAAATTGGATTGCGAATAATAATGAAGTATTCCAAGAAAAGATGGATAAAATTAATCATGATCCCGAAAAAATTAGAAAAATGGCAGAAAAGCATCGGGGAATGAAACGTAGCGATGCGTCTAAATTAAATATGTCAGAATCAAAGAAACGGTTCATTGCAGAAAATGGAACAGAATTTATAGGAAAAGGATGTAAATATTCACATAATCCAATTACAGGAGAACGCAAACGAGTTAAGGCTGACGCTATTTTACCAGAAGGATGGTTATGGGGAATGGGTAAGCAAGATAAACAAAAACCCAAAGGGGTAAATATATACATAAAAAATGAAATAACTAAAAAAGAAAAATGTGTACCAAAAAACACAGAAATTCCAGTAGGATGGGAAATAGGAAGACTTAAAAGAAATGGCTGATTTAAAGTTAAATAAAGTATTAAAAAATACTAAGTACGATATATTAACGGATAGTGGATTCCAACATTTCGATGGTTTGTTATGCGGAACTAATAAGGTTACTACTCTATCATTTTCTGATGGCAGCATATTGGAATGCACACCTAAACACAAAATATGTATCAATGAAACTGATCATGTATTTACAAAAGACCTATCAATTGGAGATAAAGTGCAATCGGAAAATAACGAGAAATTAACAGTCGTTGATATAAAAGAAAGCGAAGAAATTGTCGATGTTTATGATTTTTTAGAAGTTGTCAATGGTCATAAGTACTTGATAAATAAGGTACTTACAAAACAATGCTTATATCTTGACGAATTTGCCTTCGTAAAACCGCATATTGCTAATGAATTCATAGCATCTGTTTTTCCTACTATTGCTTCCGGTCAAACGACCAAAGTAATTATGACTAGTACGCCAT
>Ga0172363_10004521_pt1 | contig 11257 bp, 9 predicted proteins | sample LakKivs2_kivu2a2_FD_114541 | JGI IMG/M metagenome (GOLD analysis project Ga0172363, IMG submission 114541) | Sediment microbial communities from Lake Kivu, Rwanda - Sediment s2_kivu2a2 | ecosystem: Environmental > Aquatic > Freshwater > Lake > Sediment | place: Rwanda: Western Province, Lake... | reverse complement strand
GGATCCTGTGAAAACGGGACGAGAACCCATAGCGAGACCAGCGGGGGTCCTTGAACGCGGACAGTTCCTTCGTCACCTCGGCGGCGACGGGCGTCAGAAGATCCGCGACCGTCGAAGCCGACCGGGGTTCGGCCAGCCGGCCGACGAGATCGTAGACCGTCACTTCCCCCAGCATCAACTCCATGCTCGCCGGCAGCCACAGGCTGGGCGGCCTGAAACCGAGACCGGCGAACCCCTTGGGGGCAACGCCCACGATCTCCACGAGCACGTTGTTGAGAGTGACGGTCTTTCGCAGGACGTCCGGCGTCCCGCCGAACCGGTCCTGCCAGAAGGCATGACTGATGACTGCCACTGCGTGCGCCCCGGTTTGCGTGTCTTCTTCCGGGAGAAACCCTCGTCCCAACACCGGGGCCACGCCGACGAATGAGAAGTACTCGCCCGAGACCAATTCCACTACGATGCGTTCGACGCCTTCTTCCGTCCGGAGCTTGGGCGAGATGCCCGCATAGCCGATGATGCCCTGGAACACCCGGCTTTCCCGACGGATCGCTTCGTAGTACGGTCGGCAGATGTTGGCATACACCGGCTGCCTGTTCTCATCGGCGGCCCCGAGGGCCCACAATTCATGAGGCCGGGCCACCGGCTTCGGGCGCAGCAGCATCTCGTTGAGGATGCCGAACAAAGCCAGGTTGGCCCCGATGCCCAGTGCCAGCGTCAGCACCGCCACGGCGGCGAACCCAGGGTTCTTCGCCAGCATCCGCAGCCCGTAGCGAGTGTCCTGCCATAGCCTTCCCATGAGCGACTCCCGTCTGAATCTACACGTTCTTCACAGAGGTCTCCGTGCAAACACTGTGCCAGGCGGGTCTGCCTCCCGTGCTTCCGCGTGGGTTGAGAGCCCGCCCTACAGGTGTGGAAGATGCTCTTTCGCTCTCCCATATGCGTCTGAACCGCTCGCGGGTGTCCGGTTCCGGATTGGCGCGCCCGATTCCGGACACTCTCCGAAGGCGTCCGACGGCCCCGCCTCCTGGCCCCAAGACTCGCGCTACCTTGACCACGCTGCGATGTTGCGTCGCTCCTGTTCTTCCATGCGCCGACGCTTCTCCAGGAAATGCTCATACTTCTGTTGGTCGTCGGCGTCCCAGGCGTTCGCCTCCTCGTAGTCGCCGCAGAAGGGGACCAGGAGGTCAATCCAGCAGGCAATCGTCTCGAGCTCAGCGGGCGTCAGACAGGCTTCGTAGTGGCCCTCCGCCAATAGCGACAGCAGTCCGCTACGAGCCGCACCGACGCTGTAGGGCGCCACCATCTGGGGCTCCGACTGGGCGCTGATCCAATTCACCAGGTCGTTGCTGATGCCCGCCAGATACTGGTGTCCTTCGAGCGTGCGCTCCGTCGCCTGGGTCAGCGCCAGATAGCTCATGCTCCACTTCCTCTTCGCGAGGCCCTCCACCGCCGGGGTGCCCCGCAGGCTGAAGGCGGGTGGACTGATCGCGGCGGTCCCGTTGGCGAGGGTATCCTGTTCTCGAGTGACCAGGGCGGCTGCATGCCCCAGTCGCTCTTCCCATTTCTTCGTGTCATTGTGACAACTGGTGCAACGACGATCCAGGATGGGCTGGACCTCCCGTGGGTAGCTGAAGCCTTGCGGCGCACCGTACAAAGGAGTCAGAGTCTCCGGGCCGGCCTTCATCGCCATGTTCGGCCCGGTCCCGGCCGTCGGGGGAGCATCGTTCTTCGACTCGTGGCAGCCGACGCATGAGGCCGCCTCGCCCGGCTGCAATGTCATCCAGCTCCGCATCGTCTGGACCGCGTAGCCGCGCGCGTCGAGTGCCTGAAAGTAGATCGGCGTTCGCGCGGGCAGCGTGAAGAAGGCCGAGCCGTCGGGGTGAACGGCGGCCTCGCCCAGGACGACCTTCGTGTCCCAGGTCCCATTGCCGATCGAGACCGGCGTGCAGACCAGGGCGTCGCCCGCCGGACCGGCGTTGTAGCTCCAGCCGACGCCGGCGGCGCGATACGCCAAGGCGATCGCGCGAAGCTTCTTAACCGTCCCGCGCGGGATGCCCGCCAGCCCCGGGCCGACGTAGATGTCCTGCAGGAAGCACGTGCCGGTGGTCTGGCGATAGTCCACCATGCCGGGTCGCGCGGGCAGCTTGGGCCGTGCGGCGAGAGGCACCGCTTGATTGCAGGAGACATCCGGATCGGCGGCCAACAACTCCCGGCGGCCGTCCGCGGCCATCCAGTACAGCTTGAAGAGCGCGGGCGAGCGCGACCAGCCCAGCGGCGCGCAGGCGACCACGAACTGTGATTCGGAAAGCGGATAAGGATACTGGTGCAGGTCCCCCTCCTGTCCGTAATAGTCGATTCGCTCGGCGGGCGTATCGCGGACCGGAGCGACCAACTGCGTGCCCGCGTTCTCCTGGCGGCCGCGGGCCGGATCCACGATCCCCAGCTTGCCTACCTGCATGGTGTGATGGCCGGAGAACGTGGCGACCACCTTCTGCGTGCCGGGAATGCCCCGGGCGTGCAGCAGCGAGGTCGGGAACCAGGATTCGTTGCCGTAGTATTCCGTCTGGCCGGTGCCGTCCGGGTTCATTTGGAACAGGCCCTGGACGAAGAGCTGGCCACGGTCGCTGTATTCCCAACGGGTATACACGACCCGCCCGTCCGGCAGCAGGGTCGGGTAGTTGTCGTGAACCTGATCGAAGGTCAGCCGGCGCAGATAGCGGCCCTGGCGGTCGCACGTGTACAGGTTGCTGACCTCGGTCCACCAGCAGTCCACCGTCTGAACGCAGCGGGTCGAGTTGAACAGGATGTCGTCGTTCGGCAGGTAGACCCCCTCGTAATCGGCGAAGCCCAGCCCATGCGTCAACTGCCTGATCGAGCCGTCCGCGACCACCATCTCGTACAGATGGTAATCGTCCTCGCGGTCGGCTTTCTTCCAGGCAAAGAGCACGTGCGTACCATCCCACGATACGTCCGGGTCTCGGATGACGCCGTCCGAGTCCTGGATGAGGGTCCGTACGTGGGCCTCGGCGCCATCGAGGTCGAGCCGGCACAGCGCGGTGCCGGGATTGAACTGTCGCTCGTGCTGGGCGTCGGACTGGCCTTCGGTGTACGCGTAGTGGGAGCCGCCCAACGTGTGATGTTTCGTGAAGATCCACCGTGGATACTGCTTCCGCAGGTCGCGCAGGCGCACCTCCCGGCGCCGCTCGGCGGCACGAAGATAGAGCTCCAGCCACAGTCCCGCCTCGACGGGTTCGGATGGACCGATGAGCCGGTCGAATTCCTGCCGCAATCCCTGACCGGTTCCTCCAAGTTCGTCGAGCGCCTTTCTCGTCGCGTTCCGCGCCACGGCCGGCATGTCAGAGACCGTGAGCCAGGGACCGAAGTCCGACCCGGCATCCTGGAGGCACCAGTCCCAGTAGGTGGGGAACTCCCGCTCGGCCCAGTCGGAGAACTCCTCCGCCATCGCGGCGCGCGTCTGTTCATTCGGGTCGAGTGATGTGATCTTCGCCTGCATCTCCAACATGGCGTTCAGCCACTTGTGACCTTCGTCGGACAAAGGCTCCGCGGCAAAAGCGATGGTGCTCGCAGCCGCGCAGAACGCCGTCACGACCACAGCCGCCAAATTGCCGCTCCTGAATTGCTGATCGACCACAGGTCGGACACTCTGCACCAATGCTCCCATCCGCCGCTCCTATACAGATCTTCATACCGGCCATAGGTGGCCCATGCTCATCCCGATAGAATACCCGATCATGGTCGATGGGGAGAAACAAATTGACTACTGGCGACGGGGCTCAACCGCAGACGGGGAGGTCGCTATGAGACTGGTGAAAGACGGAAAGAGGTGGCGGAGCTCAGGGAGGGCGTAAGGGCCGGGGCCGCAGGCGAAAAGGACAGGCGCAAGCCGAAACGATCAACCGGCTGAACGACGATCATCTCTCGGCAGGCAGTCGCAGCGTGGCGCGGCAGCCGGGGGTGTCGGGGTGGTTTTCGAGAATCAGGCTGCCGCCGTGGGCTTCGGCGATCTGGCGGCTGAGCGTCAGGCCGATGCCGGAGCCGTGATCCTTCGTCGTGTAGAACGGCACGAAGACGTCGACCCCTTGCACCAGGCCCGGACCATCGTCATCGACGTAGATTTCGACCGCGTCTCCGTCAGCCTGCCAGCCGACACGGACCTGTCCATCGCCTCCCGGCCGGCTCTGCAAGCTCGCCTCCACGGCGTTGGAGAGGACGTTGATGAGCAGTTGTTCCAACTGATCGCGGTCGCCGCGGACGTGGAGGTCGCGGCCCGGCTCGACCGTGATCCCCATCCGGGTCTCCAAGCCTGCAACCCGGCGCAGCAGTTGGGCAACTTCGACTTGCGAGAAGCTCGGCTGCGGCAGGTGCATGAGACGCGAGTAGGCGCCGATGAACCGGTCGAGGGCCTCCGCCCGCTCGGCGATCAGTTCCAGGCCGCCTTTGAGATCGTCCTGCCAATCTTCCGCCAGGGGCCGCCGGCCGATCAGCACCCGCAGGCTGTCTGCCACCGACTGGATCGGGGTCAGGGAGTTGTTCACCTCGTGCCGCACGGTCCGGATGAGCCGCTTCCAGGCCCGCCGCTCCTCCTCGTGCAGCGTGCGGGTCAGGTCCGACAGGAAGACCAAGCTGTGTGACACTCCCTTCTCTCGGTAGCTGCCCCGGCGGAGTTCCCAGCGCCCCGAGCCGCCCGGAAACGCAATGTCGAGCACGCGGGGCGTCTCCCCGGCCAGGCATTCGGCCAAGCCCAATTCCTGGGCATGGCAGCCGAGCAACTCTTCATCGGTCCGCCCGAGCAGACGCCTGCCGCTGTCGTTGACCAGGTGCAGACGCCCCTCGCCGTCGAAACCGAACATGGCCACGTCGATCTGGGCGAGGACCTTCCGCAGCAGGGCCATGGCTTCCATGGCCCCCAGGCGCTGCTCGCGGAGGAAGCCGGCCAGGGCGTTCGCCTCCCAGATCAACTCGCCCATCGCGTCGTCCAGACGCGCCCCCTTGATCCGCAGCGAGTAGTCCCCTTCGCGCAGAGCGCCAAGCAGGTTCGAGAGCGTCCGCAGGGGGAAGACCACCTTGTTCTGCAGGGTCAGCGCCGTTCCCAGCCAGGCGATCACGATCAGAATGCCGAACGTCAGGCGCGTCCGCACGGTGTAGTCGCACTGCCACAGCAGGAAGAACGCGGTCACCGAGCCGGCCAGACCCGCCGTAAACCCCAGCGTCAGGATGCGATGCTCGTACTTCATGGAAGTGTGATTTGTGATTGTTGATTTGTGATTTGGGGGATCTGGCCTCGAACGCGACACTTCCCAACTCAACAATCAAAGATCACAAACCCAAAGTCCCTTCATTCGATCCCATGCTTCTCCAGCCGGCGATACAGGGCTCCCCGACTGAGCCCGAGCGCCTCGGCGGCCTTGCTGATGTCGCCCTGGAAACGCGACAACGCGTTTCTGACCATCATCTGCTCGACCTCGTCGATCGTCATATTCACGAAGGTGGGTCCCGCGGTGGACTTCGGCTCGATCCCCAGGTCGCTGGCCTGCACGCTGGTCCCGCCGGCCATGAGCACGGCTCGCTCGACCGTGTGGTCGAGCTCGCGGACATTGCCCGGCCAGGAATACGTCAGGAGCACTTGCAGAGCCGCCGCGTCAAAGCCGGACAGACTCTTGCGATACCGGCCCACGTACTTCTGCAGGAAGTGCGTCGCCAGTAGCGGGATGTCCTCGCGGCGCTCCCGCAACGGAGGGATGCGGATCTCGACCGTCTTGAGCCGGTAGAGCAGGTCCTGACGGAAGCGGGAGGCCGCGACCTCTTCCGCCAGATTGGCGTTGGTCGCGGAGAGGATTCGCACGTCCACGCGGTGCGTCTTCGAGGACCCCACCGGCTCGAACTCCCCGCTCTCCAGGACGCGCAGCAGCTTCGATTGCAGGTTGGCGGGGATGCTGGCGATCTCGTCGAGAAACAGGGTCCCGCCGTCGGCCAGCTTGAACCGCCCGATCCGGTCGGACCTCGCGTCGGTGAACGCCCCCGCCACGTGCCCGAACAGCTCGCTCTCGAAGAGGGTCGCGGGAATGCTGGCGGTGTTGACGCTCACCAGGGGCTTGTCCTTCCGGGTCGAAGCGGCGTGCAACGCCTGGGCGACGATGCCTTTGCCGGCGCCGTTCTCCCCGGTGATCAGCACGTTCGCCTGCGACGGTCCCACGCGGGCGATCGTCTCGAGCACCGGCTGCATCGCCCGAGACTCCGCGATGAAGAACGGCCGGTCCTCGCCGCGCAGCAGCAGATTCTCCTGCTCGAGCTGCCGGCCCTTGCGCAGGGCCCACCCCAGCTCGACCTGCGTCCGCAGGATGGCCAGCAGGCGCTCGTTCTTCCAGGGTTTGGTCAGGAAGTCCCGCGCCCCCCGGCGCATCGCTTCCACCGCCAGCTCGACGCTGCCCCAGGCGGTCATGACCACCACCGGCAGCGTGCTGTCGATCTGCTGGATTTTCGAGAGCAGGTCCAGACCCTCCTGGCCGGACGTGCTGCCGCGGACGTAATTGAGGTCCATCAAGACGACGTCGAAATCCTGCCGCCCGATGGCCTCCAGGATCGCGGCGGCCGAGGCGACGGTCTCGGTCTCGTATCCTTCGCCCTTGAGGAGCAGCCGCAGCGCCTTGAGAACACTGAGCTGGTCGTCCGCCAGCAGAATCCGCGGCGGCAGATTATGCTCGGTCATTTCCATTCCCGATTCCACGTCTGTGTATATGATGGGCCACGGGCCCGGACCGGGCCTTGATGACCATCCTAACCGACCGCCGTTCGCCGGTCCATACCGCACTCATCAGCACGACTCAACGTCGAGGTGTGTCGTTTCTCCAGTAATCGACATGGTACGCGGCGCCGTCCTTGTTCCAGACCTTCGTGACGATGTCGATGTCGCCGTCGGCGTCCACGTCGCCCAGTTGGGCATCGTGCCAGCCGGGATTGTCGACCTGGATCACGACCGGCGTGAACGTCGGCTGCCTGCCGCCGGAGGAGAGCCAGATGACGCCGCGCTCCTTGAGTCCGCGCGGCTTCATCGGCAGCTTGCCGCTCGACTCCATGTACGTGTCCGGGTCTTCCTGCTCGCCCGCGAAGATGTCGAGGTCTCCATCGCTGTCGAAATCCGCCACGCCGAGCGAGTGGAACGAGCCGGTGCCGGGGACGTCGCCCGGCGCCGTGGTCGGATCGGGAAGTGGATGTCTCTCCCAGCGGGCGCCCTTGCCCAAGTTCTCGACCCAGTACACGTGCGAGAGCCCGGTGTCGCAGTCGCTGTAGACGATGTCGTTGCGTCCGTCCCGGTTGATGTCGGCGATCCAGACGCGCATGCTCGTGCCGTAAGAGGCCTTCTCCACCGCCAGGTGCGGCCACTCATGTCGAGGCCAGGGACCGCCCTTTTTGCCCGGGTTCTCGAACCAGTACCGTGGGATGACGATGTCCAGGTCGCGATCGCCGTCCAAGTCGCCTGCGCCGCGCGGGGCGATGCCGCCGTGGTTCTCCTCGCCTTGGCCGATGTCCGTTTGCTTCATCGCTGCCGGAGGATTGAACCACGAGACGACCGTGCCGTGATAGGTGATGATGTCGAGCCACTTGTCCCCGTTGAGATCGGCCGCGATAATGTCGTGCCCGCCGCCGGCAAAGGGGTACGCGGGCCAGCCGTTCTCCGGATGCTTCACCAGGCTGCCGGGATTCTCGAACCAAACTTGATTCGAGACCACATCGGGCCGACGGTCCCCATTGATGTCCAACGCCGCCGCACCCAAGGCATTCGCCAGGCCTTCTGCCTCGCCCATCGTGTGCCGGACCCACGTGCTATCGTCTTTTCGCTCGAACCAGTAGGCGGTCTTCGGTTCTCGCCTGGATACCATCAGGTCGAGGTCGCCGTCACCATCGAAGTCGGCCAGGGGAATGCCGCCAGTCCCCCACGCCGAGCCGGGCAGCGCCTCGGTCACCGTGAAGTGCGTCCACTTCATTTCCCTTGACGGCGCCGCGCCACTCGCACAGCCCATTGCACCCAGACCGCAAACCAGCAGCAGGCACAGCATCGCAAACGAGACCATTGCCCTTGTACATACCCTCTGATTCGACATGAGTCAGCCTCCAAGAAGAGAATAGACTATTGCGGTTGGGACGGGGTCTTCTTTTTTCGGAGGTACTCCCCGATCGCCACGGCAGTGTAGTGCTCCACCGGCATCTCCAACGCTTCATCCAGCGTAACCCAGACGTACTCCTGGGCTTCGTCGTTGAGTTGTACGTCGGTCGAGTCGGTCCGGCAAGCGAAATCGAAGAAGAGGAAGTGGCGCCGCTTCCAGAACCGCTCGTCATAGATGAACTCCTGCAAGCAGACGAACTCGATGTCGCGGATGTCGAGGTTCGTCTCCTCTTTGACCTCGCGCCGCAGGGCGTCCTCCATCCGCTCGCCCAATTCGATATGCCCGCCGGGAAGGACCCACTTGCCCCGCCACTTGTGCGAACTCATCAGAAAGAGCTTGCCCTCCGCGTTGAAGATCAACGCCCCTACCGCCGGCTCCGGATATCGCTGCTCTTCCATATTACGTCCTGCCTTCCTGGGCGGCGCGGAGGACCCAGATCATGAAGGGACTCGAATCCATGTCAAATGAGGCCCGGGCGTAATCCCCATACACATGAACCGGCACGAATCCCGCCGCCTCCGCGAGCGATTGGAACTCGCAGTACGAGAATAGGCGGAAGTGGAGATCCACCGCCATGCGCGCTGCGACGGCGCCCTCCCAGCCGCGAATCTCGTAGAACTGGGTCCCCTGGACACACCCGGATGCCGGATCGTAGTTCTCCACCGAAGACAGCGTGAGTATATTGCCATCGGGCAGCGGAAAATCGCCGCGCTTGACCTTCGTGCCGGTCGCCAGTTTCAGTCGCGCCGGGGGATTGTGCAGCGTGCAGATGAATCGGCCGGTCGGCGATAAGTGAGAGCGAATCGCTCGGAGGGCCTGTCGCTGCTGCGCCGGGTCGGTGATCTCCGCGAAGGAGTGAAACGGGATGAAGATCAGGTCGAATCGACGGTCGAGCGACAGGTCGCACACATCGGCCTCGATCACCTCCGCCGAGAGCCCGCTGTCGCGGAGCTTATTGCGAAAGACCTCCAGCATCCCCGCGGAGCTGTCCACGCAAGTCAGGTCGATCCCCGCTTCCAGCAGCGGGATAGAAACCCGGCCCGTCCCGCACATCAGCTCCAGCACCGGCCCCCCGGCCTTCTTCGCCTCCTCCAGGAAGAAAGGAATGTCCAGTTCGGTCTGGACATACGCATCGTACAGATGCGCGACACGGTCATAGTTCATGGCAGGCATGGGACGATTCCGTCCTTGACTTGGGCATAGAGCAACTGATCGAGAATCCGGCCGTTCTTGAACACGCCGGCGCGGAGGCGGCCCTCGAACTCGAAACCCGCCTTCTCCAGGACACGCACCGACGGGACATTCCCCTCGAAGACCGACGCATAGATGCGGTGGACCTCCAGATGACCAAAGGCCCAGTCGGTGAGCCGCCGAACGGCTGCGGTCATGATCCCCCGTCCCCAGAACGGCTCGCCCAGCCAATAGCCCAATTCAGCGGTGAAGCGATGGACATCGCTGCCGAACTCCAGCCCGATGCCACCGATGGCCTCCTGCGGCGTGGCAATGGCAAAGACGGTCCGAGGGTCCTGGCGGGATACGGCCGCAAGAAACGCCTCCGCATCCGCAGCCGTGTAAGGCGACGGGAACCGGTCGCGTAGCCACCTCACGACCTTGCGATTGTTCGCATATCGCACGAGCGAGGCAGCATCGTCGCCCGCCCAATCCCGAATCATGAATTCACCCAACGCGATTCTCATACAGGCTTTCTATACCATCCCCAGCCGGCGGTTCGCGCGAATCATTCGGATCGCCTCGGCCACCCGCTTACGCCGGGTTTCGTCCCGCTTGGCGCTGCCCACCCAATAGATGAACTGGCGCCGATACGATACTGCCAGCTTGTCGAAGTTCATCTGGGCCCGCTCGTCCTGCGCGAGGGCCTCCGCCAGCTCGTCCGGAATGACGGTCGCGTCCTCGCGCACCGCCGTCTTCTCCCATTGCCCATTCTCTTTCGCTTCACGGACTCTGGCCAAGCCGGGCTCGGTCATCCGGCCCGCCACGATCATCCGGCCTACCCGTTCCTTGTTCCGCTCCGACCAGATACTATTCTTGCGCCGGGGGCAAAACCGCGTCATATGCTTCTCCTCATCGATGCGTTTGAGGATGCCGTCGATCCAGCCGAAGCACAGCGCCTCCTCGACCGCCTCATCATAGGTCAAGCCGATCTTGCCGGTATGTTTCTTGTGAAACACCAGCCAAAGCTCCGTCGCCGATGCATGGTTCTCGGCCAGCCACGCCCGCCACTGCTCCCTCGTTTTGAACGACCGTCGGTCCGCTTCACCCGCCATATTCGCTCTCCGGCTCGAACAGCTTCTCTATGATGATCTCATCCACGTAGCCGCCGTTGATTTTGGCGTGCCGGCAGGCGGTTCCCACGATGCGGAAGCCCTGCTTCGAATAGGCGGTCAAGGCCGCGGGATTGTCCGCCCGCACATAGGTGAAGATCTTCCCATAGCCCTTGCGGCGGGCCGTCTCAAACGTGGCCGCGAACAGTTGTTTGCCGATGCCCTGGCGACGGTGCCCGAGATCGACACACGTGGCGATGACGGCGACGTGATCGAAAGCATGAGTGTACGTCGCAAAAGGCTCCAAGGTCTGGAAACCCAAGAGCCTGCGGCGGTGTCGGTCCTGGGCGACGTGAAAGATCCCCCGCTCCGGGAACTTCCGTATGAACTCCCGCTCTCCGTCCACGGTCACCGGCGTATCGAGGACCGTGTACTTGCCCGATTCGATGGCCGGATTGAGGATCGCGACAATCCCCTCGGCGTCGTCCGGCCGGGCCTTTCGTATGAGCACGTCCATCCAAACCTCCGCTACAGCAATCACCACACGGGATGTGGAAGCCACTCGGCGATTCGCCCTGCCACTTGGAACGTGTATGGGAACCGCTATCGTTCGTGTCGCGGGCGTCCCGCCCGCGCGTGGCGAGGCCATCTTGGCCTCGCCTTTCCGCGGCCGGGACGGCCGCGGTACTCGCGGACAAGATGTCCGCGACACGTTCTATTGCACGTTCTTAGCCAAAGAACATCAGCATCACGACCACACCAGCGGCTGCAACTACTCCCCAGGACGTCGTG
>Ga0172363_10004520_pt1 | contig 11258 bp, 17 predicted proteins | sample LakKivs2_kivu2a2_FD_114541 | JGI IMG/M metagenome (GOLD analysis project Ga0172363, IMG submission 114541) | Sediment microbial communities from Lake Kivu, Rwanda - Sediment s2_kivu2a2 | ecosystem: Environmental > Aquatic > Freshwater > Lake > Sediment | place: Rwanda: Western Province, Lake... | reverse complement strand
TCTCCTAATGCTGCACCCAATCCTCCTATCAAAGAAGCAATCCATATATTTTCAGGCACAAGGGCTATAAAAAAACCAACTGCAAAAGGGGCTGTAAAGCCAAATGAAAGAAAAATTCCTGCACTAAAAATTCCAAGATAGCGAAGCCCGTTAATAACAGAGAGAATGTCTAATATTCCTGGCTGCCTGAAAATATAATAAGACAATATTATTGTTACAATCAGTAATCCAATTTTTGGATACTTAAATTTGAAAAGCCTCTTCATACTTTTCATAGTGAATAAGATTATAAAAATGTTAACTTATACCTATAAATGAATAAGATTATGGAATTAGCAACTGGAATGATAGCTTTTTCCACATTTTTAGTCGGACTTTTTGCATCTATTTATTATGCTTATCAAATTTTCGAATTAAGATTAATAGAAGTTATACTTTTTATAGTAATATATATAAATATAAATTTATTATTTATGTATATTTTAAAAGGAGATTATGAAATTAAAATATTGGCTTTCTGATTACTGGGCAATAATATTATTATTAATTATGATTGCAATTATGATTTATCTGGTGTTAAAATGAAAAAACTGAAATTAAAACCTTCACAAAGAGACAAAAGAAGATATTTGCTGATTGATGCAGGCAATCCTGAGATTGAAAAAGCAATTCTTGATTATCTTGGTATTTTGGGGTTTGCAAAATCTGCTTATGTTAAAGTTAAATCTGAAAATGGTAAGACAATCGGCTCGGCTTTAAGAAGGGAATTAGAAAATGTCAAGGCCGGGCTGGGGATGGCTGGGATTTCTGTTTTGCGTGTGAGCGGAACTTTGAAAGGACTGTGTGAGAAAGGACAAACTTTAAAAACTGAGTATAATAAAACTTATTAAGTAAAATTCTTACTATTTAATATGGAAGATATGCAGCACCAGGCAATGGGCTATGACAGGACTGCAATGATGTTTGCTCCAGATGGACACATCCTGCAGGTTGAATATGCTGAAAAAACAGTCAGACTTGGCAGTGCGAGCATCGGCATAATATGCAAGGACTGTGTTATTATAATTTCTGATAAAAGAGTCAATGACAAACTTGTACTTGGAGATTCTGCAAACAAGATTTTTGAAATTGATGAACATATAATGGCTGTTGCAGCAGGAATTATTTCTGATGCAAGAGTTTTAATTGATAGGGCAAGAGTAATAAGCCAACAGCATAGAGTTACATATGATTCAGCACCTGGAACAGAAATAATTGTAAAAGATATTGCAGATGTAAAACAACAATTTACTCAGTATGGCGGAGGGCGCCCGTTTGGAGTTGCTATATTGGTTGCGGGTTTTGATTCAAAACCCGTTTTATATACAACTGATGTGACTGGAAATTATCTTAAATACAAAGCAAATGCAATTGGTGAAAACGATGAAAAAATAAAAGCAAAATTAAGGGAGAGATATAAAGAAGATATGAAATGCGAAGAAGGAATAAATCTCGGACTGGAAATATTCAAAGAAATTTTGGGGGATGATTTTTCAATTGACAGATTTGATATTGGGGTAATCAGAAATGACAGAAAGATTAAAAAGTTAAGCAGAAAAGAAATTGAAGAAATTGCAAGATGACACAAACAGAAGCACGAATAAAAAAAGAGGGGAAAAATTTTGAGATTTTAGTTGAATTAGAAGAGGCATTAAAAGTCAAAAAAGGGGGTGGCGATATTGCAAGGGCTGTATTAACTAATGATATTTTTTATAATTTAAAATCAGGGGAGAAAGCAAGCGATGAAAACTTGAAAAAAGAATTTGGAACTTCTGATTTTATGCAGGTTGCTGAAAAGATTATAAAGAATGGAGATATTGTCCTGCCGACTGAATATCTCAATAAAGAGCAGGAGCAGAAATACAAGCAGGTTGTTGATTTCCTGGCAAAAAATGCAACTAATCCTGAAGGAAAGCTGTATACTCCTAATAGAATTATGAAAGCACTTCAGGAAGGAAATGTGCAGGTTAAGAATAAGCCAATTGATTCACAGATTGGAGAAATTTTAAGCCAGATTCAGAAAATAATTCCAATTAAAATTGAGATAAAAAAATTAAAAATTATGGTTCCGGCCCAATTTACTGGGCAAGCATATGGAGTTCTTAATCAATTCAAAGAATCAGAAACTTGGCATAATAATGGAGATTTAGAAATAACTTCCAATGTTCCTTCTGGATTAATCCTGGATTTTTATGACAAGCTGAATAAAGTAACTCATGGAAGTGCGTTGACTGAGGAAATTAAATAAAGTATAATAATTCTTAAAAAGATTATATAAAATTTATATCAAAAAATTTAAAAAGCATCTATTTCTAAAATAAGAGTCGAGAGAATGGACAAACGAAAGATAGTTGTCCCTGGTGAAACGATTATATCCGGAGAGGAGTTCTTGCCTGGGGACGGAACAAGAAGAGAAGAAAATGAGATAATTGCTGGACGATATGGACTGGCGGATATATCAGACAAGCTAGTCAGAATTATCCCGCTTTCAGGTGTTTATGTTCCTCGGCGCGGGAATACTATTATAGGAGAAGTTATTGACATTACTTTTAATGGATGGATTATTGATTTTGGAGGAAGTGTAAATGGCTTTCTGCCTGTTGCAGAAGTTCCAAAATATATTGCAAAAGGAGAGTTACAGGAATTTCTTGATTTTGGAGAAGTTATTGTTGCAAAAGTTATGGGCGCAGAAGGAAGAAGCCTGGATTTATCTATAAAATTAAGAGGATATGGAAAATTAAAAGAAGGAATGATAATAAAAATAAATCCATACAAGGTTCCAAGAGTAATAGGAAAAGAAGGAAGCATGGTTAATTTGATAAAAGAAGCAGCAAAAGTTGAAATTACAGTAGGACAAAATGGATGGATTTGGGTGAAAGGCGAGCGAATTGATGATGAATTAAAAACTAAAAAGATAATTGAGTTCATCTGCGAGAATTCGTTTATAGACGGCTTGACAGACAAAGTTGCTGAATTTATAAAGGAGTCAAAATGAAAAAAGATTTTATAAAAAATTATGAAAGAAATTTTAAAAGACTTGAATTAGATATTGATGAGCTTGATGTTGGAAATTCTATTGAAGTTTATTTTTCAGATATTCAAATTCTTAGAAGTTGTGTTTATCTCATAAATATGGCTTTAGCATCAAAAGATAATGAAAAAAGATTCAAAGAAAGAAAAGATGAAGAAAATTCAATTTATATAGTGGAGAGAGTAAGATGAAATATGAAAAAAAATTAATTTATTGGATAGAAAGGGTATAAAATGACAGAAAAATCAAAATATATAAAGAGAGCAGATGGAAGAAAATTTGATGAAATAAGAGAGATAGAGGCAAAAGTTGGAATAATCCCAAATGCAGACGGAAGTGCGATGTTTAAAACTGGTGGAACAATTGCCATTGCTGCTGTGTTCGGACCGAGAACTTTACATCCACAGCATATGCAGAATCCTGAAAAAGGAATTTTAAGAGTTAATTACGGCATGATGCCTTTTTCTGTTTCAGAAAGAATTCGGCCGGGGCCGAATAGAAGAAGCCAAGAAATTTCAAAAGTAACTGAATGGGCTTTAACTCCAATTATAGATTTAGAAGGATATCCAAATACTGTTGTTGATGTTTTTATTCAAATTCCACAAGCAGATGCAGGCACCAGAGTTGCTGGAATTAATGCCGCAGTAATGGCATTGGCACAGGCAGGAGTTCCTATGAAAGAAATGGCAAGTGCTGTTTCTATTGGAAAACTGGACAAAACACTTGTTGTTGATTTGAACAAAGAAGAGGAAGATTTTGATGAGGGGGAAGGAAGCACGGATATTCCTATCTGCATTTTATCCAAGAGCAAGAAGATTTCACTTTTGCAATTAGATGGAAAAATATCTATAAAAGAATTAAAAGAAGTTATTGAACTTGCCAAGAAAGCGACTGAGAAGATTCATGAAATCCAAGTTAAAACTTTGAAGGAGGTTGGAAAATGATAATGCCAGAAATACAAAAACAAAGAATAATTGAATATATTAAAGAAAAAAAGAGATTTGATGGCAGAAAGCCGGATGAACACAGAAAAATAGAAGTCAAACTTGGAATCAGCAACAAGGCAGATGGCTCTTGCAGTGTTAAATTTGGAGATACAGAAGTTTATGCTGGAATTAAAATGGATGCAATGGAGCCGTATCCTGACAGCCCAGATGAAGGCACGATGGTTACTTCTGCTGAATTAAGCCCAATTGCTTCTCCTGATTTTGAATCAGGGCCTCCTAGAATTGATGCTATTGAATTGGCAAGAATAATTGATAGGGGCATAAGAGAATCAGGATTTATTGATTTTAAGAAACTTTGCATAAAAGAAGGAGAAAAAGTATGGCAAGTTAATCTTGATGTTTATGCTGTCAATGATAATGGAAATCTCATTGATGCTGCTTCTCTTGCTGCATTAATTGCACTGGCTAATGCAAAAATGCCTGAATATGATGAAGAAAATGAAAAAGTAAAATTCGGCGAAATGACTGACAATCCTATTCCATTAAATAAAGATGCTATGGCATTTAACATAACTTTTCACAAGATTGGAAATGAGATAATTGTAGATCCTAATAAAGAAGAAGAGGAAATTTCAGAATGGAGATTAAGTGTTGCTGTTGCTGACAACAAAGGAGAGCCAAGAATTTCTGCTATGCAAAAAGGAAAAGAATCTGCTGTTTCTGAAGAAGAAATGGAAAAAATTTTAAATCTGGTTGAAGATAAATATAAAAAAATGATTCCTAAAATTAAAAAAATGGTTTGGGGAAAATAAGAGAAGAAAATATGAAATATGCTTTATTTGTAATTTTATCTCGAGATTTTCGTGATAATATAAAACAAGATGACTAAAGAAGAATTTTCAAAATATGAAAGAGCAAGAATTCTCGGAGCAAGGGCTCTGCAGATTTCAATGGATGCTCCTCTGCTCTTGAAAATGAAAGAAGATGAAATGGATAATCTTAATTTTGACCCGCTGAAACTGGCTGAAAAAGAATTGGATTCTGGAATATTGCCAATTTCTGTAAACCGCCCGATGCCTGAAAAAAAAGAAGAAAAATTAAAAGAAATCAAACTGAAAGAGGTTTCTGATAAACAAAAAGATGAGTTAGAAGAAAAAGAAGTCAAAGAAATTGCAGAAGAAGGAGAGATTATGGCATTGGCAAGCCCTGAAGATGAAGACGAATTGGAGAGTGTTGAAAGTTTTTCTGAAGAAGGTGGAGAAGAATAAATTTATATATTAATTCAAAAGTTCATAAACTTTATAACCTTAAATTTCTTTTAACAGGCATGTTTATAAAAGAGATAAAGCCGAAAGTGATTTTAAATTCACGAGGGGAGAAGACAATTGAAGTTTCTTTAGAAACTTATGAAGGCAGATTTTTTGCAAGCGCACCTACAGGAAAATCAAAAGGAAGGCATGAAGTTCCTTCATATAATAAAAGAGGGGCACAGCACAGCTTAAGGATTCTAAAACTTCTTGCTGGAAAATGGAAGCATAAAAATTTTTTATTAAAAAATTCTGATGACATGAAAATTGTTGAATCAGAAATCAAAAAATTTGAGCGGGAATTTGGGCGACTGGGGGGAAATTTCGTTTATGCATTAGAAGCAGTTATTTTAAAAGCGGCCGCAAAAGAAAAAAACAAAGAAGCATGGGAATTTTTTCCCGGAAGAAAAAAAATTCCAATGCCTGTGGGGAATGCTGTCGGGGGAGGGCTGCATGCAACTGGAAAAAAACCGGATTTTCAGGAATTCTTATTCATCCCAAATGAAAAAAATTTCTCGCGTGCAGTAACAAAAATGATTTGGGCTTATGACAAAATGAAAATAGTCCTGAAAAAAAAAGAAAAAAAATGGAGAATGAAAAGGGATGATGAAGGTGCATGGAAATCAAGATTGAGCAATGAAGAAGTTTTGGACTGCATGAAAGAAACTGGAAATGAATTTGGATTAAAAATTGGCATTGATGCTGCTGCATCCAGCTTTTATAAAAATGGAAATTATTATTACAAGAACAAAGAGCTTATAAGAGACAGAAATGAGCAGATTGATTTTATTGAAAGATTAATAGGAAAATATAAGCTATTTTATATTGAAGATGCTGTGCAGGAAGAAGATTTTTCAGGATTTGAAGAATTAAATGAAGATGCAAATGGGAGGGCTTTAATTGTTGGTGATGATTTAACTGTAACTTCACTTGCAAGAGTTCGAAGGGCAGTGAAAATGAAAGCTATAAATGCTGTAATAATAAAGCCAAATCAAATTGGAAGCTTGGTTGAGGCAGAGAATGTTGTTAAATTCTGCAAATTAAATAAAATTAAAACCATTTTATCTCATCGCTCTGGAGAGACAATGGACAATATTTTGGGGGATTTGGCTGTTGGGTGGGGTGTTGATTTTGTGAAATTTGGAATATATGGCAGGGAAAGATTGATAAAATTAAAAAGAATTATGGATATTGAAAAAATGCTGCTGCACAGATAGTTTTTGGCTGATGGGTAAATTTATAAAGTAAAATTTTCTAAATAAATTATATAATCAGGTGCAAAAATCAGCATGCTGATGAGTAGCTTTCACTCCTGAATCTATTTATATAAAAATGCCAAAAAGAATAGAAGAAGCAAAAATCGATGAAAAGAATATTAAAGAAATAGAGGAAACTTCTGAAGAAATTAAAGAAGAAAAACCAAAAAAATTAAAAAAGAAAAAAGATGATGAAATACACGATGGCAAAGAACAGACAATTCTGACTTCTTTAGAGGATTATATCAAGACAGCCGCATATCTTGGGACTAAAGTCATTACTCCCACTATGAGAAAATATGTATATAGAAGAAGATTAGACGGACTGGCTATTTTAAACACTCTTCTTGTTGATAAAAAGTTAAAAGATGCTATTAATTTTATTGTGCAATACAAGCCAGAGGACTGGATTTTGGTATGCAAGAGAGAGGCAGGGTGGAGAGCTGTAAAAATGTTTTCTGAATTAACTGGTGTGAGATTATTTACTAAAAAATATCCTGCTGGAATTATTACAAATATAAAACTACCTAATTTTTTTGAAACAAAAATGATGTTTGTGTGTGATCCATGGATGGACAAAAATGCCTTGAATGATGCTGTTAACGTCAAAATTCCTATTGTAGGAATATGCGACACAAACAACCACACCTCTAATCTTGATGTTGTTATAATTGCAAACAATAAAAGCAACAAGTCACTTGGGCTGATATTCTGGCTTTTATCAAGAGAATATATGAGGACATATGGCATAGACAAACCACTTCCAAGCTTGGAAGATTTTGCAGGCGAAGAGCTTATATTAGAAGAGCCAAAGAAGAAAAAGAAAGAAAAGAAAAAAGAAGAAGAACTAAAAACAGAAGAGCAGAAGATTGAAGAAAGAATGAGGGCATTGGGTAAGGAAGAAGTTGAAGAAGGTGTTTAAAATTATTTAGAATGAGATATAGAAAATATACTCTGCGAGTATTAGATAATAATTATAATAAAAGAAAATGGGGGTTGTTGTGGGCTTTAATTTTTGTTTTAATGACAGCATTTATAATTTATTTTATTATCACTGGACGTGAAATTGCTTTTATTTTAATCCCTTTTCCATTATTGGTAGCATGGAAGAGTTTTCAAATTTGGAGAGGTAGGGCTTGATGGTTTTTGAAGAAATTTTTATTAAATACTGGGATTCTGCTATTCTCGGTTTTATTGGAGGATTAACAGTATACCTACTTTTTGAAAAAGAAACTTATTTTTTTAATAAAAGATTATATTTTAAGAATAAATTAATCAAAGCTATATTTATCTTTTTAGTTTTGCTTTTATTGGTGACTCTTTATTCTCTAGTAATTTGGTTAATTTGAAGATATTAATCTTTTAAGTTCTCCAATAAATTTTTCTTTTTTTTCACAATATTTATCCAAGAATTCAATTAATTTATTAGTAGAAGATAACTTAATCCATTTCTTTTTTAGTCGCTCTTTTTCATCTTTTATTCTCTCTAATTCATTTTCTTCATCTTTAATTATTTCTTTTTCCTTATTTTTCATTCGGATTGAAGAATTTTAATAAATTTAAATCTTTCCCCGACAACTTTAAAACTTTAAAATTCTTATAAAAAATATGAATTGGCATGCACAGACAGCAAAAGAAGTGATAAAAAATCTAAATTCCTCTAAAGACGGACTGAGTGATAATGAAGCGAAATCTCGGCTGGGAAAATACGGAAAGAATGAGATTAAAGAAATTGGACGAAAGACAAAATTAATTATTTTTCTTGAGCAATTTAAATCCCTAATTATTATCATTTTGATTATTGCTGCTGTTGTCAGTTTTTTAATTGGTAAAGTTTTGGATGGAGCTGTAATTGCTGTGATTGTTTTTATTAATGCAGGGATTGGATTTTTTCAGGAATACAAGGCAGAGAAAATTATAGAAAAATTAAAACAAAGCTTGAGTTATTCTGTTGTTGTCCTAAGAAAGGGAATAAGAAAAGAAATAAGTTCAAAGTTTATTGTTCCAGGAGATATTATAATTTTAGAAGAAGGGGCAAAAGTTCTTGCTGACTGCAGGCTGATAGAAACAGACAACTTAGAGGTTGATGAATCGATTCTAACTGGAGAGAGTTTTCCTGTTGAAAAAAATTCCAGTATCTTGAATGCTGGAGCAGTTTTAGCAGAACGAAAAAATATAATTTATACAGGAACCACGATTGTCAAAGGAAAAGGAATTGGAATTGCTGTGGGAACAGGGCAGAAGACAGAATTTGGAAGAATTGCGCAATTAGTCCAGAAGACAAAAGATGAAAAAATGCCTCTTGAAAAAAAACTTAATAATTTTTCAAAAATTGTGACAGGAATTGTTCTTGTTTTAGTTGCTGTTGTTTTTATTTCAGGAATTTTAATCGGGCTGGATAAATTGGAAATGTTTATGATTTCTGTAAGCCTTGCTATCGGCGCGATACCTGAGGGGCTGCCTGCTGTAATTATAATTACATTGACTGTCGCGATTTCCAGAATGTACAAGTCAAAAACATTAATAAGAAAAATGCCTGCTGCTGAAACTCTTGGCAGAGCAACTGTAATTTGCACAGACAAGACAGGAACTTTAACTGAACAAAAGCTTGATGTTGATATTGTTTATGCAGGCAAGGTTTATGAAACATCAAAAATAAAAAAACTTGACGAAAATCTCGAGCAATTGTTTAGGATTGGAATTTTATGCAATAATGCGCAGGATGAAAAGGACAAAATTTTTGGGGATCCTACTGAAACTGCATTAATCAATATTGCAAAACAATTTGGAATTGACAAGAAAAAAGAGACAGAAAAAAATCCTACAATAAAAGAATATGCTTTTTCATCTGAAAGAAAAATGATGGCAAAAGTTAGAGAAAATGGAATAAGGACAAGCTATGTTAAAGGTGCGCCTGAAATTATTTTAGAAAGATGCACAAAAGAATTTATTGATGGAAAAATTAAACTGCTGGATGAAAAAAGAAAAAAAGAACTGAAATTTATTTATGTAAAAATGGCTGATTCTGGATTAAGAGTCTTGGGGTTTGCATTCAGACAGATAACTAAAGCTAATCAGGAACAGGCAGAAAATCATCTAATTTTTTCAGGATTTCAAGGTATGATTGACCCTCCGCGAAAAGAGGTAAAAGAAGCTGTTATGAATGCCAAAAGAGCGGGGATTGAAATTAAAATTATAACAGGAGATTCTGCAAGAACTACAAGAGCTGTTGCTAATAAAATAGGCATTAAAGGAGAATTCATAGAGGGGGTTGAGCTGGAAAAATTAAAAGAAAATGAATGGGAAAAGATTGTAAGAGAAAAAATAATTTTTGCACGGACAACCCCAGAACAAAAATTAAAAATTATTGAAATTTTGAAAAAACAAAAAGAGATTGTTGCTGTAACTGGCGATGGAGTAAATGACATTCTTGCTTTGAAGAGGGCTGATATTGGAATTGCAATGGGCATAAGAGGAGCAGATGTTGCAAGAGATTCTTCTGATATGGTTCTTCTGGATGATAATTTTGCATCAATTATAAAAGCAGTAAGACAAGGAAGGATTGTTTTTGACAATATGAAAAAATCAATAAAATTCCTGGTGGCTACAAATGTTGCGGATTTATTTGTCATACTTTTTGCACTCCTTCTAAGATTTCCTTTGCCTATGCTTCCTCTTGCAATTTTATGGATGAATTTAGTAACTGATTCTCTTCCTGCTTTAGCACTTGCTGTTGAACCTGGTGAAAAAGATGTGATGCATAAAAATCCGAGGAAAGATGGATTATTAGGAGGAATTTGGGGGTGGATTTTAGTCGCAGGAATTTTAAATTTTATTTCAATATTATGGATTTTTGGATATGCACTTAAACTCAATTTAGAAGTTGCACGAACAATGGCAGTCACAACTGGGATTTTTTTTGAATTATTTTTTGTATTTGCCTGCAAGTCAGATGACAGCGTGATTAAAACTAGAATTTTCAATAATCAATGGCTTTTAGGAGCTGTTGGTTTATCAGTTGTTTTGCATTTGACTGCAATTTATACTGGACTTGGAGCTGTGTTTGAATTTGTTCCTTTAAGTTTGGGGCAATGGGGTTGGGTTTTATTAGCTTCATTATCTGGGCTAATTGTGTTTGAGGCTTGGAAATTGATAAAAGGTGATAGTGCTTCGCACAAATAGTTGCTTTGCAATTTTATTATTTTTGTTCTAATTTATTTAAATTTATCAACAAATTTATAAAGATTAAAAAAATATTTTATTATATGAAAAAGTGGTTGAGGATTTTGCTTGTTGTTGTGGTTTTGATTATAATTGGCATTGGAATTTATTTAATAAAAAATTACTGGCATTTTGGAGATGAAAAAAATGAGCCGCCATTAATTGGAGGATGTGCTGGGGTTCATATAGATTATCGACAAGAATGCTGTGATAATTGGGCGGCTGAAAATAATATTGTTCATATCCAGTGTGCTGGGGAGTGGGTTATAGAGGATAATAAGTGCAAGTGGGAGTGTTCTTAACAAAGATTTATAAATAACTTTTTTCTATCTTTATTATAAAATGAAAAATTTTATGCTTTTTGAAGCTGGAATGAGTGTCTTATCTATTGATAAGAGATGATGTACAATCAATTCTAGCAAGTTTTCTGACAGCTTATGTGATTTTTCACATCAAT
>Ga0172363_10004519_pt1 | contig 11258 bp, 11 predicted proteins | sample LakKivs2_kivu2a2_FD_114541 | JGI IMG/M metagenome (GOLD analysis project Ga0172363, IMG submission 114541) | Sediment microbial communities from Lake Kivu, Rwanda - Sediment s2_kivu2a2 | ecosystem: Environmental > Aquatic > Freshwater > Lake > Sediment | place: Rwanda: Western Province, Lake... | reverse complement strand
CGATCTTGTCTCCAGTATATAACAGAAGAATGTCTCCGGGCACCACTTCTTGTGCGGGAATTTGGGTTTCCTTGCCATCGCGAAGAACTGCTGCCGTAGGCGTAATCATTTTCCTCAATGCTTCGAGAGCTTTTTCTGCTTTGTATTCCTGAGTAAAACCTAGGACCGCAACTGCTATGACGATGACAAGTATGACAAACGCATCTGCAATCTCGCTTTCAGGATGTGGGGACTGTAAACCCACAAATACGGACAAGCCCATTGCAAAAAGCAATATTACCACTAGGATGTTCGTGAATTGCTCAAGAAAAAGCCTAATCGGGGATTTGCCTTTCTCCTTCTTCAACTCGTTAGATCCATGCTCTTGCAGACGATTCTTCGCTTCTTCAGAAGTCAAACCCGTTTCTTTGGTGTTCAGCTCTACCATTACTTCTTCGATTTTCATCGCATGATAAGACTTTGACGTGCCACTAACCCCCCAAAGAACCCTATACATGTTGCAAGGTCTTCATATCTTTTTCTAAGGAAAACCAAAGCCTCGCCCAACAAGTTTATAAAGAAATAGCTTCCCTACGCTACTCTAAATCAGAGAGAAAGGAGAAACAATAATGTTTGAAGCATGGTTAATTGCACCTATTTCTGCATTGATATCGATTCTGGCAGGATTGTATTTCTATCGATATGTTGACAAGCAGCATAGTGGAAATGAAAGGATGCAGGAAATCTCTGCTGCAATCAGAGAAGGAGCAAACGCTTTCTTGAAGAGAGAGTACACGATTCTAACGGTTTTTGTTCTCGTTGTCGCAGTCTTGATAGGTGTATTTCTTCCAAAACCAGCATGGTCAAGTGAAAATCCGATTCAGAACCTGAGCCTTTCTTTGTCGTACATGTTTGGAGCTTTCTTATCAGCTTCAGCAGGATATTTTGGAATGAGCATTGCAACTAAGGCAAATGCAAAAGCGGCAAACGCAGCAAGAGAAAGTCTGAACAAGGCTTTCCCAATAGGTTTCCGAGGTGGAGCAGTCATGGGATTATCTGTCGTGGGTTTCTCCCTCTTAGGAATCAGCATAGTTTACGCTATAACAGGCGACCCGGAAACTGTTCTGGGATTCAGTTTTGGTGCTAGTGCATTAGCTCTCTTCGCAAAAGCAGGTGGAGGAATATTTACGAAAACTGCAGACATAAGTGCTGACCTCGTTGGCAAGGTTGAACTTGGAATTCCTGAGGATGATCCGAGAAACCCTGCGGTAATAGCGGACAATGTGGGAGACAATGTGGGCGACGTGGCAGGTATGGGTGCAGACTTGGCTGACTCTTACATTGCAAGCATTGTAGCGGTAATGATACTTGGGCAAGCGACAGGACGTGTGGAGATCTCCTTAGTGTTTGCTGGCTTAGGCATAATCGCAGCGATCATAGGCTCTGCAATCTTGCGTGTAGGGAAAGAAGGAAATCCGGGTAGAGCGCTTAACATAGGCACTTACGTTACATGCATCCTTTTCATGATTCTAACATACGTAGCTTCCGTTTATCTCAACTATGACTTGAGAATATGGGGTGCAGCAGTTGTCGGTTTAGCTGCTGGCATAGTAATCGGCATGACGTCAGATTATTTCACATCGGATGATAAGCCACCTGTTCTGAAAACAGCGGAGGCATCCAAAACAGGCACAGCGACAAACATCATAGTGGGTTTCTCATATGGTTTGCTTAGCGTCTTTCCCCCACTTCTCGGTATAGGCGTGGCGTCTGTGATTGCTTACTATCTGTGTGGCTTATTCGGGATAGGCGTTGCTGCTTTAGGTATGCTTTCAATCGTTGGTCTCATAATCTCAAATGATGCTTATGGTCCAATAGTCGACAACTCTAGGGGGATTGCCGAGCAAGCTGGATTGGGAGAAGAAGTTATACGGATAACTGATGAGCTTGACTCTGCGGGGAACACTGCTAAAGCAATAACTAAAGGTTTTGCGATAGGTGCGGCAGGATTGACTGTAATAGCATTATTAGCAGCTTTTCAAGAAAGAGTTGGCGGAGGCGTCAGTTTTGATCTTATGAACCCACTCGTGTTGTTGGGGGCGTTTATCGGAATAGCTATGCCTGCCGTGTTTTCAGCAATGGTTATGCTCGGAGTCGGCAGAAACGCAGAAAGAATGATCGCGGAAATACGTAGACAATTCAGAGAAATTCCGGGATTGAAAGAAGGAAAGGAAGGAGTCAAACCAGACTATGCAAGATGCGTTGACATTGCAACTACTGGAGCATTACGCGAACTTTTGCCTGCAAGCGTTTTGACCATAGCCATGACCTTGATCGTTGGATTCATTGGTGGTATTCAAGCCTTAGGCGGCTATTTGGCTGGTAGTATATTTTCAGGTTTACTGTTCGCTCTGTTGATGTCCAATTCCGGCGGCTTATGGGACAATGCCAAGAAACTGATAGAATCTGGAGTTCATGGCGGCAAAGGCTCTGAAGCACACAAAGCAGCAGTCGTGGGCGACACTGTAGGGGACCCATTCAAAGATACCGCCGGGCCATCTCTTAACACTATGATCACAGTAATGTCGCTGGTAGCATCATTGTTTGCAGCGTTGATTGTTCAGTACAATCTACTTGAAATGCTAGGTATATGATCTCCCTTTCTTTAACACACTCATAGAAACCGCTCAAAATTGGCGCCGGGAATGGGATTCGAACCCATGCGGACCCGGAGGGTCCACAGGCTCTCAAGGCCTGCGCATTATCCACTCTGCCTACGGGATGCAAGACAAGTGTTCTGTCATTATCCCGGCAAGTCGTCCCGGCACCATTTGGGGAGCTTATCTAATTCACTCCATCTTAAAATGTTTACCTGAGGCATTCCACCAACATGTCTTTTCGCTATTTTAGAGAATGAAGTGATTATGGCTACTTCGAGTTTAGGATATTCCTCAAGCAATAAACCTATTTTTCGTGCTGCATTTTTCCAATATTTCTCTATGCCTATTCCCATTACCTCAATTATTTTAGGTTCTCCTTTTATGAGAAAGTCTGGATAATATGCGTGATGCCCACATTCAAGTCTTGGCTCAACAACGTAATCAACATTGTTAGTGGAAAGGAAATAGGCGACTTTTAGTTCAAGACGGCTTCTGAATCTATTGCCAAGATTATCGTTGTATTTGTACTTTACAAGCTCATTTCTCATTTTCTCAAGTCGTTTCTTAAAACCATCCTCGCCCAGATTCTTTAAAGAGATTGCCCCACCCTTTGATCGACTTTTGGCAAGTTTTTTATCAATCAACTGTTTGAATTCTCTGTCCGTGTTGTAACGTCGTCTGAAGGCTTTGCTTCCGAGCTTAGCTGCCTTAACAATTTTCGCGTGGTCAACTTTATGTCCTTTCCAAGAATTGCGCATTCTCTCGCGAAATTCTGAATCATTGCGAAATTTATTCCAAAAGGCTTCAGCGCCCTTTTTACCCATTTTTGAATAAAATGCTGATGTCTTTTTCACTGGCTCCCCTTTTTTATTTAGCGCTATTTTGAATAAAAATTCTTGGTTAGCAACAAGGCTTACCGATGTGGGCAAAATTACTCTGCCATGCCGGCATATCTTTCCGACATCAACGGGCAAGCTGATTTAGCTCGCTCCATCTTAAAACGTTTACTCGGTGATATTCTTCGTGTATGTCTCTGTTTTTCGGGAGAATGAGTGAAGCTTGAGAAGGGTTTGGAAAGAATGAGGAGGGCAAGGGAAAAGGGCGGCAAATAGCCGGGGTTTTCCTTTCTACTACACGTTGCTGACTCTTTCTGAGACGACACTTCTTCGGCGAAAGCTGAATCAAGGCGCACGAACGAAATAACAGACAACTTCTGAAGAGATGCTGGGAAATGACGATATCACGGTTCAGAAGATTGTCGTTAGAGGCTGCTCTGGGTTCAGCCTAGAAGAATGTTTGCTCACATTGCTCCTATGTTGAAATTCATATTATTATGTAATATAATATTGCGTAATCCACAGGATGATGATTGAGATGGGTAACAGAAAGGAAAAATGGATTACTAGTCTAATAGCCGGATTAGACAAATACGCAGATGAAGAAACACGTTTGAGAGTGCTGGAACAATGCGGGCGGCAGTGCCAGTCACAGGGCTTCATCAAAAAGGCCAGAAGCATATATCAAAAATCGAAGAACACTGAGGAGTTCTTGAATAAACTTGGGCAAGTGTACAAGCATCTCCACAGAGAAGGGGACAAAACCTACATTGTTTATCCAAAATGTTATTGTTTGCAAGTGAACAAGATTCCACGAGGAAAACTCTCACCTACTTACTGCAACTGCTCTCGCGGATGGGCCAAAGCGCTGTTCGAAGGAGCCATGGGTAGACCCGTCGAAGTGTTGAAAGAAGAATCGATCATCAACGGAGACAAACAATGCAAGTTTAGAATACCTCTTGAATGATTTGTCGGCAAAAGTTACTTGTTCTTATCATTGGCTGTTGTTCTGAGCGGAAGCGAAGATGAAGCATAAGTCTAGACGAGAGTATACTAGGTGCAAGGAACCAGAGGATTTGGTAGTTCTGATTTCGAGGTGACTGCGGCTGGATCTCGGCTAGGTCAAGCAGAGAGTTCATCTTGATTTTGCTCTCCGATATTTGTAAAGAACATCGTCTATGTAGAAGGCCCGCGTCACATAACACTACGAAGCAAGCAAGTTGCCATTTTCGATATGCATTATCGTTCCCCTCAGCGGAATTTTCGTTGTAGACGTCAGATTCATGGAGAACACGTAGGCTCCTTGCCAGACTAGTTCGCCTTGAACGATTTGCGGCACGCCGTTCGGATATTGATTTTCATTAATTCTAGCTACTGAAACGAGCAACACTAGCAGTTTCTCTCTTTATCAAACAAGAAAACTTGATCCTGCAGACCTGGAGAATCTGTTCTTTGATTTCAACTAGCGTAATCAATGGAATGAACGCGGGCTGAAGAATGAGGCCTAATGCGTGAACTAAAGTATGGTGAGGCTGCCCGTCCCCGAACCCAAAAGGGTTTAAGACCTATGCTCCGCAAAATGTTTTGTTCCAGTATTCTCTCTAGGTTTCTGACTTAACAGGCAAGAACGGATCGGACCGGATCCACTCTCGAATAGGGGCTGAGTCCCATGCTAACGCGCGTTTCTCATCTCGGAAAACAACATCAACAAGCAGCAAGTTTTTTTAACGGCGATTCAAGTACTAGTAAACACAGCATTTTCAAGCCAAAATTAACCACATTCCTGTAGTCGAAAATCCAGTTAGGTGATGTCAGAATTGTCCACAAAACATCAAGTTTCAGAATCAAAAGAAGAATATATTGCCTTTCTCGGCACATACACTCCCAGAGAATGCGGCATAGCCGCCTTCACGAAAGACCTAATCGACTCCATAGACCTACTCGCTGAATTCGCCCCAGCCCGAGTCATAAGCGTAAACGAAATAGAGACAATCTACGACTACGGCAGCCGAGTCAAACAACAGATAAGGCAGGATTTCGAAGAGGATTACATTCAAGCCGCCAAGTACATCAACTCATCCCGAATCAACGCAGTAAACCTACAACACGAATTTGGGATATATGGAGGAGAATGGGGAAAGTATATCCTCTCCTTCCTACAAAACGTAAACAAACCAGTCATAACCACACTCCACACAGTCCAACCAGACTTTGAACCAAAGGCACGAAACGTGCTGAAAGAAATCACCGCTCGCAGCAAAGCAATCGTGGTCATGGCAAGAGCCGCCAAGAACATTCTCAAGGAATACAACGTCCCAAACAAGAAAATCAACGTCGTCCAACACGGTTGCCCAGACATCCCCTTCTTAACCAGTGACAGCGTAAAACCTTCGCTGGGTCTGAAAGGAAGAACCATCCTGTCCACTTTCGGCCTGATAAACGGAGGCAAAGGCATCGAGTACGCCATCCAGGCACTCCCACCCCTAGTTGAAAAACATCCAAACATACTCTACCTAATAATCGGTGAAACACACCCAGAGGTAAGAAAAATCGAAGGCGAAACCTACCGCGTGAACCTCATCAAACTAGTCGACCAACTGGGGCTGAAGAACCACGTCAGATTTCACAATCGCTTCCTAACAAGAAGGGAACTAATAAGGTACCTCCACGCCACAGACATCTACATCACACCCTACATCGGCCCAAACCAAATCAGCAGCGGCACCCTAGTCTACGCTCTAGGAGCCGGTAAAGCAGTAGTATCAACTCCCTACCTCCACGCTAGAGAGGTGCTGTCTCACGGACGCGGCATGTTCTGCGAGTTCAAAAACCCAGACTCAATCGCCGAGGAGGTGAAGAAACTTCTAGAAAACGACAAACTGAGGAAAGACATAGAGAAAAAAGCTTACAAGTACAGTCGAAGCTTCATATGGTCAAAGGTCGCCCAAAAATACATAGACATACTCAAACAAACGATACACACTTAAGAGGATGCTCACGTGAATCTCCCACCTATCAGACTAGACTTCCTTAAAGCAATCACAGACGATACTGGCATCTTTCAACATTCGAAATTCGGAACACCAAATCGGCTAGAAGGATACACAACCGACGACAACGCCCGAGCCCTCATAGCCATCACCAGGCATAGCCAAATCAAAGGTAACTCCAAATCGGACAGGTTGATAGACACATACCTAAGCTTCCTTCTGCACATGCAAAGAGCAGACGGCAAAATGCATAACTTCCTAAGTTACGATCGAAGCTTCATCGACGACGAAGGCTCCGAAGACTGTGCAGGTCGCACCCTGTGGGCCTGCGGATACGTGATAAACAGCAAGCTGTCCGCCGAGAGGAGGCTTCTGGCAAAAGAAATCTTCGACAAAGCCTTTCGATGGGCATGCTTCTTAAGATCCCCCAGAGCGGAAGCCTTCGCAATACTTGGCCTAAGTCATTACCACAAGGCCTACACAAAAGACCAAAACCTAATCCAGAACATGAAGACACTATCAGACAAACTGCTCGAATACTACACAAACACGCGCTCTAGCGACTGGCGCTGGTTTGAACCTTACCTCACCTACGTCAACGGCAGACTCCCGCAAGCTCTCTTCGAAGCCTACCGAGAAACAAAACAAACCAAGTACATTCGAGTCGCGGAGGAATCCCTAAAATTCCTCCTCGAAGTTCAAATATTAAACGGCAGATTCGTACCTATAGGCAACAAAGGCTGGTGCAAAAAAGGAAAACCACGGTCAATGTATGATCAACAATCCGTGGAAGCAGCCTCAATGACGGAGGCAGCAATATCAGCCTACCGGGCAACAGGCAACCGCCACTACAAAAGAATAGCACGGACAATCTTCAACTGGTTTTTAGGAAAGAACACCCAAAACGTCTTTATTTATAATTCCGCAACAGGCGGCTGCCACGACGGAATAACCGAGAAAGGGCTCAATCTCAACGAGGGAGCCGAAGCCACTGTTTGCTACCTTTCCGCCCGCATGGAACTTCAAACCACCAGATAGAACCAGCAAACACCCGATTTGAAACGTTCTCGTCCTTGTTCGTGCGGAAAGTCTCCCATACAGCATTTTTATGGATCCTCAGACAGTTCGCCTTATTAGTCAAGAAAACCAAAACTAAACGCAGAGGGCAAAACAAACGTGCTAATGGTAAAGCACATAATGATCAAAGACGTGGTAACCGCGAAGCCCAACATCACAGTCAAAGACGCCGTCAGAACACTGCGAGAAAAACATGTGGGCTCGATCGTCATCACGGACAATAACGAGAAATGCACAGGAATCTTCACCGAGCGAGACGCTATAAGAACCATAGCAAGCGACGTCCCACTGGACACCCTCATCGAACAAGTGATGACGAAAAATGTCACCACGATCGGAGAAGAGGCTTCGCTGGAGGAAGCAAGACGACTCATAATCTCACACGGAATCAGACACCTGCCAGTGGTAGACAGAAAAGGAAGACTAGTGGGCCTATTCTCCGTCAGAAAACTTATCGATGAACTCTATGGACTCACAACATAAAAATACTGCTAGGACTCAGAAAGAATGAGACGGTTCCAAGACAATCCGATCCTTCGGCCAATAGCATCAAACCCATGGGAATCCAGAAGAGTATTCAACGCTGCCGCCATTGGAGTAGGCAAACAAGTTCACATACTGTACCGGGCGATAGGAAACGACAGCATATCCCGCATCGGATACGCTGCCTCCTCTGACGGATACGTAATCGACGAGCGGTCACCATTCCCCATTTTTGAACCCAACAGCAAAGCTGAAGACTACGGATGCGAGGACCCGCGACTGACCCGCTTCGACAACCAAATAATGATGGCATACACAGCTTTAACCGAAATTGACCACGAACAGCTCTACCAAATCTCCCTAACATCCATCTCAGTCGATGATTTCTTGAGCAAACAATGGAAATGGAACGAACGACTGCTGCCCTTCAGAGGCGTACGCAACAAAGACGCCGCCATTTTTCCGAAAAAAATTGGAGGCAAATACATCATGTTTCACCGCTTAGAACCAGACATGTGTGTGGCGTACTCCGACGACCTCAAGCGATGGTACGACATCAAAGTTTTGATGAGACCAAGAACGAAAAGCTGGGACTGCTGGAAAATCGGCACTGCTGGACCCCCTATCGAACTCAACGAAGGCTGGCTCGTTATCTACCACGGCGTGAGCTTCGAAAAAGTCTATTCGTTGGGCGCACTCCTGCTGGATAGGGACAACCCCGAAACCATTCTCCACCGCTCAGAAACACCCATACTTACACCCGTCACCGACTACGAACGCTTTGGCAAAGTACCCAATGTGGTATTCAGCTGCGGAAACGTACTCATCAACGACGAAGTCTTAGTGTACTATGGAGGCGCCGACAGCGTGATGTGTGTGGCAACATACGAATTGAACGAACTAATGCCTAAAAAATAGAACCCACGCACTCCAACTAGCTCGGGGCGGTGAGGATTAGCACCCAAACGAGGTCCGCATTCGTGGACCGTTCCAGACCTATGCTCACAATGGCCCAAGTTTCTATCGTCCCCATACCCAAGCGGGTTCAAAATCTGAGATGGGGCTGCCCGGATTTGAACCGGGGTCTATAGAGCCCAAGTCTACAAGCCTAGACCAAACTAGCCGACAGCCCCTCTAGCCTTTCTAGGATTCGTGTTGTCATTTAATAGCTTTACTTCTCCATACTCAAGAAGAATCTCGCGCAGGTAGAACGCTCGCTGATCGAAAAGTTTGAAGGACGGTTCCAATTGGTCAGTGCTGTTTCCTGGCTATGCCACATTGGAGAACTTTTGGGCAGATTAGACATTCGTCGGGCAACGTGAAGTCTTTTCCCATAGCATTGAGTAGACCAGAGTAGTGTGCGCATTTTGCGGGTGAATCGAAAACCTTCGGGTACTCTAACGGCTTGATTCCCACGATTTTCTGGTTTTCCACTATCAAGTCTATTTTTGACATGCAGTGAGGGCAAGCATAGTGCGACTGTCTCGGAAAAATAGACGAGTCAGTCAGTACAGTGGGTCTTTCGAATGTTTTCTTACAGCCTTCGTATGGGCATTTGAGTTTTCCCTCGTGGGACATGTGAAAATTCATTGTTCCATTCCTTACGTACTCGTTGTATCCTTCACAACGTCTGTAGTCTCAAGATTTAATAAAAGTTTCTGTTTACATGCACAACACGAATACACATGAATCAAGCACGAAAAGCCTCGGCCGGGCTTTGAACCCGGGGCCTGCTGCTTACGAGGCAGCCGCTCTACCGAGCTGAGCTACCGAGGCACGGTACTAACTTGTCAAAACTCACATATTTAAGCGCTCAAACAAAACCTAATCACATTCGATAGGTTTTACCGCAAAGTCTCCCAATGACTAGATGAGTAAAACAGCGGCCACTGAGCGAAATTCTGAGCGCGTATAATTGGCGCAAGAGCCCTGTCGTGAAAATCCTCGTGAATGAATTGTGCATAGAAATTAGAAAACGTCTAGATTCTCAAAAGCTTCTGCAAGACTGATCGAGTCAAGCCGTTTCTAACTGATATACTAGGTTCTTCCGAGCCACTTCAAAAACCATTCTCTCGTAGAGTTTGAAGGCTCCCGTCGGATTCATGTCATCCACGTACAACCAAGCCTCACCCATCTGCTTGGACCTAATCCACTCTAGAGCAGCGATCATCAGACGCGTGCCGATTCCCATACTTCGATAAGGCTTGAGGACGCCAATGTCCAGAACCCACCCGTGCTTCACTTTTTTCTCTTCGTTCAGCTCAGCGTCTATTCCGACGATAGCATAGCCCAGAGGTTGATCGTTCAAAACTGTCAAGTATCCCTCCTGCTGCTTGAAGAACGGCAGTTCCGAGAGCATGTTCTTGGTTTCCTCCACACTTCTTGGCCTGTAATTGAAGTGCTCTCTGAAAGTCTCGTTGTCAAGCCTGTTCACCAGCAATACGTCTTCATCGTCTTCTGGCCGCACCCGTCTTCATTGTCGAGCTGTTCTCTCCAACATTTGAAGGAACACTGTCGAGTTTTCTCTTCATGCCGCTTCCCACGCGAGCTTTCTTGAAGCCCTTACTCTCGAGCATATGCATGCAAACCTTTCGATCCGTCTGTGCCCAAGCCTCAACTGTTTTCATGCCTCTTTGTCTGAGGCTTTCGATTGCCTTTTCCACAAGCTCGGTGGCTATTCCTTTTCCTCTGAACTCGGGCAAAACCGCAAGCGATTGAATGAATCCTTTCGGTTCGTCTCGATGCTTGTCCACGTACGCGTTCACCATCCCAGCTACTTCGCCATCCCACATAGCGATAAAGATGCCGTCAGCGCTGAATCCCAGAAATTTCTCCATTTCGCCCGAGTTCTTCAACTGTCGTGCTCCTTATGTCATCGTAATCTCTGAAAGCAGCATTGTAAATCCTAACGTAGACTTGCTCGTCGAACCCTTTCCGGAAAGATCTTGTTTTGAGCAACGCTTTTACACCTAGAGCTTCCATATCAACATCCGATGTTGCGATTTAAGCATTGTCAATCCAAGGTTAAACTATCAAACAGAAAACACATTGGCAATTAGATAATTCAAGGAAAGGGCCAAATGAAATCTCTAGAAGCTTTGGGCGAAAGGAAAATAATCGAAATAATAAGAAGCCGTCTAAGCCTCATGCCGAAAATGCCCATACCTTTCGGTGACGACGTATCTGCATACAGTCTTGGAAACGGTGAACTTGCCATTCTGAAAACCGACATG
>Ga0172363_10004516_pt1 | contig 11262 bp, 9 predicted proteins | sample LakKivs2_kivu2a2_FD_114541 | JGI IMG/M metagenome (GOLD analysis project Ga0172363, IMG submission 114541) | Sediment microbial communities from Lake Kivu, Rwanda - Sediment s2_kivu2a2 | ecosystem: Environmental > Aquatic > Freshwater > Lake > Sediment | place: Rwanda: Western Province, Lake... | reverse complement strand
TATACGGTGGTGACAATGTTGCCGAAAGCGGCTTGACGATAGAAAGGATAGTGCCGCGAGACCGGTTGAAACCCCGGTATGGATCGGGGTGGCAACCGGTATAACTCTCTCATGGTGGGAGAGTTGCGGCCAGTCCTTTTTGGGAAAGGCCCAGCCATGGATGGTCAGAGCCGTATGAGAAAGCTGCCGCTGAACGTGCGGCGGGAATTTGTGGGGTGTCGGTTAGAATCGCAGGTGCTGGTCCGGGCGTATGAACTGGCGGTGCCGGTGGTCCGCAGGCAAGTGGCTGTGGCATGGATGCCGCAGACGGACAGCGCTGCTGCAGGCAATCGGGATCGAGTTGGGCTGGCGGCCCAAGGAGCGTAAATGATGGCATACACGACTCAGACAGGAACGTCTTGCATCCGTGCGGCGATCTACGCCCGCGTGTCGTCGGACCAGCAGGCCCTGCAGGGAACCATCCACAGCCAAATCGCTGACCTGCGGCAACGCGTGCATGCTGATGGTCTGACGCTCGACGAGGAGATGTGTTTCATCGACGACGGGTACACCGGAAGCACATTGATCCGACCGGCCCTGGAAAGGTTGCGGGATATGGCCTGGGGCGGCGGATTCCAACGGCTGTATGTTCACTCGCCGGATCGGCTGGCCCGAAAGTACGCCTGGCAGGTGCTGCTCGTGGAGGAGCTCCAGCGCAGCGGCGTGGAACTTGTCTTTTTGAACCGCACGATCGGCGTCAGCCCCGAAGAAGATCTGCTGCTCCAGATGCAGGGCATGATCGCAGAATATGAACGAACGAAGATCATGGAACGCAGCCGTCGCGGCAAGCGGCATGCGGCCAAAGGGGGACTGGCTAACGTGCTGTGTGCAGCACCCTATGGCTATCGGTACATCGGCAAGCACGAGGGCGGTGGCCAGGCGCGATATCAGGTCGACTTCAAACAGGCCAAGGTGGTGCGGCACATCTTCGAGTGGGTCGGCCGCGACCGAATGTCGACACGGCAAGTGGCTCGGCGCCTGCTGCGAGAGGGCGTCCCAACCGCCAAGGGCAAGCGATGGTGCGCAGAGACGGTAGGCAGGCTTCTGAAGAACCCCGCCTACAAGGGCCAAGCCGTCTTCGGCAAGTCGCGTGTCGGGGAACGCCGCCCCCAACTGCGCCCGGGGCGTGGCAGACCGGAACAGCCGCGGCACGCTGTGTCGCGATACCCAGGCAAGCCGCAGGATCGAATCGTTATCCCTGTTCCGGCCATCGTCAGCGAGGAACTGTTCGAGAATGCGGCCCAGCAACTCGCCGAAAACCGCAAGCACGCTCGGCAGCGCCAACGCGGACCGGCCTATCTGCTCCAAGGGCTGCTGGAATGCGGCTGCTGCGGATACGCCTACTACGGCCACGGGATCACCCGATTCACGCACGACAAGGAGCACTATCCTTACTACCGCTGCGCCGGGACGGACAGCTATCGCTTCGGCGGCCAACGCGTCTGCTCGAACAAGCCGATCCGCCTGGATCGGCTGGATGCAGCCGTGTGGGCCGATGTCTGCGCAGTACTGCAGAACCCGGCCGATCTTCAGCGCGAATTCCAGCGACGTTTGAACGGGGAAAAGGAACCGGACGTCAACGTGGCACAGGTCAACAAGCAGATCGCAGCCACGCGGCGCAGCATCAGCCGCCTCATCGATGCCTACGAAGATGGGCTGCTGGACAAGGGCGAATTCGAGCCTCGCATCCAACATGCCAAGCAACGCATCGAGCATTTGCAGAAGGAAGCGGCTGCCGCCTCGGACTACGCCGCCCAGCAGGCCGAACTTCGTTTGGTTCTCAGCCATATCGATCTCTTCGCCCAGCAGGTTCGGCAAGGGCTGGATCAGGCCGATGCGACTACCCGGCGCGAGATCATCCGCAGCTTGGTGAAAGTTGTGAAGATCGAGCCTGATCATGTCGGTATTATCTATAGGATCAGTCCCCGCCCTTTTGCTGATGGCCGCTCATGCGGCCAAATTCGGCAACATTGTCACCACCGTATACGCCGCCGTCCTCCGCGAGATCCGCGACAAGGGGGAGGCCAGCCGCTTCCGCAAGGTCGAGCGGGGTAAGTTCGCACTGAGCAAGACGAGTTGACTTCACCAAGAAGCACACCTTTCCGCAACACCCCGGTTCAGGCCGGGGTGTTCTTCGTTGCCATCTTCTCAGCCACGCGGAGCAATATCAGGTAGCCGATCAGGTCCAACGTCACATCTTCGCCGGCCGCTTGCCCGCGCGCCAGGCGGCTGAGCTTGTCGTCGAGCCGGACGCGGATCTGCTCGATGGTGTTCGCCTTCGAGAAGATCCGAACCGGCTGGAGCGCCGAGTTGCCATAGGCCGCGTTCTTCGCGAGAAGAATGCGTTCGATCTCCCGGCACTCATCGCGAATCAGTTCCTGTGCCGCGTCTATGGTTGCCACGTGGTTCATTCAGTCACCTCCGTTTCGTGCGCCGGCTGAGCAGGCGTGGCGGCGATACGTTCCGCCTTCTTGCCCGAGAACTTCTCCCAACGTTGGACGATGACATCGGCGTAGAGCGGATCGATTTCCATCAGAAACGCCTTGCGATCCGTCTGCTCGCAGGCGATGAGTGTCGAGCCGCTGCCGCCGAACAGATCCAGGACGTTCTCGCCGGGCTTCGACGAATACTGCATTGCCCTGACCGCCAGCTCAACAGGCTTCTCAGTCAAATGGATCATGCTCTGGGGATTGATCTTCTTGACCGCCCACAGATCCTGGATGTTGTTGGGCCCGTAGAAGTTGTGCCCCGCACCTTCCGCCCAGCCGTAGAACGCCAACTCGAAGGCGCCCAAGAAATCCTTCCGCGTGAGAACCGGGTGCATTTTGTGCCACACGATTGCCTGGCTGAAATACAGCCCCGACGCCTTCAGGGCGATGGGGTAGTTGCTGATGTTCGCGTAGCCGCCCCAGATGTAGAATGATGCCCCCGGCTTCATCACCCGCGCGGCGTTGCCGAACCACGCCAGCAGCATCTGCGCGAACTCCTCGTCGGACACGAAGTCGTTGATGAGCGGACGGTCCTTCGGGCGGAGCTTCTGGTGCGTGGGCTTGCTCTTGCCGTGGATGGCCTCGTCCATCGCCTGGTGGTGGAAGATGCTGCTGTTGCCGGCGGCGCGTGCCGCGGCGACTGCGTTGTGGCTGCGAGGCTCGAGCCGCACATTGTACGGGGGATCGGTGTTCAGCAGGTTGACGGCCTGGCCTCCCAGCAGCTTGTCGAGGTCCTCTTGGCTGCCAGCGTCGGCGCACATCAGGCGATGCTCGCCAAGCACCCACAGATCGCCGCGCTGCGTGACGGCCTCGTCCGGCGGCTCGGGCACGTCGTCCGGATCGGTGAGGCCCTCCCTGACGCCGGCGCCTTCAGTGAGCAGCTTGCCAAGCTCCTCCTCGTCGAAGGCGAGCAGGTCGAGGTCGAAGCCGCTCTCACGGAGCTCATTGAGCTCGATGGGCAGGATCTCGAAATCCCAAGTGGCCAGCTCGCCCGTCTTGTTGTCGGCCAAGCGATATGCTTTCACCTGTTCGGGCGTCAAGTCCTTGGCGACGTGCACGGGCACCTTCGCCAAGCCCAGCTGCTGGGCAGCCTTTAGTCTCGTATGCCCGGCGATGATGACGCCATCGGCATCGACGACAATTGCCTGCCTGAACCCGAACGCCTGAATGCTCTTGGCCACCGCCTTGACCGCGCCATCATTGACGCGCGGGTTGCGCTCGTAGGGGCGGATGCTGTCGATGTCACGAAGCTCAACGTCGTAGCTCTTGGTCACGATGGTTCTCCTGGGTTGGGTTCTGCAAAGAGGCGGACACGTACAACAAACACTCTCTATCGGCGCGACGCGTTCCTCTGCGGCCACGATAGCGTTACATGTATGAAGGAACCATTTCCTGACTTCTTTCACGGTACTTCTTTCACCCCCCTCCTCACGTGCGTACGCGGGCGAAAAGTACGCGTTGAGAGAGGGTACGGGTGAAAGGGTGAAAGAAGAGAAAGAGAGAGAGTAAGTACTAGGTACATAAGGAAAACTTCTTTCACCCCTTCTTTCACCTTCTTTCACCCCTCTGGCGGCAGAGGAGGTCGAAATCGACACCCTCTTTCACCTTCTTTCACCGGTCAGGGTGAAAGAAGGGTGAAAGAAGTTCACGAGTCAATGAGCTGGTAGTAGACCGTTGGCCTGCCTTCGGTCGCTACTTGGACGACTCTGACGTCGCCCCGCTCAGAGAGTGTGCAGATGAGCTCCTGGAAGACATTGGCACCGCACTTCATCCGCTTCAGCAGAACGCTGTGCGAAAGCTGCTGACCTTTTGCTTCCCGCAGCCGCTGGGTCACCTTGATGCACTCGGCCTCGAAGGGGTTGTCTGCCACGTGGCTTGCGGCCATGAACAGCATGCGGCGCGTCTGGTGCATCACGAACTTTGAGGCCCATTGCACGGCGGCCAAGCCGATGCGCGGCTGCTCGTGGTTCTCGCTGCACGCGTAGATGAGTGCGAGCTTGCGGACGTGCTCGCTCACTCGCCCCCAGACGGTTGTGCCGACCATATCGCTCTCGCCCTCGGCAGCATCGTATTCTTTTTCCGCTTCGAGCCGAGCATCCGTCATCGTGTCGCGAGCCTGGTCAGTGTAGGCCACGATGACGGGCTCGGGGTGGACCGGCTGGAGGTTGCCCATGCCTGGCCGGAAGTCGGACCACCACTTCGCGGTCGCCAGCACTGATGGCGGCAGCTCAGCGATCGTCGGTTCCTGCCCGGTGCCGCGCTTGCCCGATTCGAGGATGATCATGCGTGCGAAGAAGCCGTTGGTGAGCATGCGTTCGCTCAGCGCTTCGTAGTAGTGGTTGGGGATCGCCGTGCCGAAGATGACCAGGCTCGGCTGATCGATCACGTCCGGCTTCTTTTGGCCGGCCTTGCGCCGCATCGGGTAGACGGAACTCGATGCCGAGTGCATCGTGAGCAGGGTGGACATGATCGCCTCATGGCGGGCGTCCTTGGCCTTATTGATCGACTGGAGCATCCCGTCGATCTCGTCGGTCTGGAAGAGCATCGCCGGCTGGATGAGGAGCGCGTCCTGCAGGCCTTCGCCCGAAGCGAAGCGGTCGCCCAGACAATCGGCCATCCCGACATGGTGGAGGATGCGGGTGTTGACCTTGCGGGGATGGTCCTTGCCCGAGGCCGAGTGTGCGAGGCCCAGCAGGTAGACGTTGGTACGATTGTCGCCGGGATCGCGGACCTTGCGCCCGGCGAGGAAGGCTTGCATGGCGAGAGCCGCGGCGAAGGAGAGGGCCACGTTCGGATAGGGCGCGGTGGACATCGTATAGTCCATCAGTTCGGAGACGAAGCCGGGGACGCGCAGCAGCTCCTCGGGCAGCGGGCCGGGATCGGCCGGCCCTTGGCGCTTGGGCTCCTCATCGTCACCAGAGACCACCAGGACGCCACCCGTGGCCGTGGTGCCCACCGGTTGGTTCACGATGCCTGACACATCGACCCCGTTCGCTGTGGCCTCTACGGGCCTCCCAGGGCCGCCGTAGCCTGCCTGGCGCAAAGCAGCGGCCGCGCGCGTGTAGTCGCCGCCGTGATTGAGCAGCGTGTAGACGGCGAACGGGGTGTAGTAGTGGTCGGCGTCGAACGGGGATGCGTTCGGAGTGAAGACGTAGAAGGTGCGCTCTTTGAGCGAAGCGGACCACGCGGATGTCTTCCCCGGGCGTCGCCAGTACTGGTTCTCGCCGTCCTTGGCGAGCTTCCAGCCGTGGGCCTGCAGTGTGCCGGGGATGTCGCCGCGGCGGTTGAAATCGTCACCGGGGCGGTCGCGGTTACCGGCAACGTGCTTGTTCGGGTCGGCACAGTCCCTTGGCCCATCAACAATCTCGGGCATGTACTCGTTCAGCTCCCATGCCGCATGAAGCAGGGAGTCGCGTTCGGCCTCGGTGATCACCGGCAGGTCGGCAAAGCTGCCCTGCTTCAGCTCGTAGCTCGGCGTCGGTGAGCACAGGAAGAGGCCGCCCTCACCTCGTGTCTCGATCGACGTGATGATCACGTAGCGGGTGCCGTCGGCATCGATGCGAACCTGGTAGGCCTTACCCTTCAGCCGCACGTACTGCCGGCCATCCTCCTCGTAAACCTCGTCAGCGGGCACCAGTATGTGCTTGCGCTGCGCGAGCTTGAGACTGCCGCACACGGGGATGATGCATCGATAGGCGACATGGCGGCCGCTGGACTGGGTCGACTCGGTCACGAGCCTGGCGAGCAGGGCGGGATCGATCTTGGCGGTCCACGCCTCGAACAGGTCCGCTTGATGATCGAAGTCGATCATCTCAAGATTGCCGGAGGCCGTACCCGCAATCAGGCAGATCGCGTCAGGGCGGTTTGCGAACCAGGCTGCCACTTCCACTTCAGTCGGCATTCGCTTGGTGTACTGCTTCCAGCTGAGGTGGTAGGCGGTCTTCTTGGTGTCGCGTTCGGCCGGCAGCACGCTCAGTCCTGCCGCAAGGTACTTCCGAGCTGCATCCTGCACGGATGGATGTCCTTTCACAATGGCATTCAGAAGGGGATCTGGTCGTCGCCCATCTGGTTCCACCAATCGTTGCCCGGCTCTTCCGTCGCTGCCAGTACCTGCAATGACCGCTGATAGCATTCCGGGCATATGAGTTGCCCGTCTTGACGCATGTGGCACACGCCGCCCAGCGGCTTCCTGCACTGCACGCACAGGTCGGCCTTCGCGCTGCCGGCCGGGGGCTTCGGCCCCAGCTCGTACTTGATGATCCGGTCGAAGCGTTCGCCTGCCACCGATCGTACGGTGATCCGCTTCGTTCCGGCGACGCCACCTGCCTGGCAGACCGCCACCGCTTCGGCCACCGTCATCGGCACCGGATCGTCACTGCGGGCGTGCCACCACTCGATGGCCTTGCCCCTCGCGTAGCCGTCGTGCTCGAAGCACACCCACTCGCTCTTGACCACCGCACCGCTGGGCGTACAGCAATAATCCACCCGCATCGTGGGCGGATGGCCCGGCTCCGAGTCCCGCTTCACGTGTAGCTGATACCACGTCTCGGCGACATCCCATTCGGTGTCGATCACCTGGCCGGTGAGGACGCCGGCAGCGGCTGCCTCGGCATCGTGCTTCTTGCGCTCCGGCGGCGGGAACTCGTAGCCGCAGTCGGGGCAGATCGAATAGGCGGCGTGAATGACGGCGTAGCACTGTGGGCATTCCTTCGCTGGCGCCTCAGTGGTGCCTTTAGCATCGGTCGGAGCGACAACCAGCGCATCCACAGGGCCATGGCGCATGATATTGCCACCAAAGTCCAAAACGAGGCAGTCGGTCTTCGATTCGTGCAGCCTGAACCCTCTCCCAATACACTGGTAGTAAAGCCCGGGGGAATTCGTGGGGCGCAGTAGGGCAACGCAGTCGATGTTGGGAGCATCGAAGCCCGTCGTCAATACATTGACGTTGGTCAGGTACTTCAAGTGACCATCCCGGAACCGCTTGAGAGTCTCGGTACGATCGAAGTCCAGGGTCTCCCCGCACACGAACCCGCATTCGTGGCCCATCGACCTCAGCGTCTTCTGGACGTGCTCAGCATGCTTCACGCCGCTCGCGAAGATCAGCACCGAGTGGCGATCCCTGGTATAGTCAATGATCTCGCGACAGGCCGACTGCACGAGCTGGTCGTCGTCCATCAGGTGCTCGACCTCGCCGGCGATGAACTCGCCGCCGCGGATGTGCAGGCCCGAGGTGTCGACTTTGCGGCTGCCAGCTTTGCTCTTGAGTTTGCAGAGGTAGCCCTGCACGACCAGCTCGCGCACGCCCACCTCATAGCAGATCGCATTCAGCAGGTTGTCCGGCCCGCAGATCATCCCGGTCGTCATCCGGTAGGGCGTCGCCGTCAGGCCGATCAGCCGCACGCGGGGATTGACTACCTTCGCCTCTTTCAGGAATGTCCTATACCGCCCTTCACCGTCCGCGGGCACCATATGTACCTCATCTACGATGATCAGGTCGAACGGGCCGAGCTCGCAGGCTCGCTCGTAGACGCTCTGGATGCCGGCAACGATGATGGGATGCTCGGTGTCGCGGCTCTTCAGCCCCGCCGAGTAGACCCCAATCTTGGCCCACAGGTCGGGGGCCATCAGGTGCAGCTTCTCGACGGCCTGCTCGAGCAACTCCTTGACGTGGGCGAGGATCAGCACGCGGTCGTTCCACAGCTGCACGGCGTCCCGGCAGATCGCCCCCATCACCGCGGTCTTCCCTCCAGCTGTCGGGATGACGACGCACGGATTGTCGTCCCGCTCCCGCAGGAAGCGGTAGACCGCGTCTACCGCCTCCTGCTGGTAGGGCCGGAGCGTCATTGCGGGCGCTTCTGGTTTGAACAGAAGCGGCTGGTTCACGGTTTGACCTCCTCGGGCAGCGGGAAGTGCTCCTGGCTGACGGGGCGCAGGGCGATCAGGTTCTCGTGGTCGATCCATGCCAGAAGGGCCCGCTCGACCTTGCCGTAGAGCTCCTGCTGCACCTTGATACCACGAACCTCGTTGACTTCCATCAGCTGATCGCGCAGTCGCACGATGACCGCGTCATCGGGGCTCTCCGTAACGCCAGTGGTCAGCATGCGACAGAAGGATTCCAGCTTCTCGCGGTCGGCGGAATACCACGCCCTCGCGATGACCGCCCGCACGTAGGACACACCGATGCCCCGGTGGTGGCCGCTCAGCAGCCGCATCGCGAACTTCACCGCCTCGCGATGCGAGGCCATCAGCTCGGACAGCTTGGAGAAGGAGACCCGGTGCGCCAGCTTCAGCCCCTTGAGCACGGCCCGCAGCGTAGCGATCTCCTGGTGGGTGATGCCGTGTTTGCCGAACGTGTCGCTGAGGCTCATGCGGTCGGCAACCGTGCGCCCCTTGCCGCCGTCGAGGGCGTCGATGTTCTCCGGCGGGACGTTGACGGACACCATCATCCGCACGGGCCGGTCCGCCTGGAGGACCGCCCACAGGCGGTGCTGGCCGTCCTGCAGCACGCCGGCGGTGTCGAAGGCGATGCCCTGGTGCGTGGTCTTCCAGTGCCCGGCCTTGATCTCCTCGGCCAGGCGGTCGACGTGCCGCTGGTCGATCTTGCGGTTGCGGACGTTCCCCTCCAGCCACTTTGCGGCCACATCGGGGGTGATGTCCATCACGGTCGAGGTGAAGGCGGTGGTGTCTTGAACGGTCATTGCTGCTCTCCTTTCAGTAGCGCTTCGAGTTCGTGGACAAGTTGCCGGATATAGTCTTCGCCGTAGATGCTGATCATTGCCCGTGCCGCCAGAAGGGGGTTCCTGAGCGGAAGGGAAATCGTGCGCATCGGCACTGGCCCGTTCTCGTCGTCGTGAAAACGGGGCTTGCGGGCGTTCTTGGCGATGCTGCCGCTGATTGTGGCGCGGCGCCGGTTGGACTTGCCGATGTTGGCTGTGTTCATCGTGGCTTTCGTGCCATGCTTTGTGGTGTAGACGCGGTTATCGCTGGTGGCGTCAGAGAATGCCGCATCGGCACTGGCATTTCTCTCACTGACAACGTTTTCAGTGACAAATTCCTGGCGCAGACGCGATACAAATGTCTGGCTTACCGAGCACCGCCGCGCGATCTCCCGATCCGACCACAGCTTCCCTTCATCGTCCTTCGCGACGACCTCGTTGGTCAGCATTGTGAGCACCGCCTTGCGCTTGTCCTCGTTGGTGCGGCGCAGGCCGTGGTCGGTGTTGGCGCCGACCGCGTAGAGCATCGCCTCGCGGAGGGTGCCCTCCTTCACGTCGACCTCGATCTGATCGAGGCCGGCGCGGCGATGGGCGTGGTAGCGGTGGAAGCCGTCAGCCAGCCAGTAGACGATGCCGTCGTGGAAGGCGACCACCGGGGGAACGTATCCCCCGCGCGCAGTGCCGCGGCGTACTCGGCCACGGCCTCCTCGTTGATCTTCTCGCGCGGCTGTGTGCCGCCTTCAATGTGCAGTTGCCCGAGTTCGAGTTGCATTCGTTGATAGCTCCTTTCGGGGGGAATGCTACTGCCCCGCCATCAGTTCGAGGCAGTCGGCCAGGGGCAGCATCTGGAACTGGCCGGGTCCGAAACAGGGGTAGGCCGCCCACCACTCGCTGCTTCCCGACTGCCGGAAGACCACAAGACCCTGTTGCGTACAGTCCATCCGTCCGCGGGCCTCGCGGCACCACGCGCGGATCTGGCCGATCGTCACGTGTGCCGACCGGACCTTCGCCTCGGCAAAGGCGTTGCGGCCCTCCGACCACAGATCCCAGCCGTGCGTCGGCGGCTGGGGGCGGCGCGAGCCGTCCGCCAGGCGCGTGCGGCTCTCCCAGTTGCCCTCGGGGTCAAGGCGCTGCAGCAGCCACCACAGCCGCAGCTCGTTCGCCGTGCCCTTGCGTTTGCTTCTGTTGCCTTTCGACATCCGATGATCTCCATTGTTGCGGGCGGGCCCGACCGTCGGGCATCGGGCCCGCCCCACCCATGCGGGGGAAGCTTGTCATCGCGTCCAAGGCGCCTCGGCGGTGCGCGTCTGCGGCTGCCAGGGCGCCTGGCTGGCCGCGACGGCAGCTTTCGACTCGTACTTCGTGATCTCGTTCTGGAACTCGTTCTCGTGGCCGAGGTCGGTGCGCTTCTTCACGGTCACCGTGATCAGCAGGGGGATGTTCTGCAGCTCCAGCGAATCCCGGGGCTGCATTACCCCCACCGCGTGGCAGATCGCCGACAGGTCGCCCCTCGCAATCGCCACCGTATTCTCGTTCTTGTGGTTGAGGCACAGGTTCGCGAAGACCTTGCGGTTGCGGTGCTCCCCGTCAAGGAGGGTGAACTCCAGGTGCAGGTAGCTGCCCGTACCGTCCTTCGTGGCCTTCATCTCGCTCTTCGTGATCATCGCCGCATAGCGGCCGGCCGGGATCGGTTCGCCCCGGCCCTCGTTCGGCTTCACCTCGTTCGCATTGAAATCCAATACTGCCATCTGCAAATTCTCCAGTTGGTTGGGTCTTGAGTATCGTTCGTCGCTGCGGTCGGTCATGCTTGAGCGGGCACCTCCTGCGGCAGGCTGACCGCGTCCATCCCCGTGCAGATCGCGCTCTTCAGTGCATCCCACGAGAGTTCGATCTCGTCCGGCATCGAGTAGCGGTTCTTGGCCAGGATGTTGCCCGTGCCGGCCGTGCGGATCGTGCGCTTGCCGGCGAGGTAGTTGGCGAAGAGGACGCAGTCTGCCCACTCGATGAAGGGCTGCGAG
>Ga0172363_10004514_pt1 | contig 11264 bp, 8 predicted proteins | sample LakKivs2_kivu2a2_FD_114541 | JGI IMG/M metagenome (GOLD analysis project Ga0172363, IMG submission 114541) | Sediment microbial communities from Lake Kivu, Rwanda - Sediment s2_kivu2a2 | ecosystem: Environmental > Aquatic > Freshwater > Lake > Sediment | place: Rwanda: Western Province, Lake... | reverse complement strand
GCGGGCCACGGCCACGACCACCTCGCCGAAGGCCTTGAGCGCCCGCTTGATTACGTCGATGTGGCCGTTCGTGACCGGGTCAAAGGTCCCTGGGTAAACCGCTTTTTGGCACAAAACTCACGCCCTGCGTTGATAATACGACACGAGGATCATTCCGTAGCGGCTCTGCCTGAAAAGACGCAAAACACCCTGCTCCCGGGGCAGGGCTTCTTGGCGGCCGTGCTCGATGACGACGAAACTATGAGGAGCCAATATACCACCGCCTCCCAGCGTTTGCAAGGTTTTTTTCGCCAGGCCTTTATGATACGGCGGATCCGCCAGGACGATGTCGAATTTCCGGCCTTTTTTGGCCAGGATGACCAGGGCCAGGCCCGTGTTTTTGAGAAAGGCCTGGGACGCGGCAGCCACCCCCAGCGCCTCGACGTTGCGCAAGAGGCAGGCCAGGCTGCGCCTGTCCCTTTCAATGAAGACCACCTCACGGCAGCCGCGGGAAAGCGCTTCGAGGCCCAGCGCGCCGCTGCCAGCGAAGAGGTCCAGGACACGCGCGCTTTTGACAGCGCCGGCCAGAACGTTGAAGATTGCCTGGCGCACCTTGTCCTGGGTGGGACGTATGTGCCGGGGAAATTCTATGCGGCGGCCCCTGTAGAGGCCTGAGATGATGCGCACGGCAAGACGCCGGTCAACGGAAGTTGTAGTGCTTGCGGACGGGCTTCTTGATGTCCCACGTACAGGAGAGACCCTTGGGGAAGGTTACGAAATCGCCCTTGCCGAAGCGCACCTTCGGACCGCCCCGCGCCTCGACAGTGACGTCGCCCTCGAGGATGAAACACTCCTCGGTGCTGTCGTAAGTCCAAGGAAACCGAGAAACCTCCTTCGTCCATATGGGCCAGCCCGAGACGCCCCGCTTCGCCAGTTCATCCTGGCTCAATCTCTCGACCTTGATATCCATGCTGACTCCTTTCGCGCGCTTCGCCGAAAATGAGACAAAGGTCTGACCTTTGTCTCATTTTGGTCCCGCTAACCTCCCGTCCAGATGAACCGCTGGATCTCCTGGCGGTCCTCCTTCGCGATCTCCACGAACTCGATGCCGACGTCGCAGCGCTTGCGGCCTTCCTCGCCGCTGACCTGGAAGGGCGATGCCCAGACGACGCGGCCCACGGCGTGGATCGTCTTGGGGCCCGGCAGCTCGATGTCCAGGCTGAGGCGCTCGCCGACCTCAACGTCCTCATAGACGATCAGGCAGATGCCGCCGGCGGAGATGTTCTTTGTCATGTGGGCGTCCGTGCGAAGCCCCCAGCGTTTCTTGGGCGGCAACTTCTCCCACCGGACGTCCACGGCGACGCTCAACCTCGGAAACCTTCTCTTCTCCTCCACAGACCCCTCTTTTTGGGCGCAAGGCCCAATTTCGGTTGTCGCGTCTTCTCCCTACCTTAAACCCAATTTTAGGGCCCGTCAACACAGAACTTCCTGGCGCGACGAAGCGAAAGGCCGCGGCTATCCGACTTCCATGAACTTTTCAAACTCCGGGAAGCGGCGGTGCAGGACCCTCGCGAGCTCCTGGTTGGCCCGGGCCTCCAGAGACGGATCGTCGCGCAGCAGGCGCACCGCGTCCTCGCGGGCGGCCTTCAAAAGGTGCATCTGCTTCAGGGGGTCGGCGAGGCGCAACTCCGTCAGACCGTGCTGACGCTCTCCGAAAAACTCGCCCGGCCCGCGGATCTTCAGGTCTTCTTCGGCGATGCGGAAACCGTCCGGATACGCGGCCATGGCCTGCAGCCGACGCTGCGCCTCTTCGCTCGCAGGGTCGGCGATCAGATAGCAATAGGACGCCTGCGGGCCCCGGCCCACGCGGCCGCGCATCTGGTGCAGCTGCGAGAGGCCGAAGCGCTCGGCGCTGTCTATGACCATCACCGAGGCGTTGGGCACGTCGATGCCGACCTCAAGGACCGTGGTGGCGACCAGGATGTCGATCTGTCCCCTGCGGAAACGCCGCATGACGTCCAGCTGGGTGTCTTTGGCCAGGCGGCCGTGCACGAGGCCTAGCCGCAGCCCGCGGAAAGGCCCTTCGCTCAACTCGCGAAACATCCGCTTGGCCGACTGCAACGCGAGGCGTACATCCTCCTCGATGACGGGATAGACGAAATACGCCTGGCCGCCGTCGGTCACTTGCCTCTTGACGCGGTCATACACGGCCTGGCGCGCCTGCGGGGGAAAGGTCAGCGTCGTCACGCGGCCGCGGCCCGGCGGCATCTCGTCGATCACCGAGACGTCCAGGTCGCCGCACAGGGTCAGGGAGAGCGTCCGCGGGATCGGGGTGGCTGTCATGATGATGGCGTCCGGGTCGACGCCTTTCTGCCTCAGCGTCCCGCGCTGTGCCACGCCGAACTTGTGCTGTTCGTCGATGACGACGAGCCCGAGCCGGCGGAAGACGACCCCTTGCTGGATCAGGGCGTGCGTGCCGATGACAATGTCCGCCCCGCCGCCCCGGACCTCCTGGAGGGCCTTCTTTTTCTCCTTGGGCGTGCGGCGGCTCGTCAGGAGCCCCACGCGGACGCGGGGCCGGCCGCGGCCCTGCGTAAAAAGGGCCGCGAGCTTCTCATAGTGCTGTTGCGCGAGGACCTCGGTCGGCACGAGGAACGCGGTCTGATAACCATTGGCGGCCGCCACGACGGCGGCGAGCGTGGCGACAATCGTCTTGCCTGAGCCCACGTCGCCCTGCAGGAGGCGCTGCATGGGCCCAGGGGCCGCCATGTCGGCGGCGATCTCGGCGAAGACGCGCTCCTGGGCGTTGGTCAACGTGAACGGCAGCGCCTGCCGGACGCCGGCGAGGGCCCTCTCGTCGATGCGAAAGGTGATGCCGCGGCGCTGGAGGCGGCTGTGCCGGCGCAACAGGACCGGCAGCTGAAAGAGGAAAAACTCCTCGAAGGCCAGGCGCTCGTAGGCCCTCTTCTGGTCTTCGGGCGTTGCGGGAAAATGGATGAAGCGCAGGCCCTGCGCGACGTTGAGCAGGCCGCGGCGGCTGCGCACATCATAAGGCAGGGTCTCTTTCAGGCGGGGAAGGCACGTCTGCACCAACTGCTCCATGACGCGACGCATGAGCCGTTGGGAGATGCCTTGGGGCAGTGCGTAAACGGGCAGGATGCCGGGCCGGCTGGCCGGCGCCGCGTCCTCCCCGTCCAGGACATCGAAGTCAGGGGAGGTGAGCTGGAGGCGGTCCTTATAAAGCTCGGCCCGGCCGAACAGGAAAAGGCGCGTGCCGGCCTTGAAATAGGAACGCAGGTACGGCTGATTGAACCAGACGGCGAAGAGCCGGCCCGTGGCATCGGCCGCGCGCACCTCGAGGACCCGCAACCCCCGGCGCCGGAAACTCTCGCGCAGCCGGCACGCCTCGACCGTCACCTCGACGGCCGCCGTTTCGCCGGGGACGAGCCCCGCAACATGGGAGAGGACGCGGCGGTCCTGATAGCGCTTGGGAAAAAAATAAAGAGCGTCTTCGACGCTCTTGATGCCGGCCCCTTCCAGCGCGGCCGCACGTTTCGGGCCGATGCCCTTTATATATCGGATAGGCGTATCGAGGCCTTCCCGCATCACGACGCCTAATCGGTCATGCAGTTCGGGCCGGTACAGGATTGCTGGCTGCCGTTGATATAAAAGTAAAAATACGTGACACCGGCGCAATTGCAGTTGGTGCAGCCCGAAGGGAAATACGAGACCCGCACGCGGGGGTTGCCGCTGCTCAGGTACACGCGGTATCTGCAGAAGTTGCCGTCGATCATGTTCGTCCCGTAGGCACGGTTGGTGCGGTCGCTCGTGGACGTCGCGCAGTACGCCTGCAATGTATAAAAATAACCCTTGACGGCTGCGGTGAGGGCGTGCACGTTGGCCCGCATGGCCCTGTATTCGGAACGGCGCTTGCTGCGGTCATAGGCGACCAGGGCCGTCCCGGCCAGGATCCCTACCACCGCTATGACAATGACGAGCTCGATGAGCGTGTATCCCTTCTTGCGCCTTTTCATGAAAAACTCCTCGCGTCTCAATAAGGGGGCGTATTCTGGAACTTGGCGTCGCTCACGCGAAAGCGGATCCGCAGGCTAGTGTTGGTGAGCCGCTCGGCGATGATCCAAGTCAAAAACGGACTGCCTTGGAACGAATAGTTGAAATACCGGTTCGGGTTGAGGTTCGGGTCCATCATGCCCAGCCGCGTCCAGTTGCCCGCGGGTTTGGCCGGGCTGATCTCTTCGCCCTCGGCGACCAGCCGTTGGTATCCTGCGTAGGCCTGAAGGCAGATGTTGCGGGCCTCAGCGCCCCGCATCTTCTCGAACTGGGCCTGGTACTGGGGGATGGCGATGCTGATGATGATACCCAGCACCACCATCGCGATGATTATCTCGATGAGCGTAAAACCGGCCCTCTTCTTCATGCTACTAAAAGTTTAACGTAAAAGGGGTTCAAATGCAATAAGTTTGTGGGAGGCATGGAGTAAAGGAGGCGCCTTCTGCCCCAAACCACAGCCCGCCAAGCGCGAGCGGTTCGGGGCTTAAATGAAAACCCCCACGGGTTCTCCGTGGGGGTTTTAATTTAAGAGGCGCCTATCTACTCTCCCAAGCCCTTCCGAGCTAAGTACCATCGACCTTGAGGAGCTTAACTACCGTATTCGGAATGGGAACGGGTGTTTCCTCCCCAGTAAGGGCACCTCAAATTGCTCCACTAACCTTCCCTCAATTTGTCCTGATCCCGTGACAACGATACGTCCTCCAGGCTGTCCCGGGATCTCCCTTCGACAATTCGGCGGGTTTTTTCGGTCCGGCCGAGCCGAAAAACTCCTGAAAAACTTTTGTGGTCAAGCCGATCGACAATTAGTATCCCTTAGGCTAAAACCCTTTCGGGTCTTACACCGGGGACCTATCAACCCGGTCGTCTCCCGGGTGTCTGCAGCCGTGTTGCCACGGCAGGGAAGTCTATTCTTTGGGCGAGCTTGGCGCTTATATGCCTTCAGCGCTTATCTCTTCCGGACATGGCTACCCAACCTTTGCCCCTGGCGGGACAGCTGGAACACCAGAGGTCCGTTTGCCCTGGTCCTCTCGTACTAAGGACAACTCCCATCAGACTTCCTTGCGCCCACACTGGATAGAGACCGAACTGTCTCACGACGTTCTGAACCCAACTCACGTACCCTTTTAACCGGCGAACAGCCGGACCCTTGGGACCTTCTCCAGCCCCAGGATAGGATGAGCCGACATCGAGGTGCCAAACCGCGCTGTCGATATGAACTCTCGAGCGCGATCAGCCTGTTATCCCCAGAGTACCTTTTATCCGTTGAGCGATGGCATTCCCACTAACAACCACCGGATCATTAAGCCCTGCTTTCGCACCTGTTCTCCCTGTCGGGATCACAGTTAAGCTACCTTATGCCTTTACACGCGACAGACGATTGCCGACCGTCTTGAGGTAACCTTTGGGCCCCTCCGTTATATTTTAGGAGGAAACCGCCCCAGTCAAACTCCCCGTCTGGCACTGTCCCCCCGCCGGTTCAACGGCGAAAGGTTAGAATCTTAGTACAATAAGGGTGGTATTTCACCGACGACTCCGCCCAGGCTAGCGCCCGGGCATCAAAGTCTCCCACCTATCCTACACATATCGGCCCAAAATTCAATACCAGAGTAGAGTAAAGGTTCTGGGGTCTTTTCGTCCAAGTGCGGGTAGACAGCGTCTTCACTGTCACCACAATTTCGCCGAGTCCCTCGTTGAGACAGCGCTCCAGTTGTTACACCATTCGTGCGCGTGGGAACTTACCCCACAAGGAATTTCGCTTGACGTTGTTACAACCTTTACGGTTGACTTAGCGTTAAGCTAAGTTCTCTATGTCGCCATAGAGGCCAGACCATATCTTCAATAAACAACCGAGGGGCTATTTACTGTCACGCGTATGGTCGTTGAGGATTTTGATAAGATAGGCTCTATTTTTCTTTCTATTCATGGTCTGTGCGATGGCAGCTATCCTTATCAGACCTTTCCTAGAAAAATGGCGCCCATCCCTGACTAATTCAACGCACTTCTTGAATTTTTCAAAGTCAGAGCGCTTATTTGTTCTCAGAGGATAATCCCTGAAAAACGGAATTATCACATTCAGCAGATCTTCGCGTCGGCGGACAACATATCTATAAAGATGTTCTTTATGGTTATCGCAGCGTCTATTGATCACGACCATTCCAACCTTAAAGAAATCTTTCAATTCCCGCAGACACTCCAGGCTGCTTTCACCCTGAGTAACAGCAAGCTCATGGGCCACCTGATAACCTGTCTTGTAGCCTTTCCGGCCGCTTCGATCAGGCTGACGAATAAACCCGATAGAAAAACAACCTTCGCCGTCTACAAAACCGATTACCCAGCCGATCTTAATCAATCTTTCCTGCTGATTATCTGCACTCATATATTTTCACTGTTTTTATTTACCCTCGTGCAACAGGATAAATAATAAACGAGTAATATGAGATACACAGACGTTCCAGCATATAGCGTGATTTGACTAAGGCAGCTATTCCACCTTAGGACCGTTATAGTTACGGCCGCCGTTCACTGGGGCTTCGGCTCGAAGCTTTTCCCGGCTTGCGCCAGGATGACCTCTCCCCTTAACCTTCCAGCACCGGGCAGGTGTCACACCCTATACGTCCTCTTTCGAGTTAGCAGAGTGCTTGGTTTTTGCTAAACAGTCACCAGAGCCACTTCATTGAAACCCCAGCACGCTTCGTCCGCGAAGGACTACACGCGCTGAGGCACCCCTTCTTGCGAACTTACGGGGTCAATTTGCCGAGTTCCTTAACGAGGGGTCTCTCGAGCGCCTTACCATATTATGGCAGTCTACCTGTGTCGGATTGCGGTACGATCGGCGCATGCACTCCCCCGATGTATTTTCTCGACAGCGTGGCTCAAGATCACTTCGGCCGCACCGTAGTTTGGCCTCGCACTCGCCTCTCATCCCTGCCTTGCGGCGGGGACTACGGGCTTAGACGGACGCGTCCAACAGTCCGCTGACCTCAGCCTCCTGCGTCAACATCAGGATATAACGCACACACACCGGTTCCGGAATATTAACCGGATGTCCATCGCCTACGCGTTCAACAGCCTCGGCTTAGGATCGACTCACCCTGGGCGGATTAACCTTCCCCAGGAAACCTTAGACTTTCGGCGTCACGGTTTCTCGCCGTGATTTGCGCTACTCATACCGACATAATCACTACTGCTTCGTCCAGTGGTCCTCTCGGTCCACCTTCGGCCTACAACAGTACGCTCCTCTACCAGATGCACGGTCCGAAGACCATGCAAATCCGCGGCTTCGGTGATAGGCTTGAGCCCCGATTATCTTAGGCGCAAGGCAACTCGACCAGTGAGCTGTTACGCACTCTTTAAATGATGGCTGCCTCTGAGCCAACATCCTGGTTGTCTAAGTTGTCTCACATCCTTCACCACTTAGCCTATCCTTTGGGACCTTAGCCGGCGGTCTGGGCTGTCTCCCTTTTGACAATGCAGCTTAGCCCGCACTGTCTGTCTCCCGAGATAAGAAACGGCGGTATTCGGAGTTTGGTTGGGTTTGGCAACCTGGTAGGGTCCCTAGCCCATTCAGCACTCTACCCCCGCCGCTCATTTACTCAAGGCCGTCCCTAAAGACGTTTCGAGGAGAACCAGCAATTCCTGAGTTTGATTAGCCTTTCACTCCGACCCACAGCTCATCCCAGAATTTTTCAACATTCACGGGTTCGCACCTCCATACCCCTTTCGGGGTACTTCGCGCTGGCCATGGGTAGATCACTCAGCTTCGGGTCTATACAGCCAAACTCAATCGCCCTATTCAGACTCGGTTTCCCTACGCCTCCTCCCTGTAAAAGGATTAAGCTCGCTTGGCTGAATAACTCGCCGGTTCATTATGCAAAAGGCACGCCGTCACCCGTTTCTCCCTTGCGGGAGACATAGGGCTCCGACCGCTTGTAAGTCTATGAATTCAGGTTCTATTTCACTCCCCTCACCGGGGTTCTTTTCAACTTTCCCTCACGGTACTCGTTCCCTATCGGTCCAATCCAAGTATTTAGCCTTACCCTGTGGTCAGGGCGGATTCCTGCGGGATTTCACGTGCCCCACAGTACTTGGGATACCGCTCCAGAGAGACGCTTCCTTTTCGCATACGGGGCCATCACCCTCTTCGGCCGACTGTTCCAAGTCGTTCTGCTAAGGAAACGCTTTGTAACTCTCCGACGGGACTGCAATCCCGTCCGAACGGTCCCACAACGTGCCGGCGACAACGCTTGCAGGCTGTCACGCCGTCGGCATTTAGGCTTTTCCCTCTTCGCTCGCCGCTACTGAGGGAATGCCATGCGGTTTCTTTTCCTCGGGGTACTGAGATGTTTCACTTCCCCCGGTCTGGCCCGGCGGCACTATGGATTCATGCCGCCGTATCCTGACATGACTCAGGATGGGTTGCCCCATTCGGAGACCCCGGTATCACAGCCTGTTTGCGGCTCCACCGGGCATATCGCTGCTTACCACGTCCTTCCTCGCCTGGATTGACCAAGTCATTCCTCATAGACTCTTCGTAGCTTGACCGCAAAATATCGGTCATGGCCGCGTCTTTCGACGCGGCCTGTGCCAAAAAGTCGTTCGAGAGTTTCTCGGCTCGCGTCACTTTCGTGACACGGACAAAAAAACCCACCGAATTGTCAAAGAGCGGTATCCGCCCGAAACGCGACGGACGAGATATCTATTGGCGATCCCGTGGAGATGGCGGGAGTTGAACCCGCGACCTCATGCTTGCAAAGCACGCGCTCTCCCAACTGAGCTACATCCCCAAAGAACAAAAACAGGTCCTGTTCCTCCCGCGCATCCCGAAGGCCAACGTCCGATGCGCGGGACGCTTTCATGGATGGCACGCGAGGGAAACCGTGGGCCCAAGTGGACTTGAACCACTCACCCCCGCGTTATCAGCACGGTGCTCTGCCAGCTGAGCTATGGGCCCGATCGTCCCTCGGGAATCGTCCCACGCGTCCCAGCATCCCATAGAACCGCTGGCCCCTGCGCCAAAGATTTTGGAGCAGGGGCCGAAATTAAAATAGCCAAGTTCCGGAGCGTTGAGTCGGTGCTTATGACAGGCTCTGACTCAACCTTTGCATTGCGCGACGACCGGGACGGTCGCCGTTTTTCTATTTTTCCGTGAGAAAAAATAGAAAGGAGGTGATCCAGCCGCACCTTCCGATACGGCTACCTTGTTACGACTTAGCGCCAGTCACCAGTTTTACCTTCGGGGCGTTGTCGCCACTTCGGGTACCACCGGCTCCCATCGCTTGACGGGCGGATTGCAGTAGTTTGGAGTTACTCTGCGTTCCCACCGGACGAGCGGCTTTCCCGCATCCGGCGAGCCCTATAGTCCTTTTTTGTTCAGCGCCTTCAACTGGCTTACCAAAACTTTCATCTGCTCCAGGCCCGCATAAGTGACATGCTGCCTTTCGTAGAGCCGCTTGGCGATCTCACAGTAGACCTCAAAGGCCTTCTGTTTTGTCCCGTATAATGGATATTTCCTGAAAAAGGGAATCACCTTATTCCAGATATCCTGGAAGTTCGAGACACGGTATTTAACGTGCCTGTTCCACTTCTTCGCTTCATACCCCTTATACCGGCCAAAGTCGAGGGAATAAATATTGCCGCAGCCCATGATGCGCCGTATTCCCTCAAGGATCTCCCTGTCGGATTCCTTCACCTCTATGCAAAAAGCCAACCTGATTCTGTGACCCAATCGATATTTCAGGTCACGGCCGCTTTCCGCATAAAAGCATCCTTCGCCAGTCACATAGCCACTGACACTTTCAGGTGGTATTTCTACCATAGGTTTCCCCCTTTGCCGACGAATCGGCTACTATGGGTCAGCTGATTCCCTGTTGCGCATTACCTCCCGTCGCAACAGGGCTTCCCTGGATCATAGATGACGCTCTTTCAGGCATCCAAACGGCGTTCGCTACCACTACCTTCCCCACAACACACCGTATGGGTCGGTAAACGCTTTGTGAGCTTTGGCTGCCTTTTGCCTCAAGACCCTCCGCTGCAATCCTTACGGCTTTGCAGCTGTCCGTTTTGGCTACGCGTCCCTTTCGGGACGGGAAGGATTTTCACCTTCTAGCATTATCCACTGCCAGGCGTGGTTGATTCTGTGTACAAGGCCCGGGAACGTATTCACGGCGGCGTAGCTGATCCGCCGTTACTAGCGATTCCAACTTCATGGAGTCGAATTGCAGACTCCAATCCGAACTGAGGGATGCTTTTTGCGATTAGCTCCACCTCGCGGTTTGGCAACGCTCTGTACATCCCATTGTAACACGTGTGTAGCCCAGGGCATAAGGGCCATACGGACTTGACGTCATCACCACCTTCCTCCCGTTTATCACGGGCAGTCTCTTTAGAGTGCTCGCCGACACCCTTTCGGATGCCTCGTTTGCAACTAAAGATAATGGTTGCGCTCGTTGCGGGACTTAACCCAACACCTCACGGCACGAGCTGACGACAGCCATGCAACACCTGTATAGGCACTCGGCTTAACGAGTCGTCCCCCTTTCAGGTTCCTACTACCTATATGTCAAGCCCTGGTGAGGTTCTTCGCGTAGCGTCGAATTGAACCACATGTTCCACCGCTTGTGCGGGCCCCCGTCAATTCCTTTGAGTTTCAACCTTGCGGCCGTAGTCCCCAGGTGGAGTACTTAATGCGTTAGCGTCGGCGCCTCGGTTTTACCCGAAACACCAAGTACTCATCGTTTACGGCTAGGAATACCAGGGTATCTAATCCTGTTCTCTCCCCTAGCTTTCGCAGCTCAGCGTCAGTAGCGGTCCAGAGAATCGCCTTCGCCAACGGTGTTCCTCCTGATATCTACGAATTTCACCTCTACACCAGGAGTTCCATTCTCCTCTCCCGCACTCAAGCCTGAAAGTTTGGAAAGCCATTCACCGATTGAGCCGGTGGATTTCACTCCCCACTATTCAGGCCGCCTACCTGCCCTTTACACCCAATGAATCCGAGTAACGCTCGCCACCTCCGTTTTACCGCGGCTGCTGGCACGGAGTTAGCCGTGGCTTCTTCTCCCGGTACCGTCAGCCCCTGGTCCTGTTAGGACCAGGGGTGTTCTTTCCGGTCGAAAGAGGTTTACGATCCTAAGACCTTCATCCCTCACGCGGCGTCGCATAGTCAGGGTTTCCCCCATTGCTAAAGATTCTCGACTGCAGCCTCCCGTAGGAGT
>Ga0172363_10004511_pt1 | contig 11272 bp, 11 predicted proteins | sample LakKivs2_kivu2a2_FD_114541 | JGI IMG/M metagenome (GOLD analysis project Ga0172363, IMG submission 114541) | Sediment microbial communities from Lake Kivu, Rwanda - Sediment s2_kivu2a2 | ecosystem: Environmental > Aquatic > Freshwater > Lake > Sediment | place: Rwanda: Western Province, Lake... | reverse complement strand
TCCTTGGATGCAGATATAAGACTCAACAGAAAAATTAAGACACCGATAGCGCAGGGGTTTATTGAGTCAACTAACGCAGCCCACGTGACAACAAGCAAAGAAATTGGTGTAAATGCTTTATCTTCTTCTAGGGATGGGCATGGGCAGCCTGTGGTAAGATGGCTTTGGATGGCTCCTTCTAACCCTGAGATTATCTGTTCCTCGTCCACAAAACATTTGTCACCAATGAATACTACTGGGATTACCCTCTGTTCTTCTGGTATACCGTATTTGTCGAAGAGGCTGTTTAGGAGGTTAATGTTGCTTCTGTTATCATAAACTTCGAACCGCTGAACAGACAGCTGCGGATACTTCTGCTCCAACCCACTTATGTAGGGCTTAACATTCTCACATGCAAGGCACCATCACCATAAAAGAAGAATAAGCAGACGCTGTCCATCCCTTCACACTGAACAATTTTACATACCCCTTTACTAAAAACTAATACAGAACAAAAAAATAGAATTATTAAGATATTCTTCATCGAAAAACTGCCTTCTTATTATTGATTCAAAATAGAATCTGTGCTAAAAAAAATGTGATCGCAACGTTAGTTAATAATGTAAGAATGAATATTCCGTAAGGGATTACTTTCCTTTTTATTAGTGTGTATATAGGAAAGAAGTTGAGAATAGATAAAGAAATAAAAATCCAAATCGCGTAATATAAATATGAATTAAAAATATACCACATTACCAGCATAGTAGTTACTAAAAATAAAAAAAAACCTATACAAAATATTTCTATTCGTGAAATAATCCTTCCTTCCTTTGTGGCTTTGCGTGCCCATCCGTGTATAACACCATATGATAAATTAACAAACAACAACAACAGCCAAAACAAGATAAACGCAGTATTTGGAGGATAGATATCAATCACCTATTTTTTAAATCCTTAATACCATTCTTGACAACACGACATGTAGCAATATGTACTACTTCCAAACCAGAAGAACCACCAGCATAGTATTTGACATATAAGATTAGAGCCACAACCAAAACAAATAATTGAGATCGACCCCCAATTATTTAGGCAATTGACTTGACACTGATAATTCATTACTTTACATCCAGTTTGTGGGGGTGGCTGGTAACCCGGTTGTCTACAGCATCCTCCATAACAAGTCGAACCCGCACCCCAATATTGTGTACACTGCGAAGATTGTGTGCATGTGAAACAAGGACCACAACCCTGACCTAAACAGACAAATCCCGGAGCAATCCAATAACATTCCGCATCATGTTGGCATGGATCCGTTATGATCGCGGTGTTCTGAAGTATTATTTTGTTATATCCCTTTAATTGTTGGCTAACGAGTTGAGCTAAATTTGTAACTTCGTTCTCAACTTTATAATAACTTTCAGCCATGTACGAAAGAGTTTCATTCCTTTTATATAGATTACCTAACTCATTAGCGACTTTTCCTAGAATGAAGTAATTCTGTGACAATGTTACTGGTGTATTAATTTTAATGAACTCCAAAGTTAGTGATCCACATCTGCTGGTGGGTATATATTTTAATAATGTGTAAGAAATGTTATAACTATTGGAATCTAAAGGTATAAGTCCCGTGTATGCGGTCAACATATATTCTTTATGCTGAACTAAATGGCTTAGACTATAGAATTGCATGGATATATTTTCTGTTATTATCTTTGTCAAGGAAAATGTTGTTGTTCTATTAATACCATTCAATTGCTCTGTATTGCTCCATAACAAATCCGTGGTAATAGTGGCCTCAAATGTAGTACCATTAAATTCAAATGCTACAAGAGCAATTATCTGACTTTCACTTTGCTCCTGAACCATGTAATTTACAATATTAATTTGTGACCCATTAGGTTCTAGGCTCGTTTGATATTGGCTATTTCCGCAGCTTGAGCATTCTGTCCTAGATGTTGGCAGGATTAAAGGTTGAATTTGCAATAATATCTCTTTACCTGCAACACTGACTGAAACATTGTGAAATGTATTTTTACAAATACTGCATGAAAAAGCAGCATTGATGCTGAGGTTCAATACCGAGGATACATATGGACTCCAAATCGGAACCAAAGCCACAAGAAAGATAAGTACTATAGAAGTAGTTTTAACTCTTACATTCTTATTATTAATGAGACTTGCAACTAAATTCATACCTATAAATCTTCCCATTATATTATTTTTACCATTCTAATATAAAAGATTATCGGTTGTGTATTAAACACGTAGGCAATAAAGACGAAAGAATGCAATGATTATTAGTTGAAACAAAAAACTTAATAGAATCGAACGAATGCCTTTTAAATAATTTAATTCAACGGAAATCTGACTTAAATTTTTGACGGGAACTTGACGCCATAAGGCGGAGATGACTGTAATAGTTGAAGTAGCAGTTCGGGAAGAAAGTAAAACAGGAAGTTAAAGAAGGGAAGGCGGAGTCTTCGCAGAAGGTTCTGAACCGACTCATCGACATGGCGTAAAAAGTCTTCAACGAATTTTTGGAATAATACCCTCAGGTACAGGCTGCCGAACCAGCCCTAAAGGCGCAACGTCAATAGTCGGACTTAGTAGTAGAGAAATGCACGATTATTAGGGCAAACCTTACTAGCATAAAAGACTAATGAAATAATTGTGCTAGTTTTTGTTCGATTGCAGTTGAGGAATTTTTGGATAAAAGTTTTAAACTCATATGCGATATTTGGACAGTTAATTGGGTAAAACTGGTGTAATCGAGTTGATGACCAAGAAAATCATTGTCAAAGTCTCTGTCGCATCAATTTTATTGACGTTTTTTTCGCCCGCCTTTTTCCCCAATCCTAATCTTTTAGTCTGCAGAGCTCAAGAGGAATACACTTACTACGGCGTCATCCCGAATAAACTTTGGGAGTACGTCCTGAATGACACGCAACATCCCGAATACGGATACATCTTCGAACAAGACGTGGATACTCGAAGAACACAAATTTTAGTATCAGTTACAGCAACTGAAAACAACACACACGCGCTCATTTACAACTTGGACAACGACAACCCCATTTACCAGACTACTTTATACGCCATGCAGAAGCACTTCGTGCTTTTCCCAAACGGAACAAAGTTTAAAGTCGTGACGGACAGGTACGCGTCCGTCATGATCCTCAATTTCCCGAACATCCCGCCCAACTCAAGCCCGAACGTGAGGGACGCGATGCCGTTCACGTACATTGCTAGCGTAGACGGCGCATACGTTGGGAAAGAGTTCATCTTCATGGCTTCGTGGAGCCCTGGGGCAGGCATATTTGAATCCTACAGAATTTTCGCACTGGAAAAAGCGGATGTCACAATAACTGATGAAAACGGCAGCGAACAAAGCTACTCGATTTCCACCAATTCATACAAAGACGTTGCAATAGATACCTATGTGTCCTATAAGGTTGAGTCAACAGGCAACATCATGATCCAGGCCATGGAGGGTCTAGGTCGAGGAAACGGGCGGATTTATTATTTCGTGCCCTCTGCCGAAGGAGGATTCGTAGGAGCGACATTCTACACAACATCGACAACCGACTGGGACCAAGTAGAAGACTACGGGTTCCGCATATCTGCCACACAAGATTCCGAAGTTGCAGTGTGGGACCTTGACCTTAAGACAAAAATTTTGGATGTCACGGTCCAAGGCGGAGCAGGAACATGCGTCCAGCCGAAGGCAACGGCGATTATGATACAAAGCACCAAACCAATCACGGTAGAGTGGCTGGCAAACGGGAGCACGACCAGACGAACCGCCGGAGACGCGTACGGGGCAGGGATAGCCTACATCGGCGTCAAACCAAACGAGGAAACCCAGATTCTCCTACCGACGAACTCAACCAACGAGGCCTACATCTTCGCCTACAGGCAGACAACTGTTACAATTGATGATGACGCAGTGTCAATCAGCGCGGGATCATATTATCTTTTGACCATGCCCGGGAAGCACACAATCGTTTCAGACCAGAACGTCGTCATCGAAGTGATAAGCTGGCCTCTTAACCCTCCTATTCAGGGATTAAACTTTGGCGGAGTCGAAATTCCGTGTGTCCAGTTGACGGACGTGGTCCCGAACGTGACCTTGACACCGATGGAAGAGTCCCCTCTGATGACGTACGCAATAATCGCAGTAGCGGTTGTTGCTGCGGCTGCGGGTTCGGGATTTATTGTAATGAGACGCCGGAAGAAGTAACCAATGCGATGCATCATGAATACATCGGGTCAAAAGACTTAACAGAGTCATTGAGAATATCATTTTTAAATCACAGAGTGATTTAGTGGAAACCCGAACTTCATGTCTGACACCGAGCTTGACGCCATAAGGCGGAGACGGCTGCAGGAGCTGAAGAAGCAGTTTGGCAAGAGGGCGGAAACAGAGCCCAAAGATGAAAAGTTGGATTCTCCACAGGCAGTTCTGAACCGACTCTTCATCGACAGGGCGTGGGAGGTCTTCAACGCTGCTAAGGACCAGTATCCTCAGGCAGCCAAATACGTCGAAAACACCTTGGTCAAACTTATTACTGAAGGAAAGTTGAGGACTCAGATTTCTGGGGAAGAACTCTACGGGCTCTTCCTCCGCCTCGGGTACAGGGTTCGGCTTCAGACGAAAATTTCGGTCCTCGAACACGGGAAGGTCAAAAGCCTCGAGGACAAAATAAAGGAAGAGACCGCGCAGTAGCGATTATTCCTCTATGAATTTTCTGATGGTCCTCAGGGCTTCGAGGAACTCTCCTCCCTTGTCCGTTATCCTGAAGAGCTTCCTTTCGCCTATGTTCACTTCTTTGAGGAGACCCCTCGACAGAAGAAACTCGACAACCGTTTTAGTCCGGTCAACGGGAAGCCGCGCAGCGTAGGACAGCCTCGTGATCGGGCAGGCGCCCCCGCTTCTGACCGCTCCCAAAACTGCAAGGTAGATTTCGTACCTCGTCCGTTTCATCAATCCCGTTCACCAGAAACGTTTATCGAATTTTTTTACCCAGCACGATCCTATGGATGACAGTTCATTCAATTGTTATTGGCGATTAGGCTTATATTATCATACAGTCGCGCAGGCAGCGGGTTCAGTCTGTTAAAAGGAAAACGGTTTGCCTCCACCTCGTCCTCGTGGAAAAGTAGTAGTCCCAGCTGCTGGCGAGCTCCCTACACCTTTCCAGACTATCGACGGTCAAATGGAAATGCTGGCTCTCGACGTGGTCGTGAATTTCGTCAAGTTCGCCTCCCCGCAATTCTTCCGCGAAGCGGTTTTTCAGCGAACTGTCCACGGGCAGCTCGAATCCGTAGCCTATGACGCCCTCCTTCGAGATGGCTGGTCTAATGGTCCATCTGGCTTCTTTCGTGACCAGAACCATATTCAGCGAGAAGGCTCCGATTTTTTTTGTCCAGACTCCGACTCCGCTGTATTCCCATTCCTTCTCCAGCTCGTTGATGCTATTTTCGAACTCTACAGTTTTCGTGACCCTCTTAAACTCCAAAAGCTCTTCCGGGCTCAGCTTCTCGATTACCGCACCCGATTCCTGTAATTCCTCAGGCAGAAAGATGTCGGGATGCAATCTTCTCAGGAGTAGAAAATTCTCAACGTGCCTGTACCTAGTCACGTAAACGTAGATGGCAATTCCTTCCCTAGGCAACTGCCTCCGCGCAATCATCGAACTGAAGTTCATCTTCTCGAAGTTCACGTAGAAAGGCGGAACCTCAAGGGTCAAAAAATTGGTGCCGAGGCGGAACTCTATTCTGCTAATCTGACCCAACCCTCAGCCGCCAACGGTCAACCTTGAGCTTAATGCTTAAATCGGAGGCGATGGAAGTCGAGATACTTTTACGGGTTCCTTCGCAAGGGACACGTCCTGTTCTTTCCTCAGCTCGTCGGTGTACTGCAGTTCTCCGTAGATTTTGCATTCTCTTTCCAAGCGGACCCGATTTGCGTAAACGTTCCTCGCGGAGGACTGCTCCTCCATGACTAATGACCCAGCGTGGATGTCTTCAGCCTCAGCCTCTTCCCCGATCTGAACATCGCTGGCGACAACGACGCCTCTGATTCTGCCCTTCCTCCCGATCTCAACGCGGGTCGCCTTCGTCCCATCCCTCGTCTCAATACTGCCGCCGACGTCGACTGAATCTTTGGCTTCGACTTTTTTGGCTTGAAGCGAGCCGCCGACATCTATGGACTCGGCTTTTAGTACCTCGCCTGCCTCAGATGTTCCGCCGACGTCGAGTTTTCCGGTTAGGGTTAGGTTCTTTTCTACGGAGACTGTTCCGCCGACGTCGAGTGTGCCTCCTTTGGCTTCTCCGCGTATTTCGACGGTGCCGCCGACGTCAATGTCCTCGAACTCCAGGTCTCCTTCGGTCCTTAAGGTTCCGCCGACGTCAATCTTCCTTCCCTTGCTTCCACTAGCAAGCTCCGCTTTGCCGCCGACATCGATCGAGCCGTACGTCAGGGGCTTGGTTGAAACGAAGACGCCGCCAACGTCCACGCTCCCTCTGACTTCGCCCCCCGCGACTTTGGCTGTTCCCCCTACATCCAAATCGCCGACTATCATTTCGGATTCTGCCGCAAACGTGCCGCCCACGTCAATTTTGTCAGCCTTGATGAGCCCCCTGCCAAGGAATGTGCCGCCCACGCTTATTCTTGAAATCGTTGTTGTGCCTTCTATCTTTACCGTGCCTCCCACTTCCAGTTCTTTGGCTTCAATGTCACTTTTCTCCTCGAAGACGCCGCCGACCTCTATCTCGTCAGCTTTCGTGTTGCCTCCAACCCACAGCTTACCGCCTACCTTAACGTTCCTCAAGGAAAGATTTTTTTCCACAGAGACTGTTTTGTCAACCTCGGCATCTCCCGCTGTGAGATTGCCTCTGACTTCTAGGCTTCCTTCGCGGATTCTAATTGTCTTTTCAACTGACAGGTCGCCCTCGACGACGAGGTCGCCGTCTTTTCCCCTGACTGAGTCCGCGGAAAGGCTGCACTCGAAGACGCAGTTGCCCTCGTACTGGACGCTGCCTGAAACATCAACCTTCCTCGAGTCTCTCGCTCTGACTGTTGCACCGTCAGCTAAGTTGAGGTCGCCCTCCACTCTGTCGAGTGTTTCTGCTGTTCCCGAATTCATATTTACACTACCCAAATTTCTTCACCGTTAAAAAAATTCTTCTCTAAATTCGTATATAAGGGTAGGGCAACTAATGTGGACACTCAACGTAATCACGAGATGTTACTAAATTTATTTTCTGAAAAAATTTTTAATGAACAGTTTATGCCGTTTTTGTTACGAACATAATAGAAAGATTTAAAAGTGTGTTTAGAAGTGCATATTTTTTTCGTGGCATGTATGTGCCACAGCGCGTGTTACACGAAGATGGTTGAAGACTGGAAAAATAGTCTTTCTGAAAGTATAACGAGACCCCATCAAATCCTCGAAAAATTTTCCGTCGACACGAAAGCTCTAAACACCGTTGTCGCAAAATACCCGATGAAAATTTCTCGCTACTACTTTAACTTAATTGAAGAAGTCGGAGACCCAATCTGGAAGCAGTGCATCCCCAGCCCATTCGAATTGCAGGACCCATATGGAACAGATGACCCGCTGAACGAGGAAGGCGACAGCCCAACAACGGGCTTGGTCCACCGCTACCCCGACAGAGTGCTAATGTGCGTGTCAAACAGCTGCGCGATGTACTGCAGGTTCTGCACCAGAAAAAGAAGAGTTGGCTTACCGTTAATTGACCTTTCAAAAGAAGTTTTACTAGAACAGATCAGATACATCCAGAGAACGCCCGCCATCCGAGACGTTCTGCTGTCGGGCGGAGACCCGCTGATGCTGTTCGACGACACGATTGAATTCCTGCTGAAAAGCCTCAGAGCGATTCCTCACGTTGAAGTCGTGAGGATTGGGACGAGGGTGCCGTGCACGTTCCCGCAGAGGATTACGCCCGAACTGTGCAACATGTTGAAGAAGTACCACCCGCTCTATGTCAACGTGCATTTCAACCACCCGCGGGAGATAACCGAAGAAAGCTCAAGAGCATGTGGGCTCCTCGCCGATGCAGGCATACCGTTGGGCAACCAGTCCGTACTGCTCAAAGGAGTTAATGACGACTCGGAGACGATGAAAAGCCTCGTCCAGAAATTATTGAAAATCAGGGTCAAGCCGTACTATCTTTTCCAGATGGACCTCGTCAAGGGCACGTACCACTTCAGGACGAGGGTCGAGACTGGGCTCAAGATAGTCGAGGACCTCACGGGCTACACGTCGGGCTTCGCTGTCCCGCGCTACGTGATTGATGCGCCGGGCGGCGGAGGAAAAATTCCAGTCCAACCGAAGTACGTCGTGAGCGTCGGGGACAGCCAAGTCGTCATGAAGAATTATCAGGGAAAACAATACACTTACCCGCAGATACCGCAGGAGAAGAAGCCTCTGCAGCAATTGGAGGTTCCTGTGAAGATCCCCAGTGAAAAGCGATGACGCTTAACGTCGGGCTAACGTACAACCTGAAAAAAACTTCTGACCAGACGGCGGGACAGCCAGAAGACTTCTACATCGAGTTCGACGACGAAGCGACAGTGAACGCCATCGCTGGAGCTTTGGATAAAGGCGGATGCGAAGTAACAAAAATCGAAGCGGACGAAAAAGCGTACGGCAAAATCCTCAGCCTAAAGCCCGACTTCGTATTCAACATCGCGGAGGGAATACGGGGCGAAAGCAGAGAATCGCAGGTTCCCGCGATGCTGGAGATGCTTGGGACGCCATACACGGGTTCGGGACCGCTGACGCTTGCTATAGCACTGGACAAAGCTCTGACACATCAGGTACTGAACATCAATGGTGTTCCTTCCCCTAGGTTTCAAGTCTTCTTTTCACCCAATCAAAAAAGACAGCGCAACATAGAGTTTCCGCTTGTCGTAAAGCCTTTGGCCGAGGGCTCAAGTAAGGGAATCAGAAGCTCCTCCCTCGTAAAGGACGAACGGAGCCTGCGTGAGCAGTTATCGTGGGTCATAGAGACCTACAAGCAACCCGCTATTGTTGAGGAGTTCCTTCCCGGCAGAGAGTTCACGGTCGGCTTGATAGGCAACGGCGACCCCCTCGTCCTGCCCATCGTAGAAATCCTGCTTGAGAAGCTCCCGAGCGGAGCCAGCCCAATTTATTCTTTCGAGGCAAAGTGGATTTGGGACGTGCCAGAAAAACCATTGGACATTTTTCAGTGCCCAGCTGACGTCCCCGATGGGCTCGAAAAAAAGATATGGAAGACAGCCGCCAAGACGTTCAGAGTTCTCAACTGCCGAGACCTGTGCCGAATGGACATGAGACTCGGTGATGACGGCGAACCGCGCGTGCTCGAAGTCAATCCTTTACCCGGATTGATACCTGACCCTGACGCGCATTCCTGCCTTCCCGAAGCAGCCGCGGAAGCAGGCTTCACCTACGATCAGCTCATCTGCACCATTTTTTGGCAAGCCCTGAAGAGGCACAACCTTCAGCACACGTTCGGCGACCGTTCGCTTATCCATCTTTTGTAAATAATCTTTTGTATCACTTGCTGTGTCTCGACGCCCTTTGCAGGGCGAACCGGATGATTTTTTCGACGAACTGCTCGTACGAAATTTCGGCAGCTTTCAGGGAGCGCGAGAATCCTGCTTCCACGGAAATGTCGGGGTTGGGGTTAACCTCGAGAATCCACGGCGAACCGTCCCTCAGGCGGATGTCGACTCTCGCGTAGTCCCTGCAGTACAGAAGCTCAAACGCCTTTAGCGCGACTTTTTCGACGTTGTCTTTTACGGAAGGTTCAAGCGCGGCGGGGCACACGGGTATAGTTTTTTCGTATTCGTCGCTTTCCCTGAACCACTTCGCAGAAAAACTCACTATCTTCGGTTCGTCCCTGAAACCGAACGTTATCTCGGAAATCGGCAGCACCTTCGGGTCGTCGTAGCCTAGTATCGAAACGTTCAGTTCCCTCCCTGCGATGTACTCCTCAACCAGAGCTGGCTGCTTGTAGCGGTTCGTTATGTATTCGACTTGAGCCTTGAGATCTGCTTCGTTCCTGACGTAGCTTTTATTTGAAATGCCTAAGCTCGCGTCTTCCTTTAACGGTTTCACGAATAGAGGGAATCCGACATCGCTCTGCCAATCCGCAACGCTTTCGAGAATCCGAAATTTGGGGGTAGGCAGACCGTTGGCCTCTAAAATTTTTTTCGTCAGCCCCTTGTTTTGGCACATTCCGAGCGACAGTGAGGGTGAACCTGTGTAGGGGATGTTCAACAGCTCAAGTATCGAGGGAACGTTCGATTCGAGGTGGCTGTCCCCAAAAGCGCCCTCGCAGAGGTTTATGACCACGTCTGGTCTGAACTTTTTTAATGCCCTGATTAAAAGCTCGAGGTCAACTTCAAAGGGCAGCATCTGGTAATCGTATCCCAGTTTGTCTAGGGCTTTCTGGACCCATTCCGCCTGTTCCTCAACTTCCGCCTCAGCCACGAAGTCGGATTCTTCACCTCTCGGTGGTTCAGCAGGTCGGTTGAAGAGAACGCCGACTTTGAGGCTTTTCTTCCGGTCCATGCTTGTACCCAATCTCTTTTCGTCTTAGACTACGAATTAATGAATGCCCCCAGCATTTAACGTTTAATTACCGATTTTTTAGGCTTTTTTAGGGGTAAAAATAGGCAAAAACGTTGAGATAAAGCTTAAATAACTCCACTTTGGTCTCTTTTTTCAACACTTCGGATGACCGCTTTGAGAACTGAGATTATCGACGCAAGGCAGACCAAACTAAAGGTCAAGGACATCAAGGCCATCGCCGAAATCGAGTGCCACGACAAAGTCCGCGAATGGCTCGTCATACGCGTCGAAAACGACGTTGAAAGGGAGTACCTTGCCTACAGGAGGTTCTTCCGAAACCTGCCGAAAACCAGAAGAGCCGAGGTACTCGTCGCAAAACAAGGCGACAGGGTCGCTGGGTTCCTGGGATTGTGGCGGCAAGGAGGATACATGGACCACGTCGCAGGCATAGGCGTCAGCGTCCACCCCGATTTTTGGGGCAAAAAAATTGCATCGCGCCTCATGAAGGCGGCAATCAGGCTCGCAAGGAGGAACGGGATTCTACGGTTGGAGATTGAGACCCGCGCGGACAACATGGCGATGAGACACGTGGCGGAGAAGTCGGGTTTCAAGCTCGAAAAAATTAGGCGCAAGCGGATAAAGAAGAACGGCTCCCTGTTCGACGAAGCCTCGTACTATATGCTTCTCGACGAGGCAGCCTAAGG
>Ga0172363_10004502_pt1 | contig 11282 bp, 11 predicted proteins | sample LakKivs2_kivu2a2_FD_114541 | JGI IMG/M metagenome (GOLD analysis project Ga0172363, IMG submission 114541) | Sediment microbial communities from Lake Kivu, Rwanda - Sediment s2_kivu2a2 | ecosystem: Environmental > Aquatic > Freshwater > Lake > Sediment | place: Rwanda: Western Province, Lake... | reverse complement strand
ATGATTGGCCTTGGAGAAGCAGAGGGTGAAAACAAGGCAGTTAATGCTGTTGTTGAAGCCTTAAATTCACCACTTTTAGAAGTTGATATTTCTGAGGCAACAGGTGCTCTTGTAAATGTTACAGGTGGAGAAGATATGACTATTAGTGAAGCGGAGAGAGTCGTTGAAGAAATATATTCTCGGGTTGATCCAAATGCACGTATTATATGGGGTACTACTATTAATCCTGATATTAAAAGAAGCATACGTGCAATGTTGGTTATCACTGGTGTTAAATCAAAGCAGATCCTAGGCCCCTCTCAGGTTTTGCTTGAAAATAGAGATATGGGTATCGACCGCATAGCCTGAAAACCTGTTTTAGCAAAGAAATAATGTTTTTTTTCTTAATCAGGTTATAAAACCAGCAAATTCTTTATATATACCTATTTATTTGACCATTTGCTCTTTATTAGAGGTGTCATTACGTGAAGTTATTCAATAGAAATAATGAAAACAGGAATATTGAAAAAAGCGATAAAGGCTTTATGGAAAAAGCCTGGGATCTACAACATAGATTAGAGGCAAGACAGCAAAATATAGGTAAAGGCAAGTATGGTCGTGTTCTAAAAATGGCTCGTAAACCAACTGATGAAGAGTACTCAAAAACTTCGAAGATAACAAGCATTGGTATCATGGCTATTGGTGGTCTTGGTTTTTTGATTTTTTTGATATGTACAGAACTAGCCACATGGATAGGTAAAACGCTTGGATGGATTCATTAGGGTGTAATGATTATGCAAAATACAGATTTTGGTGAAACAACTGAGGAAAAAACAAAGATATTTTCAATAAAAACACAAGTTGGAAAAGAGCAGAATACTGCTTCTCTTATTAACAGTCGGTCTGATAAATCAAAAATACAGATTCCAGCTATACTTGTAACCCCTGAGCTTAGAGGTTATATTTTCCTTGAAAGTTATGATAGAGAACGCATACGTGATATGATTAAAACAGTTTCATATGCTCGAAATATGCTTGAGGGTGATATACCAATTGAGCAGATAGAGCATTTTCTTGTACCTACTTCTGCGGTTGCAAAAATTGCAGAGGGTGATATTGTTGAAATGGTTGCAGGACCGTTTAGAGGTGAAACAGCTAAAGTAACCCATATTGATGATACTAAGGAAGAGATCACTGTTGAACTCTTTGAATCAGTTGTTCCAATACCAATAACTGTTAGAGGAGAACAAGTAAGAGTAGTTAAAAGAAAAGAAGAAGAAAAAATAGATGAACATAAGGAGAAGTAGTTTTTATGGCAGAGACAGTTAAAGCACTAGTTGATGGCGGAAAAGCATCTGCAGGTCCACCACTTGGTCCAGCTCTTGGTCCAATGGGTGTAAACATTATGCAAGTTATAAATACGATTAATGATAAAACTAAACAATTCCAGGGTATGAAAGTACCAGTTAAGGTTATTATTGATCCTAAGACTAAAAAATTTGATGTAGTTGTTGGTACACCACCAGCATCATCTCTTATATGTCATGAGCTTGGTCTTGAGAAAGGCTCAGGTGCAGCAGGGAGTCATAAGGTTGGTGATCTAACTGTTGATCAAGCAATAAAAGTTGCTAAAATGAAACATGATAGTCTTTTAGGTAAGGAACTTAAACAAAAAACAAAAGAAATCATTGGTACTTGTGTTTCCCTTGGTATAACAGTTGAAGGTAAAACTCCTCAGGAGATACAAAAAGCAATAGATAAAGGGGAATATGATTCTAAATTTTAATATTAATATCTTCCTCTAATTTCTTTTTTATTCTTTCAGGGTGTTTTTCTAGTATTCTTTTTTGTGTTCTTTCTTTTGTGTCATCTGATAAAAGATCTGTTATTATTTTTCTTTGTTCTTTTTCTACGGCTCTTAGTCTTTCTTTTATTTCTACTAGTTCTTCTTTCAGTTCTTTAATTAATACTATAAGCTCTGCATCAGTCATTAAAAATTGTATTGTTTTTTTGGTTTTTTAACTTTTGTTTTTTTAAAAAATTATATTCTTTTAAGTCCCCTTTGGAAGAATTGTTTAATTGATTTAATCATTCTATCTCGACGATAGTCAAGAGGTATTATGGTTCCTTCACCCCATGTTTTTTTGTTGTTTATCTCGCTAATGATTGTGTCTAGATTAAGGTTTGTTGTATCCACTGTTGTATATGCGTATCCTACGTATTGTGGGTGGTGTGAATCACTACCGCCTACACCCCCAAGATTAAATTTTTTAGCAATTTTTGTAGTCTTTAGATTTGTCTGAGCAAGACTACAAGCGTTATAAACCTCTATTGCTGGTATTTTTTTATAGATTTTTTTAAGATTATTTGTTCTGATACCTGACATGTTTCTAAAAAGATGCGGTACTATTGGTGTTCCACCCAATTCAATTATTTTTTCGACTGTTTCCTCAACTGCAAGATCTCTTGTAACATCCTCTTTAATGTTTAATGCCAGCATATGCCCATCAAGAGTTGATATTTCTGCACCAGGAATAACAATAAAATCTTTAGGAGCAAGCTTTAAGGCTTTTAAACCTCCTTTTACAGTGTTATGATCAGTGATAGCCATCCCGTTTAAACCTTTCTTTTTCAAAGATTTGATAATCTCTTCAGGGGTTCCAGCTCCATCCTCTGAATATTGCGAATGAATATGTAAATCTAGTTTTAACATTATATTTTTACACCAATTTTTTTGAAATAGTAGTTAAAATAGGTATTAGAAACTTTTGTTTCTTAGAATTGATTATTTATAAAATGCGGGCGCCGGGATTTGAACCCGAGTTATAAGCTTGGCAAGCTTAAGTGATACCAGACTACACCACACCCGCAAAATTTGAGTCCTGGGAAAATCTAGAAGCAATAAATCCTTAAAAAGGCTTATGGTTATTTTTTTATTCGTTTCAATGGTTTACTTAGATGTCTTCTAGCACATACTGGTACTTCATAAAAACCAGTATTTAACCCACGGTTTTTTTCCTTAAAAATTGGTTTTAGGCTTTTTGTACCACATTTTTTACATTTATAACCCTGATTAGTGCCCTTGGATTTCATGTGTTTACCACAAATTGGGCAAACAGGGTTCTCAGTTTTTTCAACTTGTTTTTCAAGATATTTAATATTAATTTTCTCTAAATTAATGGTTAAAGGTTTTTTTCTAACGCCACCATAAACATCTACCTTGTCACCAACAACCAGCTTTCGAATAATACTTCTAAACTGCTTGGTCGGTTCATAGGCTGCACAATCAATACTACCAGTTGAGTCTTTGATTTTAAAAATAACATGCCCGCCTTCTATCGTTATAGGATTCTTACTTACTATGCCTTTGACTATTACTGAATCATATGGTTGAATCTTAGTAATAACCTTTTTTTGAAGATGGTTATCAGTACCTTGATTTGTTTCAAAAACAAGCCAGCAATCAACTGTTTCAGATTTAATCATGTTTTTAGCAATTATAAGCTCTTTTTCATCGTCTCCTCTGATTCCAAAAAGGACTGGGCATGGGGAACTGGGTACTAGACGATTGTGTTTATTTTTGTAATCATAGTTATCAAATGTTGAAGTGCATTTTTTATCCATTTTTTTAGTAGAAATATCATCAACATGTCGTTTGCTGCCCCATTTTTCTTTTTTTCTGTATGCTATTAACTCAAATGTTTCATCATTTTTAGAAGCCCATGCAGCAGATCCTGTGGCACCAATGATTCCTCGTTTATTTTTAAAGCCTTTATACGAGGCATTTGCTGATTTTAGTAGTTTTTCTGTTTCTTTTAAAGTGACTATTTCTTGAACAGTTTTTTTATAAGTTTTAAATGATGGTTGTTTTTTTAATAAAACAAAACCAGGGTTTGTGTTTTCATCTTCGAATCTTGCATATTTGTTTATCATTTCTTCTAAGATTTTAGTGATTTTATCATATCTAATATTATTGCGTAATTCTTTTTGATAGCAAAATATTTCTTGCTTGTCTATTTCTCCGATCTTTATTTTTTTCCCTGAGCCTTTTCCAATTTTAAAAGAAATTGCGCCATTGCCTCGTGTTTTCCATGGAATATTTGGGTTTAACCTTACAAGACGCGGATAACCGATAATATCATAGTTCTCATCAGAGAGTTTTTTAATTAGAGCGCATGCTAAAAAGGTTGTACAACCACCATTTACTGAATCTGTATCATCAAGACCTATCCAGATAATTTCACTCCCCGATATTATTATATATATAGTTTACCTATTATTATATCTGTAAATGACTCGAGTAAACCTACTATTTGAAATCAGAGAAACCCTTGCTAACGCAGGGTTCTATGTATCTGACTTATGTTCAATGCGACCTATTGGTTTTGATTTAGTCGCAAGAAGAGACAATTCATTACTAATAATTAAAGTTTTGACAAATATTGATGCCATGTCCGAGGATGTAGCAAATGAGCTGCGAACACTTTCAAATCTTTTAAAAGGCTGCCCATTATTGATAGGTGAGCATAGTGGAACAGGGAAACTAGAAGAAGACGTAGTCTACGACCGATTTGGCATCCAAGCAATAACAGTAGATACTCTAAAATCTCATCTTCTCGAGGGAATACCACTTGAGGTATATGCTGCGCCGGGTGGCTTATATGTAAATCTTGATAAAGAAAAAATAATAAAAATACGAAAAGAACAAGACCTCTCACTTGGTTCTTTTGCGAGATCACTGAAGGTCTCAAGGCGAACAGTTCAAATGTATGAGGAAGGTATGAACGCAAGTATCGAAGTAGCCCTGAGAATCGAGGAGTTATTTGACACAAATGTTACAGTTCCAATAGATATTTTACAGCATCAAAAAACAGAGAAAAGAATAAAAACAACACCAGTGGAAACACAGGTTTTCAGGGATTTCCAAAGAGAGGTTTTCTCAATACTTGAAAACGTTGGATACAAGGTTATTCCATTGGAAAGATGCCCATTTGAGGCAGTAAGCAAAGACAAAAAAAAGATACTTCTAACCTGCGTTGACAGATACGACAAAAACCTGTTAAAAAAAGCAAGAGTAGTAAGCAGTATATCCAATATTACTGAGAAACACGCGGTTCTTATCACTGACAAAAACTTTATGCATAAAACAAATATCGAAGGCACCCCCGTAGTTGTTAAAAAAGAGTTAAAAAAAGCAAGAGCACCAGAGGAACTTCTTGATTTAATTATTGAAAGACTTTACAAAAAAGGTAAATGATTTTTTCTGACCAAACTTTTATAAATAGGGTTATCATTCCCGAAACCTACATTTTCTTCTTTATATGGAGAAAATGGCATATAAACACTCAAATTGATATCTATGACAGATAAAAAAACAGTTGATGTAGTTGAAAAAATCTTAAGTGATTCAAAAAAACTTGATCGTAAATTCAAACAGAATGTTGACCTTATTTTTAATTTGAAAAACATAGATATGGAAGTCCCAAAAAACCGTATAGAAGAAGAAATAATTCTTCCACATGGCAGGGGTAAAAACGCTAAAATCGCTATTTTTGCTAGTGGTGAGCTTGCGGTTAAATCAAAAAAAGATGTTGATCTTTTGATTAAACCTGAGGAAATAGGGGATCTTGCCAAGGATAAAAAACAATTCAAAAAAATCGCTGATGAGCATGATTTTTTTATAGCCGAAGCACCTCTTATGCCAACAATTGGTAAAAGCCTTGGTACTGTTCTTGGTCCACGTGGTAAAATGCCAAAACCTGTGCCACCAAACGCTGATGTGTCACCTATGGTTAAAAACCTGCGAAACGCAGTAAAAGTCCGTTCTAAAACTAGTAAAACTTTTCATACAGTTGCAGGAACTGAGGAAATGCCAAAAGAACATATCGCTGAGAACATTGATGCAATTGTTAAACGAATAATTGGAGTATTAGAACGAGGAAAACTTAACATCGGCTCAGTTTACATAAAAACAACAATGGGACCACCAGAGAGGATAATGTAAGAGGGGAGTATGTATTATGACGAAAATCGCTGAATGGAAACAAAACGAAGTAAAACAACTTACTGATCTTTTTACAACTAAAAAAGTGATAGGAATAGTTGGTATTGCTGGTATTCCTGCTCCTCAGATGCAACAGATGAGAAAAACCCTATATGGAACTGCTAGTATTCATTCTGCAAAAAACACGCTTCTTTGTAAAGCATTTGATGAATCTGAGAAAAAAGTTAAAGGTATCTCAGCTTTAAAAGATTTAATTAATGGTCAAACAGCCATTATTGCAACAGATACAAATCCTTTTAAATTATTTAGTCAAATCAAAGCCACTAGAACAAAAGCACCTGCAAAAGGAGGCGAGACTGCTTCTCATGATATAATGGTTAAAGCAGGTGACACCCCGTTTAAACCAGGGCCTATTGTTGGTGAGCTTCAAAAAGCAGGTATACCTGCGGCTATACAAGAAGGCAAGGTTATCATTAAAACAGATAAAGTAATTGTTCATCAGGGTGAAAAAATACCAAAAGATGTAGCTCAGATGCTTACTCGTTTAGAAATTTTCCCCATTGACATTGGTATGACTCTTAATGCAGTGTATGAGGATGGTAATATTTTCAAACCTGATATACTTGACATTAACATAGATGAATTTATGGGAAGAATGAAGCAGGCATCAGGTAATGCATTTAACCTAGCAGTTGAAACAGGCTGGGTGAATAGTCTTACAATTAAACCATTAATAATTAAAGCTCATCATAATGCGTTTACAATAGCCATTGAAAAAGGTATTGTTAATAAGGAGACAATAAATCGTTTGATTTCTAAAGCACATGCAAATATGCTTGCTTTAAAAAATAAAACATCATAAAAAAAAATTTGGAGGCAAGAAGAAAATGGAATACATATATAGTGCAATGCTTCTTCACTCAGCAGGTAAAAAAATAACAGAAGAAAATGTAAAGAAAGTTTTAACAGCAGCCGGTGTAAAGGCTGATGATGCAAGAATAAAAGCATTAACAGCATCACTTGAAGGTGTAAACATCGATGATGCGATTAAAACAGCTGCAGTACCAGTAATGGCTGCTCCAGCTGCCCCAGCACCAGCAGGCGCTGCTTCTGAAGGAAAACCTGAAGAGAAGAAAAAGAAAGAGAAAAAAGAAGAAGTCTCAGAAGAAGAGGCTGCAGCAGGCCTTGGCGCATTATTCGGATAAAAAAGAAAACAATCGTTTTCTCAGTATTTGTTGTTTCAACAAAACAGGTTATCCTTTGGGATAACTATGATATTTATTTTTTTGTTGAAGCAATCCTTTTTTTAAATAATTTTTATAACAAAATAATTTTTTCAAAATAAGTTAAAGAATTGGGGGACGGGATGCATCGATAGGAGGAATGCGCCTCTAAGCGGAAAGCAGGTACAGTATACCTCCCCAATTAATGACACTAGGTCCCCCATATAGAAATAAATTTTTTGGATAAATAGTTTTCCATCATCATGTCTCCTGTTGTTATCTTTGGAGAGAATTATTAATTATTTATTAGTTAGCAATATATTGTAACAATTAGAAATATCAACTTGGTATTTTGTAAACTATTCCTAGAATTATTTGTAACTTTTATTTCTCTGTAAAATATATTTAATTTAATCCTTGTTAAAAATTTCGAGGGTTATTTATATTACATATCTATTTTTAGCTTATCTAAAAAGGGAGAGGAAAAGAATTATGAAAAAAGGAATAATAGCCCTTATATGTATGATATTGACGCTGGTGTTTATCTTAGTAGCATTGGTAGGTCCGTGGTATAGTGCTTCTGGTGAACTTGCTGGAGCGAAAGTTTATACGAATTACGGTTTAACTAGTAGTGAAACAAAAGATGCTGGTGAAGATCCAGAAACAACAAGTTATGCTGATCAGAAAAAAGATATTAAAGATGCAGGTGATGATGTACCTAGTTTGTATAGTGTTTATGATAACACTTTCTATATAACAATTATAGCATTAGTAATAGCAATAATTGCATTAATTTGCATACTTGGAGCTACTTTTTCATTTGGAAAAATTAAAACTATGAAAATGCTTGGTGGCATTTTTGGTATACTTGCAGTTATATTTTGCCTTATAGCTCCAATTTATTTTATGACGGCTTTACCTGGAGAAATGTGGAAGAACTCGACTGAGAAATATGGTTTCTGGGATACAGCGGAAATATGGGGAGCAAAAGTTACATTTGGTCCAGGTTATGCCTGGTATCTTATGATAATAGGATTTATCACCTCATTAATAGCAGCAATAATAATATTCATGGATAAAAAAGCTCCAATGGCAGCACCACCTCAATAGAGAAAAAAACATTTTCTCTCTATCTTTTTCTTTATTTTTTTTCTAAAACAAATTTGTGTTTTTCTAAAAAATGTTTTACATCCAAGCATCCAAACCTGTTTGCTCAGTCGTACTTATCTCTGAAAGCCCAAAAGCACCCTTAATATAATTCTCAATCATATCCTTATACCAGTTAAGATCAATCTCAGATTTATTTTTAATAAGACCAACTGGGTACATATAATCAATAGGTTTCACACCACTTTTAGAAGGATTCTTAATACCTGGGATAGGTTTTTTGGTAACAACATAACTAAGTTTAACCCTGTTTTTAATAGGCTGACCAAGAAGTTTCTCAAGAGCAGCTACACGTTTACCAAAAGTGGACATAGAACCATTCTGATTAGACTTGTATCTGTTTGCTGGTTGAACAGATTGAACTAGTGTTAAATCATCCAGGTCCACTTTTTCTAAATCCAAGGTCTGAATAACCTCCTTGGTTTTGTTCACTATACTATTTTTTATAGCCTTTCTCGCATCATCCTCGTTTTCCCAGCATGGGTTTTCTTTTAAAACCCTGATCATAATATCTTCTAAGGCTTTACGAGCAATATCTGCTTTGTCAGAACCCTTAAAATTATTACCCTTTGTATTCATCTCAATTTTACCATTTTTACTATCAAAAATCAGATAATTCTTATGTTTAACAAAAATCATACCATCATGAATCTCAGGCTCAAGCTCAAAATCAGGGTAATTCAAATCCTTCTGCCATTTTTTGTTACACTCTTCTATTGTAGTCAGAGCAATATCTGGTTTAGTAAGCCAACTATTCTCATTATTTGGTATAGAAACTCCTAAAGATTTTGAAAAATCAGGAATATTACCAGCTGAGCGAGAACATCCCATGTAAAGCCCATCGGTATCACCATAAACCACGCGTATATCTTTTTTTTGTAAATATTTCAGGGTATCATCAAGTATCATCTGACCCTTGGTTGTTATTGCAGCTGCACCCCAGAGATTAAACTGTCTACCAGATACACCAGGAGCCGAGAGTATACCATGTGTATTATGCAAAAGAATGCCACCATTTGCATCTAAAAAATTCTCGTTATCTTCTACACTTATGTCATAAACATAATCCGAGCTAGAATCAACAAATTCGATTTTTTTGGGAGGAATTGCATAGCAGTCTTCTAGCACCTCTTTTTTTCCCTTGAAAAAGTTTACAATTCTTGTGTTGTACGTTTTATCATATTCTCTAAAATAGGTGTTTGTTATATTTCCAAATTGTCTTTGGAGAGTTATTAGATCTTCGTTTAAAAATCTACTATTTGTAGTATATCTGCCTAATGGACAAGAATTTGGCATTTCATCTTTATAATTACCATCACCTTGCATATATGCTTTAAAAAAAGAATTTTTTACGGAATTAGACGATGATAAAATTTGATGAGGAATTTGTTTATTTCTACTATTTTTACCACATTTAATAATGTCTTCAAGGAGATGATTTATAACTTTTGCATGAAGTGTTGACACAAGTGTTTTTGCGGTCTTCATCCTGTCTAATGTATATACTGGAACACCAAATATTTCTTCAGATAAATCTTGGATCCTTTTATGCATATGTTCCGATGCACTAGAAAAAGTAATGTAATAAAAGGGATTTTCATTTCTGATTCTTTTTGAGATGTGTCCTTCTGATACATAATATCCAAGTAATTCTGCAATTTTTTCATCGATCGAAATAAAAGAATTTATTCTACTAGATTGTCGCCCATTTGATCCTATTGTAATGTATTTTAGTAGATAATCAGGAATCTCTAGATTCCTTAATTTTTCAAGATTAATTTTTAGATAAGGTGTAGAAGTATTTGATTTTATGTTTGAATTTATAAGATCATTCTTCAATCCATTAAAAAATTCTAAATTTTTTCTATCAATAAATCCATAGTAACCAGGTATATGAATTTCATTAATCAAGTTGATATTTTGACTTATTTCTATATTTGGAATTTTGTTTGCATGCACAATTAAAGTTTCTTCATTAATTTTATCAGCTGAAATTTCACTTATTTTTCCATTTTGTATTGTAAATATACTGTGATTTGGAGTAACAATTGTAAATCCGCTTTTTGTTGATATTTTAACAAGCTTACCTTTCCATTTATGTCTAACTATATGTTTTATTTTCTTAATTTCAACTTTTCCATTTTTATTTACTGAAATAGCTCTCCAATTATCATTGATATTTGCAACTTCAAATTTAGTACCGTTGATCTTTTCAGTAACGCATCCAAACTTGTCAATTATTTTGTCTACAAATTCACCAATTTTAATATTTTCATATTCTCCACGTGGATTTATAAGAACAATTCTTTGAGAATAATCAACACTTCCAGCATTACGAGCACCTTTAACACTCTGATACATCATTTTTAATCTTTCTAGTTCCTGTTCATCACCAGTTTTCTTCGCCTGGTTGAGCTCTTTTTTAATTTTAGCAATCATACTTATAATACCAGTCATAGCACAATTAACCACGCCTGGTTCTTTATCTATTATAACACCTAGCATGTAACCCTTATCAGCAAAAGTATCATCCTTAGTAATCTCCCTATATTTCACATCCCTATTACTAAGAAAATTTTTAGGTATTTTTTTAAGCCAGATCCACTCATCAGGCTGCTCATTTTTTTTAGCAAGCCTTACCGTGTCAGCACCAACATTCATAGCCCTGAGAATCGTTGGGTACATAGCACCAACATCAGCAACAACAACATACCACCATGGAACAAAATGAGAATTCACATCTTTGTCAGGTTTTATTGTCATACCACCAGGCATATGATAACCAAGGCGTTCATCCTCATCCTGAGCATCCTCATTGTAGATAACATAAGGATCCTCCACCCAGTTTGGCATTTCATCCCCATATTTTACTACTCTTACAAAATCTTTGGAAAGCTGCTCCTTATTTT
>Ga0172363_10004498_pt1 | contig 11286 bp, 9 predicted proteins | sample LakKivs2_kivu2a2_FD_114541 | JGI IMG/M metagenome (GOLD analysis project Ga0172363, IMG submission 114541) | Sediment microbial communities from Lake Kivu, Rwanda - Sediment s2_kivu2a2 | ecosystem: Environmental > Aquatic > Freshwater > Lake > Sediment | place: Rwanda: Western Province, Lake... | reverse complement strand
TTGAAGAAGAAAACCGGAGGTTGTCTTTATTATGAAAGGAAGATTTGTTAAAGTAAGATGCAGCAAATGTCAAAATGAACAAATTATATTTGGCAAAGCATCTTCTCCTGTAAAATGCTTAATTTGCGAAACAATACTTGCAGAGCCAAGTGGCGGAAAAGCAAAAATTAAAGCAAGAATATTAGAAGTATTGAATTAATCTTAAAAAATTAAATGAAAACTTTAGAAGAAGGAGATGTTGTCTTATGCACAGTAGATAAGATAGTTGGTACTGCTGTTTTTGTAAAAATAGAGGATAATGGAACAGGCACTATAATAACATCTGAAATTGCTCCAGGAAGAATTCGCAATCTGAGAGATTATGTTGTTCCAAATAAAAAAATTGTCTGTAAGGTTTTAAGAATAGATAAATCAGGACATGCTGATTTAAGTTTAAGAAGAGTAACCGCAAAAGAAAAAAAGGAAACAACAGACTATTATCAAAAAGAAAAAAATTTAGCTACTACTTTAAAGACAATCCTAAAAGAAAAAGCAGATGACATTATAAAAAAAATTAAATCGAAATCTTCAATTGCTGATTTCTTTGAACAGGCAAAATCCTCTCCTGAAATTCTTGATAAATTAATGAATAAAGAAGAAGCTGAGAAACTGCTTAAGATATTAAAAGAAAAAAAAGAAAAACAAGTTGTTGTTAAGAAAAAATTTTCTTTGAACAGCGAAGCTGGAGATGGCATAACAATAATTAAAAAAATTCTTCCAGGAGAAGCAACATATATAGCAGCTGGAAAATTTACTATTTCAATAAAGGATAAAGACTATAAAGAAGCTAATCGAAAAATGGAGCAGATTTTCCAAGATATAGAAAAAAAATCTAAACAGTTTAACTGCAAATTTTCTGTTGAAAAATGAAACTTATGAAATGTGAAAAATGCAGAAGCTATACCTTAAAAAAAGAGCACTGCAAACATCCAACAAAATCAGCTGGTTATAAATTTATAAAACCAAATAACCAGAAATAATCAAAACAATTTTTCTTGTTTTTCTTTCAGCATAGCCTCGCCATAAACTCCATCATAACCTGGCTTGACTTTTATATTTGCTATTCTGTTGTCAATTATTAACTGAACTAACTGCTCATCTTCTCTCAATGCCCTAGCAAGTTCTTGTTTATCTGCATGAAGCAAGATATTAAACTCATTTTGAAATTTCTCAATCAAAGAATTATAAACTTGCCATGTTTTTCTGCTAGCAAGAGTAGAAGCTTTTGCCAAAGCAATTAACTCATGCAAAGGCAGAAGTTTATAAAATGGTTTTTTTCTTGGATGGAAATAAGTTTCTTGATTAGATAATTTTTCAACTCTGTTTTCAACACCAATTGTTAGTTGTTTCTTGCAAACAGGACAAATTCCTTTAAGCTTAGAAGTTTCTTGAGGTGAACAAGAAAAACCACAATTTCTATGTCCATCAAAATGATATTTTCCATAAGCTGGCTCTGTTTCAATAGTTGCTTTAAATGAATTTTCTTGAATCTGTTTTAAAATATTTTCATAACTTAATTTTCCTGTAAAAATTGTTGCTTCTCTGCCTATACGCCAAGGCCAAAATGAATGGCTGTCTGAAAAACTAATAATACTTTTGTCATTTAGTTCTTTTATTTTCCAATTCATTTCAGGATCAGAAGACATGCCAGTTTCTATTGCATGTATATTTTTTGCTTTGTCTTGAAAACACTCTTTTAAAGAATCAAATCCGCTCATGCTTCCAAAAATTCCAAACCAAGGAGTCCATGCATGTGCAGGAATTATTTCTATATCTTTAGAAATAGATTGCATCGCATCAATTAATTCTATACTGGAAAAACCAAATATTGGTCTGCCATCATAATCAAGCCTTCCTCTGCTTGAAAGAAATTTTATTATCTGCTCAACAACTTCTCTAGAAGGAGCTAAAATAACATAGTGTATTCTGCGACCTTTTCCGTCTTGAGAATACATCAAAGAAATTTCAGTCTGCCATAAGAAAGGAAAATTTGTTTTTGTATATAGCAAGCCATCTCTTTCTTCAAGAGCCTCAAGTTCTTTAAACCAAGAAGGATGTTGGAAATCTCCTGTTCCTAATAAATTTAAGCCTTTAATTTTCGCATATTTTTCTAAATTCTCAATTGTTATATTTTTACTTGTTGCTCTTGAGAATCTTGAATGTATATGCAAATCTGAAATAATCTCTGATTTTTCAGAGTCTGAAAATTTATCAGAATTTTCTGAATCAGAAATAATCTCTTGCTCTTTATTATTTTTAAATTCCTTCTCTTTTTCTTGCTCTTTTTCCTCATTTTTATCAGCCATTTTTCAAAAAGAAAAGCAAGATTAATAAAGATTATTATACTTGAGTTAGCAAGCTCCCATAGTTAAACTGGATATAACTCAACCTTGCGGAAAATTGTAAAAAGGTTGTATTCGAGGTTCAAATCCTCGTGGGGGCGTGTTACCTAAGGTTAAACTTAGCATAACTTTGTGTGTAAAAATAAGCTAAAATTCTATCAAAATTGGTTAAACGCTTCCGTAAGAGCGTTTAACTGCTATTTTATAAAAGTGTAACTATATAATAGTAATTTTGTGAAGATTTAAATAACCTCTAATGCTTTAGAATGAATGGCTACAATACAATTAGATGATAAAACCGGAACATTAACTATTTGGAGTTATAATGGGTATTCTAGAGATAAAGATTCTTCTAGCTTGGGTTTAACTTCTTATCCCACAGAATTAAATTTTTATAGAGATGGAAGCAACCATGCTTATATTAATGGAAAAGTATCCTATGAAGGCGATTGTAAAAATAGCCTAATAATCTCGCCTTATAAAAATCATCATCTTTTTAATGTAAAAGATGCTTTTATTTTTGTAGGAAATTCTTTTGTTGAGGTTTCCCCAATATTTGATACATCAAACATAATTAATAAGGGGAGAAGGATACTTAATAATATACAAATAATCTACCATGTTCCAATGTCAGTTCATGATAGAGAAACCATAGTTGAAAAAGATGCTGAACAGATAAGAGAATTAGTAAGAGAAAAATATGGAACTGATATAAGATCTGTTTCTTCGATTCATTCCAGATTTAGAAATGGAGGCGTATATTATTTAGAAGATAAAAGAGGAGAGAGATATGTTTTTAAACATAAAGGAAAAATACAAGAACGTGCAGAATTATTATCTACAATTGCAAATGAGAATCCACGTTTTTTTCCGAGAGCTATTCGAAGAATTGATGAAGCAGGGTATACCACCGAGATAGACGGAAGATTTTATGGATTAGATTTTTTTATAGAAGGAGAGACTAAAGGAAGAGATATGCCTTATTTTTTTATCCTTGGGGAGTTTATACAAAGATTACATCAACATTTAGATTCTTATTCTAAAAAACATAAAAATTTGGAGCAAGTACTCACATCAGAAGATTTATTCTTAAATGAAAGTAGCATGACCTCAGTCTACCTTGACTTATTAATGCGCGGCACAGAATATGATTGCTTATTGTTTCAATTAGAAAGAATGGTAGATGATAGCTTAATTTCAAGAATTAGAAAACTCTCAAAACAGCTAATTCATAGGGATTTAAACCAATCAAATATCTTATGGGCAAATGAAGGTGGAAGAATAATAGAATTAAAATCCTTAGGTTTTTCTGCTAGAATAAATGAATTTCCTCCCGCACTATTATTAAAAGGGAATAGAAACACTCCTAAATATTTTAAAGGAAGTTTAGCTGCCTTAGTTGAATCTTATAATCAATCTTGTGCAAATCCTCTTTCAGAAACCGAATTAGATATATTGCCTTCTCTATTGCGGTACGCTCTTATAAGATATTACGTAATCAGAACAATTAGGAGAGGTATTACAGAAGAAGGCTATTTAGAAAGATTAAAAGAGGATTTAAATAATCTTGAATAATAAAATATTATGATTAACAAAATGAATGAAGATGTTCCTTTTAGAATAAATTACCCCTTAGAAATTTTAAATAAGAATAAAAAAATTAATTTTAATAATAAGAGAGAAAGAGAAACACTTTTTAGAAGGAGTCTGTTTTATTACAAATATAACGGATCGAAAAATAAAATTTTAGAAAAAAGGTATAAAATTTATTTTCTACTCGTTAGTAAGGTAATGGATTTTATAACTAAAAAATATCCGTATTTAGAAATATTCAATGTATCTATATTTGGATCATCTTTATATTCAAAAAAACCCAAAGATTTCGATTTTTTAGTAATTGTAAAAGGAAATGTTTTTTTATTGGAAGAAACAAGAATTAAATTAGATGACAAAAAAGGTTCTGAATATTCCATAGGAATATCGGTTAAAGGAATCGATAACCTTTCTTTTGGAATTTTTGACCTTAAGTGCAAGACTCCTTTTAATAATCAAGCTCAGATAATTAATAGGACTAGTATTTCTCTGTATAGAAGACATATCCCTCTTACAGGATATGATTTTATAGAAAATAAAGAAATTTTTATGAATAATATTTATGCTCAAGTATCAGACTTATTAAGCAATACCTACAATCTTTATTATCTAAAAAAAGAGAGATTATTCTTAACTGATAATCAAAGAGCCAAAAAAATTCTATCAAGACTTTATGAAGCTGTTTCTTACCTTGGATTTTTAGAAAACGATTTTGAGTTAATTAATTTAAAAAAAGAGATATACTTACATTATAATAAAAATACGTCCTTCTCAAAGAGCAAAAAGATATTCGATAAATTTAAAATTTTTTATATAAATAAAAGTAAAGGACTAAGGATAAGTATTTCCAGAGAAATTTCCTTTGACAGAGATAAAAACAAATTTCAAGATATATTCAATAAAACAAAAGAACTTCTATCCAAAAAAAGAATCGGACAATTTCTCCCTGTAATGGCAAAAATTATAGACAATAAAGGGAAGACTATTGCATTTTCTAAAAGAATAAAACAAAGTAAGAATGTAAACGGATTCCAAATACCAATTCATGCGGAAATATGCGCAATTAATAAAGCTAAATCAAAAAATAAAACTAATTGGAATGATTATTCTTTGTATTGTTCACTTGAACCATGTGGTGCCTGCTCAAAGATTATCTCTGAATTAGGAATAAAGAAGGTTGTTTATTGTTTAGCAGATCCTTTACTCTCTTATTATGGTAGAAAAACAGAATATTATTCTAATAAAAACATTTTGTTTTATAAACACAATACCCCAGAATTAATAGCAAAGTTCCAAAATGTCTTTTTGAGATTATACAAAAGAGAAGACATCCAAAAGAAAGGTATTAAAATTTTGGAAGTTTTAACAAATAAAGAATTGAGGGAAAACATTTCTGAAAGATTAGAAGATTATTGGAAAATTATTGGATTGCCTTGGAGATGGATTAATCCAATTTTAAAAATCTTAACAAAACATAGTCAGAATGAAGATTTGGCTATAAATAAAGTAAGAACAAAATTCCCTTCTATTACAAATATGAATAGTTTAGATTATACAAGAAAACTCGTTGAATGGAGGGAGAAAAAAGTTAAAAATCTTTCAAAAAAATTAAATAAATATATTGTTGGTGAGATTATTGCAGATATTGGGGGTAGAAATGATGATTTTGTAAAACAGTTAATCAGTATAAACAAATCAATTAAAAATGCTTATATTACAGATATAGATTTATTTTCTGTAGAATCAAAGAATCATAAAATCGATTTTATTGTTCAACAATCAAATACCAAATTACCTTTTATCAAAAACAGCGTAGACACAATTATATTGTCTATGGTTCTCCATCATCTTAAAAGCACACACCAAAAAAATCTAATAAAAAATGCTATTTCTTCTCTAATAAAAAACGGGAGAATAGTTTTAATTGAAGATAGTTATCCTATTTCAAGTAACCCAAAAAATCTTAGTAGGAACATTAATACTTTTTTGAATTTCAATAAAGATGAAAAACAAAAAATACTTTCTTTTTATGATTGGTTTGGTAATAGACTCATGAGAAATAGGGATGAAACTCCTTTGTTTTATAATTATAAAACTATGGAAGAATGGAAAGAGCTTTTTGAACATTTTGGAGTAAGGCAAATAAAAGCAGAATTTATAGGGGATATTGAACCAGAAAATTTTTGTTTCTTCCCGCCAAAAGCTATATTAATTTTTGAAAAATAAAAGATATTAATAATTAGAATTATTATATCTGAGTTTAATAGGGATATGGTTGTTATCATTCCAAATTTTTAATCTCCAGTTTTTGAATTTTTCTGCCCAATAAACTGAATTTAATCCAGCCTCTGATTGTCTAAACCTTATTAAATTCTTAAGGCCTAATTCTAATAAGTATGAAAGAATTATTCTATTAGTAACACCATGAGCGATTATTAAAACAACTTTATTTTCATTAGGACTATTTGTTAATCTTTTAAGAAAAGAAATAAGTCGTATATAATGTCCCTTTTCTTCTTTGTTCCATTTATCCTTGCTTTTTATCAAAAATTCTGATGTAAATTCATTGAGAGCTTTTTCAATTTGTGGTTTGATCCCTATATTTTTTGAAACAATGTTGGCTGTTTGTTTTGCTCGAATCATATCACTACAATAAAACGCTCTGATATCCTCTTTTTTTAATCTCTTAGAAAGATATTCTGCTTGTTTAATACCTCTCTTTGTTATAGTCGGATCTTCGCCAATAGAGTCCTTTTCCGTGTGTCTAATAAAGATTATTTCCATAATTAAACAATGAGATCCATATTTAAAAATCTTAACTTTCAACTCCTGGGAGCACTTAACTATTACGCTAACATTAACCTTAAGTTAAACGCTCCCCGAGAGCGTCATTTTAAGCATTTTTACAAAAATTGTTAAAAAACCTTAACTAAAAACATGAAAAAATCTTATCGTCGACAAGATATCATTTTAACTCGTGAGATTATTAACCTAAGGTTAATTATCTCGTGGGGGCATTAATCCTTAGAACACAAAATTCTAACTTTTGAAGATTTTTACATTAGTTTTATTAGTTTTCTCCAGCTCTTGAAGTATTTCTTTTCTAATCTCTTTGTCAAGAGCTTCAGGAGGAAAAACTCCTTTTTTTGTTATTTTTGGAATTGCCATCACAAATAATTTTGCAGAAAGCGCAGTAGGATAAGAAATGAAGTTGGCTCCCAAACCCATTTTTTCAATTTCTCTCTGCCTAGGAAAAACAACAGAATATTTAATTTTTTTATTTTTTCCTTTAATTTTTCCAAGTGCCTCAACTGATATGGCAAAAATAGAATTTGGAAATTTTCTCTCAGAACCTGGCGGGGAGTCAGGCAGTACAGCAGATAAAACTTCTACTGGGCTTATTTCAAACTCTCTAACTTTAATCTTCTTGTTAGATGCTAATCCAAGCTCAACTAAAAACCTAGAAACATTAATGTTGTTATCATGAATTTTCACATCTATGTTTTTTGTTTTTATATAAAATGGAATGCTTCCGACTTCATCCTGACAGAATAAGGCCACTTTCTTTTTCCCAATCGGTTTAGGAAATTCATATTCTTCTTCATCTGTAAAGGGCTCTACTACTTTAAATTTTTTATCGTAATAAACAAGAGGTTTTGTAGCTAACTCATCTAAAAGCCAGTCTTTATTCCATGAAAAAAATACTTCTTTGCTTCCCGTGTCTTCAACCATTCTAATCTTAATATAATCAACTTCATCCAGTTTAGATGCGCATTCTGCAGCAAGTAAATTATCTAATCCAGGAGCAACTCCAGACTCTATCAACCCCATAATATCTGCTTCCTCAAAACTTTTATCAAAATCAAGCTGTTCCATTTTATATGGTACTTTTGCTTTAGGATTCTTATCAATATCCCAGTAAGAAGCCATGTCAAGATAATTCACTCTTGCTTTCAAACAGGCTTCCATTATTTCAAGATTAAATTTTGGCAAAGCTGCATTTACAACAACATCTGGCTTAACTTTTTTTAGAAATTTCAAGAATTTGGATTTTTCTAAAAAATTTAGATATTTCAAAGTAATTTTTTTATGATGAACTTTAAAACTAAATTTTATATCTCCGCAAATAATTTTCTCAACTTGTTCTTCTTTAGCCAAAAGTTTTGCAAGAACAGAGCCTACTGCTCCAAAACCTAAAATCACCACTTTCATATTCAAGAAAGTTTTTTTGTATTTTTATATCTTTCTAATATTTCCTTTTTTCCTTATCCTTTAATTTTGTTTTTATTTTTAGAAACAAGATTAGTGATAGTTGCATCTAAAATTCTAATAAGTGCTTCTTTGCTGTTAAATGCATTATGAGTGGTGAAAACAACATTATCTCTCCTGAATATTTTATGATTTCTTACTATCTGCCTCCATTTTTCAATATTTCCTTCTTCATATAAAAGCTGTTTTTCTTCTTTAATCAAATCTTCTCCTTCTATTACATCTAAACCAACCCCACCTAAAATTCCTTTGTCTAATGCAAATAACAGAGCATTAGTATCTATTACCCCTCCCCTAGAAGTATTTATCAGTATCGCTCCTTTTTTAATCAGTTTTAAATTCTGTTTATTTATCAAATGATGAGTAAATTTGTTATAAGGAACATGCAGAGTTATTATATCAGAATTTCTTAATAAGTATTCTAAAGTTGAATATCTAAAGCCAATTTTCTTTGCAAGATTTCTTTTCTGCATAATATCAAAAACAAGAACATTCATCTGAAATCCTTTTGCAATTCTTGCAACATGCATTCCTATATTGCCGCCGCCAATTATCCCTATCGTCTTGCTCTTTAAATCAAATCCTGTCAGCCCTTCAATTGAAAAATCATCTTTTAATGTTCTTACATATGATTTATGAATATTTCTTGATAAAGCAAGCATCAAGCCGAAGGTGTGCTCTGCAACTGTATTCTCTCCATAAAAAGGAACATGCGTAACGATTATTCTTTTTTTTCTGCACTCTTTAATATCAATATGGTCAAATCCTGTCGAGCGCGTTGCTATAAGCTTTAGTCTAGGCAGTTTTTTTATAACCTCTTCTGTAATTTTAGAATAAATAAAAATAGAAATTGCCTCGCAATCTTTTATCGTTTCAATATTTTTCTCATCAAGGGGCTCTTCAAAAAACTTTAAGCTGTGTTTTTTTAATCTTGCAGAAAGATGTTCTTTTTCCCATGGAGCCACCTCAAAGAAAGCTATTTTCATAATCTATATTGTTACTCTATCTTTTTAAATTTTTGTTCTTAGATGATTCTTAGATGATTTTGCAAACATTTTTATATTATAAAAATAAAATATATTTATGAATAAAAAGAGAGTGCTGGTTTGCGGAGCAGGTTCTATAGGTATATTTCTCGGAGCAAAAATTTACTCAAAAAAACACGAGGTTCATCTTTTTGGCAGAAGAAAATTAAGAGCAGCAGAAAATAAAAAAGAGGAAGTCTATATAAACAACAAGAAGTTCAGATTGCCTTTGCAGTTATATAAAATGCCGAAAAAAGTTCGATATGATTTTATTTTTATTACCTCTAAATTGTATGACTTAGACTACATAATAAAATTAATAAAAAAAAGCAAATTAAAAGGCAAAACATTTGTAGGAATTCAAAATGGCATTGTGGATATTTCAAAATACAAAAAAATTTTGAAAAGAAAAATTATTCCAATTTGTATTTTTGGTGGTTTTAGAATAGAAAAAAATAATATAAAAAGTTTGCCTACTTCTGTAGGCTGGTTGACTGAATATTCCAAAGACGGAAAAGAAATAAGCAGATTTCTATCGAATTGCGGAATTAAATGCAGAGCAAAGAAAAATCTGGATGCTTTCCGTGCAGAAAAAATGATTGTAAATTGTTCTCTAAATGGCTTGTCTGCAATAGAGAAAAAAACCTTTAAAGAGCTTTTTTCAAAAAAAGGCACTAAAGAAAGGATTAATAGATTATTTGATGAGTGTCATAATATTTTAAAACAAAAATATTCTTTAGATGAAAAAGAGAAAATGAAAAAAGAATTTTTCAGAAACTGGCATAATGTAAACCATTATTCTTCAACCTATCAAGATTTAATTTCTAGAAGAAAATCCGAAATTAATTTTTTTAATAAAGTTCTTGTAAATTTTGGTAAAAGATATAATTTATGTACAGAAGAGAACAAAAAAATTTTAAGAGATTTTAAAAAAACACGTAAATAAAATGAAATTTGATTTTGTTGTTTTAGGCGCAACTGGAATGCAGGGCAGAATAGTGTCTAAAGATTTACTTGAAAATGGCTATTCTGTTTTGTTGTGCGGTAGAGATGAAAAAAGATTAAAAAAGATTCGGCAGAGATACAAAAAAACCTTATTTCAGTATTTTGAAGCGCGGGATATTTATAAAGCTACAAATATAATAAAAAAATCGGGTGCAAAAATTGTTGTAAATTGTATGGAAGGCGACTGGAATTTGAATGCTCTAAAAGCCTGTATAATTGCAAATGCTCATTGCCTTGATTTGGGTTCTGAAATCTGGATGACAAAAAAACAGATTGCAATGAACAAGCTTCTTAAAGAAAAGGGCTTAATAAGCATAACTGGATGCGGAAGTGTTCCTGGAGTTGGAAATGTAATGTTGAAATATGCTTCTAAAAAATTTGATAAAATTGATACAATAGAAGTCGGTTTTGCCTGGGACTCGAATATAAAGAAATTTGTTGTTCCATTTTCTATACAAAGCATAATAGAAGAATTTACAGATAAAGCATCTGTATTAAAAAACAACAAATGGGTAAAAGAAATTCCTTTGGAAAGCATAAGAGAGAACTATCATAGGGAAATAGGAAAAGAAAAAGAATTTTTCACAAGACATCCTGAACCATATACATTTTATCATTATTTTAAAAATATGGGCTTGAAAAATATAAGATTTTATGGAGGCTTTCCAGAACACTCTTTTGAAAAAATTAATGCGATGATTGAACTCGGACTAGGAAGCTGGAAAAAGATAAATTTTCATGGAATAAAAGTAGCCCCAGTTGAGTTTTTAACAGAAGTGCTAAAAGATATAAAATATCCAGAAGGATACAAAGAAAAAGAAAATCTGTGGGTAAAAATTTTTGGCAGAAAAAATGGAAAACCAAAAAAAATATTAATGGAATGCATTGTTCCTACATTAAAAGGATGGGAAGATGCAGGCTGTAATATAGACACAGGTATGCCAGCAAGCATCATGGCACAGATGATTAAAAAAGGAATTATTTCTAAGCGAGGAAGCTTCGCACCAGAAGCA
>Ga0172363_10004496_pt1 | contig 11288 bp, 10 predicted proteins | sample LakKivs2_kivu2a2_FD_114541 | JGI IMG/M metagenome (GOLD analysis project Ga0172363, IMG submission 114541) | Sediment microbial communities from Lake Kivu, Rwanda - Sediment s2_kivu2a2 | ecosystem: Environmental > Aquatic > Freshwater > Lake > Sediment | place: Rwanda: Western Province, Lake... | reverse complement strand
GGGATGTCCTATTTTAATAGAGTATTATTCCATTGATAACGTTGGCAACGAAGAGACCCCGAAGAGCGTGATTCTTAAGATAGATAAGACACCCCCGATAGTAGGTTGGAACATTACCTGGGAGAAAGTCGGAGATCAGTACTACATCATCATCACGGTAACATCTTTTGATATGAGTGGTACTAGCAAAGTCGAGTTCTACTTCAACGGAGAACTGCAGGAGACGGTCACCGGAGCCGGACCTCAGTACAGCTGGTTATTTCAATACGTCCCGCTACCCGTTATTACAATCAAAGTTATTATGTATGACAACGCGGGACATACTTCCGTAGTTGAAATCACCATCCGACCCAAGACGTTTTTTGCTGGAGTCATCACAGACGTAAATAACACCGGAGGCGGCATCATCAGTTTCAAAGCAAAGTATCTCTGGTATGCTATTTTTCATCCGTTTGAAATAATCAGAGTACCACCAAATGAAGAGTGCTACGTACTCCAATGGTATCACGGTTACCTCGGACCACGGGCAATCCTTGGTCTTTTCACTGGCATATGGGTCGAATGTTCATAAAAAAACAATGTTATCTCCCAGTTGTATTGGTCTGGGATAGATCAGTGATTCTCGCGACTGTCTCTGACCCAGAACATGCTGTTCTCAGGGATATTTTTTTATAGGAGAACACTATTATTAAATTAGGGGCAGGAAAGAAAATGAGGAAAAAACCTTTGATTGGAGCGAGTATCTGTACTGTAGTCCTTCTTATAATAGGTTCACTGAGTAATGTGGTTGGATGCCAGTCGGTACATCCACTAAAACCATCAAATCTACCACCCTGGCCAACAGAAGGAATCGTTGGTGAAAATTATACGTTTTGTATACAAATACCACAGGATCCTGATCAAAACCAGTTCTGGGTCTTCTGGGATTGGGGTGATGGGACAACCAGTAGCTGGCTTGGCCCATTTAATAGCGGTGAAATCACCTGTGCGTCTCATGCGTGGGTTATGAGCGGACAGTATCTGATACGGGTAAAATTAAGAGATAGTGAAGGAAACCAAACAGAGTGGATTACATGGATGATCAAAATTTATGGAATAACAACGTGTGAAATACGTGCTGCTTCTGTGTATTTCGGGAACCTATGGTTTGACATACAAAACGCTGGGGAGGACGATGCTGTTCGGTTGAACTGGAGCATCGAAATCGAGGTCATCATTTCCCCCCCAAGTATGCCTTGGGCGTGGAATGGAGCCATGCAACATCTTGGGATTGGCCAATCAGAACGCATATCAACCGACCGTTTTCTAATCTCATTTGGTTTCCGGAGGATAACAATCACAATTACTGCATTTAATGTAGAAACTGTGACACAAACAACCAGGGGGCTCTTCCTCGGACCACTTATCATTTTCATTCGTCCCCTGGCAACAACGAATCAGTAATAATTCGGCGATAAAAGATTAATCCCTAAGGATACAACGAAGTGTAATCAATGAAACTGAACTGGTGGACGGTTGGAATTATGAGTTTTTTCGTTGGAACCTTGTAATGTCAACCAAGTTCTCTAACAATAGTTATCATAGGATATAGGCGATGTGTATTTACTTTATAAGGACGAAAATATTTTCTACCTCATTGCCCTGATCGTGAATGGAACAGGGTTATATACCACATTAACAGGATTTGGACACAGTACTATTTCTTGATTATTGCGTCACCGCCACTACATTGAACTTCTGGAATTCAATAATACAAGAACACCTTTTTATATCGTACGGAATGATTTATTCAATTACTATGGTGCTGTATGGTCCACATCCGTGGCTCTCTTCTTGGGTGTTAGGAACATGTCGATGCTTCGATTTCAAAAATTATAATTGTAACTTTTGTTATAATTAAAATCCAAAGATAAATTTTAAATACTTCATTGAAATATTATTTTGATATTAATATTGTTTTGAGGGAGAAAGGAAAGGCTGGCGGAATGTGATATTCTTCATATTTATCCCCTAAATATTCTTCCACAATTCTGCCACCCTCAATCTCAAAACAATAAACGAGAAAAATTTAAGGAAATGCGTGGAGGAAAAAAATGATGAAAAAAAAATTATTAATATTTTGTATAGTAGGAATGTTTCTACTGGTGAATGTAAACACAATAAACTTAATAGTCACAACGAGTAAAGCAGATGCAGAAGATGACACAACCTCGCTGCCTGTTATGTGGGCGGATAACACATTCCTAGAGAGATATACAAATGATTACAACAATGAGGAACCTGCGTTTATTGATCCTGCCCTTGTCTCTGAGATTGAAGCAACATCGGATTTTAGTATCTTAAACCTTCTCTATTATATTGCATCCGAAAGGAGACAAGGATACTGTGGGAACTGTTGGATGTGGCCTTCTACCTCCGTATTAGAAATCGCTCTCCGGGTTCAAGAAGGAGTCACACAAAATCGCTTATCTGTTCAATATCTGAACACTTGCGGAGAGTTATACCCCTCTACCAATATCGGATGCTGCGAAGGTGGGACGATGAGCATGTTTGCCTCGTTTTATCGATTAACAGGCATCTGTATTCCTTGGTCAAACACAAATGCTTATTGGCAGGATTATGTCCTGCTCGGTCAGTGTGAACAGGTCGAATGCGGGGAAATCGCAATCGATCCCAACTATCCGATCTCATCGATAACATCAAGGAGAATTACCACTACCAACGTTCCGGAAAAAACCGCAATCGATAATATCAAAAATATCCTACATCAAAACAGAGGCGTGTATTTTGCGGTTTTCTTTGCAGATACAGTAGACCTCAATAACTTTAGAAATTTTTGGAAAAACCAAAATGAGGCATATGTCTACGATTTAGATTATTATGCAGGACACCCGTGGGTACCAGAAGAAGCGGTAGGACATGCGCTTCTCATTGTTGGGTATCGCGATGATGAAACGACAAATACAAGTGATTATTGGGTGTTACTTAATAGCTGGAGTACGACAAGTCAGCGCCCCAATGGTCTCTTACGCTTCGATATGCATATGAATTATTCCTTAAAATACGTTGGTTCTAGTTATTATGCTTTTGGTGCTGAGACATTGAACGTGACCTTTGGCTCCGCTGCTCCTACGACTTCCATCCATGGCCCAAACGTAGGAAGACCAAATAAGGAATATACCTTTGATGTCTTTGCGGTTGACCCCCAAGGAGATGATGTATATTTATACGTAAATTGGGGTGATGGAACAAACACTTCCTGGCTAGGCCCATATGACTCTGGGAAGGTAATTCAAGTTGTTCATTCTTTTACCCAACAAAAAAATTATACAATAAAAGCAAAAGCAAAAGATATCATTGGTCATGAAGGAAAAGAACAACCACTTATTATCACGATACCCTTCTCCTATTACTTACCCTTCTTCCTGTTCTGGGAGAGATTCTTCGAACGGAACCCACACGCATTCCCGATACTCAGACATTTACTCGGATATACGTGAAAATATACGGGAAGTAGGGAGGGAAAAACTGAAAAATACTATTTTTGTTCAGATAGTGTGTGATTGTTGAACCCTTTCGCCCCCCCTCATGACATTTTCGACGTTCCATCCGTAGTGTATCCTATAGAAGAAACCGTTATACCCATTTTCAGAGGGAAAGGGCTTTTTATCTGGGGGGATATGAGTCTGTCTAACGAGTTGTTCTGAGAGTAATTCCTTAATGGTCAAAGAGGAAACTATGAAAAAATGACGTCATCCGATGTCTTTTATTAAAAACAGCACAAAACAAAGGATGAGACAAGAGGAAAATAGAAACAGAAAAAAGAATAAAGAATTTTTAGGTAAGCCACGATCGATTGCTGCCAAGAACGTACCAATGAAACACCAGGCTATCTCTCCCGTATTATAATCCTTAAAGCAACTATTATAATAAAACTTATATACATGTGTCTTCAATATATATTACTAGAGAATGGGGGCAATAGTCTTTTAATAACACATCTCCTCACCACCTCACTAACGACCCCATTCTCTCACTTTTGCCATGAAAAAATCCGTCTCACGTAGGAGATATATCCTCTACTTTTTTATAGTTTTTTAAAAATTCAAAAAAAAATATATAGCAACATGGTACGATAAAAGTATCAAAAAAATTAGGAATGACGGAGCGCCGCCTTTTCTGATTCAATCGTCTGCGCCCGCTGACACAGATACAGATGGATCATCGTATGCGTCATACAGACATCATACACCACTTGAGGATCCCGAGGCGCCCGTTCACGACACAACTCAACAGTAAAGGAAATAATCCTTCCAGCGCGATACAACCAATTTTCTGAACTCCCCAACGTGCCTCCATACAAGGGGATGAGACGATCTTTTTTAACGTACAAGTAATAGCCGTTGATCGCACTGATGTTCTCCCCGACTGATCGGAATAGCGGTTCATCCGGTGTTTGTTTGGTGGTATGCATCCAGGGATAGATGATGAACTCACCATACGTATGATACGAAATCGAAAGAGAGAGATCATGTGATTCCACAAAATTTTTCACCGCCTTGGTTTCATTCTCTGAGAAAGGATACGGCCCGCGGTAATTGAAGCTGGAGTCCGGAAGAATGATTGGGAGATAATACCGTACTGGGAACAGATAGGCAAGGAACCATGGATCACCATAGTTCCGGTTCAGATTCACCCCATAGGACGTAATCTCTTGCTCCCATCCAAAGGGACCATGATTCGGGGCGCAGTTCTTCCTCGTTTCCGCCTCGACTCCATCCGGATTCACCATGGGGATCAGATAGATTTCTGTGCTGTCCACCGCATCCCGTACCTCAGGCAGGCTGGTATTCGTATACTGCTCAAGCATGTATTGGATAAAGAACAAACACACCTCGTAACTTGGTTTTTCATTCCCATGATGCGCACCCATGAACAGGACACCAGGTTCTTCTTCCTCCTCCTGGGACACGTTATCAGACAGCTTCACCATCCACAGGTCTCTACCCTCATAGGTTTTTCCAAGAGAACTCAGCGACATGATATCTGTATGGTTCACATAAAGGGAGTGCAAGACGTCCGTGAGCTCTTGATAGGTATGATAATGGTATTGCTCCAATGGAATTGGACTTCCTGATTGCAGACTACTCGCACTCGAGAAAGGGACAAGAAGGACAAGCAGGAAGCAGAACCCAAGACACAATCCTTGACGGATTGGAACGAAAGAAATCTTCTTCATAAATCGTATCCCCATACAATCTATAGCAATCCAGTATATATATCTTTTTTAGAAAAAAAATGTTAGACCTGAAGGAAGATCTTTGCCAACACCACAATGGTGGATACGACTATGAGCAAGGCAAGGAATTGTTTGACTCCTGAATACATAGTATGAACCTCATTTCCGATTATGTCTTTTATTCTTTATATACTGTCAGAAGATGTTTGGGAAAAACCAAATCAAACATAGTGAAAACACAGGTTTTTCCAATAACTTCATTTCCAAAATAAAAAAAGAGAGAATTGTTTTTAATGTAACAGTATTGCTCTTTCTGCGAAATAGAGATTTACAAGAACGTTGGTTTCACATAATTGTAAAATCGGTTCGTTTTTCCACGGCAGAGGATTCCCATTTTGATGGATGATATGTAATATGGGTCTATCACCTCTTGTATACGGCAGCTCTATTGAAAATGCAAGAATTCCTTGGGAATTCATCCAATCTCTCATACTACCAAGAATATGAGCTATGGAACCTTTCTCCACCTTATACCCCCCTATGGCAGAGGCATCTTGAGCAATAGATAACAGAAGTGACTCATTTTCGATAGGCTGGTCATGGTCCCATTCCCAACCGTAATAAATTACATTTGCTGCCGCATTGTAATCTATGAATATCGATATTTTTTGAGTATCAATTACCTCTTTTATTGCTCTACTCTCCGGTTCACTAAATGGAAATAACCCTCGATATTGTCCCTCTCCTCTTGTTGAACTGAAATCAAAAAGAGGATATTTCACATTCATCTTCTCGATGAATGGAAATTGATAACGAAATTTGAAGGGATATCTATCAAGTAATTCCCATTTATACCCGCTATTTCTATTAGTGTCTACTCCACGGAATAGGGTACTGCCAAAAAAACAATTATTCGGACGACCATTTTTTCTTGTTCCTGCCTCTACCCCATCAGGATTTACCATTGGTATAAAAAACAATTGAACATTGTTGACAACATTTCTCACCCGCTCTGTAAAAGACTCATTGACATTTACATCCGTGTAGTTTTCCACAATAGTTAGTATTGAGTATATTACTACTTGATATCCTTGCTTTTCATCTCCATGTTGACCTCCCGTGTACAGTACCCCTGGTTCTTTTTCCTGAAGAGATACATTATCAGATATTTTTACCAACCAGATGTCCCGTCCCTCCCAGGTTTTTCCAAGTGAAAAGTAATCAAATATCCCTGGATATTTTTGTTGAAGTTGACGTAATATATCAGTAAGCTCTTCATACGTGTAATAACGTTCTTTTTCAGTATTTTTTGTGATGATATTACATAGTTCTCCATTGGCGAGTAACGTGCCACTTAGCATGATGAGTAGTATTCCAATCATAAGGAGTTTCAATCTCATTTTTCTCTCTCCAATTATGTATCTGAATTTAAATAAAAATCTTTTGTTTAAAATGCGATAGCGGAAAACCAGTATGTAACCAGTATTTTGGTATATAACTCTCATTGCCTTGAAAAAATACTCGTATCAGTGATGAGTCCGCAACCTTCACAGGGGTTTTTACCTCCATTGTCTGACGGTGAGGAGTTTTCGTGTTTGGTCGGGGAAAGCCAAACAACAAAAGCAAACGAGTACTGCTCAAAGGGACAACCAGAATATCTCGGTCAATACTGATACGAAAAAGCCACGAACTCCGAAACCTCTCACAACCGTTATCTTCTACAAGCACGAATCCTTCTCCAAGGAAGGTTAGAGTAAAACGTATTAATAAGACGAGCGTATTCTCCCCTCGATGAAACCGATTCTCCAGGTAGCATTAGACCTTCTCAATGCAGATCGGGCATTGACAATCGCGCAGGATGCGGTATCCGGGGGAGCAGACTGGCTTGAGGCAGGCACCCCGCTGATCAAAAGCGAAGGCATGGACATCATCAGGCAGCTGCGCGACGCATTCCCTGACAAGACTATTGTTGCAGACATGAAGACCATGGACACCGGCGCCTTAGAAACAGAGATGGCGGCAAAAGCCGGTGCAAACATTGTCTGCCTGCTTGCCGCAGCAGACGACAGCACCATTGGTGATGCCGTGAAATCCGCTCGAAAATACGGTGTGAAACTCATGGTCGACCTCCTCGGCGCTCCTGATCTCATCAAACGAGCACAGATTCTGGAAACCCTTGGGGTGGATTACCTCTGCATCCATGTCGGCATCGACGAGCAGATGCATGGGAAAACACCCAAGCAGGTGTTAACATCACTCGCCCACCATACCAATCTCCCCATTGCAGTCGCAGGAGGGCTGAACAGTGAGACGGTCGCGGAGATGCTCCAGGGGGGCGCTTCCATCATCATCGTCGGTGGCGCAATCACCAAAGCAAAAAACGTTACCACTGCCGCTGCCCTGATAAAAAAAGCAATGACTCAGAGGAAATCCATCAAAACAGATCTTTTCAAAAAATATGATACTCCCGAGCTACGGAACGCCTTCCAACGCGTTTCCACTCCGAATATCTCTGATGCGATGCATAAACAAGGAGCGTTACAAGGCATCCGGCCGATCAAACCAGGATTCCATATGGTGGGTCGCGCGCTCACCGTGCGCACCATCGATGGCGATTGGGCAAAACCCATTGAAGCAATCGATAAAGCAGATAAAGGAACCGTCCTGGTCATCGACGTGAACCAAGGCACCACTGCGATCTGGGGAGAGCTGGCGACCTGGAGTGCAAAAATCAAAGGCCTCGCCGGAGTGGTTATCGATGGTGCTGTCCGAGACTATGACGACCTCTTAAAAATCAACTTCCCTATCTTCTCCCGGTCTATCGCCCCCAACGCGGGCGAGCCAAAGGGACTGGGGGAGATCGGTGCGGAGATAACCTGCGGACAGCAGACCGTACGGACCGGTGACTGGATCATCGGGGATGATTCCGGCGTCGTCATCGTCCCCCAGGAGATCGCACAAGAGATCGCCAACCGGGCGCTCGACGTCAAAGAACAAGAGAACCGTATCCGGGAAGAAATCAAACAAGGCGGTTCGCTAGGAAGCGTGCTTAAGCTGAAAAAATGGGAGAAAAAAATCGGATGAGCACCGTCGTCTTCTTCACAGAAAGTTCAAACCTCCCTGAGGCGTTCGACTATTTTTCTCTTGACAGGTTCAGAGGAAAGAAAATCCCCGTGAAACTTCACATGGGGGAGAAAAACAATCCGTATTTTGTAAAACCAGAGCTTGCACGACAGGTCGTTGTTGAATTAAAAAAAGTAAAGGCAACTCCCTATCTTCATGATACCACAGTTGCGTACCATGGATCCCGATATACAAAGACAGAGTATCAACAACTTGCTAAGTTTCATGGATTTACTAAAAAAAACGTGGGTTGTAACGTGGTCATCGATGATACCGGTGTACCAACCATCAGTGAAGGCAGAACGTATGAGGTTGCCACCCATCTGAAGAACGCAACCCACATCTTTGCTTTATCCCACGTGAAAGGACATATCCAAACCGGCATGGGAGGTGCGATTAAGAACTTCGGGATGGGGGGCGTTACCAAAGAAACAAAAATACAGATCCACGACAGCAGTTATCCGGTCTATCAACAGGATGCTTGCACCTACTGCGGGGTGTGTGCGGATGCCTGTCCTTTCGATGCAATCACGGTCACAAATGAATGGGAATATTCTGAAAAGAAATGCTTTGGGTGTGGTGCCTGCGTTGACGCGTGTCCTGCCAAAGCGTTATCCTTCCAGGACGCTGATCTTCAGTATGTCCTCGCATGCTCTGCAAAAGCATGCGTACATGAAAAGACCGTGTTATATCTCAACGAACTCAAACGGATAGCGAAAGGCTGTGACTGCGACCCCAACGCAGGCCCGATCATCTGCCCTGACATTGGGTATCTCCTTAGCGATGATCCCGTGGCAATCGATAAAGCAACCTTGGATCAAATCAATGAGATTAAACCAAACGTATTTGAAAAGATCAATAAGATAGATCCAATGAAACAAATAAAATATGGGGAGGAAATCGGGTTAGGATCTTCCTCATATAAGCTGATGATACTTTAGGATTATTTAATGATTGGTTTTCCTAACGGAAGCACTGTTTTTCCATAGGTTTCATTGAGCACTTCTGCAATCGCGACATAGAAAGCGCTGAACCCACAGATGATTCCCTCGTAACCAATCCACGCGCCACTAATGTATCCCCAATCTCGCAATGCAAGTAGGAAAAACAGAATGAATAAAGACCCAAAGATGATTTGAAGGCCCGTGTTCTTTTTTAATGTCCCGATGAACATGCAGAAGGTAAACAATCCCCACATAAAAAAGTACCACGCCATGAACCCGGCTTCTGTTGTTACAGCTTTTGAACCAGTGCTAATAAACGTTAGACTGGGAAATACCCATAAAGCAACCAAGGAAATCCAAAATAAACCATATGAGGTAAACGCAGTTGTTCCAAAGGTGTTTCCTTTCTTGAATTCCATAATCCCCGCAAATATTTGGGCAAGTCCACCGTAGAAAATACCCATCGCAAGAATCATCGCACTGACTCCATAGGCACCGGTATTATGGATATTAAGAAGAACAGTGGTCATTCCAAAACCTAGTAACCCCAATGGTGCTGGATTCGCTAATATGTTTGTCTTTTCAGCCATACATATTCACTCCTCGGCTGAATAATACAATTGTATAAAAATCTATCGGGAAAAACAATTATTTCCAAAAGATGACTACGAATCCTGTCAAAATCATACCGAGAACGATCAGAATCGCAATGATTTTGACAAGCCAGCCTCGTAGTAGTTTTTTTGTTATTCTCATGGCGTCTTCCTCGCTAGTTCCACATAAACCCCGTCAAAGGACACCATCGTGCTTCCTTTTTTTCCTTTCAAGCCTACCTCGCGTTTCACTTGAAGATACCCAGAACGATGCAGCGTCTCCTTTGTTTTTGTTTTCACCCCGGGGATTTCCGAGATGGATACATCCTTCCCCCGATCAATGGTTTCAATCAGTTCTTCTTGATGGGTCTTTATCCATTGGACGATGAGGGAGCTGTCGTTCTTGAACGTGGGGCCGAGCTTGGCAAACACGGGTTCCACTGCGGTGATGGTCTCCTGGATCTCTGGTTTTCCAGGGATGAATTGATGGTCCTGGGGGTACCGGAGGGTGGAAAAAATAATCAGGCTATTTGCCTGCAGACTGGAAATCATATTAGACGGTGCATAGGTCGCCAGCGCAGGGATCGGTGCATTCAGAGCGATGCCCTGTTCACTTTTCCATGCCCGGACTGTCGCGATGTACTCTTTGACAATCTCCCCAGCTTGTTCTTTTTCGTCATCGATGAGGACTGCCTCAGGCCATGCGGACAGATGGATGCTGGCATCGGTTTCATATCGTTTATAAAAATCATGGTAGATTTCTTCGGTGAGGTGAGGGAAGAAGGGGGCAAAGAGCTTCAACACACCGAACCCAAGGGTGTGTAATGTGAAGCGGATGCTTTCCACGTTCTCCTTGTTATACAAGGATCCTTTGATCATCTCAAGGTAATGGTCCGCCAGCTCATGCCACAGGAAGTATTCGACGTCTTTCATGGCTGCGGAGTACTCAAACATATCCATCTGCGTGGTGCAGCTGGTGACCAGCTTGCTGTATTTGGTGAGAATCCACTGGTCGATGTCTTGGAGTTTCTTTTGTTTGGATGGTTTTCCGTCTTTGATGATGTTGCCGATGAATTGCTGTACGTTCCAGAGTTTTCTGAGTAGCTTGGTGCCTCGGACCACGTCTTTTTTTCGGAAGGGGTTATCTTCTCCCAGGGCGCAACTTGCCGCGTAGCAGCGGAACGCATCGGTTCCGTATTCATCGATGATTTGCAGAGGGTCGATCACATTTCCTAGGCTGGCATGCATCGGGGTGCCGTCCTCGGAGAGGATGAATCCACCCATCATGATGTCCTCGAAGGGTTTCTGATCAGTTAATAGGGTGCAGCGGAGAATTGTGTAAAACGCCCAGGTGCGGATGATATCATGTGACTGTGGTCGGACCGACAT
>Ga0172363_10004494_pt1 | contig 11292 bp, 9 predicted proteins | sample LakKivs2_kivu2a2_FD_114541 | JGI IMG/M metagenome (GOLD analysis project Ga0172363, IMG submission 114541) | Sediment microbial communities from Lake Kivu, Rwanda - Sediment s2_kivu2a2 | ecosystem: Environmental > Aquatic > Freshwater > Lake > Sediment | place: Rwanda: Western Province, Lake... | reverse complement strand
GCCGCCACCGGCTACCGGGTCTACACCAGCACCGATGGGCTGGGCTGGTCGAACGGGGCGCCCGTGACGGCGACGACTGCCTACACGCTCACTGGTCTCTCACTGGGACAACTGCTCTTCGTGCGCGTCAGTGCGACCAACGACGGCGGCGAGTCTTTCTCTACCGAGACGCTAGGAGCCGGCGTGGGGAACGATGCCGAGATTCTCCTGGTCAACGGCTTCGACCGCTTGAACCGCACGATGTTGGTCGCCGAAACCGACCCGGTGGAGGGGCCAAACCAGCGCATGTTCCTGGACCGCATGAACCGCTACGACTACGTGGTGCAGCACGGCCAGGCCCTCAGCGAGCCTTTCGACAGTGCGAGCAACGAGGCGGTGCGGGATGGGTTGGTGAGCCTGGGCGATTATGCGCTGGTGGATTGGATCCTGGGAGAGGAATCGGCCCCCGACCAGACGCTGGATGCGACGGAGCGGGCAGGGCTGACACAATTCCTGGGCGACGGCGGGGCGCTGTTCCTGAGCGGTACGGAGGTGGGCTGGCACCTGGACGACCAGGGGGGCGACCCGGATTTCTACCACAATGTCCTGCGCAGCGCCTATGCCGGAGACGATGCGGGGACCTACGCGGTTGCCCCGGCCTCCGGCTCCATCTTTGCGGGACTGGCTCCTTTTCGCTTTGACGCGCCGGGGATGTACGACGCCGACTATCCAGACCAGTTGACGCCGGTCAACGGCTCCACCGCCGCGTTGGTCTATCAGGGCGGGAACGGAGGAACGGCGGCGGTGCAATACCAGGATGGTTGCCAGCGGCTGGTCTATTTCGGTTTCCCGTTCGAGACCATCTGGCCAAGTCAGCGGCCTGTGGTGATGGGCCGGGCGCTGGGTTTCCTGGACGAGTGTGCGGTGTTACCCCAGACGACCGTTCTCTTGCCGGTGGATGGTGAGCAGTATAGGAAGAGCCCCCCCCTGAGTGGCCTTGCTGCGGGCATGTATGGGGTGGAGAGGGTAGAGGTCGCCCTCTGCCGCCAGGTAGATGGCAACTGTTGGGACGGTACAGGGTGGGTCAACAGGACGGCCTGGCTGGTAGCAACCGGTACTGCGAATTGGACATACTCGCTGCCACCGTTGGAACCGGGTGAGTATGGAGTGCTCGCTCAGGCGTGGGACAGCCAGGGCCGGGCGGAGGCTCTGCCCGCTGCCGTCTCGTTCCGCGTGGTGGATATGGTTTTCTTGCCACTGGTGATGCGGGGTTACAAGTGAGTGCTGGCCAGCGGTGTTCATAGGTTTAGGAAGAGGCTGGCCCGGATGGAACGAGAACTTTCCAGACTACTGGGAGGGCAGCAAGTAGATCTAAGAACGCCGGAAGATCTGAGCCGCTATTTCCGTGATCAGGTATTGGCTGAAGCGGAGGTGCAGTATGCTCAAGACGGATGAAACAATCCCCAGCCGTCGTGTCGGGCCGGATGAGGCTGAGGAGGAGTATTCCGCCCGGTCGGGCCTGGCGACAATTCCTGTGCTCGTTTGGGTGCTGGGGCTCGTCGTGGTGCTGCTGGTGTTGGCGGTGTGCAGCCTGTGGGCGTTGTACCTGCTGCGCGGGCAGGTGACCAGCAGCGGCCCTACGCCCACGCCCATCATCTGGACGCCCACGCCCGCTCCCAGCCCGACCCCGCTGCCCACCGAGACGGCCGAGCCTACTCCAACCGTCTCACCTGAGGTTGCCGTCGGGCGCTACGTGCGGGTGACGGGCACCGGCGGATACGGCCTCAACCTCCGCTCGGGGCCGGGCGAGGATTACGTCCGTATGGATATCGCGCTCGAGGGACAGATTTTTCTCGTTGTGGACGGGCCAACGGTGTCTGGCGGCGCTGAATGGTGGAAGGTGCGCGACCCGGACAGCGAGCAACGGGAGTGGTGGGCGGTCGGGAATTTCCTGGAGCCGATCGAGCATCCGTAGGCGAATGGCGAATGGCGGATGGGCGAATGGCGAATGGCGAATGGCGAATGGCGAATGGCGAATGGCGGATGAGCGAATTGTTCTGTCGTACGTTCAGGCGAAAGATATGTTGGAGGCCCGCCAAGCGGGTCGGGACGTGGTGGTGGTGTCGCTGGACCTGGGCTTAACTAAGACGGAGGTTCCCATCGAGCCGCAGGGGGTCCGCCTCTCGGATGGTCAGTGTTTGGACTGGCAGGGCCTTGAGGTGATTTGCGCGTCCGAGCGTGGCTGCTTTGTGATCGAGGACAATACGCCGCACAAGATCCAGATTTTCTCTAAAGTTGCGAACCGGCTCTACAGCCTGATGCCGACCGAAGGGGCACCGACGATGTTGGTCTCTGGGCTCCCGATGCATCGCGTCAAGGGCATTGATCCATATCGTGACACGTTACAAAAGATCAAGACGATCGCACCTGTCGCGGGGCGCGTCCTGGATACGGCGACCGGGTTGGGATACACGGCTATTGAGGCAGCCAGGACTGCTGAACACGTCATCACCGTTGAAATCGAGCCGGCCGTGCTGGAGGTGGCGCGGCTCAACCCGTGGTCGCAGGCACTCTTCGCAAATCCCAAAATCACGTCACTCGTGGGCGATATCGTCGAGGTAATAGAAGAATTCGAAGACCAGGCATTTATGCGCATCGTCCACGACCCGCCAGCGTTCAATCTCGCTGGTGATCTCTACTCCGGTGTATTCTATCGCCAGCTTTTCCGGGTTCTGCGGCGCGGCGGCCGGCTGTTCCATTACATCGGCGACCTGGAGAGTAGGTCGGGCCGCATTGTCGCCCGCGGCGCCGTGCGCCGGCTACAAGAGGCCGGTTTTTCGCGGGTCGTCCGCCGTCCCGAAGCGTTTGGCCTGGTCATTTACAAGTGAGGGGGCAAGCTGGCAGGCTGGAAAGCCTGCCCCACCGTTGTTTTAGGGGTGACGTCCATGGTGCAACCTGAAGTCATAGAACGGATTGCGCAACTGCGGCGCGAGATCAATTATCATAGCCATCGCTATTACGTGCTGGACGATCCCGTCATCAGCGATGCCGAGTACGACGCGCTGATGGATGAACTGCGCCAATTGGAGGCGGAACACCCGGAGCTGGTCACGCCTGACTCGCCGACGCAGCGGGTGGAACCACAGCCCGTCGAGGCGTTTGTCAAGGTGGAGCATCCTGCCCCTATCCTCAGCCTGGACAAGGCCACCAGTGGCGAGGAGATCCGCGCCTGGTGGGAGCGGGTGAGCAAATTTCTCCCACCAGATGCGCCGCCGCCAGCCTGGGTGGTCGAGCCGAAGCTGGATGGGTTGACGGTCGTGTTGCACTACGAGGGCGGCCTCTTCGTCCTGGGGGCGACGCGAGGCAACGGCGCTGTCGGCGAGGACGTGACGGCCAACCTGCGCACGGTGCGCGCGTTGCCGCTGCGCGTCCCGCTCCCCTCTCCAGCGCATAGGGAGAGGGGAGGGACCCTCACCCCTTCGGCTCCTTCGGCTCCGCTCGGGACAAGTTCGCTCAGGGCAGGCCCCGGCCCCTCTTCCTTCGCTTTGCTCAGGACAGGCTCCTGGGAGGGAGAGGGAGGGAGAGTGGGGGTACCCCACCGCCTGGTCGTGCGCGGCGAGGCGATCATGTACGTTGACAACTTTGAGGCATTGAACCGCCGGCAGGCCGAGGCGGGGGAGAAACTCTTCGCCAACCCGCGCAATGCGGCGGCGGGCAGTTTGCGCCAGCTCGATCCGCGCATCACCGCCTCTCGCCCCATCGCCCTGCTCTGTTACGCCATCGTCGAGGCCGACGGTCCCGTGCCGTCCACGCAGTGGGAGACACTGAACTACCTGCGCCAGTTGGGCTTGCCGGTCGCAGAGCACGTGGCCCGCTTCGAGTCGCTGGACGAACTGATCGCTTATTGCGAAGGGTGGGTCGGAAAGCGGGACACCGTGCCCTATGAACTGGACGGCATGGTGATCAAGGTGGACGACCTGGCGACGCAGGCGGCGCTGGGCGTGGTCGGGCGCGCGCCGCGCGGCGCCGTGGCGTTCAAGTTCCCCGGCCGCGAGGCGACGACCAGGATATTGGACGTTGGTGTCAACGTGGGACGCACCGGTGTGCTGACTCCTTATGCTGTGCTGGAGCCGGTGCGGCTGGGCGGTGTCACGATTCGCAAGGCCACGCTGCACAACTTTGACGATATCCGGCGCAAGGACATCCGCATCGGCGACCGCGTGGTGATCCGGCGAGCGGGCGACGTCATCCCCTACGTCGTCGGGCCGGTGACTGCGGCGCGCACGGGGGAGGAAAGGGTTTACGAATTGCCAAAGGTCTGCCCATCGTGTGGCGAAGCGGTGGAATCTTCGGAGGAGGAGGTGGCCGTCTACTGCATCAACGTGGCCTGCCCAGAGCAGCGCGTGCGGCACGTGGGGTATTTCGCGGCCGTGATGGACATCGAGGGGCTGGGCGAGCGGACGGCGCAGCTCCTGGTCGAGCATGGGCTGGTGCAGGACGCGGCCGACCTGTACTACCTCAAGCGCGAGGAGCTGTTGCCTTTGGAGGGTTTTGCCGACAAGAGTATCGGCAAACTGCTAGGGGCCATCGAGGCCAGCAAGGAGCGGCCGCTGGCGCAGGTCATCGCCGCGCTGGGCATCCACGGCGTGGGCTGGACTGTGGCGCAGTTGTTGGCGCAGCATTACCGTTCGGTGGATGGACTGGCGGCGGCCAACGGTGAGGAATTACAGACGATCTCGGGGATGGGGCCGCAGACGTCAGGGGCGATCGTCGAGTGGTTTGCCCGCCCCCGCAATCGGGAGTTCGTCGAGAAATTGCGCCGGGCGGGTGTGCGGCTCGAGCAGGAGGCCCCGGCTGCGCCTGTGGAAGGCCCGCTGGCGGGTCTGGCCTTTGTGATCACCGGGACGTTGCCGACGATGAGCCGCGAAGAGGCGACCCAGCTCATCGAGCAGCACGGGGGCAAGGTCACGGACAGTGTCAGCCGCAACACGAGCTACCTGGTGGTTGGGGAAGCGCCTGGCGGCACCAAGTACCGCAAAGCGCAACAACTGGGAACACCGATGATTGACGAAGCGCGGTTGCTGGAGATGGCCGGCCAGGGGCAGCGCAGTGCGACGGATGAGACAGAGTCCCAGGGGCAGTTGCCCTTGCCGCTGAAATGATCCATGAGGCATAGATGGTGGCGTTTTTGTGCGAGGGCCGCCGTTAGGTTATAATACTACGGACATAGTAACTGGTCAGCAAGCGTGTTTCTGCGGTTTCAAGAGTGGAAGGGGGCGAATGTCTGTACAGCAACTGGAACTTCCAATTATGCAACTTTCTAAACTCTCCCCCGATGTCAAGTATCGGGAGCGTTTCCATGATCTGCTGTCGAGCGATCTCGATTTTCATAACGCGAGTAGCTCGTATGCTTCCCATAATTTCCACGCCTTCCCGGCCAAGTTTCCTCCACAGTTGCCTCGGAAGTTCATTGCAGGGCTTACGAAGCCGGGTGACGTTGTTCTCGATCCTATGGTAGGGTCAGGGACAACGATTGTAGAGGCGTTTCTGACGGGGCGCCGGGGCATTGGTCTCGACATCGATCCTATGGCGTTGAGGCTATGTAAAGCCAAAGTCACTCCTTTGGCACTGGAAGAAGCCGCTGCAGCAGGAGACGAGGTACTCCGCCGCGCTGAGGAGTGTCTGCTGCGAGATGGAGCGGAACTGCGCCGAGAGTTTGATACGCGCTTTGGAAAGGCAGAGCGCGAGTTCATAGACTACTGGTTCCTTCCCTCTACTCAGTTTGAACTGATAGCCCTGATCCGAGAAATCGAGCGCGTTGAGGCCCCTCGTCTCCGCGAGTTCTTGGAGTTGGCATTTTCGGCGATCATTATTACCAAATCGGGCGGTGTCTCGATGGCGCGCGACCTGGCACACACACGCCCTCACCGGGTTCAAGACAAGACACCCCGTTCAGCGTTGGGTGAGTACCGCAAACGGTTAAAGAAGAATCTGGATAGCCTCGCCACATTGACGCGCAGAGGCGGGACCGTTGAGATTCTCAATAGCGATGCCCAAAATCTGCCTTTAGGTGATTGTACGGTTGACTTGATCGTTACCTCTCCACCTTATGCCTCGAATGCCATTGACTATATGCGGGCGCATAAATTCTCATTAGTTTGGCTGAGACATTCTCTTGAGAACCTGTCACGACTGCGCCGGGAATACATTGGCCACGATGCTTTATCAGGGACCGAGCCAGGTACACTACCTGCCATTGCCTCACAAGTAGTTGTCAGTCTCGCCCGAGTTGACCAGAAAAAGGCCCAGGTATTACATCGCTACTATTCAGAGATGACTCGTTGTCTGGCTGAAATGGTCCGTGTGTTAAAGCCAGGTAAAGCCGCTATTGTCGTAGTGGGCTCGTCCACGATGCGCGGGATGGACACACGGACCGACGTTTGCCTGGGAGAAATCGGCAAACAGGTTGGGTTTGAGTTGATCAGTATCGCGGTGCGAAGATTGGACCGCGATAGACGCATGATGCCAGCGCGCCAGGAGGATTCCTCAGCCCTTTCCCAGATCGAGGAGCGGATGCACGAGGAATACGTGATCGGTTTTCTCAAACCGGGAGCGAGATAGGAGCGTAGCGACAATGAACATGGGACAGTTACGCAAAGCATATCACGAAGAAATATGCAAGAAAATTCTGGGGTACCGAGGTGAGGTACCCAATATTGCGGACAAGACCAGCAAGGCAAGCATCGAGTTGGCTCAAGGTATTCTGACCCGATTAGGATTTTCACCCTGCCTGGAGCCGCCGGTGGGGCAAAGGGCAGGGGCATTGTTTGAGTCACTGACGTGTGGATATCTGGCGAAAGCATTCCACTTGCTTCAGCATCTTCGCCCTGGCAACTGGAAGTTCTCCGTTCATGGCAACGTGACTGTATTTGATCAATACGAACACCTGAATGATCTTGCTGATGTCTTGAGGAAACATCCTCGCTTGCGTGCGACCCTGGGGGACTATCTGGTGACGCCCGACATCCTGGTAGGGCGAAGTCCTGTTTCGGACCAGGACATTAACCAGGATGCCGGTATTCTGCAGACTGGCTTAGCCACATTGACGCCCTTGCGTGCTGACAACTTCCCAGACCCCAAGCCAATTCTCCACGCCAGTATCTCCTGCAAGTGGACGATTCGTAGTGATCGTTCTCAGAATGCGCGTACCGAAGGCTTGAACCTGATTCGCAACCGCAAGGGGAGCACGCCCCACATCGCCATCGTGACGGCCGAACCTTTGCCCAGCCGGATCGCGTCAGTCGCGTTGGGTACCGGCGATTTAGACTGCGTGTATCACATGGCACTCTACGAGTTGGGTGAATCTGTGGAAGAAGTTGGTGATGAGACGTTGAGCGAGACGTTTGACCTGTTGGTTGACGGCAAGCGTCTGCGTGACATCAGCGACTTGCCGTTCGACCTGGCAATCTAACGAGTCGCATTATTTGCCCGTGCCTTGATGGGAGGAGGTGCCGTTATGAATCCGATCCAAAGACGCATTGAAGAGATGAACCAGCGTGTGGCTGAGATCCGACAGGCGGGGCTGTACTTTTACCTTCAACCCCTGGAGGAGCTGAACGGGGCCTGGGCCAAGATCAACGGGCGACGCATGCTGAACTTTGCCTCCTACAGTTACCTGGGCCTGCTGGGACATCCCAAGATCGAAGCGGCGGCCCGAGAGGCGTTGGCCCGCTACGGGACGGGCACACACGGCGTGCGGATCCTGGCCGGCTCGTTGCCGCTGCACGAGGCGCTCGAGCAGACCATCGCCCGTTTCAAAAAGGCCGAGGCTGCCATCGTCTACTCCAGCGGCTACGCCACCAACCTGGCGACAGTCGCCGCGCTCGTGGACCGCCACGACGTCGTGATCTGCGACAAGTTCGACCACGCCAGCATCGTGGACGGCTGCCTGCTCAGCCAGGCCCGGTTCGTACGCTTCCACCACAACGACGTGGCCGACCTGGAACAGCGGCTGCAAAAGGCCGACCCCGATGCGGGCCGGCTGGTCATCGTGGATGCGGTCTTCAGTATGGATGGTGACGTTATCAACCTGCCTGAGGTCAGCCGGCTGTGTCGCGAGTATGGCGCGCTGCTGATGGTAGATGAGGCCCACAGCCTGGGCGTGCTGGGTGAGACGGGCCACGGCATCGAGGAGCATTTCGGGCTGGAAGGTGCCGTGGACGTAAAGATGGGCACGCTCTCCAAGACCATCCCCAGCGTGGGAGGGTACGTGGCCGGGAGTCAGGAGTTGATCACGTACCTGAAGCACGTGGCGCGGGCGTTCGTCTTCTCAGCCGCGCTGCCCCCGGCTCAGACCGCCGCGGCCACGGCGTCGTTTGAGGTGATGGAGGAGGAGCCAGAGCGCGTGACCAGGCTCCAGCGCAACGTCGAGTCCTTCCTCGGCGGTCTCAAGGCACGCGGGTTCAACACGCTCAACAGCGAGACTCCTGTCGTCCCCATCATCTGCGGTGAGGACGAGCAGGCCTATCGGATGACCAGGTTGTGCCAGGAGGAAGGCATCTTCGTGTTGCCGGTGGTCTCTCCCGCCGTGCCGCTCGGGCTGGCGCGGCTGCGGGCCAACGTGACGGCGGTTCACTCGGAGGAGGACATCTCGCATGCCCTCGACGTCTTCGAGCGGGCGGGCAAGGCGGTGGGGATCATCTGAATGAACGAATGACGGATGAGCCTATGACTCAAGTTGGTGTGGGCGGGACGGCCGTACTCAAGCGCAACCATGCCCGGCCGGTGTTACAGCACCACCCCTGGATCTTCTCTGGCGCGATCGAGCGCTTCGAAGGGGAGGTGGTGGATGGTGACGTCGTCGAGGTACGCGACGCGGGGCGCAACTGGCTGGCGCGGGGTGCGCTCAACCGGCGCTCGCAGATCGCAGTGCGGTTGCTGACCTGGCGGCAGGACGAGGCGGTGGACCGCGCCTTCTGGCAGAAGCGGCTGGAGCGCGCGCTCGCCACTCGCCAGGCGCTCGCCGACGCCCCGACCACCACCGCCTACCGGCTGGTGCACGCCGAATCGGATTACCTGCCGGGGCTGGTCGTGGACCGGTATGGGGAGTGGCTGGTGGTGCAGTTTCTCACGTTGGGGATCGAACGCTGGAAAGAAGAGTTGGTTGGCTTGTTGGTTGGTTTGTTGGGTAGTTCGGTGCGGGGGGTATACGAGCGCTCCGACGTGGACGTGCGGGCGAAGGAGGGGCTGGACGAGCGCGTGGGGCTGCTGTGGGGAGAGGAACCGCCGGAGTTGGTAAAAGTCCTGGAGAACGGCCATCGTTTCCTGGTGGACGTGCGGCGGGGGCGCAAGACCGGCTTTTACCTCGACCAGCGCGAAAATCGCGCCCGGCTGCCCGCTTTCTGCAGTGGCGCTAAAGTCCTGGATACCTTTGCATACAGTGGGGCCTTTGGCATCTACGCGGCGGCAGGCGGCGCGGCGCGGGTGACACTGGTGGATAGTTCTGCTCCAGCGCTCGATCTGGCGCAGCGCAATTTTGCGCTCAATGGCTTTGAGCGTTGCAGCGTGGAGTACGTGGAGGGTGACGTCTTCAGCGTCTTGCGCGGTTACCGTGCGCAGGGGCGCCTGTTCGACGTGATTGTGCTCGATCCACCCAAGTTCGCCCGCAGCGGGCGGGAGGTGGAGCGGGCAGCGCGGGCCTACAAAGACGTCAACCTGCTGGCGTTCCGGCTGCTCCGTCCGGGTGGGACACTGTTCACGTTCTCCTGCTCGGGGGCGGTCTCTGCCGACCTGTTTCAAAAGATCGTCTTCGGCGCGGCGGTGGATGCGGAGCGGGAAGCGCAGATGCTCGGCGCCCTGGCGCAGGGAGCCGATCACCCGGTGGCGCTGACCTTTCCCGAGGGGGCATACCTCAAGGGACTGATCTGCCAGGTGGGGTAGTCGTCAATTCCATCCCGTCGTAGGCTACGAGCACGTCGTAGGGGGCAAAGTAGCGCACCAGGTCATCGTGGGGTGGGTTGCCCTGGTGGGAGAAGTGGAACGCCACGAAGTGGGCCTGCTCCCCCAGCCACCCCTCGCGGACAAAGCGTCCGTGGGCCTCCAGGAAACTCTCCGTGTTGTGATGGCCTTCCCAGCGTGCGCCTCCGCCTAACGTCTCGTCCATCAGCACGACGTCGAACGGGGACTCCCGGGCCACGATGTGCCAGGCGCGCTCTGCCAGCGGCCCCGAATCGGTGGCGTATAGCAATTTGTGCGTGCCGTCGCTGACGACGTAGAGTAGCGCGCTACGCCCCTCGTCGTGGATGGCTGACAGCGCGGCGATGTGGTACTGACCGCTGCGCCAGCGCTGCCCGGCGCGCACGGTCTCCACGGACATCGCACCCTGTTCTGCCAACGTGAGCCAGTGCGGGTCGCGCCGCAACGCGCGGGTGACCGGCCCTGGGCCGAAGACGTGCAGGTGCGTGAGCGGGGTGGGGCAGAAATCGGGCCCACGCAAGACCAGGGTGCTCGGCAACAGATGGTCCTCGTGGGCATGAGTCACCAGCAACGTCTCCAGGCGGCTCAGCCGCACGCCGAATTGCTGCGTCGCCACGACCAGGTCGGGGCCACAATCGAAAAGCAGGTCGTCGTTGACCAGCACGGCGCTTCGCATGCGCACGTTGCGCCCGCCGGCTTGCCGCGCATGGATGCAGGTGGAACATTCACAGAAGGGCGAAGGAATGCCCTCCGCTGCACCTGTGCCCAGGAACAGAATTTTCAATGTTTACCTCCATTGTGAATTGCGAATGGCGAATGGCGAATGGCGAATGGCGGGTATATCGGCCACGGCAGGAACCCGAACAAGTTCGGGACTCCGATGTGCCTCACGGGAGTGTCCGGGCGGCGGCTTGCGCGATCTTGCCGATGCTCACCGGCCGGACCAGGTAGGCCGTGCACTGGCTCTGCAGTGGGTCGAACGTTGCCCGGCGCAGCGCACTCACGCACAACACGAGCGGTGTGTCTGGGAATGCGAGCATCAGCCGCTCTACGTCCTCAAGGGATATGTGCTGCCCGGCGTCCACGATCAGCAACGCCGGGCGGATTCCCGCGAGCCTGGCGAGTGCGAGCGCCTCGTTCACCCCTGGCGCCGACACGACGTCACGGCCGGTCGTTTCGCCCGCTTGCGCTGCCAGTAGCGCGCGGGTCTGCCAGTTGGCAGAAATCGCCAGGATGGGACGTGCAAGTTCGCCGTTCATAAACAGTAAATCGGCAAATCGGCAAATCGGCAAATCGCGGACCGCAAATCGCCCATTCGCCATTCGCCATTCGCCATTC
>Ga0172363_10004493_pt1 | contig 11292 bp, 9 predicted proteins | sample LakKivs2_kivu2a2_FD_114541 | JGI IMG/M metagenome (GOLD analysis project Ga0172363, IMG submission 114541) | Sediment microbial communities from Lake Kivu, Rwanda - Sediment s2_kivu2a2 | ecosystem: Environmental > Aquatic > Freshwater > Lake > Sediment | place: Rwanda: Western Province, Lake... | reverse complement strand
TGCACGGGATAAGAGAGTGGCAAGCGGCAACGGCATATTTCACTTGTCACCTGTCAGTTGACACCTCTCTCCCATCACGTGCATCCCGTGTATCCTGCTATTTCCCCTCCCCGTTCACTCGGGCGACGTCATCCTCGTCGAGGAGGCACCCGGCCGCACGCAGCTCGGGCGCCAGGCGCTCGTGGGGCACCTCGCGGGGCGTGCAGTTGAGGCGGATGCTGAGCGCCGCGGCCGTGCCCGCCGCCTGCCCCAGCGCGCCGCACTGCGGCATCACGCGCGTGGAGCCCAGCGCGCGGTGCGTGACGCTGACGCATCGTCCGGCCACCAGCAGGTTGTCCACGTCCCGCGGGACGATGCAGCCGTAGGGAATCTGGTAGCGGAAGCCCGCCTCCGGGCGGTACGTGTCGGCGTCCATCCCCGGCCCGTTGCAGTTGTGCACGTCGATGAAGAACGAGCCGTAGCAGATGCTGTCGTCCCACGTCGCGCGGGCGAGTATCTCCTCGTCCGTCAGCACGTGCCGGCCGACGATCCGCCGGCTCTCGCGCACCCCGACGAGGGCGGCCGTGGAGATCATGTAGCAGCCTTCCATGCCCGGCACGTACTTGCGGAACACGCCGATCATGTGGAATGCCTGGCGGCGGCCCTCGACCGTGGCGGCAGTGAGGCTGGCGGCGCTGGTCGCGTCGGCACCCACGACGTGGGTGAAGTTCACACCGACCTGGTCCGGCCGCGTGGGCGTCCACCAGAAGCCCATGATCTGGTCCTGGAACGGCTCCATGTCGCCGTTGCGCTGGGCCTCGGCCCACACGTGGCGCATCTGGTAGTCGGTCCGCCAGGCGCGGACCTTGTCCCAGTCCACGCCGCCGACGGTGAACATGAGCGTGGCCGGCTGGCAGGCGCCGTCGCCGGGTCGGCCGAGCTCGAAGGGCGCGCCGGCGCGGGCGGCCACGTCGGCGTCGCCCGTGGCGTCCACCACGCGGCGTGCCAGCACCGCCTGGCGGCCCGACTTGTTCTGAACGACCGCGCCGACGACCCGCGCGGCGGCCATCGCCGGCTCGGCGAACTGCGTGTAGTACAGCAGCTTGGCGCCGGCCTCGGCGGCCATTTGCTCCAGCGCCAGCTTCATGCCGTCCAGCTCGAAGTCCACGTTGGCCCCGTCGCCGCTGAACGCCCCGAAGCCCATGTCCACCACGCGCCGGGCCATCTCGTGGGCGATCCCCCCCACCACGCGCCGCCGGGCCGACCAGGCGTTGAACGTGCAGATGTGGTTGTGGCCCCCGGCCGTCGCGATGCCCCCCAGGCAGCCCATCTGCTCGACGAGCAGCGTGTTGGCGCCGGCGCGGGCGGCGGCGACGGCGGCGCAGAAGCCCGCCGGCCCCCCGCCGCACACCAGCACGTCCACCTCGTCGAGGACCGGGATGTCGCGCCCGCTGTCTCGCCAGGTCCGCCGCATGAGGTTCTCCTTGCCCGCCGGCCGCGATTATACGGCCGGAGCCTTCGATAGGCTGCGCTCTTGCACGCGCGGCGGCGGGCGGGTAGATTCCCTGCCCGCCCGGGCAAGGCCGCTTGGGCCGCGGAAGCCCCCCAGAGGACAGCGATGAGCGTCGTGGTGATGAAGTTCGGCGGCAGCAGCGTGGCCGACGCGGAGAAGATTCGCGCCGCCGCGAAGCGCGCCATCCGGACCCGGCGCGCCGGCCACCAAGTCGTCATGGTCGTCAGCGCGATGGGCGACACGACCGACCACCTGGTGGACCTGGCGCGCCAGGTCAGCGCAAGCCCGCCCAAACGCGAGATGGACCAGCTTCTGGTCACCGGCGAGCAGGTCACCATCGCCCTGGTGGCCATGGCGCTGGAGGAGATGGGCCAGCCGGCGATCAGCCTCACGGCGGGGCAGATCGGCATGGTCACCGACGACGTGCACACCAAGGCGCGGATCAAGACGATCGACGTGCGGCGGGTCCGCGAGCAGCTCGACGCCGGCAGGATCGTGATCGTCGCCGGCTTCCAGGGCATCACCGCCGGCGGGGCGATGACCACACTGGGCCGCGGCGGCAGCAACGTGACGCTGGTGGCGGTGGCCGCCGCGCTGCGCGCCGACGTGTGCGAGAATTTCACCGACGTGGACGGCATCTTCACCGCCGACCCGCGGATCGTGCCCGGCGCCCGCAAGATCGACCGCGTCAGCTACGACGAGATGCTGGAGCTGGCCAGCCTGGGCGCCAGCGTGCTGCACAACCGGGCGGTGGAGTTCGCCAAGAAGTACGACGTGCCCATCCACGTGCGGAACAGCCGGAACTTCAGAAAAGGGACAGTGATCGTGGCGGAAACAGAAGGCATGGAGCGGATCGTCGTCAGCGGGGTGGCCCTCAAGGACAAGCTGGCGCGGGTGACGCTGCGCGGCGTGCCCGACCGACCGGGCGTCGCGGCGCGCATCTTCCACGCCATCGCCACGCGGAACGTCGTCGTCGACGACATCATCCAGACCGTCGCCGACGACCGCACCGCCACCGTGGCGTTCACCGTCGACCTCGGCGAGCTGGCCGACGCGAAGAAGGTCGTCGCCGAACTGTGCGAGCAGCTCGGCTGCGCCGCGGTCTTCGAGGACAACCTGGCGAAGGTCTCCGCCGTCGGCGTCGGGATGCGGGGCCACACCGGCGTGGCGGAGCGCATGTTCGCCGCCCTGGCGGCCGCGGGAGTCAACATCCAGAACATCACCACCAGCGAGATCAAGATCTCCTGCCTCATCGACCGCGACCAGGGCAAGCAGGCCCTCCGCATCGTCCACGACGCCTTCGAGCTGGGGGCGAAGAAACGCTCGCGCAGGCACGCGAAGAAGTAGCCCCCGCACACGTCAACCGGGAACCGGTCACTGAAGTGACCAGCCCTCGTGGACGTTCAGGAGGGCCCGTACCGTAAGCGAGAGGTTCGCTCGGAAGCGCCCGAGAGGGCTGGTCACTACAGTGACCGGTTCCGGGGGCCCGCGGAAGGAGCAGCAGACGTGTCCTGGACCCGCAAGAGCACGCCCTCCAAGGGCGATTCCTACGAGGGCAACGAGCGTTTCCGCCACTGGTACCGCGACAACCAGGTCTACTTCATCTCCGCGCGGTGCCGCGACAAGTTCCCCGCCTTCTCCTTAGAGCGGGCCAAGGCCATCTTCTGGGACCGCTTCGGCCACTGGACGAAGGTCCACCTGTTCACGCCCATAGTGACCTCGCTGATGAGCAACCACTACCACGCGCTGGGCTACTGCAAGCGCGGGGCGATGTTCGGGCAGATGATGCGGCGGATCCACGGCTCCGTCGCCAAGCTCGTGAACGACCTTCTGCCTGAGCGGCGCGTTCCATTCTGGGGCGACGACGGGCACCAGGACTACTTCGATGGCTGCATCCGCGATGAGAAGCAGTACCGCGGGGCATACCGATACGCGCTGACGCAGAGCGTTCGCCACGCGGTGTGCAGCGATTGGCGCGAGTATCCTCACACGCACGTGAACGTCGAGCTGGAGCGGGCGATGAAGCGGGCGATCGAGCTGCGCGCTTTCCTCACCGGAGCGCCCTACAAACGGTACGGGGAACCGAAGCGATGAGGGTTCCGGGAACCGGTCACTGAAGTGACCAGCCCTCGCGGACGTCTCCGGAGAAACCCTCTGTTTACGGTGGGAACCCCCTTGAACGTCCACGAGGGCTGGTCACTTCAGTGACCGGTTCTTATGATCCGCGCACCATGAAACGCCGCCCGCGCAAAGACGCGATGCCCAAGCTGACGGGCCCCCAGCGCCGCCTGCTCTACCTGGGGCGCAAGGGGCGCTACGGGGCGGGCGTCGCGCTCGTGCTGCTCGCCCTGTTCGCCGCCGACCGCCTCGGGCTGTTCGGACGCCCCGAGCGCCTGGCCCGCGGCGACGCGGAACGCTACGACGGCAAGAGCTTCCTCGTCGTGCGCGTCACCGACGGCGACACGCTGGACGTGGATGTGCCGGATGGGAAGTTCTCGCGCACGCGCATCCGTCTGTGGGGCGTGGACACGCCCGAGACGAAGGACCCGCGCAAGGGCGTGCAGCACTTCGGCCCGCAGGCCAGCGCCTTCACCAGCGCCGCCTGCGAGCACGCGACCGTCACGCTGAAGCTGGCGCCCGGGCCGACGCGCGACCGCTACGGACGGCTGCTGGCCTACGTGATCCTGCCCGACGGCAACAGCCTCAACGCCGCGCTCATCCGCGACGGCTACGGCTACGCCGACCCCCGCTACCGCCACCCGCTGTCGCGCGAGTACCGCCGCCTCCAGGACGCCGCCATGAGGGCCCGCCGGGGGCTGTGGAAGGACGTGCAGCCGGCCGACCTGCCCTACTACTACCGCGACAGGCTCAAGCTCCCTCTGCCCCGCCCGCCCTACCGCGGTGCCCCCTCGGCCGCGCCGCCGACGTCCAGGTCCACGTCGTAGTAGAGGGCCGACATCGCCCTGCCCGACACCGGCTCGGTGTTGTCGGCCCTAACGAGGGCGTGGTAGAGGCCCTTCTTCAGTCCGGCAGGCGAGACCGTGTTGGTGAACGTCTGCACCTGCCCGTCAACGGCCACGCTCACGGTCAGCCAGTCGGGCAGCTTGGAGGTCACCTTCCAGGCCGCCAGCGCGCCGGTGCCCCTGTTGGTGACCTTGGCGGCCTGCGAGAGCTTCCCGCTCGCCCCCGCGCCGGCCCGGAACGACAGGAGGTACGAATCGGCCCAGATTACCGGCGGGATAGGGAAGGCGTTGGTCTTCGAGACGCGGAGCATGGCCGCGCCGTCCGGCGCGACAGTGACGGACAGTCCGCCGGCAAGCGGGCCGGTGGTCTTGTGCGCCCACAGATCGCGGGCGAACAGCGCGGCCTTGTCGTCCAGGCCGGCGTCCGACCATTTCACCTGTACCTCGGCGGGCGCGGCGGCCTGGTTGAGCACGAGCACGGCCCGGCTGCCGTCGAACAGCGGCTTGCCGCCCCAGATGCTGACCTGGCCGTCCCTGCGCACGATGCGCCCCTGGATACCCAGCGGGTCCTGGTTGACGCCGATGGCCTCGATGTTGGTGAGGACCTCGACGGTCGGCTTCGACATTTTCCGCACGTCGTTGCCGGCCATCAGCGGGGCGGCCATCATGCACCAGACGCCAAAGAAGCTGCGGTTCTGCGCGTCGCTAGGTCCGGCCATGCCCGCGATCATCATGTCCGGGTCGTTCCAGTGGCCGGGGCCGGCGTAGGGGTGGAGTCTCTCGTTGGCCATCGCGATGCCCAATGCCTTTCTCCAGCTCGCCCGCCCCGGCGCGCAGATGTCGCCGGTGGTCCGCCACATGTGCCCGATGGCGGCGGCCCATTTCCAGGGCTCGCCTTTGCCCCAGGAGCACAGGCTGTGCACGAGGGGGCGTCCGGCGGCGCGCTGCGCCTCGTGCAGCAGCGTGTAGGTCTTCACGGGGTCCTGGCCCCCGGTGTTGCACCAGTCGATCTTGAGAAAGTCGCAGCGCCACGCGGCGAATGCGCGCATGTCCTGCCGCTCGTGGTCCTTGGTGCCGGGCATGGCCCCGCTGCACGTGCGGCTGCCGGCGTCGGTGTACAGCGCGTACTTCAGCCCCTTGCGGTGGATGTAGTCGCCCAGCGCCCGCAGCCCGCCGGGGTATCGCTTCAGGTTCGACGCCAGCTCGCCGTTGGGATCGCGGTAGAAGCAGACGCCCTCGTCGGGGCCCATGTACGAGTAGCCCGCGTCGCGCATCCCGCTGGCGACCATCGCGTCGGCGGTCTGCTTGATCAGCTCCTCCGTCTGCGGGTTCTGGCCGAACTGGTTCCACGGCCACCAGCCCATCGGCGGCGTCAGCGCCAGGCCGTCTTCCGCCGCGGCGGTCTTCTGCTGCGGGGCCGCGGGCTGCTGGGCGTGTCCCGCGGCGCCCGGCCCGGCCAGCGCTGCCGCCACCGTCACGGCTAGAACATGCCGTCGCATCTGTCATCTCCTTCGATTCGCGCCATGCGGCGCCGGGCCATCGACGCGACGGCCGCGGCGCCGAAGCGATTCACCAGAAGACCACGTACAAGCCGATCACCACCGCGATGATACAGGCGCCGGCGACCTTCGCCAGCGCGCTGGGCTTCATGCTGATGTCCGCGTTTACCGGCAGCTTCACCGGCTCGCGGAGCGGCCGGGCGAGGGTGATGGCGGCCATGACCGCCGTCAGGGCCAGGAACGTGATGGCCATGTGGTTGAGGAAGGCCACGTTCGGCAGCAGCCACAGCAGCAGGCCGTAGATCGGGATGTTTCCCAGGAGGCCGGCGACGGCGGCGGCGGGCGGGGCCTTGGGCACGATCAGCCCGAACAGGAACACTGTGACGATGCCGGGGGAGATGAAGCCCTGGAACATCTGGATGTACTTGAAGATGCCGCCGAACCGCGGGTCGTTGAGGTTGGGGGCGATCAGGCAGGCGACGAGCACGAAGGCGCCGGTGGCAATCCGCCCGGCGTTGACGAGGTGCCGGGGCGAGGCGCCGGGGCGGATATGCCGCTTGTAAAGGTCCATCGTGAAGATCGTCGAGGCAGAGTTCAGCATCGAGTCCAGCGAGCTGAGCACCGCCCCGAACAGCGCCGCGAACAGCATCCCCCGCAGCCCGGCCGGCAGGATCTCGCGGATCAGCGTCGGGTAGGCGAGGTCGCCGTTGGCGATCCGCCCGGCGTAGAGCTGGAAGGCCATGATCCCCGGGAAGATGATGATGAACGGGATCAGCAGCTTCAGCAGCGCCGCCAGCACGATGCCCTCCTGCCCTGCCTGGACACTCCTGGCCGCCAGCGTCCGCTGGACGATGAACTGGTTGAGGCCCCAGTAGAAGATGTTGGGGATCCACAGGCCCAGCACCAGGGCCGTCCAGGGGATTTCGGGATGGTCGGCGGGCATGATCATGTGCAGCTTGCCGGCGTTGGCCCGGAGGAAGCTGCCGACGCCGCCGACGGCCTGGAAGCCGAGCACCATCACGACGGCCCCGCCGATCAGCAGCGCCGCGCCCTGGAAGAGGTCGGTCCACACGACCGCCTTCAGGCCGCCGTAGACCGTGTAGGCCCCCGCAATCAGCCCGATCAGCCACACCCCCGTCATCAGGTCCATCCCGAAGATCGTCCTCATGCCAAGCGCCCCGGAGTACAGGATCGACGCCAGCGCCACCGCCACGTACATGACCATCATGAACACGGCCATGATCGCCCGGCAGGCGCGGCTGTAGCGGTACTCCAGGAACTCCGGGATCGTGTAGATGCCGCAGCGCAGGAACCGCGGCAGCAGGAGCAGGCCGACGAGCACCAGCGTGACGGCGGCCATCCACTCGTAGCTGGCCACCGCCAGGCCCATGTTGCCGAAGCCCGCCCCCGCCATGCCCACGAAGTGCTCCGTGGAGATGTTGGAGGCGATCAGCGAGAAGCCCACCAGCCACAGCCCCAGCCCCCGCCCGGCCAGGAAGTAGTCGGTCTCCGTCTTCTCCTCCCGCGCCTTGTAGACCGAGATGCCGATGACGGCCGCGAAGAACGCGGCGAACGCGGCGATGTCAAGGATGCTCAGGCCCATGGTGCCGCCTCCCGGTTCTCCCGCGGGTCACACCACCCCCTCGCGGGCGGGCTGGTGGTAGTCCACCGCCAGCTTGCCGCGGACGGACTCGAGCATCTGCGCCTTCCTGCCGATCCGCCCGACCAGCAGGCTCATGGGCAGCCGCCGGCTGTCGCGGAACGTCACGATGATCCGCCCGAAGCCCAGCAGGCGCTCGAAGAAGTCGCTGGTGTCCACGCGGGTGGAGTAGTCCTCGCGCGACACCTGCTCGCCCGTCTCCGTCGGGCCGGTCTGGAGGTTGAGGTAGTTCGGCGTGAACGCGGCGTAGTAGAACAGCCCGCGCACCCACGAAACGCCCACCGCCAGCAGGAACAGCAGCCCCACCACGAAGTACACCGTCGCGTTGATCTCCACCGTCACCCGCCCCAGGGCGCGGATGCCCGGGCGCAGCCAGCCCAGCACGAACAACCACAGCCCCAGCAGCAGCACGAACAGCACGACGATGGACAGCAGCTTGACGCTCATCTCGTACTCGTCGACGAGGAAGTTGAGGATGAACACGACCAGCCAGGTCCCGCCGACCAGCCGCCCCAGCACCGGGCGCATCGCCTCCGGCAGGACGTGCCAGTCCAACAGCGCCACGACCAGCCCCGCGCCCAGCGAGACGACGATGGTCGGCACGTACAGGACCTTGCGGCTCCAGTCGAACACCACCAGCCACTCGTTGATGTCCGGGTCGTCGCGGAGCTGCCTGCCCGTGCGGAACCTGGTCCGCAGCGTGTGCCGCAGGAGGAACACCGCCGCCACGACGATCGCGATCACCGCGAACGGCACGAAGAACACCGCCCATTGGTCCCAGGCCCAGTTGGCAAACGCCAGCATGTCGGCTCCCTTCCGTCCGTGCGCCGCGGTCGGCGCGGCCAACCGCTTATACACGCCCGCGCCGCCGAGAGAAAGCCCTCGCGCTCATCGCGGCGCCGCGTCGGGTCGCGTCCGGACGTCGAAGTACGGCGTCACGCCGTGCCAGCCGCCCCGCGCGACGATCGTCAGCGGACGTTCCAGCAGCCGCCGGCGCTGCTCGATGCTGACGGGCACCGAGGCGCGGAAGACGCTGGCGGCCGCGCCCCCAGCCGCCCCGGCGCGCAGCACGATCTCCAGCTCCCTGGCGGCGATCCGCACGGTGGCGCCGAGCCTCTGGCCCCCCGCGGCCATCGCCTCGCGGAACGCGCCTGGCAGCTCGAAGGTCTTCCTGCCCATGCCCAGCTCCGCCCCGTCCACCACGAGCGTCCGCTGGCGGTCGATGAGGACTCTCAGAAACGTCGCGCCCTCGGCGCTGTTCTCATCCTCGACCAGGCCCAGGCCGATGCCGGCCACGCCGCGCCCGGCGTTGCGCGAGAAGTCGATGACGGCCCCGACGGTCGGGGCGTCGGTGCCGCGGGCGACCGGCCCTACCAGCGCCGGCACCGGCCCCAGCGGGTAGTCCATCCGCCACGGCGCGGCGTCGGGCTTGCGCCCCGGCTGCAGGAGCACGTCGGTGCGGCTGAGCTTGCCGCCCTCGGCGAAGCCGTACGACCACAGCGTCTCGCCGTCCTGCTCCCAGCCCCACACGGCATAGTGGAACGTGTTGCTGAGCGTCGCCAGCCAGCGGGCGAACTGCTCGTCGAGGCCCTCCCACGGGCCGAGGTGCCGGGGCAGCAGCGCGACGGCCCTGGCGGCCCGGCCCTTCGGCAGGGCCATCGCCTCGTCGCGCCAGGCGTTGAACTTCCGCCGGCGCTCGGCGTCGGCCAGGAAGAAATGCACCAGCAGGAAGTTGCCCCCGCGCGTGCCCTTGCCCTGCTCGGCGAGCTGGCGGGCCGTCAGCGGGCGGCGGCGCAACTCGGCCAGGCCCTCGTCGAGGTAGTTGGCGGTGGTGGCCTTGTCGAGCACGCGGACGGTGAGGCGCCGACGTGCGGCCTCGTAGACATGGTGGCCCAGCGCGTCGGCCAGGCCCTCGTAGAACCACTCCGGCGTGTTGTAGAGCGTGCCGGCCAGGCACATCTGGAACAGGCGCGTGCACTCGTGCAGCAGGATGTAGCGATGGTGGTAGGCCAGCGAGCCGCTGGGGTAGACGTAGGCGCAGCGGTAGCCGCTCTCGAATGTGATCCCCCCGCCGCGGAAGTCCCACACGATACCGTCCGACAGCAATGCCTTCTGGAGCGCCGCCTTGCTGGAGCCGTACACGACGGCCAGGCGCCGGCTGTCCATGCCCGCCGGCTCGCGCCCGAAGGCCGCGACGTAGTGCGGCCAGGCCAGCTCCAGCAGCGTCAGGTAGAAGCGGGCCTTCTCGTCGTCGTAGTCGGTCTTGAGGGCGAAGTGCCTGCTGACGTGCCAGCGGAAGGACGGCGTGTTGTTCACGCGCTGGCCGGAGAACGTCGCCGGGACCGCCTGCTCGGTGCAGAGCAGCTTCAGCTCGACGGGCACGGAGCTTCGCCCGGCCGTCGCGACGCGGACGGGCGTCTCGGCGGGCGCGGGGGCGCCGGCGCGGGCGGCGCAGGGCAGAAGGCACGCCGTCGCGGCGGCAAGAGCTGCTTGGCTGAGGCCCATGGCGGTTCGGCGCTCCGCGCGCGGAACGTCCGCGCATAGGATTGAACGCGGCCGCGGCGTCGCACGGCCGGTGGGACAGGCGCCTGCTTCGGACGGCGGATTCGGGTATCGGAGGAGGCGGCGGTCCCACGTCGGCGCTCGCCGCGGCCGCCGCGCCGGAGGCAACGACCATGGACGAGATGGAAGCCCTTCGGGCTGAGCTGGAGCACTACCGGGCGGAGAAGGAGAAGATCCGCGACATCGTGGGGCAGATCGGCGGGCAGGCGGGGCGCCGCCGGCAGGCGACGATCAACGTCGTCTTCCTCGCGCTGGTCCTGGGGGCGTTCGCGTTCGACTTTCTGCGGTGGGTCTTCGAGTGGTCCGTGCCGTTCCTGCCGCCGCAGTTCCTGCTGGAGCTGGCCGTCCTGCTGGTGTCGCTGAAGATCATCTGGATGATCCACACGCAGACGAAGGTGGACCACTTCCAGTTCTGGATCCTGCATTCCATCGAGTTCCAGATGAGCGTGCTGACGCGCCGGCTGAGCGAGCTGACGGCGAGAATCACCCCCGCACGGGAAGGTCCGCGCGACGGGGATGCATCGCCGCCGTCCGAAGGCGCCCGCTGAAGCTCGCCCGCAAAGCGGACGCCCCCGAGGCCCGCTGCCGGACCCGGGGGCGCCGTTGGTATCTTCCTGCCGCCCTGGCGGGCGGGGCGCGTCACTTCGCCGTCGCGGCCGCGTACGCCGGAAGCTGCTCGCGCAGCAGCTCGTGGACGGCCTTGTCGTCCTTGATGCACCCGGCGGCCACCTCGCGGAAGCGGACCTTCAGGTCCTCGAACGTCATCTTCTTCAACTCGCCTGCGCCCTTCGTGCCCTGCGTGGCGTTGGCGCCGATGAACTTGACCATCGCGTCGATGGCCATCTCGCGGATGAGCTGCCACAGCTCCTTGCCGTCGCGGGCGGCGATCGCACGCCCCAGCGCCAGCGAAACCGACAGGATCGCGTTCATCCCCAGCACGCCCTTGCGCTGCATGACCTGGACCTGCTCGTCGAGGGCGGCCGACTGCGACATCCGCCCAGCCTTGATGGCCGCCTCGCGCTCCATGGCAAGCAGCTTCTGGTCGATCTCCAGCAGGCCGCCGAGGTCCTTGAGCTTCCTGCCGACGAACGCCCCGGCGAGCACCTTGTCGATGTG
>Ga0172363_10004491_pt1 | contig 11294 bp, 12 predicted proteins | sample LakKivs2_kivu2a2_FD_114541 | JGI IMG/M metagenome (GOLD analysis project Ga0172363, IMG submission 114541) | Sediment microbial communities from Lake Kivu, Rwanda - Sediment s2_kivu2a2 | ecosystem: Environmental > Aquatic > Freshwater > Lake > Sediment | place: Rwanda: Western Province, Lake... | reverse complement strand
CCGCCGGACGGCAGGCGTCATTTCTGCAACTGGACTGACGAAGACAAATTCCGGTACAGGCTGTATAAAATACAGGTTATCAGCTCATCTTGTAATAGCTGCCGAGGATCGACATAAACCATTTTCCGGGAATGATTTTCTTAATCACAACAGACAGCCTCTGGTCAAACGATGCAATAACATACCGTTGTTTCGGGTTCCTGCATTCAACGATCGTGACCATTTTACGGGCGAGTATTTCAGGCGGCAACCCGTTTGTCTCGCAATTCTCTATAATTGAAAGGGTTCGCGTGAACTGGTCATGATACGGGTCTTCCGGCCCTGTCTGTGCGAGAAACTTCCTGCGGTTTGCGGTGTTGCTGGTATTGAAATCGCCCGGGTTGATAAGAACGACCTTTATGTTAAAAGGCTTCACTTCCAGCCTCAGGGCTTCGCTGAAGCCTTCAGTCGCGAACTTGGCGGCAGAATAGTATGCCTGGAACGGTAAACCCATGAGACCGCCTATTGAGCTGAAATTGATGATCGTACCTCCGCCCTGCTTTCTCATTACCGGAAGCACCTCTTTTGTCAGCATGGCCATCCCGAAAAAATTGGTGTCCATCTGAAGCTTAATATATTCCGGCGGGATTGTTTCAGCCGGACCACCGGTATGCATCCCGGCATTATTGATCAGCATATCAATACGGCCTTCCTTTGCCACAACTGTCTCAACAGCTTTTTTTACAGAAATGATATCTGTCAGGTCCATCCTCAGGACATTGACCTGGCTGCTGGCCTCGCAGTCTCTCCTGACGGTGCCGTATACCGTATGACCCCTGGCGGCAAGCTGTCCGGCAGTCTGTTTTCCAAAACCCGATGAGATCCCGGTAATAAGAATGACTTTCTTCATTGATAGCGTATGAAAAACAGGCTCATTTCAGAACGCCAAGTGACCTGGCAGCCTTCGTTATCTTTTCAACTGAAGTGTCAACCTGGCTGAAGGTATGCGTTGCCATAAGCGAGTATCTTATCAGGCAGTCGTCTTTCGGCACAGCCGGTGAAACAACAGGGTTAACGAAAATGCCGTCTTCGAGAAGCATCTGGGTCATTTTCAGGGCCTTGATGTCATCACGGATAAAGAGCGGAATGATCGGCGACTCTGACTTGCCGGTATCAAAACCAGCTTCCTTAAAGCCTTTCCTGGCATATTCTGACAGGTCCCAGAGATGTTTTATCCTCTCCGGCTCGCTTTCCATGATGTCAATGGATGCAAGGACTGCAGCAGCTGAGGCGGGGGTCATGCTTGCACTGAAAATAAGAGATCTTGATGTGTGCTTGATAAAGTTGATCGCATCCTTGTCAGCCGCTATAAAGCCGCCGAGTGATGCAAATGACTTTGAGAACGTGCCCATGATAAGGTCAACCTTGTCGGTAAGGCCAAAGTGTGAAGCAGTACCTGAGCCGTTCACTCCGAGAACACCCAGTGAATGCGCATCATCAACCATGATAGTGGCATCATATTTCTGTGCCAGCCGTACCAGTTCGGGAAGCTTTACAATATCGCCTTCCATGGAAAAGATACCGTCAACAACAATGAACTTAATGCGGTCATGGTGGCATTTTCTCAGCCTTGACTCAAGTGAATCCATGTCATTATGGGCAAACTTGATCACATTGGCAAATGACAGTCTGCTTCCTTCAATGATTGAAGCATGGTCAAGCTCATCAAGCAGAAGATAATCATGCCGCCCGGCCATTATTGACACCACACCGAGGTTGACCTGGAAGCCGGTGCTGTAGCAGAGAGCAGCTTCCTTGCCAACAAGCCTTGCAAGCCTGTCCTCGAGCCTGATATGGATATCAAGTGTACCGTTCAGAAACCGCGATCCGGCACAACCAGTCCCGTATTTGTCTATCGCAGCCTTTGCAGCTTCCATGACTTTCGGATGGTTGGTCAGGCCGAGATAACTGTTTGATCCGAACATCAATACCTTTTTGCCCCTGATGATGACTTCAGTATCCTGTTCAGATTCTATCTCCCTGAAATAGGGATAGATGCCTGCCTGCATTACTTTCTGAGGGGCATCGTACTTTGAAAGTTTTTCTTTGAGTATTCCCACGGTCAGAGGTTATTGGTCTTCAGCCGCCAAATGTATAACTAAACTATGAAATTTTAACATAACAGGCGGTTATTGATTACAAATATTGCGTTATAAATCATGTCAGATCGGATTTTTTCCGTATTTCAGGGTCCAATCCCGCTGATTCTGACAAATTAAAACTTAATTTCCGTCAGGGAACTTAAAGTCATGAACATGAATGCCGGAATTGATATAATAATGGGTGATATCACAATGCAGCAAGTTGATGCAATAGTAAATGCTGCCAACAATTCATTGCTTGGAGGGGGTGGCGTCGACGGCGCCATTCACAGGGCTGCAGGGCCAATGCTGATTGAGGAGTGCAGGATGCTTCACGGATGTGAGACGGGTCAGGCAAAGATCACGAAGGGCTATAACCTTCCGGCAAAATATGTTATTCATACTGTCGGGCCTGTATGGCGTGGCGGTACCCACCGCGAAAAGGAGCTGCTGGCGCAATGCTACAGGAGCTGTCTCCGGCTGGCCGCTGAAAACAATGTCAGGACAATAGCTTTTCCGTCAATCAGTACCGGTATTTACGGTTTCCCTATAGAGACAGCATCAGGCATTGCCTTAAATGAGATCGGTGATTTTCTAAAGATCGCCTCGTCAATAGCAAAGGTAATAATTGTGACTTTCAGCAATCATGACCTCATGACTTACCGGCAGGCATACAGAGATTTGGGTCTGAGGGTCTGAGACCTGAAGTCTGAGGGTAAGGCAGTTTATTGTTTATCGTTTATTGTTTAAAGTTCAAGGTTTAAGGTTCAGGGTTCAGGGTTTTGTCACCAAGTCTCTTAGTCGCTCTTTATCAAGATCCAAGGATCTAATATCTCTATGCTTTACGCTTTTTCTCACTCCTCTCACCTTGCTCTCTCTGCCCGCCGTAGTTTTAACGAAAGCGGGATGTTGCATGCCCCATGCCCCATGCTGCATGGCTTAGTACGGGGTGCAAACGTAGCCGTAAGATTCAAGTTTGTTTTTTGTCATTGCATTGCATACCTCCTGCCAGTCGCCGCTGAGCTTGTTTTCGCATGCCCAGCATGAGCTTACTGTGTTGCACGTTGTGAATGACAACATTAAGATCAACAGAATAGCACCTGTGATCTTGAACATGAGATTCTTCCTCCCTTGGGTCATACTTGTCAAACATTCGCTTATATACAAAGTTAAGCTATCATTTAAGATAAACAAAGCCTGACGGTCTTAACGTTTCGCTGTCTGTCTCTTCGCTCCCTCTGAGAGTCTAATGTCTTTACGCTCTACGCTTTTCCTCACACCTCACAGCCTGCTCCATGCCCCATGCCCCATGCTCCATGCTTTTACTGTCATGGATGTAACATTTTGGCAAATTAAGCGTTGCACTGTTAGCGTGATCAAATTCAACAGATGACATGAAAAACATGATCGTTTTGCTTGGTGCATTGCTTTTCTGCGGCTCTCCTTACGGACAGTGGAAGGCACAATCGGGAGAGACATATGAGAACAAATTTAAAATGGCATACGTGACATCGCTCAGTGGCAGTGAGACACTGAGGGTGCTTCGCAATATGCCTGCAGGCGCAGGGCAGAAAACATCAGATCCCTACCAGCAGGTGACGGGACAGATCCTGCTGAATAAGAACATCGGCAAAGACAACCAGGTTCAGAGTCTTGTTTTCAGGTTTGATGACAGTCCGAAGATCTTTGTGAACCAGCCTTCGGAATTCAAACAGGGCTGGGATGCCAATGCCAGGAAATACATAATTGAGTCTGCATGGAGCCTGTGGCGTATTGATGATATCAGGAACAAAGAAATCCGCCGGTCTTCTGCCGGCCGCGATTCGATACCACCAGACAAGCAAGCCCACGCAAAGGAGATCATTCAGCTGATCAAAGCCGGCAAGAAGCTGTCATGCCAGGTAGTGCTGGTTAATAAGGTCTACGGCACCCAGTCAGTGATCACAACTGAGTTCTCTCTTATAAACTCGTCAAAGTCAATTAACTACCTTTTCCAATAATCTATCTGGCAACCTGAAAACTTCGTAGATCCTAAATCGACATTCCTTGTTTGATATTCTTAAGGTCTTAAGTCTTAAGGTCTGATGTCTGAGGGTCTTTGTTAAAAAGTCTCTGCGCTTTCCTGATTAATGCTTCAGGATAGTAACAATCACACTTTTTTCTCTGTGTGCTAAAATGCTTGGATATACTGCTCTTAGATCGTATTTTTGAACCATAAGATATTGAGGTCTAAAAAACATTAAGATTGTCATCACCATGAATTCAGCCAAAAAATCACGGAGATTTCCCTACGGATGGATAATAGTAATCCTCGTTTTTGCACTTCTCTTTGCCACAAATCCCTCAGAACAGCAGTTCACTTCTTACCTGAAAAATAAGATACAGGAACAGGCTGAGGGAGATGAATCACTGGCAGGCGACCTGAAGAGACTGTTTTCAGGTCCTGCCGCATCAATTGCAGGTATGGGTACTGTCAGGAACGACTTTTACCTGTTTTCCACCTTTAAAATGACTATAACCAGCGAGGAACACCTCTACCTGGGAATCTTCGATCATTTCTTAAAGCTGAAATGATCTTCCCTCCCGGTGCAGAAGCAGAACTTCTTAAATCTTAAATCGTTAATCCTTGTTCAATATTCAAAAAAGTATTTAACCACAGATTTTCACAGAGTTAAGGGCAGAGTCACACTGTAATTTCACAATTTGAATCTGTGTTACTCCCTTCTATATTCTGTGTACTCTGTGGTGAATATGTGTCTCTCCACTTTTCTCTCTTAAGCTTGACTTTTATCGTTCTTCCTTCGTAACTTGGCTAATCATTCAGGAATCAATACAATGCTCCTATGAAAAAAGTGATTTTTCTTCCAGCCCTTTTCATGGCGTTTGGACTCAGCGCGCACGGACAATGGTACATGAAAAAATATGAGGTATCGGATATAGACTATCTCACTCAGCAACAGCTTGAAGAGTCTGTCACTGATGCAAAATCAGGCACGTATACTTCGCTCATAGTCATGGGTTGCGGGGGCCTGGTGATACTGGCTGAACACTTTTTCCCTTATAAGGAAGAAGATGACGATAATGTGACCATACTCGAACAGCTTCTCGGAGAAAAAAGCGTTCATAATCTTACTATTGCCGGGGGAGTTGCCATTGCTGCCGGGGGAGCTATTGCCAGCATTGTATATCTTTCACGGCTTGGAACGATCAAATCGGCACTTTGAAGAAACTTCCTCTCTCAGGGCTCACTGGCCCTGTCGCCCGCAGTGCTCACCGAAAAATGTTCGCATTCAGTCTGTCCTAGCATCACCCTTACAATAAGATTCTAAGTGAAATAAGATAATTATAAGTTATTCGGCTGATATTCCGGAACAAATTTTACCGTCAGAATTTTATTTGTATTCCAGCTCCTGCCGCCACCTACCGCCTCCGCATTAATCACTGGGAGTATCGTTGCTGTCAATCTGATCATGCACCGGCAGAACGTCGGTCTGCCTGTAATATGCGGAATTGAAATAGATAAAGATCATTGTGATCTCATTTGTGATTGCCTGGATGAATACCTGTTCCTCATTTGTGATCTTCTCAACCGGAATGGTACAGCAGACAAGTATGTTCAGGTCGCCGGGATTTGAAATCACCGTCGTAAATGGTGAACACGACTGTTTTTCAATGATCATCTTATTGCTGAGGTGCGGATAGTCAGCTTTGATCCCGTTTCTTGTCTCAAATTGCTCGCTGATGGTCTTCCGGGTGTTGCTGTCAATGATTCTGAATAATACCCAGTCCGTATTTACAATCCCGAAGACACGCTCGCTAAAAAACAGCAGCGTCTTTTTAAAATCACTCTTTGTCTTCGGGAACCTGCCGTTACTGGTGAATATAGACTTGATCTGCTGGATCTGGACATTTACTTTGCCGATATACCTGAAAGAATCATTTAGCTTTTCATCAGACGACTTTTTGTCGTTGTTGATTTTGATGATCATCTCCTTTTGCCTGGCGACTTCTTTCTTGTATAAGCCCAGTATGAAAATGTTTAGCACAAACAAAACGATGAGAAGGAAACTCTCAACGAATTCTTCTTCAATGATCAGTTTCTTTGTCACATGCAGTGGACTGTTGATTGCATGCGGGACATAGATTATCAGGCATGAGAGTGCCAGGAAAACAATTATATAAATGATCTGGAGGAATGATGGATCTGTCTTTTCTTTTTTCATGGTTTCTGAACGGATTAACTGATATTCATGGCTTTATCTGATCCTGCCAGCATGTAAAGTTACTATATAAGAAACCGTGATACCTTATATTTATAGAATTAACAAAACTTTAATTCCCTGCGAAAGCATTTTAACACTGCCGGAAGTATCCTGACAGAAACACCTGTATGTTATAGATATTTAAGAACTTTACATGGAATCTGTCATGGGTACGGAACTGAAAAAGTATCGCATCCGCAATACTTCAGTGAAATGAAAGCAGATAATGTATATGAAGACAGTAATTACAGGAATATTCATGTCTCTTCTCCATGTCCGTTATTTTCATTCATTATCCCGACATTTAATTCTGGCGGTACCCTGCAGAATACTCTCGGTTCGTTATCCCTTCAGCGTTGCAGAAATTTCGAGGTTATCATAGTTGACCGCGCTTCAACAGATAACACACTGAACCTTGTTGAAAGATTCAGCCAGAGTGAGAAGGATATTGGCATAATAGTCATTTCCGAGATAGACAACGGCATTTATGATGCTATGAACAAGGGCATAAAATTATCCTCCGGAAAATATATTTACTTTCTCGGAAGCGATGACAGGTTATATGATGAGACAACCCTTGAAAAGGTCTCGCTCTTTATTGATGAACATCCCGGTGCTGACATCGTTTACGGTGATATTGTTTTTACAGGTGATAAAACAGGAAACGCCAGTAAAAGGGAGGGTGCCATCAGGAACCGGATAGCATACCTGAAGATCCTGGATAAAATAGGGGTGTTTCTCAGGTTAAATATAAGTCACCAGGCAATGTTTGCCAGGAGAGAAATATTAACGGATGGTTTTTCACTGAGATACAGGCTGGCGGCTGATTATGACTGGTATCTCAAGCAAAAGGAAGAGGGGAGAAGGTTTAAGCATACCGGTGAGAATATTGCCTGTTTCAACGTATCCGGGGCAAGCTCTGACCTCAAACCCCTGGTCTCAGAGATATCCGTAATTTCTGCACGGCATTTCGGAAAATTGTTCTACAGGAGAAAACCTCCAGGGAAGCGGATGCATGATCATTCCCCCGCTGTTGTTTGAAAGGTCTCAGGGTCTGAGAGTCTGATGTATGTGCGGTCTACGCTCTACGCTCTACGCTCCTCATATCTTCCCCATGCTCCATGCCCCATGCCCCATGCTCCATGCCCCATGCCTATTCCTGCCTGAACCTCACTCTCGTCACTTCATTGATCCATCCGCCAACATTGAATATTATCCCCTGCTCGGTTATGCGCCTGTAGAAGCACTCCTCCCTTGTCGGGAAGAGCTTTGACCAGACTTTTATTTTCTCATCAGCCTTTTCCTTAAGCGAAGGATCAATGCTTTCAGCGCTCCTGAGATAGTCAACTGCCACCCAGTAAGCCGAATGATTGTCAAACTTATCACCGATCTCGCTTCCTGCATATGCCTCCGCAATGATGAACAGCGCCATGCCATTCTTGTTGTTCAGCCTGTAGGCCTGTTCACAGTGATCCCTTGCTTCCTCCCTTTTGCCCGATTCCAGCTCCCAGGTTCCGACTTTTGTCAGCACATCAGACCTGACAACCCTGTTCGTGTCAGTTTTATATGCCTCTGAGAAGTACCAGGTGGCCTTGTCAGTGTTCTTCCGTACGACGTTCAGTTCGGCAAGTCTTACTGCATTTTCAACGGATCGGTCATTGGCAAACATGCTGGCAGCGATCCTGTAATAAAGATCCGAAGTGTAACAGCCCTTTTCCCCGAGCATGGAGAAGACTTTGCTGACCAGTGCCGTGTTTTTTATGTCTTTATCAACCTTTTCTGAAAAGATCTTTTCGATAATACCGCATTTCATTGCCCCGCTCTCCCTGAATATTGAATCTATGTTTTCTGCTGCCCTGGTATATCGCTGATCTCCCGGATATTCCTTGATTCTGTTTTCAACAATGCCTGTGGTTCTTGAATAAGCCAGTGCCACCTCATCGATATCAATTATTTCCAGCGAGTATGCCCTGGCAGCAATCCTCATCAGCAGTACTGGAAAGTTGTGGTCTGTCTGATCCGGAAAGCTGTCAGCTACTTCATTTAAAAGGTTGTAACACTGTTCAGTGTAAAATGCATTGTCTCCCCCGAGCTCAAAGAGAACCTGCGCGAGGTGAATATAGTTTGACGGTATATTGTCAAAATAAAATGTGCGCTGCGATACAATCAGAACCAGCGTATCAAGGTACGAGGTATCTTCCGTGCTCCGGTACAGATCTGCATACATGATCTCTCCCTTTACATAAATGTCTTCTGATGAGGCAGGACATTCATTGAAAACCTGCCGCCAGCTGTTCAATGCAGTGCGGAAGTCCTTCTTCTCAAAGTATGACAGGTAGAGTGAGGTGTTCTGAAGGCATCTCAGACTGTCTTCCCTGCTTCCGGCTGGTGATGCCGCAATAATATCCTCCTGTGCCGCAAGGCCGGTTGTCAGTATTGTCATTACCGCTGCCGCAAAGATCCCGGCAGCTTTTGATAGAGTTCTTTTAATGGTGATCATGTGATCCGGATGAAATGAATATTAAGTAAACGTGCAATTTGTTGTTTAATTACAGCATTACCGGTTGCACCTGGTGAAGTCATAAAGTCTGAAGTCCAAAAGTCCAAAGTCAGATGCTGTATCCTATATTAATCTTATGTTCTTACTTCATTTGTTTTTTACGCTCTATGTTTTATGTTTTACGCTCTGCTCTCTCATCTCCCGAATCCTGCCATTTGTCAAAATTGCGCTTTCGATGATTCTAAATAAAATGCTTCCATATTATTCAGAAAATTAAGCCAATAGCACATTTTGTGACCTAAAAATCCATTATTATTCAGATTCCGTGGTAAAAATTGATCTTTTTTTGATGAATTATCACATTCCGGTTGCCAGTTGGTTTCAACAGTAAACAAATCACGGCAACTTTTTGACCGGAGATCTATGAATCCTCTGCAAATACCCATCAATTGGGCTTTACAGGCTTGTGTCATGTGTGCTTATGGCGTACCTTTGATGCGAAGTACTCAATACGAAAAACATGAAGACATATTACATTATTTCTTCAGTTTTGACCGGTACCCGTGTACTCAAAGGAAAGGTTAGAGATCTAATTCATGGTCATGTGAGATTTAAGTCCGCCATGCGCGGCATTCTCATTGGTCTGTTATTCCTTTTCTGCTCATACAGGGTTCCGGGTGGTGAGCTCATTATGACAGAGGAAATGAGATTTCAGGCTGAGAGAGCTCAGTTCTATTTTCTCATACGTGACGAGCCCTTCAGTGAGGAGTTGCTGAAAAAAAGTCTTTACTATGAAAGAATAAGATACCAGGATATAGTCATGCTGCAGGCCCAACTTGAAACCGGACACTATACCTCTGATATCTTTCTAAACGGACATAACTGCTTCGGCATGAAGTATCCTGAACGCAAACCCACTGTTGCAACGGGTACCTATAAAGATCATGCACAGTACATGTACTGGTTTGATTCCGTCATTGATTATGGATTGTGGCAGGAATATTACATGTCACGGGGATACAGGATAGAAGGCAATAATGATAATTTATTCTACCTGGTGTTTTTAAACTGTGTCCGCTATGCCCGGGATCCGCATTATATTTCCAAACTTGCCGGGATGCTGCAGCGTGACCAGACATAAGTTGCGCTATGTCTGAGAGAAAAAAGCCCCCGGTAGTCCGGAGGCTTGTTTGCATTCAGTATTTGAATTCTATGGCATTCATTTATTTTCCGGCTGAACAGGTTCAGGTGGAAAGTTGATACCCAGCTGATGAAGAATATCAAGATTATCGGTTATTGAATAGCCTCCGTTTAATTTGCCGTCCTTTATATACATAACCCATATTTCCTTCCATCTGTACTGCTTGCTGTCTGGAGCAATTCCCTTAAAAAACCAGTCCTGGAGCTCTCCCTGGTGAGTTACGCTGACGGTTCCTGCTGTCACAACAGTATCGCCCGAGGCTGCGATTACTTCGGGTTCAAAATGGTAATCAGGAAATGCAGCATGGAACGGGGTGTGGATCTCTTTAAAATTCTCAAAATCTTCTGCGGTCATGAAGGCTCCCACAGTCTCTGCCCAGTCCTTCTGGTTGAAAGAGGTGATCATATTTTTCATTATGACCTTGTTCTGGTCGGCTACAGTTGGTTTCTGTGTGCATGCGACGGCGATTAACGATAGGGCGAATAAAAAAACAAATTGCGTTTCATAGAATTATTTTAAATGGGTTATTTACTTAATATTCAGTGAATCAACATAGTTCAGGAATTCTCTTACGACTCTTACATTTTCATCGCGGGCATCCCACATTGTTATGTGTGCTGCCCCGGGCAATACCATGTACTGTGAACCATGGACTTTATCAGCATAGCTTTTAATTACCTCAGGACCAGCCTCATCGAATTCGCCGACGGTGAATAATGTCGGCACCTTAATATGGGGCAAATATGGTGTTGCATCATAGTCTTTCAGGGTTCCGGTAATGGTAAACTCACTCGGGCCCTGCATGTACAGATACATTTCATTATTCATTGTTGACATCATACTATCCATCTCAGCCATGACCGGATTACGCACCATATATGTACCCATAAAAAGGTTATTTGCCACCTGGTAGAGGGAATCGCCATAGTTGCCGGTCATCTCGGCATTCTTTATTGCATCCTGAAGATCCTGCGGCAACGTTAAAAGGAGCTCACGGGCGTGATTCTGCCAGGTTAGCAAATTCAAAGCGGCACTTCCAAAGGTAATTGATGCAACATGTTCAGGATAGAGTTTGTAATACTCCATTGCCATGATCGTGCCCCATGAATGTCCGAAAAGATGCCATTTATCGATTCCCAGGTGCTGCCTGAGCAATTCCATGTCATCTACAAAGTGCCGGATGGTAAACAGCGCCGTATCAGTAATCCTGT
>Ga0172363_10004490_pt1 | contig 11294 bp, 13 predicted proteins | sample LakKivs2_kivu2a2_FD_114541 | JGI IMG/M metagenome (GOLD analysis project Ga0172363, IMG submission 114541) | Sediment microbial communities from Lake Kivu, Rwanda - Sediment s2_kivu2a2 | ecosystem: Environmental > Aquatic > Freshwater > Lake > Sediment | place: Rwanda: Western Province, Lake... | reverse complement strand
GACGTAGGGGTATTCCCTTCGGCCAGAAGCGCCGAAAGAATTTTATTCCTTTTCATAGCAGAATTTAATCATCAACAAAATTGGAGTAAACCTAAATTTACACACTTATCTTGACATTACCTTTCCTTTTGGAAATTAAGCAGGCTGTCATTTAAACAGGAAATATATAATTATAAAATACAGCACCATGACAGCAAGGCCTAAAGGTACGCCTGAACGCGCCCATTCCCTGCTGGTAATCTTCAGTCTGCCTGCGGAAATGATATTCGGAATATTTCCCGGAATCAACATCCCCCCTGCAATAAGCAATCCCATCAGTGTACCCAGGACCTGAAGGTTTGTCATCCCCGGAGTGATTTCTGCAGCTGTCAATGTGGCATTATCCAGGATTGCAGAGACGGAATTAATCCAGAAAAGATACCGGCTGTCCAGGCTGGCAACATATCTGTCGATAACAGGGCGGAACCCTGTGCCGAGAAGAATCAGAGCCATGACAAAAATATATACTCTGCCTGCCCGGAAAAATACGCCTGACAAAGCTTCATCCTGTTCCTCAGCCGACAGTGTCACCGCTGACCGATGTCCCCTGTAAAACAATCCGATTAAGCCAAACAGAATTACTCCGGCAACGATATACCAGCCGGCTAAATGGATGATATAAAAAAAGCCTGCGGAATGCGGCGCTGCTCTCAGCTTGGCAATCAGGATGGTTGAAAGCGGCTCTCCGACAGGTGTCAGTGCTGCACCAAAACCGATGGAAAAACAAGCCAGGACAGTCATGTTAACTTCATATCTGCGGTCAAGCTTCAGCACGCTGATAATTTCTACCAGGACCAGACTGGCTATAATCGCAGTAATAAGGCTGGATATCAACCCAAGCAGGACAATCATCAGAAAAATAAATACCTTCAAAGACACCAATCCGAGTAATCCGGATAAACCCTTCCTGATATATGCCCGGGAATACTTAAAAAGTAGTCCTGCCAGCAATACAGTAACGGCAATTTTGAGTGGTTCAAGCAGCGTCTCCTTAAGCAGCCCGGCAGGTGTTAATTCGGTAAAAATATATTCCCTGGAAACAACGATTGAAAACAACCCCATGGCAAACAGGAATATTTCCAGGTTGTGCTCAATCCGTCGAAAGATAAACGGACCAATCAATACCGCCAGAAGAATTATAAATAAATAGGCTTCAACCATTTATCTTGAATTTTTCCGGAATGGATGGCGCAATATGGTAGCCCGGAGATCAATCGGCTTAACCGCATGTCTCTTTGCCCTGTAAACACTACGCACTTTTAATCCGGTGAATTTTTTCTCGATTGCGGAAAGCTGCGACGGGCTTACCGGTTTGACCCGGCAATACCTTAATGGTGTATTGAGCTGGACTTCATCCGGACGTATTTTCCTGGCTAATTCAGCCAGTTGACTCGCCTCATCCAGATTGTTCCGGACAAACATCAGCTGAAGGCAAAAACAGTTTTTGAATTCCCTGCGAAATTTTATCAGACCAGCGATAATCCGGTTTATATCGGTTTTCGGAGCAGGACAATTCACCTTCCGGAAAGTGCGTCGGTTGACCGCATCCAGTTTGGCGATGACTATTGCTGCAGGAAGCAGGTTTTCCCTGACCGCAGTCCGGTACAGCAGAGAAGCATTGGTCAGAACTGCCACCGGTTTTCCGGTGATTTTCCCTGCCATCCGGATGAGATGTCCGAGGTTTTTCACCAGGGTCGGCTCTCCGGAACCGGAAAAAGTGACATAATCAAAAGGATAATCAGCAGTCTGTTGCATTTCCCGGCTGAGGCCTTTCAAATCCGTGAACCTGACCTGCCGGCTGTTTGGTGGTCTCCTGCCTAACTGGCAATAACAGCAGTTGAAATTACAGTGCTTTTTCCCGGAAAAAAGGTCGATTCCCAGCGATGCTGACAGACGCCAGGATGAAACCGGACCGTAAACGTATTTGAATTTCACCGGGGTCTTCAATCCATTCCTGCAGGACAAGTGTCGTGAGAGCAGTTGCCTTCAAAAGAACAACTGTCGCAGACATGGTCATGTCCGTGGGAAGAACCGACGCTGAACCCGGACAGGGTGCGCTGGATGTGCCGGCTCCTGCATTCCGGACAAACCGGTTCGGATTTGTCGGAAGTCACTCCGACCAGCAATTCAAAGTGTCTGCTGCAATCTTTGCATTGATAAGTGTAAATAGGCATATTTTCTCAGCATCATAATAACAGATTCAAAAGTCCGCCGACAAGCGTGGAAACCGCTATCATCAGCAGTGTCGACTTTATCAAACCTGATGTACCAAGTTCTTTCCACAGAACCACAAAAGTGGCGACACATGGAAAATACATTGCCAGAACCACGCTTGCCACAATAAGCTGGTGCTGCGACAGACCCATCGGCACCAGCATTCCCACAGCCACATCCTTGCGCAGAAATCCGACAATCAGAGCCAGAGCGCTTTGTGCCGGCAGACCCAGCCAGCCGGTGACAACCGGACTGAATATCTGCGCAAAGATATTGAGAATATGGAAGTAAGTCAATATATTGATTATCAGGACACCCAGTAAAACCATGGGCTCGGCTTCAAGCATGAATTTTTTCATCCTGATCCATAATTTTTTGGCTATTACCCGCAGGTAAGGCAGTCGGTACGGCGGGATTTCGATGAATATTTCCGGGCTTTCTCCTGCCACCAGCCGGTTGAGGATAATCCCGAGAATCATGCCGGTTAACATTAATGTCAGAACAACCACTCCAAGACTGCTGATGCCGTATCTGCCTATCAGACCGGCTATTACCGCCATTTGCGACATGCACGGTACGGCAATGCACGTCAGGGTTGCCGCAATAAAACGCTGTTTCTTTGATTCCAGAATCCTGGTGGCCATCAAGCCGGGAACATTGCAGCCAAGTCCAAGCATCATCGGAATAATCGCCAGGCCATGCAAACCCAGCCGGTGCGTGAAGGTATCAGCCAGGACAGCCAGACGCGGCAGATAACCTGTATCCTCCAGAAGACCCAGAACAAGATAAAAAGCCAGCACATAAGGCAGGACCAGGGCAATCGGGACAAACAAGCCTGTGGTAAGCAGTCCGAACGCACCAAGATAATTAATCTGGACTGTCTGAACGCGTCCGACCAGGATTTCGGAAATAAATCCGGTCCCGAGCCAGTTGTAAATTTTTAATACAACCGGCGTCCAGTAACGGTGAAATAATATTTCCAGCACATGATTGCTCAATCCCTCGCCGATAAACCTGATTAAACCGAAACTTCCTGCCATCACAGCCAGAGCAATTGCTACACCGGTAAAAGGCGACAAACTTGCGTCGCCGAGTCTTTCCAGCCAGGTGTGATGACGGTGAACTATCGTTTGAACTGCCGCCACTATTTTTCCGACTTCATGCCAGCGCTCATTATCGTCAAACCGGTATTGACCTGCCCTGGCTTCAGAGAGATGGTCGACCAGCCCCTTGATGCCTTCCCCTGTGATTGCGCAGGTGGAAACTACCGGTACGCCGATGATCCTTTCAAGCCCAGGCGCGTCGATGCCTATGCCGAGATGGTTTGCTTCGTCCCAGAGATTAAGCACTATCAGCAGGGGTTTGCCGGTTTTAATCAATTGCAGGGTAAGATTCAGACTCCGTTCCAGGTTGGTTGAATCAATCACATTGATGATAACATCTCCCTCGGCAATCATTGAAGCCGTCACTTCTTCAGCCGGCGACGTCGGCTCCAGGGCGTATGTTCCGGGCAAATCTATCAGGTCCACCAACTGGTTCTGCCAGCGAAAACTGCTCCGCGTCAATTCAACGGTCGTGCCCGGATAATTAGAAGCAATCACAGTGACACCGCTTAAATGGGAGAAAATAACGCTCTTGCCTACATTAGGATTTCCGACCAGCAGAAATTTCATTTTATTTTTTCCACCGCAATTTTTCCCGCCATGCCGCTGCCAAGGGCAATCCGTGTTTTCCCCAGACCCAGGATTACAGGTCCGCCGAGAAAATGTCCGGATACCTTAACTATTTCTTTTCCCTCAAAAATACCCATTGCAGAAAGTCTTGATTTCAATGCTGGTCCTCCGAGAATTTCCACGATTGTTCCTTTTTCCCCTGATTTTAAATCCGTAAGACGGATTTTGTCAACTGGTTCTGGCATCGTTCACCTTTCCAAACGGAAAGTTTCCGTTCCGTTTAACTCCAGACGCCGGCAATACTCTTGCCGCAAAAAGGACATTTCCCGTTTTTCACGCTGTTTTTAATATCGTATCCTGTCCTGCTTATTATTTTCTTCCCGCAGGCAGGACAGAAAGTATTTTCTCCGATGTGTCCCGGCAGATTTCCCACGTAAACATAATCCAGACCTTCTCCCTTTGCCAGTTCATACAGATTTGTCAAAGTTTCAGGGGAAGTAGGCGGCAGATTCAACAGTTTATAATCCGGATGGAACCTGGAAAAATGCAGAGGAATACCGGTTCCCATGTTCTGCTTTATCCATACGCACATTTTCCGGACATCAGATTCATTGTCGTTCAAAGAAGGTATAACCAGATATACTATTTCCGACCATACTTTGGTTTTTTTGAGAACTTCAAGTGTTTTTAGAACAGGCTTCAATTCACCGTTGCATATCTTCCTGTAAAAATCTTCAGTAAATCCTTTAAGGTCAACCTTGTAACCGTCTATATATCTGCATAATTCCTTCAGCGGCCCTTCATTTATGAAACCATTGCTTATAACCACTGTTTTTATTCCTGCTTTCTTTGCGACCTTTGCTGTTTCATAGACATATTCATAGAATACATTCGGCTCGCTGTAAGTAAAAGCAATGACAGGAATATCTCTGCTTTTGGCTTCCTGCACAACCTTTTCCGGAGGAAGGTGAGCCGCATTCAGGTCTTCGGGCTTTGACTGTGAAATCTGCCAGTTTTGGCAGAACTTGCATTCAACGTTGCATCCGGCACATGCCAGGGAAAACGCCCGGCTGCCAGGCAGAAAATTGAAAAACGGTTTCTTTTCAATCGGATCTACGGCACTTGTGCAGGCATTCGCAAAAACAAGGGTTTCGTATTTACCATCGGTATTTTCCCTTACTTCGCATCTTCCCCTGCGGCCGGCGCCGACAACGCATTGCCATGGACACAGCCCGCACTGGATCTGCTGGTCCGGGAGCTTCTTATACCACATTGCTTCCCGGATTTCGTAAATATGGACATCATCTATCCTTTTGTCCCTGCCGGTTTCTGCAAAAACCTTTCCGGAAAAAAGTCCGGAGACACGCAAAGCCGCTGCAGGCAGCAGAATCCTCCTGAAAAAATTTCCTATCAATTCCCTCCTGGATATTTTATCCATTACTCTTTTCCGCCTTTTCCAAGCCTGACACTGCCCCAGCATCCGATTTTGTCGCCCACGATAATAATAATGCCTCTGAGTTTTTCTATTCTTCCGCCAAATTCAAGCGCCGGTTGAATATCCTCCCGGCTCTTCACGCAATTTCCTATGGCGGTTGCCGCTGCGTCTGCCAGGGCAGCTGATTCAGCCATAACCGTCACTGCATCCGCCTTTCCGAAACTCAGCGAATGGCCGACAGTCCCCGCGGAAGTGCAGACACCCAGAGGCGTCTCATCCGGCTCAATTTCAACGGTGAGCTGTCCTGTAAACGGCGACTTCCCGGCATAGATTCCAATGGAACGCTGTTTCCTGATTTTCAGAAATATGTCCCCACCGTTTTCAACAATTATTTCCCTGGAAAACTTCAACAGATCATTTCCCACAAGCTCTGCCAGAGTTCCTGCAACCGCTGCCATGGGACCCACCCCTGCTCTTGCTCCCGCCTCTGCCATTATTTTCACGATTTCCGGAGCTGTCGGAGCAACTTGCACCGGCTCCAGGGAAGTCAAAAATTCCCGGTTTTCCTCTATGTACTTTTCAAGCGGAGTTCTGTGGCGTATTATCGCTTCTATGGCTTGTGTCTGTATATTCTTATCTGCGCGTATGAAAAGGTCGGTTTCTTTTACTGTCGCGGTAAAACCATCAAGGTCTTCAGAACCTTTCCAATCACGGTAAGCTCTGCGTTCATACATTGTACCTGGTCAAAAGCTGACTTCCATTGCCCTTGGCGGACACGCCTTGATGCAAACCTCACATGCAATGCATTTTTCGCCTAAAAAGATAACTTTGCGCGTGCCCGGCTCAACATACAGAGCGCCTGTAGGACATATCGTAACGCAGGCACCGCAATGCGTGCACTTCGCATCATTCCTTGTTACGTCCCTGCTGAGCGGCTGAATTTTCACGCCCAGCCCCCGCAGATACCTTAATCCTGAACGGTAATTTCCCGGACGCCCCTTAAGTTCAAGGACCATCAGTCCTTCCTCGCTCTGGCTCACCTGCGCCTTGAGAATATTGAACTCCAGATTGTGCTTTCGCACCAGATTGCAGACAATCGGCTGGTCAACCAGCAGAGACGGAAATTTTAACACCACTTTTTTTGAAACCATTCTGCATTATCTCCTTATTGTCTTTTATACCAAATTATTACAGGTAAAGTCAATTCTATTATACACGGGAAAAACAGGGACTGGCAGCTATTTTGAGGGGACACAAAACTTAATTCAAAATTATTAGCATAATATTTTATCTGGGAATTAAGTATTGTGTCCCCTTATCAGTCCCTTTTTCCCATCCTCCGTGCAAGGGAGCGGGCGCGCGCCATGCGGCGCGACCTGTGCTTGCGTTCAATTCTGGATTTGCCATGGGAGGGCTCCGATAATATTCCTGCGCCGCGGTGAGCTATGCCTGATTTTTTCAGAAGCTGGATACGGTCGCGGATTTCCGCCGCCTTTTCAAACTCAAGATTTTTTGCCAGGACATACATCTGCTTCTCCAGTTCAGATATCACTCTTGGCAGTTCGTCCGCGGGAATATATTCGCCTTCCCCTTCAGCCACAAGCGGTACAGTGTAATAATCCGCCTCGTAAACGCTTTCGAGAATGTTTCTAATGGATTTTTTGATTGATTCAGGAGTGATTTTGTTCTTTGCGTTAAATTCCGACTGTATTTTTCTGCGGCGTTCCGTTTCCCTGATTGCAAATTTCAGCGAATCCGTCATTACGTCGGCATACAGAATGACTTTCCCGTCGATATGCCTTGCCGCTCTTCCTATTGTCTGGATAAGCGAACGGCTTGACCGCAAAAACCCTTCCTTGTCAGCGTCAAGAATTGCCACCATTGAAACTTCAGGCAGGTCAAGACCTTCCCGCAGAAGGTTGACGCCGACCAGCACGCTGAATTTTCCGCGTCGCAGGTCCTGGATAATCCTGATTCTCTCCAGCGTCTCAATGTCGGAATGAAGATACCTGCTTGCTATTCCTGCATCCTTCAGATATTCCGCCAGGTCTTCCGCAGTCTGCTTGGTAAGAGTGGTCACCAGAACCCTTTCTTCGCGCTGTACCCTTTCCTTTATTTCTCCTATCAGGTCGTCCACCTGGCTTTTCACCGGCTTCACGGCAAGTTCAGGGTCAATCAGACCTGTGGGACGTATTATCTGCTCGACAGGCCTGCCGCTTTTTTTGATTTCATAATCGCCCGGAGTGGCCGAAACATAAATCATCTGCGGAATCCGGCTCTCAAATTCTTCAAAGAAAAGCGGGCGGTTATCCAGGGCAGAAGGCATACGGAACCCGTATTCAATCAGAATTTCCTTGCGCGACCTGTCGCCCCTGTACATTCCCCTTAACTGCGGAAGCGTCACATGACTCTCGTCTATTATGAACAGGGCGTCCTTAGGAAAATAATCCACAAGCGTGTAGGGCGGCTGTCCGGACATACGGCCGTCCAGATGTCTGGAATAATTCTCAATTCCCTTGCAGTATCCGATTTCGGAAAGCATCTCAATATCAAGGTTTGTCTTCTGCTCCAGGCGCTGTGCTTCAACAAGCTTGTTCTTCGAGTGGAGATCTTTAAGCCGGTCGTCAAGTTCCGACCTTATTCCCAGGATTGCCTTTTCCAGCTGGCTCCTGGGAGTTACCCAGTGCTGTGCGGGAAATATCGCAGCCTCGTCCATAATATTGATGGTTCTGCCCGAAAGGAAATCTATTGCCGATATTTTTTCAATTCTGTCGCCGAACATCTCCAGCCTGAAGACAGTGTCGGCATTCGACGGAAAAATCTCAACTGTGTCGCCGCGCATTCTGAACCTGCCGCGGAAGAGTTCGGTGTCGTTCCGCACATACTGGATGTCAACCAGCTGTCGTGCCAGTTCATCCCTGTTTACGGTGCCGCCTTTTTTAAGGTGCAGGTGCATGCTTTTGTACGACTCAGGAGAACCTATCCCGTATATGCATGAAACACTCGCAACGATTATGCAGTCCCTGCGTGTCAGCACTGCGCTTGTTGCCGAATGCCGCAGGCGGTCGATTTCATCGTTTATTGCCGCGTCCTTCTCTATGTAAATGTCTGTCTGGGGAATATACGCCTCAGGCTGATAATAATCATAGTAGCTTACAAAATACTCCACGGCATTTTCAGGGAAAAATTCCTTGAATTCTCCGTACAGCTGTGCTGCAAGCGTCTTGTTGTGTGAAATCACGAGAACTGGTTTTTTGACCTTTTCAATGACGTTGGCTATTGTGAATGTCTTGCCTGAACCCGTGACGCCAAGCAGGGTCTGGAATTTCCGTCCCTCATTGACACCTTCCACCAGTCTGTCGATTGCCGCCGGCTGGTCTCCCTTCGGGATATATTCTGATTTCAGTTTAAACATGGCAGAGTGTCATCAGGTTTTTTTGAAAAACAGCCAGTTTTTTTTCTCGGAATTCCGTGAAGCCAACCGTATAAGGCAGTAAATTCCGTTCAGTTTCCTGCCGTTCAATTCAATGATGATTTTGCCGGGTTTCATCTCAACTGGCAGATAATACCCTGTATCCCATGTTTCAACTTTTCCTGCGCCGTATTCTCCTTCGGGTATTTCGCCTTCAAATTTTTCATACCCAACAGGATGGTCTTCAACCTGGATTGCCAGCCGCTTAATGCCCGGCTCCTGCGGCGGTTCTTTCGGAATTGCCCAGCTTTTCAGCACTCCGCCTTCTTCAATGCGAAAATCATAGTGAAGATGCGAAGCGTCGTGCTTCTGGATTACAAAGATTTTGTTTTTTCCCTGGACGGACATAGGTCGTTCAAAATACATTCCCGGCACTGCGGGTTCCTTGCCATGCACGTGTTCCTTCCATGAGCAACCAGAAGATGGTTGAATGCAGACCAGTCTTTTTTATCCACTATTTTCATCAAATCCTGTTCGATTTTAACAGGGTCATCACTTTCGGTAAGCCCCAGCCGTCCGCTGAGTCTGCGCACGTGGGTATCCACGGCTATTCCCTCGGCCTTCCCAAAAGCACCTGAAAGGACTATATTAGCTGTTTTTCTCGCAACACCCCGCAGCTGCATCAGCGATTCCATCGAATCCGGAACTTTTCCGTCGAAGTCCTTCAGCATTTTCTGCGCCGACGATATTATGTTTTTTGCCTTGTTATGATAAAATCCCGTGGAACGGATCTCCTGCTCAAAGGTTTTCAAATCAGCCTCCGCATAATCCCGGACTGTCCTGTATTTCCTGAATAAACTTTCAGTGACGACATTCACCCTGGCGTCCGTGCATTGTGCCGACAGCATTGTTGAAACAAGAAGCTGAAGAGGGTCCCCGAATCTAAGCGCTATTTTTGCCTCCGGGTACTTTTTCTTAAGCCGGTCCGTTATTTTTTTAATTTTGCTGTTCATTTGTATATGTTTCCTGTTTCAGCGCTCCAGAACAATAAATCCAGATGTGAAACCGGTATCTTTATTTTACCAGAAAAACCCCTTAACTTCTTCTCGATTTCCAGATATTTCTTTCTGGTAAGTGTTTTCGGTATGTCTCTTATAACACCTGTTTCCTTCAATTTCCTGAGAATATGGATGTCCAGTATCGCCAGGTTTTCGCCCAGCCCGATGTTCCGCAAAAAATGGCTTGCCTCCTTGTAGCCGATTCCCTTTACGTTCTTTACAAGCCATTCCCTGGTCTGCTCTATATTTTCTATATCCAGCCGGTTTTTTATACTTATCCTGCCGTTACGTGAAAACATTCTACGTGCTTCAATAAGATATTTTGTCTTGTTTTTATAGAACCTGGCATTTTTCAGATAAGGTCTAATCTGTCCCGGAGTTCCGGAAAATAAAATCCGTGAGTCCTGCATTTTTTTTATTATGCAACCGCAGGTATGGGCACTTGACTGCGGAGTAAGAATGCAAAAACATAATTCAGAAAATACATCCTTTTCGCTTCTGTTCCTGACCTTCCTGAATTCCCTTAACCGACTTTCAATTTCCTGCTTTCTTTTCCTGTATAGTTTTATTAACTTCTCTGTTATGTGCATCAATGCAAAGTTATAATTTCATTTCACCGGCACGTATGCCTCGGTGATGAATGTTTCAATTACCCATCCGTATTCATCAGGAGAACCGCCTTCTGCTTTGACACGGTAGTATTTCATCCCTTTTATCTCTTTTTCCTCGAGAATCTTTACAGGCGTGCCTGAAGCCAGGGTAGTCCTGACCTTTCCCCTGCCGTAAGCTCCGCCAGGCAGAGTCCACAGATGTATCTGCATCACCCGGAGCATTCCTGTATCCTTGTCCTTGCCGCTCACAATAGTTTTCCGGACGCAGGTTCCGCGTTGACCGGAGGGGTTGCCTGGCAATGACTTCTCAGCTGTGGAACCATTTTCACAACTTCGCTGTCTGCCTATATGGCGAATACGATGATGGTCGGCAGTTCCGGATATTTTCAGTACAGCCTTTACATCGCTCCAGAACAAACGCCAGTCACACCCTGAAACAGAGACGGCTAAAAACAGGATAGCAAATATCACAGCAAAACAACGATTCAATATTATTTCCTTTCTTTGGAGTTTACTGCATTCAGAATACCATAACCGAGCTGGCAAATCTTATGTGGTGAGCCGGGAGCGAATCGAACGCTCGACACCCGCCTTAAAAGGGCGGTGCTCTACCTATCTGAGCTACCGGCCCACAGTGCCTGCATTTTTAATATACACAAAAACTCCGTCATTTAATACAATGGCGGAGAGCTAATTATACGACAAATATCTGTTTTTGAAAAGTTTTTTTTGTGTGAAATGGGGACACAATACTTAATTCTGAAAAAGAGGGGGACAGTTACCATTTTTGGATGTTTTTTCCTATTGCTAAAAAATGGTAACTGTCCCTGTTTTTCAAATTAAGTATTGTGT
>Ga0172363_10004489_pt1 | contig 11296 bp, 3 predicted proteins | sample LakKivs2_kivu2a2_FD_114541 | JGI IMG/M metagenome (GOLD analysis project Ga0172363, IMG submission 114541) | Sediment microbial communities from Lake Kivu, Rwanda - Sediment s2_kivu2a2 | ecosystem: Environmental > Aquatic > Freshwater > Lake > Sediment | place: Rwanda: Western Province, Lake... | reverse complement strand
TGTAAGCGTAAGCTTCAGTGTAACAGCGACCGGAGACGGATTAACTTACCAGTGGAAGAAAGGCGGGTCAGACATATCAGGTGCGACCTTTGACACTTATACGATAACAAGTCCGGCAGAGACAGATGAGGGCAGCTATACAGTTGTAGTTACCGGGGACTGTGGAACGGAAACAAGTGCATCGGCGACATTAACAGTCCGTACCCCTACAGGTATCCCTGTATTCACGGATGGAGATACTCTGCTGTGCAACTCGGCTAATGAGACATATGTGGCAACCACAACTTATGGAACTATATCTTATTCCATAAGCCCGTCGGGAGCCGGCACAATAAACTCCGGCACAGGATATGTCAACTGGGACAATAATTTTGATGGAACGGCTGTAATAACTGCCACTGCAACAGGGGAGTGCAGCATAGAAACAGCCACCAGATCAGTCAGAGTATATGACACTGCTCCCACCAGACCTTCTTCAATCACCGGACTTACTTCAGTTTGCCGGGGCCAGACGGATGTTATTTATTCGCCTGTTCCTGTCTCATCGGCCACATATTATTACTGGGAGGTTACTTCCGGGATCACCATTTTAGATGGACAAGGGACATCATCTTTAAAAGTCTCTTTTGCTTCAGATGCATCTTCTCCTCAGACCGTAAGTGTCAAGTCTGGAAATCCGTGCGGATTAAGCGGCACTTTCAGAAATTTATCTGTTGAAGTAAGACCAATACCAACAGCCAGCATAACCCCTTCCACCACTACTGTTTGCCAGGGTGCTGCATCTCCACAGGTTACCATTAATAATCTGACAAGCAGAGCTGTAATTGTCACATATAATATTAATGGAGCCGACCAGACAGAAGCACCTGTAGATGCAAGCAATCATATTCATATTGACGTGGGCACATCAAGCCCTGGTACATTTACCTATACTTTGGTGAGTGTCAGATATCAGACAGAAGCCTCGTGTTCCAATCTGATATCAGGTACTGCAACTGTGGTTGTCACACCGACTGTCGGAACTCCGACTCCGATTACAGTTTCGGAGGGAAGTGATCCAACCTGTCAGCTTACAAATGGGACAACCACAACGACTTATGCTACTACTGCTACAAACAATACTGGTTTTAACTGGTCACTCAGCAATCCGGCAGCCGGATCGATAGGTCCAACGACAGGTATTATGACATGGGCAAATGACTTTTCAGGCAGTGTCAATATTCAGGTGTCTGCGGAAGGCTGCAATGGACCAACAGCGCCTCTGGTTACAAGAACAGTAACTGTGACTCCGACAGTAGGCATTCCATCAGCTATAACAGTGTCATCAGGAACCGAGCCAACCTGCCAGCTTGATGACGGGACCACAACTACTACTTATTTAACTTCCGCAACTAACAGTACAGGATTTAACTGGTCTCTTAGCAACAGTGCAGCAGGTTCAATAAATCCCACAACTGGTATTATGACCTGGGCAAACGGTTTCTCAGGAACGGTTGATATACGTGTAACCGCCAACGGTTGTAATGGTCCCTCAGCCCAGACATCACGAACAGTAAATATTACTCCCCATGTCGGGACTCCGACTCCTGTAACAGTATCGGCGGGAACTCAGCCGTCATGTCAGCTGACAAACGGGACAACAACCACAACCTACTCAACAACAGCAACTAACAGCACAGGGTTCAACTGGTCAGTATCCAATCCGGCAGCAGGTTCAATAGATCCTGCCTCAGGAGTGATGACCTGGGCTGACGGATTTTATGGTTCTGTTGATATTCAGGTAACTGCCACAGGCTGTAACAGTACTTCATCGATGGTGACAAGGACAGTCAGTATAACACAAACAGTAGGTACGCCGGCTGCAATATCCATTACCGGCGGAAGTGACCCTTCATGCCAGCTCACCAACGGATCGACGATGACCCTTTATTCAACATCTGCAACCAACAGCACAGGGTTTAACTGGTCCCTTTCCGACATGTCTGCAGGGTCCATAGATCCGGCAACTGGTGTAATGACCTGGGCAAATGGTTTTTCAGGAAGCGTGAATATTCAGGTCACAGCAACCGGATGTAATGGTCCTTCAGCACAGGTAATCAGAACAGTAAATGTCACACCTACTGTCGGTACACCAACAGGTATAACGGTTTCACTGGGCAGTGAGCCAGCTTGTCAGCTTGATAATGGTACAACCACTACCACATATGCAACAACAGCTACCAACAGTACAGGATTCAACTGGTCGTTGAGCAGCGGAACAGCCGGATCAATAAACCCGACCACCGGTGAAATGACCTGGGCAGACGGTTTTGCCGGGAGTGTCGATATCCGGGTAACGGCAAACGGCTGCAACGGTCCTTCATCGCAGGTACCAAGGACCGTTAATATCACTCCGTTTGTAGGTACTCCGACAGCAATAACGGTCTCAGCCGGGAGCCAGCCGACATGTCAGCTTACAGATGGAACAACAACCACAACCTATTCAACTACAGCTACTAACAGTACAGGATTCAACTGGTCTCTCTCGGATATTTCTGCCGGTTCAATAGATCCGGCAACCGGAGTGATGACCTGGGCGAACGGATTTTCCGGAACGGTCAATATACAGGTAACTGCAAACGGATGTAACAGTATTTCCTCGCAGGTTATCAGAACGGTGAATATAACACCTGCACCGGGCACACCTACTCCTATAACAATTGCAGGAGGAAGCGATCCTGCATGCCAGCTGACAAGCGGAACAACGATGACTTTTTATTCCACAACCTCTACAAACAGTACAGGTTTCAACTGGTCTGTAAGCGATCCTGCATCCGGAACGATCAATGCTTCATCAGGTTTAATGACATGGGCTAACAATTATTCAGGGACTGTCGATATACAAGTTACAGCAAGCGGCTGCGGCACCTCACCAATGGTAAAAAGGACTGTAACCGTGAATCCTCTTCCCGTGGTAACGATAACGGGACCAGCGGCACCAAGAATAACCTCAACAGTGAATGTCTATGAAACCCAGGCCGGGATGACAGCTTATACATGGTCAGTTTCAGGAGGCGGTTCGGGAACATCAACAAGCAGTACAATTACAGTCGCCTGGAATACAACAGGAAACCAGACAGTAAGCGTAAATTATATTGATGCCCATGGTTGCACAGCGACCAGCCCGACAATATATAATGTAGTGGTAAAACCTTTACCATCAGCTTCAAATGCACTGATTTCAGGATATCCTGCTGTAGGTAATACATTGACAGGCACATACACTTATACAGATGGAAGCAGCGGGACGGATAACAGTACGTACAGATGGCTCAGAAACGGGACTGATCCTATTTCTCTGGCGACCGGCACGAATTACATCCCAACAGCTGATGATATAAATAAGACTCTTACCTTTGAGGTGACCCCTGTGTCTTCAGTCGGTCCGCCGACAACCGGATCAGCTATAACAAGTTCTCCGACTGAGCTCGTTGAGGATCTTTCCGGGGTGCCTGTAGCAGACGAGGTCTGCATTGAAGGCATAAGAGCTGAGGGAAATATAATAAGAGGAGAGTACCGGTATACATTTTCAAAGGCCGAAGGTGTTTCAACCTACAGGTGGCTCAGAAGAGATACTGCAACAGACATCGATGTGGTTATCGGCACGAACATTCAGTACACTCTTGTCGCAGCAGATATTGATGATACTAAAGATATTATTTTTGAGGTAACGCCGGTATCATCGAATCTTACTCCTATCCCGGGAGCCCCAGTCCAAAGCAATCCCCTCGCTAGAATTCTAATACCAAAAACAGAATACAGTGTGTCGGAAGCTGATGTAACATTATCTGCTAATGAACCGGGCGGTGTATTTTCCGGAACCGGAGTTACCGGAAACATATTTTCTCCCAGCTCTGCAGGATCAGCAGGAAGTCCTTATACTCTGACTTACCTTCTGAATATTGTGAACACCTCATCTTCCTGCTCACAGCAGGCATCAAAAATTATCACGGTCAATCCTAACGTAACCTCATTCGTCGGTTTGGATCCGTTCTATTGTCATGACGGCGGACCAGACACAATTACAGTTTCAGGGGTTCCCAGCGATGCGACAGACCGTGACTTTACACTGACAGACAGTGACGGTATAATAGCTGAATCAGGTACTTCAGTAACAATTGATCCCGGAAAGATGAGACCCGGTGTAAACAAGGATATCCTGTATTTTTCTTATAAGCGTCTTGGTATTTTCTACCGGATAAGCAAATCACTCGTTATCGATTCTGTCGGTACGGAAATGCGGATTATTAATCTGGATACTGCATATTGCCAGGGTGATGCAAGGAAGTACATTTCTGTTGAAGGGGTTTATCCGTCAGGCGGAACAGCTGACTGGTCAGGTGTGATCCTGTCAGACACAAAGCCGGCATCTGCATATGCCGATCCTTCACTGGGAACTCCCGGACTGAGATATCCTGTATCTTATATATACAAATCTCCAACCGGCTGTTATAGCGCTACTCTTTCCAGTAGTGTGAAAATCAATCCCTTACCAGATCCAACTTTCTCACTTAATCCAACATATAATATTGACGGAGGCCGCGTGGTTCTTACACCGGTACAGTCCGGAGGGATCTTCAGCGGCAGGGGTGTTTCAGGTGATGTCCTTTTCCCGGGAATTGCCGGTCTTGGTGAAGATGAAATAACGTACAGTATCACCGATAAGAATAAATGTTCCGCCAGTCTTGCGTTGAAAACGACCATCAGGACAGCCCAGGGTAGTATTTCAGGCATACCATCAGTGATCTGTTATGACGATACGACATATAACATATCTGTTACAGGCTTACCGACAACAGGTGCACTCTCAATTACAAACTTCACCAATTTCAAAAACAGCCTGATTTATACATCCGGTTCGGCAACTGCATCTTATAATGTTCCTGACGCGGGAGAAGGACTTGATACTCTTGTGTTCTCTTATAAGTGGGATGGTGTTGACTACAGTATATCGAAAGCTGTTAATGTGGATAGTCTAGGGCAGGTAATAATTAAAAACCTGAGTCCGGGAGCAGTAATCTGCGATCATGTAGCGCCTTATGAACTGTTCCCGTCAATTACGGGAGGTGCATTTACAGGCCCTGTAACAGGAGGTTATCTGTATCCTTCAAAAGCAACCAGGTCGGATACCGTAACATATACATATACCAACCTGAAAACCGGCTGCACTATCAGTGCAATAGTACCGATCACGGTTTACCCCTCTCCTAAAGTGGCATTCGCACCTGCTGATGTTTGTATTGAAGATGATAAAGATACGACCTTGTTCAAGAATAGTACAACGTCGACAGATGCTGTTCAATCTTGGTTCTGGGAGTTTACGGAGGCAGGGAGTATAACGACCAGCGCCGACAGTACCGGAGCTTATTTGTATAAAACAGGCGGTCTGCAAAAGGTCGCTCTTACCGCAACTACAGTAAACAATTGTGCCGTCACCAGAGAACAGACCTTTGATCTTGGAAAAAGACCTGAGGCAGACTTCTACTGGAAGAACGACTGCATGCATCCGAATGATAACATCATTCTTGTTGATACTACTTACTGGAGTTCACCTATAATATCACGCAGCTGGAGGATTTTAGGAGGCGCTGAATTCAGCACTAATGATAAACAGGCTTTATATCCGAAAACTGGAACAGGATATCTCAGTATACAGTATATTGTAAGGACCAGTTATCCGAACTGCATTGATACAGTTACCAAGGATATCTTTATCAGACCTACCCTGCCTGCAGACGGATATTTTGAAAACTTCGAAGCAGGTAACGGTGGATGGGTCAAAGGAGAAACCGAGGGAAATAACTGGTCATTCGGAACACCGGACAGGACAGTGATAAACAGTGCCTCATCAGGCAAAAATGCCTGGTATACACGTTTTAACATTAGTGCACCTCAGGTAGAATCTTCATCAATTGTCTCGCCATGTTTCGACTTCACTGCCATTGAAAGACCAATTATAAAGCTTAAACTCTGGAAGAGGTTTGAGAAAGACAGGGATGGCGCTGCGCTCCAGTATAAGATAGGTGACTCTAAAGAGTGGCAGTATATTGGTACGATAGACGATGGAATCGAATGGTTCAACTCTGCTGTCATAAGGGGCGAACCGGGAGGCAATTCCCTTGGCTGGACAACGATAGGCACCCCCGATAAAACGTGGGTGGAATCAATTCATACCCTTGATAACCTTACTGGTAAAAAGGATGTAAAGTTCAGGATTGCTTACGGATCGGATGGATTCAATTCACCTCACGATGGTGTCGCATTTGATGATATCTGGATCGGTGAGAGAAACAGGAATGTCCTGCTTGAGCATTTTACAAATATCACGGATACTGTAAGCAGCAGTGCAAATTCCCTGGTTAACACAATAGTCAAGAACAGGAAGGAGGATGTGATCAATATTCAATATCATACAAACTTCCCCAAGGCTGATCCCTATTATAACGATAATCCGGGTGATGCTAGTGCGAGAATCCTGTATTACGGATTGATCAAGGCACCGTATACATTTATTGATGGCGGGACAAAGAAAGAGTATGCAAACACCTTTGTTTTTGACGCCTTCCCGGCGGTTGTTGACAGCAACGATGTAACAAGAAGAAGTCTTATTCCTTCAAAATTCGGGATCACGCTTTCTGCCAATATTTACGGAGGTATCCTTTCCGTAAACGGTGAAATAACTTCCAGCGAAAACAAAAGCTATGATAACCTGACTTTGTTCATTGCCGTTACAGAAAAGACAAACAGCGAATATACTGGAGCTGCCGGAGAAACCGAATATCAGAATGTATTCAGGAAATTCATACCTGATGCCGGCGGAATCAACCTTAAAAAATCATGGACAAAAGATGAAAAATATACTCTGCCTGAACAGACATGGGTTATTGAGAAAGTAAAGGATGCTTCTGATATTGAGGTGATTGCCTTTATCCAAAGTAATATTACAAAAGAGCTATACCAGGCTGCATCGGAAGTCAAGCAAAATATAGCAGTAGGCATTGAAGATCTGCTTGTAAACGGTGAAAATGATTTTGCTCTTTACCCCAATCCTGCTGTTAATAAATTAACAATAACCTTTGCAGAACCTCTTAAAGGAGACGCGGACATAAGAATATATAACCTCCAGGGACTTGTAATCTCATCATACAGGGCAGGGACAGGCATCACCGAATTCAATATTGATGATCTCAGTTTGAAAGGGGGAATATACCTTGTCAGGGTTACTGTGGATGGAATTGATTATGGTTTCCGCAAACTATTGATCACCGGAAGCTGAAAATAAAAAAATAATTATTTTTGCCCACGAATTAAGTACCCTGAACAAGGGTACTTACTTTTATGTTTATAAGTATAAATCTCTTTATAAAATGAAGAATAAGAAGGCCATGCTTATGATCCTCGACGGATGGGGAATCGGCGACGGAACAGCATCCGATGTGATTGCAACGGTTCCCACACCAAACCTCGATCATCTGAAAGCAAATTACCCTGATGCAAGACTATTTGCTTCCGGAGAAGATGTGGGACTCCCTGAAGGACAGATGGGCAACTCTGAAGTGGGACATCTTAATATAGGAGCCGGAAGAATAATATACCAGGATCTTGTCAAGATAAATATCGAATGCAAAACCGGGGAAATTAAAAAGAATAAAGTCCTCATCGATGCATTTTCCTATGCACGCGATAATAACAGACAGGTACATTTCTTCGGACTTATGTCAGACGGCGGTGTCCACTCGCTCGACAAGCATCTTTATTTTTTGTGCGACATGACAAAGGAGTACGGTCTTAAGAATGTCTTTATCCACGGATTCGGCGACGGCCGTGATACCGATCCGCGCAGCGGGAAAGGGTATATGAAAAACCTGCTTGATCATCTTGAGAATTCAAATGGTAAGGTGGCCTCATTCGTGGGCAGATACTATGCAATGGACAGGGACAAGAGATGGGAGAGGATAAAGGAAGCTTACGATCTTATCGTCGGCGGTAAAGGAACTCCGGTCATGGATATACTTGAGGGCATGCAAAAATCATATGATGAGGGTATAACCGACGAATTCATGAAACCCATAGTAGTTGTTGACAGCAATGGCAATCCTGTAGGAAAGCTGAAAGAAGGTGATGTCGTGGTATTTTTTAATTTCCGTAACGACAGGGCCAAGGAACTCACCATTGCCCTGACACAGAAGGATATGCCCGAAAACGGAATGAAGACAATCCCCCTGCATTATTGCACGATGACTCCTTACGATTCCACATTTAAAGGCCTTCATGTAATCTATCCCAAAGAGAACGCCGGCAACACCATTGGAGAGGTTCTTGCCAATGCAGGAAAGACACAGCTCCGGATAGCTGAAACCGAAAAATATGCTCACGTGACATTCTTTTTCTCAGGCGGCAGGGAGGAGACTTTTAAAAATGAAGAGAGAATACTCATTCCTTCACCCAAAGTCGCTACTTATGATCTTCAGCCGGAGATGAGCGCGTACCTCGTAAAGGATGCCATAATAAAGGAAATTGAGAAAGAGAAATTCGATTTCATCTGCCTGAATTTCGCGAATGGCGATATGGTAGGCCATACAGGAATATACCCTTCTATAATGAAAGCCGTCGCCACGGTTGATGAGTGCGTGGGCGCAGTTGTGAAGGCTGCCCGAAGCAAAGGTTACGAAGTGATGATCATTTCAGACCACGGGAACGCGGATATGGCTGTCAATCCGGACGGAACGCCCAATACGGCCCATTCTCTCAATCCGGTGCCTGTCATACTTGTAAGCGATGATTATAAGAAGATTGATGAGGGTATACTGGCCGATGTGGCACCTACGTTATTGACAATAATGGGGATAGATATACCGAAAGATATGACAGGGAAAATCCTGATCTGACTCAGCCTCACCCCCTAAGTCAATACCCCCCTGCCCCCCTTCTATGTTGAAAAGCAAGGTTTCAGGGGAATAATTTTTAAATTAAAGAACAAATTCTATAAAAACAACCTTCTATAAGCAGATTCATCTTGCTGAACTGCATTGTCTTGATTTAATTTCTATAGAAAGTGAGCTGTTGCCTAAAGGTAGCAGATTCATTTGAAGAACTGCAGGGGGCAGGTAACAGTCTCACTTAATTATCTGGTTTTTATAGATATATTATTATTTTCTATCAAGCAGACATACGGTTTGTTGTTATTTAAAACAAATCGTATTCTGCTTAAAAGCTTCTTGGCTATTTTAATAATAGCTTTATTTGATTCCATTCGTTTACAATATGACAGGTAACTTTTCATTAATGAAGGATCATTCCTTATTGCGGTCCATGCGCTTTCAATAATTGCAGTTCTTAATACGCTATGGCCGCGTGGAGTTATATCACCGGTTCTTTCCTTTTCTCCTGATGATTTTGTTGATGGGATCAGGCCTATATACCCGCACATTTTATCAAGATTATTGAAGCGACTTATTGATTCAAGTTCAGTTAATATTATCATAGCAGTTAGTAATCCTATTCCCGGAACACTTTTTAATAATATCACCCTATTATTATAAGTTGATGTTTGAGATAGTTTTCTGATCTGTCTGGTTACTTCCAGGATTGAGGTCCGCAAATTTTTGCATTCTGAGATTAATATCTGTAAAGTTTCTTCCCCGCTACCCCCATCTATCTCGATGCTTTCGAGCCATGACATAAATCGATTTGACCAATGACTTTGTGGATTTGAGAAGGAGTCATCAATGCTTATCCCATAAAAATATAAGAAGGATTTTATCCTGTTTTTATACCTGGCCAGGTCTTTCACCAGCATAGCCCTGGTTCTCAACAGGCTTCTGTCTCTTTGTGTTTGTATCGATGGTACGTATATAGGCATAAGAGTGCCGGTGCTTAAGGATCGGGCAATCTTACGGCTATCTCTTTTATCCTCTTTCTGTACTCTTTCTTTGTCAGTTGTTGGGATATCGGCAGGATTAACCACAATCGATTTTATTCCAAAAGATAATAATTTATCATGGATCCAATATCCGCAAAATCCAGCCTCATAAGCAGAATGATAATTGCCACCGGGAAAATTCTTTTTGAGATAATTATATAAAACATCAGGCTTTGGCGGCTGCGTAAATGTTTTATATACAATGTCTTCTGCCATTACGGTTACTTTCCAACTGTTTAAGTGCGCATCAAAACCAACATAAATGTTTTGATCAGTAAAGTCAAATTTCTTAACTTGTGCTTCCATAAGTTTCGGGTTTTATTAAGTGAATACTTGGTAACTATTCAAACTTAGTAATTATCCTGAAACTTATGTTTTTCAAACATAGGGCCTAAAGGGGGGCTATAAACCCACCATAACGCAGTCTCAAAATAACTGATAATGAGATTCATACATCTAAAGTGTGGTGGATTCTACATTTAAAAGTAAGTATTAACTAATAAGAGTTTCAAACCCCCTTTAGAGCTTGCACTGAGCGAAGCGAATTGGGGGCGGGGGGGGGTTGTTGATCCAAGGAGGTACATGTAATTCAGAGGGGATAGAGGATTAGTACGAGTAACCAAAAACAAAAAGCCGCCCCTTATCCGGAACGGCCTTAAATATCTTCTTTACGTTGCGCCTTTATTTCTGTTTCATCTTCGCATCGATACAGAGCGTGGCATGGGGTACAGCCCGCAGTCTTTCCTTGGATATCAGCTTTCCTGTTTCGCGGCAGATGCCGTAAGTTTTGTTCTCGATCCTTACAAGAGCTGCCTGAAGGTGCTGTATGAATTTAAGCTGACGCTGAGCCAGACGGCCGGCTTCTTCCTTAGATAAAGTAGTGGCACCCTCCTCCAGGACTTTAAAGGTGGGTGATGTATCCATTGTGTCGTTGCTCTCTTCGTGAGTTATGCTGGATTTGAGTATTTCATAATCTTTCTTGGCCTTATCCAGCTTCGCCAGGATGATCTGCCTGAATTCATCAAGCTCCTCATCCGAATACCTTGTCTTTTCAGCCATAGCATAACGTATTTAATTTCACGGCAAAGGTATGTTTTTTTAGTTATAAATAAAACTTTTAGAAAAATGTATTGCAGTCATGCATTTATGAGGTCATGCGATCCTTTTTTGTGGCTCCGCTAGTGCGGTCCCGATACATCGGGATGTAATCCGTGCTTTTTCCTTGTTCTTTCTTTTTGCACATCGAAAGAGCATGTTACTTTCTTTGTCTTGATACAAAGAAAGTAACCAAAGAAAAATCAAGGCTGCAGATAATTTTGGGGCTCCTGTTTTTCG
>Ga0172363_10004484_pt1 | contig 11299 bp, 9 predicted proteins | sample LakKivs2_kivu2a2_FD_114541 | JGI IMG/M metagenome (GOLD analysis project Ga0172363, IMG submission 114541) | Sediment microbial communities from Lake Kivu, Rwanda - Sediment s2_kivu2a2 | ecosystem: Environmental > Aquatic > Freshwater > Lake > Sediment | place: Rwanda: Western Province, Lake... | reverse complement strand
ACTTATGAAGCGAACGAGATTCCGAAATTTAGGCTCCACCGCCCTGCAGTTGGCATACGTGGCAAAGGGCAGCATGGTAGCAACCATCGCCAATACACCGAAGCTGTGGGACATAGCCGGCGGGGCGGCAATCGCCGAGGCGGCAGGAGCATTATTCACCGACTGGCAGGGACAGAAAATATTTCCTATTGATCTGGACAAATATGAAGGTCACAAATTCCAGGTCATCACGGCTAACAAAAAAGTCCACGCTGAAATCATCGAACTACTGAGACATTGACGATTTACCTCGGGTCCGGAACGGGGTGCAGGGCGAGGACTCTCACTTTGTCGCCGGGGGATGTAACCTGGCTTCTGTCGAGTACGGCAAGAACTCTTTTTTGCGGGCCGTCGGCGCCGATACGAACAAGGATATAGGCGGTAAAGACGTCGCTTCGCACGGTCACCAGATTGCTGATGCGTGAAAAAATCAAATCACGTTCTTCAAAGTCATTCTCCGCTCCATCGCCGGGCGTAAGATCGGGAAGCGCGTTCTGATCCTTATCATTGCCGAGTTCTTTGTCACGACCATACTTCCTTATATCATAGGACTGATTATAAGGTACTGGCGGACGGTTAGGATCGATCTCATTTGCCAGAGCATGTGTCACATTCAACAATTCCGTTATGCTGGCAAAACCAGGCTCCTCGCGTACCTGTTCCGGCAGGAATGGGCTGGTGGGAGTAAGGTCAACCATCCCAACGCCTCTGCCTTCGGAATAATCGACCACATTTGCTACTAATTCGAGCTTATCTCTATATGCAACTATCGCCTTAGCTAAATTGTACCTATTCATATCATTCGGCGGCAGCATCGGATCGGTCACCCACGGCAATTGGGCGATCACGAACCATGGGGCGGTATTAATATTTATCCTGCCTTTTATCCTCGTCTCGTTAACAAACGACTGGTAACTTGTATAATCATTCAGATCGACACGTTCCGTCGGATCGATAACGGTCAGATAATGGAAAATATCAGCATAGATAGGATTCTGCAAATCAAGCCGGACAAGCTCCTCAGCCGGCTCCTGATCAAGTCTTACACCAATCATATCATTGGGATCCGTGCTCGGGCCGACAATAAGTGCCCTTGCTATATCTCCCACCGATGCAAAACGCTCTTCAGCCAGTGCAAAATTGTAAAAATTGTAGTTCTTTCGTGTCCCGTTTAATCCGTTAGTGCTACCCAATCTATTACTTGAGGATACCATATCCTGATATACCACATTCCAGTCATTGTCCGCTCGGGCGTAAAACTGCTGGATGCTCTTCACTGTATCCCAGTTGAACCAATCATCCTGAGTCTGCTGTTTATCAAGATAGATATCTGAAGCCGATGTCTTCCTGATAAGATAAACATCATATCTCTTTCTTAAAACATATTCGGGCGGATCCGAATTCGGGACGGAGTCATAAGCGGCCAACACTAAAGCAGGGTCTTCTTTCCCCCCGCCGGTTGACATTATCCCGGCGACACCAAAAGCGCTCGAAGCAGCTAAATTGCTGGTCACCACAAAACCGCTGCCATCTGATATAACGTAACCCTCCAGGTTAACAGTCCCGATGACCGTATTATTATTCGGGTCTCGAACCTCCAGCCTGAAATCACCCAGCGGAATGTCCGCGTCGAACGGATTATAAAGCTCGATTGCAAAGTGATTATTAATAGAATTGTCCGCACGCGTATCGCTGATTCTGAATGCAACGTCACTGATAAAAGGCTGTATCTCAAAGCCGTAGTAAGTTGAGCCATCCGGCATGGGCAAAACACTGACCTGAGCATCGACATCACGAAGATCGACAAGATTGACTGCCAGTTGAGCTGCTAACTGGTTTGGATCATAACCGACGGGACCGGACACGGCACTCATAAGTCCTGCTCTTATCGCCTCATACAGCAGGCCCGTATCGGCCCTATTGACATTCACCATTTTGCCGCCATTAAAGAGCGAACCGGCGGGATTAACAATCCGATCCATATTACAGGTGGTAGCAATATGTCGATAATCGTAAAAATTCGGGTCAGCCGAGACGTTTACATGCCTTAACAACCAGTCGCCGATTGTTGGACCGGAACCACCCGAGCTTACAGGCACTTCAAGATTGCGAAAAATAAAGGAACCCGTCCAGCCAAATCTTTCAATGCGGGTGTCGATACGTTGGCCCGTGTCATTTTGATTCAGCAAAAAGCGGTTTCGAAGCTCAAGTTCATCAGAGATGTCAAAAGTCATATATGGCCAGCTTGTCCAGTCATAACTCCAGACCACACTATCCTCGTACCTGCGCAAATTTTCTGACAACGGCAAATTATAATCGTAATTTCCCCTTGCTGTGAGCAAAGCCTCCTCTTCTAATGACGTCGGAAGTATTCCAGGTCGACCGGCCAAGGCGATAAGATTTATCTGCAGTTGACCTGGTCCGCCGATATCGAGCATGGTTTTCTGAGGATAATTGGGATCGAGAATAGGAAGAAATTTAAATCCCGTATTAACATTCAACATAGCCCCGTTATCAATAATTCTGACGGCTGCATAAACAGGCTTGCCTTTGCCGCTGTTCATATCAGGTATAATCACCCATCGAGAATCGGCAACGCCATCGCCGTCCGCGTCCGCCTTGTCTCCCTCCTGCTTGATGGGCTCGGAAGGGTTAATGACCGTCGCCCGAAGATTGCGAAAACTTATTCGGTCACCGTCCGAATCCCAGTATAAAAGCTCTCTACTCCTAAAATCATAGCTATCCTGAAACATGTAAGCCAAGCGCCCATAAATATCGCTGATATGACCAAAGCCGTACTGCCCGATATCAATATCTGCAGTACCACGAGCGGGCGCTTTGGTCACGTTTACCAATCTCGGCTCCAAATCAGCCAGCCAGATATTATCCTTTACCGTATAATAAGATTCTCCATCATCAGCAGTGCCAAGAATTAAGTCCGGACCAGGATTAATTACCTGGTCATCAAACGTGTCCGTCTGCCCATCGGGGCCTGGATGGTAATTATGATTCGGATAGTCGTAATACTCCTGGCCCGCCACGCCGGGTACATCCAGGATCAACTCCTGCGATATCTTTGCAACGACGGTCTCGACGGCAAGGTTCAGCTCCTGATTCTCCGAGATGGCCGACGTGGCCATCCTGTCGACGCGGGAAACCATAACAAACAATACGCCGACGATAGCCAACAGGCTGGTCAGGACGACCGTCAGGATTAGAGCCGAGCCGATACATTCGCTGTCCCCCCCGACTCCGCTCGGGGCAGGCTTCGCTCGTCGCCCGCGATTCGTTATTTGTGGTTTGCATCTCATATTTTGTATTTCACTATCCATGAATAGTGGGCTAATCCAAATAAACAATGTGGGTGAAGGTCCTGCCCTCCTTTATAATCCCTTTGGAATCAAACAGGGTGAAGGTGAACTTAAGGGCACGCCCAAGGCCTGGAATCTCATTAAAGTAAGTTTGATTAAGCTTCCATCCCGGATAGCTCATATTATTGATCCGAACATAGCTATTAGGATCGAGAGGATACCATGATCGATAAGGATACAAGACTCCCGGAACCTCTTCGGAATGAAGGTCAATTCCGTTCTGTGCCGGGATAAAATCGGTATCCGAAAGAAATCCGTCGCCATCGGGATCCACTTCCGGTACCCACCTGTGCAGTGTATCACTCCAGCCCTGAATCTTAAACTCGCCCACGCCTTCACATAAAAGTATATGAATTGTACTCGGATCGGCAGGATTGATATCGGAGCCTCTGACCTGTTCGCTCACGTTGCTTTGTCCGATCCTGACATCGCAAATCACCGAAAGTATGTCAGCTTTGTTTGCCCAGGGAATAATTTCCCATTCCTCCATCAAAATCTTCTCGTATTCAGCGCGGTTGTTCCACAAATACAACATTTGCTCATCATAATTGACGGGATCGAAAGAATCGTCAAGCGCCGGATCGGCCGTTAATATATGCTGGTTTCTGGCAAGCATCCGTCTTTGGGGCTCCTGCTGAACTGCCCGAATAGGATTGCCAGGATTGACGGGGGACCTATTCGCAAGCATATAACTTATTCTGGCTACATTGCCGCGAACCATCATCGGATTGACTCGATACGATTGAAAATCACCATCGGCAAAAAACATTATCCGATCGAATCGTACGTACGAATTAGGATCTCCAGTATTAGCACCGGGCTTTGCATTCGCCGACCAGATTACGAAAATTTCTCCATCCTTGCGAAGACCTTTGAAGTCGGCGTTGAGCTGGCTGGTAATTGCTCGCAGCTTCTGCATAATTTCAGCGTTGGCGACTGCAGTACGGTGAGAATCAATACTGACCCGGAAGATCACACTCGCAAATGAAATCACTATAGCCAAGATCCCGAGGGATACAAGAAGCTCAATTAATGTAAAACCTGCGTTAGTCCGTAGTTTGTAGTTCATAGTTCGTAGTTTACTGGTTGATAGATTTCTTCAAGCCGCTCAACATCTTTGTATAATCTGAAAAATCTCGTAGTCAAAATCTGATCAGCCTCTGATAAACGCCTATGCAGGGATTTTTTCCCCCGCCCACGGGAGGCGGGACCACCCATACTGAATCACCGCCCTGCCACGGCTTGTCGCGGTCAAGAGTAATCTGCTCGGGATGGGCGGGATCTGCTGCGCGTTCTACAACTCGATAAATTTCGCCGGTCCCGTTTTCAACTATCGTATAACCGTCGTTAATAAACGTAACATCGTCAGTGATAGATAGTACGTAATCACCAACCGCTCCGGTAACACCAACCAGAACCGGGACCGGTCGCCCTAAACCACCCTGGTACGTGGTGGTCGTGCCCGCTTTTCTGCTGACGAAGACCGTTACCTGCACAAGTCGATTATTGGAACCGGGATACACGGGCCTGCATAATGCAGACCAGAAGTAGTGCTTCTCGGCTGATGTTTTTGTCGAAGGATATGCATATTCAGCCGCAGGCAAGAAACTCAACGATTCGAAAGGCGTTTGTTGATTTACCGCCAAACTGGGGGTTGTCAGATTGAGGCCGTACAGCCTGATTTTCGCAAAAGCCTCGTCTGCGACTACGGCCGCAATGCTTTGCTCGGTAGCAATCGTGGAAAAATGAATACCCGTAAGGAACGTGCCGCTGATAAAAATCATCCCTATGGCCAGCGTACCGACAGCCAGCAAGACCTCGGTAAGAGAAAAACCACTATATTTACGCCTTTTTAGCATAAACTTTTCAATCCGGCAAAATCATCGTTCCCATATATGAATTAATATAAATCCTGTTCGGAGCTATCTGCGCCAAATAATCCGTCCACGCACGACCGTTATTATAGGCTTGTCTGAATTTATCCTTATCGCAAATAACAAAACTGTTTCGACTCGGCTCCGGCCCCAAACTGAGATTGGGCCAGGCAGCGCCGAAATAATCATCCTGGTAGAACATCCCCGCCCCCGGAGGATTGGCAGTTCTGTCATAACCGTTATACTTTTGGTCTACCTGCTGCTTCTTGTTGAAAACATCGTCGTAACTTATATTCACGTTGCTTGGGCTGTCCACGAATCCGTTTCTATTTCTCACTCGAATCCCGTGGATTACGAGTTTTCCATTCGGCGAAAAAATAATCGAAAAAGTGGTAGTATCTGTAAGCTCACGAAGTTCGTCAATCAGGGCATCTCTTTCGAGACCGGTAAGTAACAGCAATGGATCATCGAGGCGAATTTCCTGACGGGGATTCGCCGGATTTTGTTCGTTGCGGTCGGTCACAATAGTCAAATCCATAACACTAATCGAATCAGACAATTTTATCGGCTTGACGCCTTCGATCGCCCGAAAACCATACGCCATAATTGTCGGGTCCTGCACTACGAAGATCATATATTGGTTTCCCGACAAATCCTGCTGAAAACGTACGCCGGCGTAGCGCTGCTCTTTGGCGGCGATAGCACGAGCCGATGCAAGCGCGGCGCTTATCATTGTTTTTGCGCCGCTTTGAGTCTCGAACGAGTTTAGAAGTGCGCGTATAGCCGGCAATGCAAAACCGGCAAGAATCGCTATGGTTGCGATAACAACCGCTATCTCAGGCAAAGTAAGCCCGGATTGTTTCGATCTCGTTCTCATTTTTATCTATTCTTTATATCATCGGCACTGCCGAAGATTTTGTCTGGTCCGGCGGATACAATCTCCGGAAAATTATCGCTGGCGACGTACCTGTAGTCCAACGTTGTCCCCCACGGATCGTATATTTCAGGCATTGGTGGTATCGAGCCCGTGTCGAAGTTGTGCCTTATTAACGAATCGCTGATTTTTTCCAATATCTTCCGAGAATCCGGAACCGAGTAAAGCTCCCCGTAAAGATATTCCGAATGAGCCGCCGCACTTGAAAAATCCTTTACGGGCTGCCCGGGAAAGACGCCCCGAAATTCTTTATATTCCTCCAGCGCGCCTTCCAGCAGGGCAAAAAGACTCTCAAGACCCCTCTCTTTGGCCTGAGTATCGATACGGCTGGCAACGCCGATAACCATTGTCGCCAGCAGCGCAATTACACCAATTACAATCAGCATCTCGACAAGACTTAAGCCGTGCCTGTATTTACGAGTTTTCATAATTTTAGCTCGCTCAATGGGTAGTGGATGGGAGCTTAGTTACCAAAATTCCTGATGTCGTCGCTCGTCCCGTAAAGACCATCCGCCCCCGCTGAAATCAATATGTAAGAATCGGGCCTGTAAGGCCAGGGTTTCGCCGCTATCTTCGGATCTCTGATATAGTCATAGAAGAACTGATATGCACCGTTGGGATTGGCTAAGGGATGAACTCTGCCGTCGTCCTGCTGTTTGGTCACAACAAGGGCATCATTGTCGAAGGCACGGTAAACATCATTAATAATCTTCCCGGAAGTGTTCGCCCGGTAATAAAGAACCGGTGCCCCTGCCGTTTCGGTGACGGTAATCGGCCGGCCTGTAACCGGGTCGGTTCCTTTGACCATGGTTATTCTTTTGGCTCCAAATACATCGCAAATCACGAATGTATCAGGATTTAGCGACCCGATAGCATTCGCCCTGAAAAGATTGATGATCCTGAAAGTATTGGCGGTTGCAAGCTCCAGGTAAGGACCTTTTCTCTCACCGAAAGTGTCCGGAATACCATCGCCGTTATTGTCCCTGGTTTGGCGCGGGTCGTATGAGCCGGGCCCCCCGGCCGCATCAAGGCCATCCGCTCTCCATGCCGTCCGAGGATGAAATCCCAGCAAATCCCAGCCAAGAAGAGCTTCGGAGAGTTTTTGTGCCCCACAATAATCGCTGCCGGGATTGGGAGGCAATATCCAGTCAGACGGCGGATAATCACCTTCATCGTTCTTGAAAGCGGCCAGAGCCAGCTCAATCGTGGATAACTGGGCCTTTTGCTTCGTCTCCTTCGCCATATTTCGCACTGTACTGAGAGCCGGGAGAAGCAGACCAACCAACAGCGCTATAATCGCAAGGACCACTAACAGCTCTATCATTGTAAGACCTGTTTTTTTACGTTTCACAGCTACTCCTTTTAATATGCGTTATTGTTAACGGCACTAACTTCCTGCTGCTCCATAACGCTGCTCAGGAGCCAGTTGTCGGCAAGAATCGCCAGGTCAAAGAAATTGATAATGCCAAAGCCGGCCAGATCATCTTCACGATACAAATTTCGTTTGTCGCCGGAATCCACCTCAAGCAGCCATACAGACGCTACCTGCTGCAGGTCGTTCGCATCCACATAGCAGTCACGGTCAAAATCTCCGGCCAAAAGCCCGCCGCCGCCACAATATTTCTCGCATTTGATAGAATCCCACCAAGCACGGTAGAACTCGAAAAATCCTGTTGCCGTGTCTATGTTGATTCTTAGACCAAACGATAATTTGTGCAGTTTTTCATCTCTGTATTTGTCCTCGACAGTATAGCTTTGACCGGTATAGATTCCTCTTATATCCACACTTGCGTTGTTCGGCTCCCATACTACATCACCATCAATCATCACAACCGCAGTGGCGTTGTTCGGGTCCCATGCAGAGCCCGTATAGGTATCCAGTTTTAAGTCAAACGTAATCTCATTTACATCATCGAGAAAAACACCCTGAGAAACTATAGCCGCATCATTCGCATCAAAGGCCTTAAACCACTGCGAAGATAAAAACAAGCTGAAGCTGCCGTCCGTCGACCATGATGCATCCGTTTTTCCTGTAAACTTACCGGAAGGAAGATTGACGTCCCAGCCGTTCGGCTCCCGCGTCGTGATATCATTTATCTGGCCGTCATCTTCAAAACCGCCGTTTATAATCTCACAAACTCCGGCTTGTGCCCAACCAGCAGCGAACAGAGCCATCATCATGACCCCAATAGCTATCAAATATCTAAACATTTTTTCTCCTTCCCTATGTCGCTATTACTTTCGAATGAAAGAGCTTTTCGGCGTTGTAGTTCCGGACGCAGACATTTTTACCGATCAAGCGGCCTGCTGCTATGGTTCTTCCCGATATCTCCAGTCAAAGTTACATATATCATCGGGTGTTCCATATTCTCCATCATTGCCGGCTGAAATTAAAATATACGTATCCGCGCGATAAGGTCTAACAGCCGCCGTAGTTGTAGCCAAGACTTTATCATTCGTTGTGTTCATGTAAAACCTAAAGCCAGTTGAACGGCCTGTCTCTATTGCAAGCCTGTGCGGTGTACCACCCTTGGATGGCGGGTCCCATGGTTTACCGAGCATGACTAACGAATGATTGTCTGTATAACTGTAAATGTTCTGCGGATTATCCGGATTAGTTAAATCATGCTGAGTCTTAGCTGTATTGGCTTTATAATAGAGGATGGGCATTCCAATCCTCTGACCTGTCTGAAGATGCGTAACACGCCTGAACACATCACATAAAACAAAATTCTCGCCTGCAAAAGGACCCAATTCTGTATATAGATCTCTCAACTGATAAGCATTAGCATTTTCAAGGGGAAGATACGGACCTTTCCTGGCGCTCAAACTATTCGTGTATGCTACGGTGCTCGATGGCAGTGGGTATAGATTATTACCTAAGCCGTCCAAACCACTGCTTCTGAATATCGAATCCGGATGAAAGCCCATCAAATCCCGGCCCATCATAGCCTCACAAAGCTTCATAGCACCGCAGTACGCCACCCCATCCGGATCCAGGGCAGAAGAGTCAGGATAGCCATCGAACTCGCTGTTAAATAGTTCAATGGCCGCGTCCATGCTGTGAAACTGTGCCTGCTGCTTGACCTCGTTGGCATATTGCCTGACCTTGTTCAGCGCCGGCACGAGAAGACCGATGAGAATGACGATGATGCTCATCACGGTCAGCAGCTCAACAATGGTAAACGCCGCTTTTCTATTTGATTGTTTTACGTTTGACTTCATTTTTTTCTCCTTTTTTAATTAAACATTTATTTTTTATTTGTTCGATTTCTATGTGGCGCTCAGACTCGTAATAATTCCTATCATAGGCAGGAATATTGCCAGCACGATTGTCATAACAATAGAGCCGAGACAAACAATCATAATCGGCTCGAGCATCGACATCAGCGAGGCGACGAGCACGTCGACCTGCTCGTCATAATTGTCGGCTACTTTCAAAAGCATTTTGTCCAGATCTCCCGTCTCCTCACCGACGGCGACCATGTTGGAGACGATCAGGTCGACGGTTTTAGACTGGCGCAGCGGTCCGGCAAAAGTGTCGCCCTGCCGGATGGAGTTGTGGACCTTGGCGAGCATGTTGGCAAAAACTTCGTTTCCCGCCGTCTCTCGCGTAACGTTGAGAGCATCAAGAATTGGCACACCGGCGCTAATCAATGTCCCGAGCGTCCTGGTCCACCGTGTAACCGAGACCCTGCTGGTAAGCTGGCCAACCACCGGCAGCTTCAATTTTATGCTATCGAGAACATATCTGCCCCCGCGAAATTTTCGTATGAACCTAAGTACAAACATTATCGTAAACGGAACAGCTACTAAAACCACCCAGCCACCAATTGGAACTCCGCGTATTTTCGGTGCAAACCCGGGGAAAATCGGGCCTTTCGCGATCCAGCCGCTTATCCCCAGCACAATCTGGGTTATTCTCGGCAATTCCTTACCTTCGGTCATTTCAGAGATGGCGGTCTCGAATGACGGCACTACGAAAGTCATCAATCCCAGGAGGATAAGAAACGCCGCCGTCAGAACCACAGCAGGATAAATCATTGCGCTTTTAACGCGGGATTTGAGCTTCTGGGCCTTTTCCATAAAGTCGGCCACGCGCGAAAGGATCAGGTCCAGAACGCCGCCGGTCTCACCTGCCGCTACCATGCTGACAAGCAGCCGGTCAAACGCCCTTGGATGTCGGGCCATCGCCTCCGAAAGAGTCGAGCCTCCTTCGATGTCATCGGCGACGTAGCCGATGATTCTCTTGAATGAACCCGACCTCTGCTGCTCTTCCAGAATCCTAAGTGACCGCAGAATCGGCAGGCCCGCATCCTGGAGCGTCGAAAGCTGCCGTGCAAACTGAGTGATGCTTTTGACTTTGACCCTGCCGACAGCACCACGCCTTTTCGCCGGTCTTGCAGCAGCCCTTGCACCAGCCTTTTTTACCCCACTTGCACGAACCTTGGTAGGGAAATATCCCATGTTACGTATTTTGCTTATCGCTTCTTTTTGGCTGAGGGCTTCGATTTCGTCTTTTACTTCCACGCCCTGTGCATCCAAGGCTGAATATTGAAAAAGAGGCATCTTAAATAACTCCTTTGTATTGGTTGTTGGTTGTCAAGTTCCAGTTAATATCAATTAACTGTCCCTTATACTTCTTCCATCATTGTTTCTTTTACAATCTCATCTATCGTAGTTACACCATCGTAGATTGCAGCCAGGCCGTTATCACGCAGCAGTCTCATGCCGGCTTTCTGACCGGCCGAACGCAAAACATTTGTCGATGCCTGGTGCATTATCAAGTCTCGTATCTCATCATTGAAGACCATAATCTCGAAAATACCCGTTCGCCCCCTGTAACCGGTGCCGTTGCATTTATTGCAGCCTCGTCCGTAGTAGAATTTCTTGCCCTTGACGTCCTCCGGCAGCAATTGCAGCTCCATTAATTGAGTGTCGCTCGGCTCGAATTGTGTTTTACAGTTTTCACATATCTTTCTTACCAGCCGCTGGGCGATAATCCCTTCGATCGTGGCGGTAATAAGAAATGGCTCAATCCCCATATCCAGAAGACGGGCGATAGAGCTTGGGGCATCGTT